>ERZ779840.624-NODE-624-length-39217-cov-11.210459_pt1 | contig 39217 bp, 32 predicted proteins | sample MGYA00511561_ERZ779840 | MGnify/ENA primary metagenome ERZ779840 (study PRJEB29588, sample SAMEA2162036) | human gut metagenome | biome: human gut; feature: human-associated habitat; material: faeces | place: Denmark | collected 2008/2010 ...
CCTATGGACCATGCAGCATGTGCTTCGCTGTCATAATCTGGTGGACACTTTCCATAAGATATATCATAAGCTCTTTTTTTGTATGTGAGGCAACATTCTTCAATATCTATATTTATCTCATGCTTTTTCAAAAATTGTCTCAATTCACTGTTTTGAAATTCATATGCTTTTACCAAGCCAACAATTCCATGTTGACGTATCTGACTGCATTTTTCACTACTTGTGGTAATGTGCGTTACCACCATCTCTAATTCATTAATATCTGGATAATGACCTCTATTGTTAATGATAATCTTCTTTACATCGTCATCTGCATATGTATAATCTATTCTATCATGATTTTTATATCGTTCTGCTAACCAAATTGCCCTATTTACACCCGTTAAATTTTCAAGTGTGACAGCAGCCTTTTCACTTGTTCTAACATCGTACAGCATTTTTCTCCTCCTAGATTATTTCTGTTCATTGTTAACTTTTATTTTATCATATATTTAACAATATCCAAGGTTTTCGCCCAAAAAGGTGCGTCCCCTCTGGGCGAAATTTTATTATGCATTCTCTTTATATTCTTGTGATGTTCCTTCTAATTCTCTTATCGATAGTTCTATTTTTTTGTTTTCAAAATCTATGTTTATTATTTTTGCATTTACTTTTTGTCCAACTTGAAGCTCTTCTTCAGGTTTTGCTATTTTTCTTTCACAGATTTGTGAAATGTGTACTAGACCTTCTATTCCTTTTTCCAATTCTGCAAATGCACCAAAAGGCATTATCTTAGAAATTTTTACTTTTACCACATCTCCAACATGGTATTTTTCTTCTACTTTATTCCAAGGATTTGGGCCTTTTTTCTCATAAGATAATTTGAATCTCTTATTTTCTTTATCAAGCTCTTTTACACTTACTTCAATGCTTTGTCCAACTTCCAATATATCTCTTGGGTTTTGATTTCTTCCCCAAGTCATTTCCGATATATGTAACAAACCTTGTGCACCACCAATATCAACAAATGCTCCATAATCGCTTATTGCTGTTACAGTACCTGTATATTTCTTTCCAACTTCAATGTTGTTCCAAAATTCTTCTTCTTTTGCTTTCTTTTCTTCCTCAACTAAATCTTTTACAGAACCGATAATTTTCTTTGCTCTTTCATCGTTTTCTATAACTCTAAACCTAATTGTTTTTCCTTTATAAGAGCTTACATCTTCGTCTCTTCCAACTTCTGATAATGAAATTGGTATAAATACTCTAATTAAATTCTTGTATAATACAACTAATCCATTTTTATTAGTCTGCTTAACTTCTTCTTCAAATACTTCTTTGTTGTCTACTTTTTCTTTGAATTCTTTTCTTATTTCTTTTATTTTTGCGTGTTTACAAGACATTAATACATTGCCTTGTCCGTCATTTAATTTCAATACATCTGCTTTTATCTTATCTCCAACCTTATATTCATCAGCTGGTTCTAGTCCTTTTTCACTAAAATATTCGTTTCTTGGTATAATTCCATCTGCTTTATAACCGATATCTACAAATATTTCGCCTTTTCCATTAATTTCAACTATTGTACCTGTTATAGTACTTCCAACTTTTACTTTTTTTAAAGTTTGATTTATTATATCTTCAAATGTTAAATTATCTTCAAATTTTTCCATAAAAATCCTTCATTTCTATATAGTTTTGAGTCTATTTTGACTGTGTTTTTCGAAGTTTTAGTATTTTTATAACAATTCCAAAACTGAAATGCTATAAAACAATAACTTTTTCGCCCAAAAAGGGGCGTCCCTATTGGGCGATTTTCTGTTGTCAATTATACATTATTTTGCTTGATTTGTCAACATAATTATGCTGTCCATAATTTCTTTTGTTGCCTTTTCTATATCTTCTTTTTCTGGATTTTTTGGTTCGTAATTTGTATAATCTAGTGGTTTGCCATAGTTTAATTTTACCTTAGTAAATGGTTTGAATGTTCCTTGTATTCCAACTGGTACTACTTTTATTTTTGTTTTTAAAGCCATATATGCTGCTCCATTTTGTACTTTTGCACCTTTTGCTAAGCCTTTTCTTGTTCCTTCCGGAAATAAACCTAGTGCTTCACCGTTTTTTAATGCAGTAAGGTTCATTTTCATTGCCTCTATATCTCTCATTCCTCTCTTTACAGGAATTACATCAAATACATGTGCAAACCAGTTTAGAAATTTGTTGTGAAATAATTCTTCTTTAGCAATAAATCTTATTCTTCTCTTGCTTGCAGTTACTAAACCTATTGCATCCCAGGTATTTAAGTGATTAGCACAAACAATTACAGGTCCCTCCATAGGAAGGTTTTCTTCATTTATTTTTTCTATTCTAAACACAACCTTATAAAAAGCATGTAAAATTGCTTTTATAGTCGCTCTTTCTATTTTCTTCCACGTGGTTTCTGGTCTCACCCAATATATTTTTTCTTGCTCTTTTTTTGCCTTTAATTTTTTATCTATTACATTGCTTATGGCTTTTTCTACTTCTTTTATAGTCATTTCTGAGCCATCTATAACCACTGCATCTTCTGCCACTTTTAAGGCTCCCATCTCTTTTTCCATGTCATTTTTATCACGTTTCTTTATATTTTCTAAAACCTCTTCATATGACATTTCGATGCCTTTTTCTTCGTTTTGTTTAACTCTTCTTTTAGCTCTTACTTCTACATTTGCGTCAAGATATATTTTAACGTCTGCATTTGGAAATATTACAGTTCCAATGTCTCTTCCTTCCATTATTACATCTTTTCCTTGAGCCATTTTTCTCTGAAGTCCGCCCATCGCAAGTCTTACTTGCTTTATACTTGAAACAGGTGATACATTTGCAGATACTTCCTTGCTTCTTATTTTATCAGTTACATCTTGACCATTCAAAAATACTTTTTGTTTTCCTTTTTCAGTGCTTAATTCTATTTGAATGCTCTTTAACATTTCTGCAATTTTTTCTTCTTCATCCATTCCAATATTTTGGTTCATCATTTCTAGTGTAACACATCTATAAGTTGCACCAGTATCTATATTTACTAGATTATATTTTTTTGACAATCTGCTTGCCATAGTTCCTTTGCCTGTTCCTGCAGGTCCATCTATTGCTACTATAAAAGACATTTTCTTCTCCGTCCTCAAAATGTACTTTCCATACACTTTGCATATTTTTTATTCTTCATTCATATGAATTCCCTTTGCAACTAAATCAATTTTTATTATATTCATCGCAGTTTGTTTTTCTATTTCTTTTTTTACCCTTGCTTTATAATTCTGTAATACCTCTATAATATTATTTCCATAATTTATAATTGCCTCTAAGTATATTGATATTCCATCTCCATAGTTTTGAGTCCTTATTCTGGAAACATCATATATTTCTGGCATTTTCTTGGCTACTCTTTCGGCAATTTGTCTAAACACACTGTCCGATATAGTAAAATTTCCAAGATAACTAAAAGTAGGCCTTATTATTGATTTTTCTGATATATAAGGTGTTCCACCTTTTGATTTAAATATTTGTAGTGGATCTAGAATATATCCAGAAAAATCCTTTTTTATTTCAAATGTTGGTACTGGTATTACGTGTTTTCCTTGTGTAACACGTATATTACGAGCCTTTTCCATCTCTTCTTCTGTTGCAACTTCGTTTATATAAATTGTTTTCTCAAGAGGTGGTAAATCCAAGCTTTCTATTATTTTCTGTATCATTTTGTCTGATGTTCCCAAAATCAATAAACTATCTGGTTTGTATTTTTTGAAAGCTTTTTTCATATCAGCTTGTTCTTTTTCTTCTATAAAAAGTGCATGTTTTACAGTCTCTATTTTAGTTGGAGCCTTTTTTGCTGATGTTCCTGCTAAAACCTCATTTTCATTTATTAACAGACCATCATCTATTATGTAATGAATGTTATTTTCTCTTGCAACTAATTGTGCTCTGTAACTCTTGCCAGTTCCAGATGGTCCAACAAAGGCCAATACTCTCATTTTCTGTTTTTCCACTTTTATCTACCACACCTTTCTTTTTAGTTTATTTTACATACATTAAGATTTATATAATTTTACTTTATTTTTCACTTCACAAATTTGATAAATTCAATTTAATAATAACATTTACACATGGAAAACAATATTTAAAAGGCAAGGTCACATACGTGGTGTATGTAACCGTGTTTTAAATATTATTTATCACTACAAAAAGTCTAATTATTTTTCAATTAGTTCAAATGTATATCTATAATCCTTATACTTATTTACAAATTGCTTTTCATCATGTTTAGTCACATCATATTTTTCTGCTATTTCATCACATAACTGATGCGTATTTTCATTTTCTACAATCCAAATTCTTCCCGTATAATTATCTAAAATTTTTGATAAATCTTCTTCTATTACCATATATGGTGCAAAAGCTTTGTATGCATCATGTACTCCCCAATGTTCTTTATTGTAGAAATATGATGTATTATCATGGTTTTGTGACACTTCTGTTGTTATAACAGCTCCATTTATAGCTCCAGAGTATATAATTATATCTCCATCTTCAATGTTTTCATCTAAGTATGTTTTAAAATCTCTATTATTTTCAGCATAGTTTTCTCTTATAGTTTTACAGTTACTAAATGCTGACAAGGTCAATATTATAAGGCATATTGTAATCATACGTACCTTGTTTGTATCTTTTGCCATAAAATATGCAATAGAAAACATGAATGCACCATTCAATATTAATAAATATCTACTTAGTAAAATTACACTATGTAACATGGCACAAATTACTAGCACTAGAAGAATTATTCCTATATAGATGATGAATCCCCAAGTACCAGGTTTTCTTTCTTTTTTTGGCGTGCTTGCTACCATATAAATTAAATATGCATAAAATGCTGTTGATAGTATTATTGGCTGGAATGTCAAATTTCCTTTATATTGAACTGTTAATATTTCATATATTGAACCTGGAAAAGTTAATGTAATCCAGAAACTTGTTCCTTTCAAATGGCTTGCAAACACTATAAGCCATGGCAAATATGCTACAACTTGTAGCACTGCCGTTATTGTAAATTTTATTAAATCTTGTTTTCTTTCTTTCCTATTCTTGATTAGATATATGAATAAAGCCAAGTTTATAACGCCTGCTAATAGTACTCCATAATAATGAGTGTATGCCAATGCTAAGCTACTTAGTCCGAAAAATACATATGTTAATTTATGAATGTCTTTCTTATAAATTCTATAAGCATATATACACATAATAGTTCCCAAAAGCATTCCTAAAGAATACATTCTTATTTCTCCTGCATATTGCGCAGATACAGGTAACATTAGTGTTAAGAAAGAAAACCAAAAACCAACTTTTTCTCCGAAGTCTTTACGAATGTGTGTATATCCAAGTATTGCAGTTAATGCAATCGTAATTGCTGAAAACAATCTATAAACAATAATATTCTCTCCAAATATTAAATTTAAAATATGCAAACAGAAATAATAAAATGGTGGATGTACATCATAGCTTGTTATATTCCATATTTCTGAAAAAGAATGCCTTACAATTCCTATTGTGTAACTCTCATCAAACCACATATTCGTGTGAAATATTGATAGACTCATGAATATTATTCCTAATATAATTACAGCTATATGAATGTATTTTGGTTTAAAAATTTTTTGTATTTTCTCCATTTTACCCGTATTCCCCTTCAAAACAAATTTATTTAAAACAATTGACATATTTATTCTACTTGATGTATAATAAACGTAGAAAGTAAGCAATTACAGAAATGTAGTTGCCAAATATATTGCAAACTGCACACTGCTCTATAATCGAAATATAAAAAGCAATGTGTAATTTTTTTTATTTGCTTATTTTCCATATAATTTTACATTATTTTTATAGAAAAGTCTATATATTTTCATAAATATTCCAAAATTAAAGAGATGCTTTATTTGCACCTCTTTTTACTGTTATGCTACATCTTTTATTTTTATATCTCTTACGTGGTCTATCTTTTCCCACTTTGTATCACGTATGAATAAGCATTTAAAGTTTATTAATAACCATGAACCCAAGAATAATGGATAAAAAGCAAGTCCTTTTAACATTGGTCTTATTGGTTTTCTTTCAATTATCATTATTACTATTCCAACAAATATTGGCAAGAAAAATGTTGGTAATATATATCTTAAGCAGTTTATTAATAAATCCATTGGTGTCATTCCACCAAATATGAACATTACAAAGTTTATTAACAATAACACAATAGTCATTATAAACATTGGAATACTTCCCATCATGTATAAAAGTCCATCAAAATTCATCAATGTTTTATTTTTCTTCACAGCTCCAGCTAATGGTTTTGTGTATTCTTGTAGACATTGAATATGTCCTATTGTCCATCTTGATCTTTGTGACCATGATTGTTTAAATCCTACTGGTTGTTCATCATATACTATGGCATCTGTTGCCCAGCCAACTCTTTTACCTTGTATTATACGTTTCAAAGAGAATTCTATATCCTCTGTTAGAGTGTCTGTGTTCCAACCTGTTGGTTTTATTATATCAAATTTAACCATAAATCCAGTTCCATTCAAAAGAGCTGATAATCCCAAATTGTATCTAGCTAAATGATAGAATCTGTGCATTGTCCAATAGAATATTGCATATCCTGCAGAAACCCAGCTATCTGTTGGATTTTTTATATCTCTATAACCTTGAACAACTTCTTCACCCTGGCAAAGTTTTTTGTTCATTGCAGTAAAGAATCCCTTATCTACAATGTTATCTGCATCAAATACGCAGAATGCATCATAATCTGCATTTTCTTCTATTTTTTGTTTTAAAAACCATTGAAGAGCAGCCCCTTTTGTTCTTTTTTTAGGGTCATCTTCTTTTCTCTCTAAAACAATTGCTCCAGCTTCTTTTGCAATCTTAACCGTATTATCCGTACAATTATCTGCAATTACATAAATATCTATTAAATTGGCAGGATAATCTTGTTTTTTCAAGCTGTCTATTAGGTTTCCTATAACATTTTCCTCATTATGAGCTGGCAAAATCGCCATAAACTTATGGTCCTTTTCCTCAACCAATGGTTTATCTTTTAATTTTACAAGTGAACATAAACTTACTATCAACTGATATACCCAATATATAGTTAAAATCCAAACCATTGCTTGTTGTATTATATATAAATACTTCATTTTATCAATCCTTCAATTATTATAATGTTGGGGAATTTTCATTCCCCACATCTATATTATACTACTTATTCATATATTTGCAACTATTGTCGAATTTTGATATTTATTGCTACTTTTACGTGTTGCATTTATTATTCTTCTACGTGTTCTTCTTTGTTTTCTTTATTTTCTTCTAAGTCTTTCATTGTTAAGTTAATTCTGTCTTGATTGTCTATTTCATAAACTTTTACTTTAATTTCATCGCCTACTGCTAAAACATCTTCAACTTTTTCAACTCTCTTGTTTGATATTTTAGAAATATGAAGTAATCCTTCTCTTCCTCCACCAATATCAACAAAAGCTCCAAAGTTCATTATTCTTGTAACTTTTCCGTCATAAACTTTTCCAACTTCGATATCTTTTGCAATATCTTCAATCATTTTCAAAGCTTTCTTTCCGTTTTCAGCATCGTCTGTGTAAATGCAAACTCTTCCGTCTTCTTCGATGTCTACTTTAACACCTGTTGCATCTATAATCTTGTTTATCATTTTTCCACCAGGTCCTATTACATCTTTAATCTTGTCTACATTGATTGTTGTTGTAATTATTCTTGGTGCGTATTTAGATAATTCAGCTCTTGGCTCTGCTATTTGTGGTTTCATTATTTCGTCTAATATATAATCACGTGCAACTTTTGTTCTTTCAAAAGCTTCTTTGATTATATCATATGTTAGTCCATCGTTTTTAATGTCAACTTGGATAGCTGTTATACCATCTTTTGTTCCACCAACTTTGAAGTCCATGTCTCCGAAGAAATCTTCGATTCCTTGAATATCTGTAAGCATTACATATTCATCTGGATTTTCTTTTGATGTAACAAGTCCTGTTGATATTCCTGCTACTGGTTTCTTTATTGGAACACCTGCGTCCATAAGTGCTAAAGTGCTTCCACAAATACTTGCTTGTGATGTTGAACCATTTGAAGATAATACTTCTGATACAACTCTTATTGTATAAGGAAATTCATCTTCTGATGGAATTACTGGAACTAGAGCTTTTTCAGCTAATGCACCGTGTCCAATTTCTCTTCTTCCTGGTCCACGTGATGGTCTTGCTTCACCAACTGAATAAGATGGGAAGTTATATTGATGCATGTATCTCTTAGATTCTTCTTCATCTAATCCATCTAATTCTTGTTCTTCAGATTTTGTTCCAAGTGTTACTACTGATAATACTTGTGTTTGACCTCTTGTAAATATTGCGCTTCCGTGTACTCTTGGTAATACTCCAACCTCACAAGATAGTGGTCTTATTTCATCTATTCTTCTTCCATCTGGACGTTTGTGCTCTTTGAAGATCATCTCTCTTACACATTCTTTTTCTAGGTCGTGTATGCTGTTTGCAATTTCTGTGCTCTTTGCTTCTGTCTCTTCTTCTCCATATTTTTCAACAAAATATGCTTGAATATCTTCTGCTAATTTATCCATGTTAGCATCTCTAACTTCTTTATCCACAGCTTGTACATCTTGATACATTCTCTCTTTGAAGTTTTCTTTAATTTCAGCATATACATCTTTGTCTGTTGCAAAAGAAACATATTCAAATTTTGGCTTTCCAACTTCTTCTTTTATTCCTTCTATGAATTTGCAAAGCTTTTTAATTTCTTCATGTCCTGCTTTTATACAATCAAGCATTGTGTCATTTGGTATTTCATCTGCTCCTGCTTCAATCATTGTAACTTTTTCCATAGTTCCAGCAACAGTTAATTTTAATCTGCTATGCTCTCTTTGAGCAACTGTTGGGTTTATAACAATTTGTCCATCAACATATCCAACATTTACAGCTGCTGTTGGTCCGCCAAATGGAATATCTGAAATTGATAGTGCAACAGATGCACCAATCATAGCACAAACTTCTGGGCTGTTGTCTTGTTCAACAGATAAAACTGTTGCAACAACACATACATCATTTCTAAAATCCTTTGGGAATAAAGGTCTGATAGGTCTATCTATAGCTCTTGATGTTAAAATAGCCTTGTCAGCTGGCTTTCCTTCTCTTTTTTGGAAGCTTCCAGGAATTTTTCCAACTGCATATAGTTTCTCTTCGTAATCAACTGATAGTGGGAAGAAATCAATTCCTTCTCTTGGCTCTTTAGATGCTGTAACGTTTACCATTACAACTGTGTCTCCATAGTGAATAATTGCATCACCATTTGCAAGTTCTGCAACTCTTCCTGTTTCAACTGTTAGCTTTCTTCCAGCTAACTCTGTTTCAAATTTTCTGTACATAATATCTCTCCTTTTAATTTATTTATAAGCAATACTTGTACTTAGATTGTAACCTCTATAAAATGTTATTTAAGTTATTCTTTGTATGTTGAATTATTTTAAAACATAACATTTTATACAAGCTACCTCTAATTTTACAAGTATGGTTATACAACTTTAATGTGACTTTAAAATGAATTTTTTATTATTTTATGCTTTTTTACATCAAAATAACAAAATTTTTTTCTGTAAATTTGTAAAAATGGGCGCTTTATCATTTGTAAAACGCCCTATGTCTTTATTATTTTCTTAGTCCTAATTTTTCTACGATGTCTCTGTATCTTTGAACATCTTCTTTTGCTAAATAGTTTAATAAGCTTCTTCTAGCTCCAACCATTTGTAATAATCCTCTTCTTGAGTGATTATCTTTTTGATGTGTTTTTAAATGTTCTGTTAAATTATTGATTCTTTCTGTTAAAAGAGCTATTTGAACTTCTGGAGAACCAGTATCCTTTTCATCTCTTCTGTAAGTAGCAATAATTTCTTGTTTTCTTTCCTTTGTCATTTTCATTTCCTCCTAATTTTTATTTGCCTTATTCTTAGATTTAGTGGAGTTTTTTCCTAAAACCATGAGTAAGGTATGTTTTACGGTATCTATGATATCACAGATTGATAGAAAAAACAATAGTTTTGGTTTAAAACAGTCAAATTTTATTATTTTATTTTGCTATTATTATTTACATTTTCTATTTCAAAAGCCAATTTGCTATGTCATATATTTGAACTCCCTCATATTGATAATCATTATGTCTAGTTCTTGCAATTAATATTTTCGGATATGCATCTTTTATTTTTAATAAAGGTCTTACTTCTCTTTCAAAAGTTTTATCATCACTTATATTGTCTGAAACCTGAATATATAATTTTCTTCAATATAATTATTTAAAGCCATATAATCCCTTAAATTATCAAATTTAACTAAATTAAAATTAATATCAATGTCTATTAAGTCTTGTAAATATTCTCGCTTTATCAATTTCATAGCAATTATTCACCTCGAATATATTATATTATGTGTTTCGCAAAAAGTAAATATTTTTGTTTTTGCGAAATATGTTAAATTTTGTCGTTTTTCATTTACCTTTTCTATTACCACTAAATTATAAAAATCGAAGAACTACTCTTTAAGTAATTCTTCAATTTTTTATATAAGTATTTTTTAATATAAAATCATTCTTGAACCTATATTCTCTAATTTTTCTCCTGTATATGTTGGTTTAAATGAAAATCTTGCAGAAACAGGATAAGATGTTCCGTCATAAGAGCAATCTCCTCCTCTTACTGTTCTTGAGTTTGTAAAGTTTGCCTCCATTGTCCATTCCCAAACATTTCCGGCTAGGTCATATATGTTTCTAATCATTGCTCCACCAACTTCGCCAGATTTAAATCTAAATGCCTCTCCTGCTCTTTTTGTTTGGTTTTCAGAAATTTTTATTTCTGTGTTTAAATAATTTCCCATATTACTACTATTTATAATAAAATAACGTGAACCTTGAGTTACATTATTATTTCTAATATCTTTCATCCATATCATTATTTGGTCCCATTGGCAGCCCCATATCATATGGCTTTTTGTAAGTCCTTTAGTCAAACTTTTTTGTGTTGTATATAAATTGTACCAAGAGATATTTGTTAAGACTTTTTGGTCTTTTTTACTTTGTGCTATATTGTTTGAATCAACACTTGTTTCAAACCTTGCAACCCAAAATCCACCATCATTTTTTACTCTTTTTACTAGTTCATTAAATTCTTCTTGATATGTAGTTTGAGTCCAGTCTGTTACATTTGCCCCGTTGTCATCTATATTAGCTGGCTCTCTTTCATTATTACCTTCACTATATGCAATAAAATTAACTCTTGTTGCTGTATCTTCATTAATAGATTCAAATCTGTAAAGAACAGCCTTATAATTTCCATTTGCAATCTTTAATGCCATTGGATATTTTTTATTTGACACACTTTCTGAAATCGCATCATTTATATCAATTTCATTATCAAGTTTACTAACATCTAAAACAGGAGTTTCTACTGGAATCCACACAAATTGGTTTCCTTGTTTTGAATTATCTAAATCATCATTTACAACATCTGAAATTACCATTCCATCATTAATACTTGGTGAATCTGCAATTATAGCATATCCAGCTGGAACTGTTACAGTTTTAAAATTTACATCTGTATACACAGACCTAGTTTTTGCAATTTCTCCTTTGTTGCTTAAAGTTGGCAAATTTTCAGGTTGTTCAACCACAACATTTTCAATAACATTTTGCTCTTCTACATTTGCAACAACATTTAATTCTGCATTCATTGGTAATGGTTGAGCATCATGATTAGAAAATGTAAAAAAAGCAATAGCCACAACTACCACAAGTATTGCTGCAATAATACACATTAAAATAATATTTAATACCTTACTATTCATAAATAATTTCCTTTCCATTTTTCTTAAGATTTATGTTTGTATTTTTTTGTTATACATATTTATATCATATATTGTAACAATTAAAAAAATAAATTTCAACAATTTAAATAAAAAATATATGATAATATTTTCTGCTGTGTTGCCATTCATATAACATATTAAATTGTAAGTATTTTCATATAATTTTGTTTAGTTAAACTCTTAAAATATCAGCATTGCAAATTTTAATAACTAATTTCTTATTTTGCCGTTTTAAAACATTGTAATAATGCACAATCTATGTTATATTATAAAAAAATCAAAAAGGAGTGTCAAAATGAACATTTTTAAGAAACAAAAAAATATACTTAACACCGATTTTTTTTACATATTATTAATCGTGTTAATTTCTTTGCTTTTGAGTGCACCATTATATACACAAGGTTTTTACTGGTCTCATGATGGCGTATATCATTTTTCAAGAAATTATTCTACAAATTCGGGAATTATTTCAAAGCAAATTCCACCATTGATTGTATCAAACTTTTGTAAAAATTATGGATATTCATGGAATATATTTTATCCTCCATTAGGTACATATATAAGTGGATTCTTTTCATTATTCACATCAATATTAGATGCCATGAAATTAACTATTATGTTATCTATTGCATTGTCTGGCATTTCAATGTTTAAACTGATGAAAAAAATCTCAAAAAATAATAATATGTCATTTATAACAGCAATAATATATATTACTGCACCTTATTTTTTGTCTGACATATATTGTAGAATGGCTATGGGAGAAGTAATAGCTTATATGTTTTTTCCATTGTTATTTTACGGTTTATACGACATTTTTTATGATTCTGGAAAAGAAAGCTACTTTTTAACAATTGGTGCTTTAGGAATTGTATTGTCTCATAATATAAGCACATTAATGGCTGTTGTACTTTCATTTATTTTTGTTATTTTTAATATACAAAAATTATTTATGAAATCTACTAGAAAAAATATATGGACAAAGTTAATTATTAATGGTTCATTTATAATTTTAATTTCACTATTTTTCTATGGACCATTATTAGAACATAAAATGACAACAGATTATACTGCTTTTGTAAAAGGTGCTAGCAAGGAGGCATTTTTAGACCACAGAATATATCCTTCTCAATTAATTTTTGGAAAAACACAGCCAGAATGGGCTTATAAATTAAGCACTAACAAACTTAATGAAAGTATGTCTTTTGTATTAGGCTTACCAATTATTGTAGCATTATTGTTTACTCCAATGGTATTTTCTAAAATAAAGAAGGAGCATAAATTGTTATATATAGTAACATTATGTACTGGCATACTTTTTGCATTAATGTCAACTACATTGTTCCCATGGCAGTGGTTTCCTAAAGTTCCATCAGTAATTCAATTTCCATGGAGATTTTTGCTGATTTCTACATTTGCATTTTCGATAATTGCTGGTGTAAATATTTATATGAGTATAAGTAATTTAAAATTAGAAACAATGTATATTCTAATTTTAGTAATTTTGATTTATTCTGGCGAATACATAACAAATTCGGTAAAATATGATACAGAATTTGACTTATCTTATTTATATACTAATACAAAATTAGATGGCAATCAATGTGCTGCTTATGAATATTTACCAGTAAAAGCAAGCAATAGCCTTGATTATATTTGCGAAAGGTCTGATGGAGTTGTTATTTTATCTGGAAATGCTACAATAAAAGATGAAGAAAAGGACGGAAGTTATATGAAATTTATTGTAGAAGGCGATAATTCAAATGTAGTTTTAGAGCTACCATACATTTATTATTTAGGATATGACATAAATGTAAATGGTAAAAAATTAAAGTATGACGAATCTGAAAACGGTTTTATATGTATAAATCTAACAGTACATGGCGAAACTTCTGTGGAAGTAACCTATAAAGGAACGCAATTAGAAAAGATTACATTTATAATTTCTGTTGTAAGTTCAATAATGTTTATTGTATACGTTGTTTATTGTAATAAAAATAAGCAATTGTCATTAACTGAAAAAAGTAATTAAAAACATTTTGAGGAAACTGCTAAAAAAGTAGTTTTCTTTTTTTACTTCAAATTTACCACTGGTGCTAGCTCTACCCGCGGGCTACCAAATGTCCACTGGACATTTGCCTTTACGCCCTTTTCAAGCCCCACCTTGAAGTTTTATATAAATTAAAAGAATAGGAATTTTTATATTCCTACTCTTATTTTTGGTACCACTGGTGGGACTCGAACCCACATGGTTTCCCGCTGGATTTTGAATCCAGTGCGTCTACCAATTCCGCCACAGTGGCATTTGCAATATTTGCTGTTTGTTTACTTTCATAATATAACATATTTTTTTTCACTTGTCTAGAACTTTTTTTATTTTTATTCATATTTCAGACAAGTAAAAAAATAAAAGCAGGTATCAAGTATAATGTAACATGCCAAATTGCTTTTACATTTTTACTTTACCTAACTTTTTGCCTTCATAATATTTATCTTCTAAATAAGCTCTAGTACTTTTATTATTTCACCAGAGCTTGTTAGTCTTTTATTTTTCAAATTTTACAAATTCTATTTTATTTTCTTTTCCATCACATGTTATTTTTATTGTTCCACTTTCATCTGTTCTATATATTTTAATTTCCATTTTGTTTAGTCTATCTAATATTACTTGTTTTGGATGCCCATACTTATTTCCTTTTCCAACTGATATTACAGCTATTTGTGGCTTTACTTGGTCTAGAAAGCTCTGTGACGAACTCGTATTTGAACCATGATGACCAACTTTTAGTACATTTGTCTGTGGCCAACTTCTTGTTTCTTCATTTTCTTTTTCTGCATCTCCCATAAATAAAAAACTCTGCTCTCCATATGTCATTCTTATTACTATTGAAGATAAATTTAAATTGCTTTTTTCCTCACTTGTACCTGTTCCACAATTCATTACTTCACATACCGCATTTCCAACATTGAATTTATAGCCAACCTCTGGCGATGTTATCTTCAATCCTTTTTCATTTATTGCATCTAATACATCTTCAAATGTTTTAGTATTTGTCTGTACTTTTGGCATATATATTGTTCCTATATCAAAATTTTTTATCACATCGTCAAGCCCTCCAATATGATCTTCGTGAGGGTGTGTTCCAATTAATACGTCAATCTTTTTTATGCCTAAGGCTTGTAAGTCTCTTACAACAGTCTTTCCCATATCATTAGTTCCAGCATCAATTAACATATTCATTCCATTACTTTGCACTAAAATAGAATCAGCCTGCCCCACATCCAGATAATAAACATCTACATTTTCTCCATCTATTACTTCATTCGAATCCTCAGAAACTTGGTTAGCTACTACATTATTTGTACTAACTTCTTCAACTAAATTATTAATATTATCTAGCTTTATTTTATCTCCTAAAATTGTAATTATAGCAATTATAATTACTACAACTAGGCCTTTTAATGCCTGCTGATTTTTCTTATTCTTACGTTTTGCCATTTATTTTCCCCCATAACAAAAATCTATTTTCTACTGTTTTAATTAATTATTCCACAAATTATCCATTTTTTGTTTAATTCTTTCTGATACTTCTTGTTCTTGCTTGCTGTCTATTTCAAATTTTCCATTAGAATATTTTAAAATGCTTCCCTCTCTTGCATTTTGCGGTAAATCATCTCTTTTAAAATCTACCATCTCTCCAGTATCACGGTCTTCACAAACAGCAAAATCTCCTTCAAATCTGTCTATTGTATATTCTTTTATCTCATTATTCATATTTCTTAGTCCCTTCTCTAGCTCTTTTAAAAATTCACTTATAAAACCTTGATGGCTTTCTTCTCTTGTAAGCATTCCAAAGTCTATGTTCATATATTCCTTTCCGGGTCTCTTTTGCTATTATTTTGCAACTCGATTATATATGTTTTTTGCCAATTTATCAAGTATTTTTTATAGTAAAGTTGACAGAATGCTTTAACCAATATATAATACTTTATATATTAGCACCTTGAAAATTACACTAATGTCTATATATCTAATTTATATAGATTGACGGTGTTTACATATAGTCCGAATATACACACTAAAAAAAGAGGTACTTGAAATGTCAAAATTTTCTAAAAATTTTTTTAAAGTTGTATTTTTGGCAATTGCATTGGTGGTACTGATTCTTTTGTTTTCCCTGAATGACAACTTGGATTGGTTTTCACGTTTTACATTGTGTAAAATGCTTTCATTTAGCATTGCAGCAGCTACATTTTTTTCTGCTTATCATCCCAAGCTTATCCAAGCCCCGCATAGCGGTTTCTTCTTTTCTGGCGTAGCTTTTAATTATTGTGCACTTTTCACTGTAGAAGAAAATGAGTTTATCGTGGACGTTATGGCTGTTTTAGGTACCGTATTATTCATTTTGTCAGCCATTTACCTTGTTGGGAATATATTCAAACACAGAAAATCGCTGCAATAACTATATGTAAAATGGAGGGAAGTCCAATGACTTCTCTCCATTTTTTATCTTTCCCCCATCCCATCAGTTTTATATTATGTAACCATTGACGTTTTTACCTATTTATGGTATAATTAAGGAGTTAGAGATACATGGAAACTATATGTGTCTTAATGTTAATTGTTTTTTAAAGGAGATTAAATATGAATAAATTATATGTTTTTGGACACACAAAACCAGATACAGACTCAATTGCATCAGCTATTGTTTTTGCAAGATTACAAAAAGCTTTAGGAATTGATGCTGTAGCTTACAAATTAGGTGAAGTTAATAAAGAAACAAAATATGCTTTAAAAACATTTGAAGTTGAAGAACCACAAACTTTAACAAGTGTTGATGAAAATTGTGATGTTGCTTTAGTTGATAACAACGAATTTTCTCAAAGCGTTTCTGGAATTGAAAAAGCTCACGTAAAAATGGTTGTAGACCATCACAAAATAAAATTAGAAACAGTAGAACCAATCTACTTTATAACAGAACCTCTTGGATGTACTTGTACAATATTATACAAATTATACAAACAAAATGAAGTTGATATAGATTCACAAACAGCAGGTTTAATGTTAAGTGCTATAATTTCAGACACTTTATTATTCAAATCACCTACTTGCACAGAACAAGATAAAGAAATTGCTAAAAAATTAGCAAAAATTGCTGGCGTTGATATAGAATCTTATGGAAAAGAAATGCTAAAAGCTGGAACAGATATTAGTGATTTCACTCCATTCCAAGTTATAAACATAGATTCAAAAGAATTTAATGACAAAAACGCAAAGTTCGAAATATCACAAGTAAATGCAGTTGATTTAGATTCTGTATTTAGCAGACAATCTGAATTAGAAGATGCTATTAACAAAGAAATTAAAGAAAAGAACTTAGATTTCTATATGTTTGCTGCAACAGATATTTTAAATGCTAATTCAAAAATAATTGCTATTGGAAATAAGGCCGACACAGTAGAAAAAGCATTCGGAGTTAACCTTGAAAACAACACAGCAATGTTAAACAATGTAGTATCAAGAAAGAAACAAATGTTACCAAACATTTTAAATAACTTAAATTAGTTTAAAAGGCCATGAAAACATGGTCTTTTATTATTGTGTTTTTACATTTGGAATTAACACAAAATTTGTTAAAACACTAGTAATTTTGCTCATTTTGTGGTATAATAGAAATGTAGTTGGTTATTGAAAGGAGATATAAAAATGGTTCCTGAAAATACAAAAATTAACATTATAAATAATATAAAAACTTCTATGGAAATGGAAAATCAAAATTTATCTGCAAATGATATTTCATTGTTAAACGACTTTGCAGACAATAAAATATCAATGGAAGATGCAATGCAATCTATAAAACAATTTTATAAGAAATTTTCAAAGAATGTAAATAAAATATATTTAATATCGCAAAAAGATGTTGGAAAAGAAGAAAATCTAATGTTAAAACCATTTTATTTAATGCCATTTCTCATAAAGTAAAGGAGTAAAAATAATGCCGAATATACTAATCGTAGAGGATGATATAAATATTAATAATCTGCTTTGTGAGGTGCTTACCAAGTCGGGATATGAGTGTGAGCAGGCATTTTCAGGAACAGAGGCGAAGCTGCTTCTGAATATGAAGGAAAATGCTTACACACTTGTGCTGCTTGACTTAATGCTGCCGGGTGCAAGCGGTGAGGATGTTTTAAAGGAGATAAGGAAAAAGGGAAAGCTTCCAGTGATTGTGCTGACTGCAAAGGATAGCATAGATGATAAAATAGGAGTGCTGACAGATGGAGCAGATGATTATATAACAAAGCCTTTTGAGATTAGAGAGGTACTGGCACGTATTCAGGTGCAGCTTCGTCATATAGAGGTGGAAACAAAAGGTGCAGCAGAGGTGGAAACGAAGGTAGAAGCAGAGGCAGAAACAGAAGTAAAAACAAAGGCTGGTATACAAAAAGGACAAGGCAGCGGAAGGCTTGAGTTCAGGGATATGGTGCTTACACGCTCTACCTTTGAGGTAAGTATCGGTGGCAGGGTGCTTCCTAAGATTACAAAACAGGAATTCGCAATACTGGAATTACTGCTTAAAAACCCGAAGCAGGTGTTTAGCAAGGAGGATATATTCGAATATGCGTGGGATGAGCCATATATGGGTGAAACAAAGACTCTTGATGTGCATATAAGCAATATCAGGAAGAAAATAAAGACCGTTACATCTGATGAATATATAGAAACAATCTGGGGGATTGGATATCGCCTGCATGAATAATTTACTCTTTTTTTACTATTTATTTGCGATTGATTAGGATTTATTTTTTATGATAAGAGCAGTTAAGAAAAGGAGGAAAAAGCTTTGAGTGAATTATTATTGCAGACAAGGAATCTGACTAAGCAGTATGGCAGACACAGGGCGGTTGATGATGTAAATATGCACATTAAAAAGGGTGCGATATATGGCTTTATTGGAAGAAATGGAGCCGGTAAAACGACCTGTCTTAAGATGATTAGCGGATTGTCAACACCGTCTTATGGCGAAATAGAAATGTTTGGGTATAAGGGAAAGGACTTACAAAAGGTACGTTCAAGAGTAGGGTGTCTTATAGAAGCTCCCGGACTTTATGGCAATATGTCGGCATATGACAATCTGAACATTAAATGTAAGCTTACAGGGATTAAGAAAAAAGGATATATAGATGAGCTGTTAAAAACAGTGGGCCTTGATACTGTTGGAGAAAAGAAAACAAAGCATTATTCGCTTGGAATGAAGCAGCGCTTAGGAATTGCTCTTGCACTTGTAGGCGAGCCTGACCTGCTTATTCTTGATGAGCCGATTAATGGACTTGATCCGCAGGGAATAGTGGAGGTGCGTGAAACCATCCAGAAGCTTGCTAAGGAGCGAGGTATGACAATATGTATTTCAAGTCATATTCTGGAGGAATTATCAAAGATTGCTACAGATTATGGCATTATTCATAATGGATGCCTTGTGCAGGAGCTTACAAGAGAAGAACTTATGAAAAAATGCAGTGAGCGCATAGAGCTTACGCTTGATAATCCTAAGCAGGCTGTTCCTGTGCTTGATGATATGGGCTTTAGCAGCTATCAGGTTATAGATAAAGAACATATTCATATATTTGAAAGACTGGGAGAAAGTGCCAGCCTGAATATGGAGCTTGCAAAGGCAGGGATTCCAGTTAAGGGAATATCTATTACAAGTGAAGAGCTTGAGAATTATTTCTTAAGGCTTACAGGGGGTGACAATCGTGCTTAATATGATAAAGATGGATGTATACAGAATGTTTCGTACAAAGAGTATGTATGTAATATGGATTATATTGCTGGCATCAGCACTGATTACCTCATTTCTTTCAAAAATAGATTATGATGCAGCTAATAAGGAATGGGAGAAACAGCAGGCAGTAGAAAGTCAGGCAGATACTGATACTGATATGCAGGCAGCTGATGTGGTAAATGCACAGGACATAGAGCAACAACAGGCAGCTGACAGCAACAAGGAACAGCTTTCGCAGCAGAATACAGATAATGTCAATATTGGTATGAGTGTGGAATTACCTACGGAGCCAGGGAAGAAGGTTACGGTAATGGATGTTTTCTTTTCTAATGCACAGGGAAAGTTTTATGCACTTTTTCTTGTAATATTTGCGGTTATGTTTGCAACAGCAGATATTAAGAGCGGTTATATTAAGAATATTGGAGGACAGGTGTCACAAAGAGGAATGCTTATTGCATCAAGGGCAGTTGCACTTGCCTTATTTACAGCAATTACCTTTGCAGGGATATTTGTATTCCAGGCAGCAGCAAATATGCTTGCGTTTAGATGTGTGGTGTGGGGTGACTGGAAAGAGATTATACCTTATTTCTTAACAGAACTTATACTTCATTATGCGTTTGTGTTAATATGTATGGCGATAGCAGTTATAATTAAGAATAATGTCATAAGCATGACATTGTCGGTATGTCTTACCATGAATATAATGAGCATTGTGTATGCCCTTATAGATTATGTGGGCAATAGAGTGGGACTTCATAACTTCAATATATATAAGTATACAGTAACTGGAAGGATGGCAATGCTTCCTATGAATGCAGGTAGGGACGATGTTATTAGTTCAATGTGTGTGGCAGCCACATTTATTGTTATAATGCTGTCATTAAGCAGTTATATTTTTCAGAAAAGGGATATTTAGAGAATGAGGATTATTATTGGAATATTAGCAGTAATAATTATTATACAGGCATTTATTATGTGGAAATACCAGCGGCAGATTAAGGACATCTGCCGCCAGTTGTCGTTTCTTATGGAACATGATAGTAACAAGCTGATTCAACGTGAAATAGATATGGGGGGAATAGGTGAGCTTTCAGATAAATTGAATGAGCTGCTTGACCTGCGTAAAAAAGAAAGAAGCGAGTACAGAAAAAAAGAAGAGCTGATAGCAGACACATATACTAATCTTTCACACGATATAAGGACACCGCTTACATCGCTCGATGGATATTTCCAGCTTATAGAGGAATGTGACAATACAGATGACCAGAGGAGATATCTTGATATAATTAGAGAAAGGCTTAACAGTCTCAATGAAATGCTGGAGGAGCTTTTTACATTCACAAAGCTGAAAAATGATTCATATAAGCTGGAGCTTACAGACTGTTGTATGAACAGAATATTAAAAGAAGCGGTATTTTCTTATTATGATGAATGGAAGAAGCAGGATATCTGCCCGGATATTAGTATTACTGAGGAAATGCTGCATATATCAGGTAATAAGCAGGGCTTAAGAAGAGTTATACAGAATGTCATAAAAAATGGTCTTGATCATGGGGAAAAGAATATAAGTATCGAGCTTACCAGAAAGGATAATCACGCCTTGCTTAAAATCAGCAATTATACAGAACACCCTGAAAATATTGACTTAAGCCATGTGTTTGAGCGTTTTTATAAAGCAGATGTGGCAAGAGGCAGAGCCTCAACCGGACTGGGTTTATCTATTGCAAAAGAGCTTGTGGAGCGTATGAATGGAGATATAAGTGCAAGAATACAGGGAAATGATTTCATTATTGAGATAAAAGTTTCGCTTGTGGTATAACGAACACAATAGTGCTCATCTTAAAAGTTCCTTACGGAACTTTGTATGTGCGCTGAAAAGCTGTGCAAATATTGTGGTATAATATGCATGAAAAAATAATAAAAATATTATACTACGCATTGATAAAAAAATAACAAAGTGATATAAATGTAAAAGAAACAGGGGCTGTTACGGAGAAATTATATATAGAATATGCTGATTCGTTTAATGAATGGGGAATATTACAGATTCAATAATAAAGGGAGACATGCGTATGAAAAATATAAAAGAAATAGGGGATTTTTTTATAAATCTGAATGAATATGTATATGCAACAGATATAGAAACCAATGAGATTGTATATATGAATCATAAAGCATTGAAAGCGTATGGCTTAGAATCAATAGAGGATATAAAAGGCCGGAAGTGTTATGAGGTATTACAAAAAGCTTCTGTTAAATGTGGTATATGCAATAACAGCAGACTTTTACCAGGAGCCTTTGAGGAATGGCGTTATTATAATCCTGTATTAGATAAATATATGATAATAAAGGATACACTGATAGAGGGTGAAGGAAACAGAAAGTACAGGCTGGAAATAGGCATAGATATAAGTGAGGAGCTTGCACAGGATAAGCTTATCCAGAAGTATAGAGAAACTGAGGCTCTTGTCAATGAGGGCTTAAGAGTGGCACTTGCAGCAGATACACCTGATGAAACGATAAGCACACTTCTTGGGTATATAGGTAAAGCACTTAGTGGAGAAAGAACCTATATATTTGAAAAGAATATATATGGAAGAGATGATAATACATATGAGTGGACGGCAGAGGGAATAAGTCCGAAGAAGGATAATCTTCAGAATCTGCCGCCAGAGGTATGTGCTAACTGGTATAAGTGTTTTGAAAAAGGCGGAAACATCGTAATTCAGGATATTGAAGAAATAAAGGATAGTGATCCCCTGCAATATGATAATTTAAAAAGACAAGGTGTTCATTCAATAATTGCAATTCCTATATATAACGAAGGAAATGTTGTTGCATTTATGGGAATAGGCAATCCGCCACTGCTTACACTTAAATATGCCTTAAGTATACTTGAGATTATGGGAGCTTTTATTATATCGTGTATAAAGCGCAGGAATATGATGAGAAAGCTTGAGAATATGAGCTATAAGGATGCCCTGACTAATATAGGAAACCGCTTTGCAATGAGTGCATGTGTAGATAATATAGATAAAAAACAAAGTATAGGCGTTGTATATTGTGATGTTACAGGACTTAAGTATGTGAATGATACGATGGGACACGAGGCTGGTGACAGACTTATTCTAAATGCATGTGCATGTCTTACGGATGTGTTTGGAGAAGATAGGGTGTTCCGTATAGGTGGTGATGAATTCCTTGTAATCTGTACACAGATAGACGAGAATACATTAATAAAGCGTATAACAGAGTTAAAAGAACTAATGAAAGAGCGTTCTGTGAATATGGCAGCCGGTGTTATCTGGAGGGAGAACGTAATAACAGGCTTTAGCGAAATATTACGTGAGTCTGAGGAGCTGATGTATGCTGATAAAGCACAATATTATAAAGAAAAAGGTGTTGAACGCAGAAAAGGACGGGCATAGCAGGGCTAAAGCAATACATATAACACAATAACAGGAAATTTTGTGATAAATTATAATAAATAATACAGCTTAATTATTGACATTTTAAGATCAATTATATACAATCACATTATCTGCGATGACGAAGACAGTAGATTATGAAAGAAAGCGATAGCGAGCCGGGATGGTGGAAGCCGGTGTGAGTAGAGCATAGTTGAATATCACTTCCAAGCATCCTTGCAGAACTTTGTAGTATGATATTATTGGTAACATTAAGGATAGTATTATATTACGAAAAGTAAGTAAGGACGGTAATCCTACCGTTACAAGGGACGCATATGATGGTATGTCGTAATTGATATAGGTTAAGTTGATTCAGCCCCTGTCGTATTACGGCAGGGGCTTTTTTGCATATGTAACGACATTTGTTACAGCACCAATAAAGCAAGCTGACATCGTTACGATTAAGTAAATGATTTGAAAGGAGTAACACAATGGTATACGAGAAAGTTTCATCAGATATGAATTTCGTAGACAGAGAAAAACAGGTCGAAAAGTTCTGGAAGGATAATGATATATTCCAGAAGAGTATTGATAACCGCAAGAAGGGGGAGACATATACATTTTATGATGGACCTCCTACAGCTAATGGTAAGCCACATATCGGACATGTTCTTACAAGAGTTATAAAGGATATGATTCCAAGATATAGAACAATGAAGGGTTATATGGTTCCACGTAAGGCCGGATGGGATACACACGGACTTCCAGTTGAGCTTGAGCTTGAGAAGGAATTAGGTCTTGACGGCAAGGAACAGATTGAAGAGTATGGTCTTGAGCCATTCATTAAGAAATGTAAGGAAAGCGTATGGAAATACAAGGGTATGTGGGAGGATTTCTCATCTACAGTTGGTTTCTGGGCTGATATGGATAACCCATATATCACATATGATGATAACTTCATCGAGTCTGAATGGTGGGCTTTAAAGCAGATATGGGATAAGGGTCTTTTATACAAGGGCTTTAAGATTGTTCCTTACTGCCCACGTTGTGGAACACCACTTTCATCACACGAAGTAGCACAGGGCTATAAGGCTGTTAAAGAGCGTTCAGCAGTAGTACGTTTTAAGTGTGTAGGCGAAGATGCATATTTCCTTGCATGGACAACAACACCTTGGACACTTCCATCTAACGTGGCACTCTGCGTGAACCCAGAAGAAACATACGTTAAAGTTAAGGCAGCAGACGGCTATACTTACTATATGGCAGAAGCACTTCTTGATAAGGTACTTGGTGGACTCGCAGTTAAGGCAGGTCAGACAGTAGGCGGAAATGTTATCGAAGAAGGTAAGGAAGCTGGAAGCGGCGCTGGCGTTGACTACGAAGTATTAGAAACTTACAAGGGTAAAGACCTTGAATATAAAGAATATGAGCCATTATATCAGTGTGCAGCAGATGTTGCAGCTAAGCAGCACAAGAAGGGACATTTTGTTACATGTGATGATTATGTAACTATGTCAGATGGTACTGGTATCGTTCATATTGCACCAGCATTTGGTGAAGATGATGCTAAGGTTGGACGTAAGTATGACCTTCCATTCGTACAGTTTGTTGACGGAAAGGGTGAACTTACAAAGGAAACACCATATGCAGGACTTTTCGTTAAGAAGGCAGACCCAGAAGTACTTAAAGACCTTGATAAAGAGGGCAAGTTATTTGATGCTCCTAAGTTCGAGCATGATTATCCATTCTGCTGGAGATGTGATACACCACTTATCTACTATGCAAGAGAATCATGGTTTATTAAGATGAGTGACCCAGAAGTTAAGGCTAACTTAATAGCTAATAATAAGACAATCAACTGGATACCAGAAACAATCGGAACTGGACGTTTTGGTGCATGGCTTGAAAATGTTCAGGACTGGGGAATTTCACGTAACAGATACTGGGGTACTCCTCTTAATATCTGGGTATGTGATGATTGTGGAGAAATGTTATCTATCGGAAGCAAGGCAGAGTTAAAGGAGCATGCTGATAACTGCCCAGATGATATAGAGCTTCACAGACCATATATTGATGCAGTTACTTGTACTTGTCCTAAATGTAAGGGTAAGATGAAGAGAGTTCCAGAGGTTATCGACTGCTGGTTTGACTCAGGTTCAATGCCATTTGCACAGCACCACTATCCATTTGAGAATAAGGAAGTGTTTGAACAGCAGTTCCCTGCTAAGTTCATTTCAGAAGCCGTTGACCAGACAAGAGGCTGGTTCTACTCACTTCTTGCCATATCAACACTTCTTTTCAATAAAGCACCTTATGAAAATGTTATCGTACTTGGTCACGTTCAGGATGCAGATGGACAGAAGATGAGTAAGTCAAAGGGTAACGCAGTTGATCCATTTGATGCATTAAAGAAGCACGGTGCAGATGCCATCCGCTGGTATTTCTACGAGAATTCAGCACCATGGCTTCCTAACAGATTCCATGACAAGGCTGTTACAGAAGGTCAGAGAAAGTTTATGGGAACTATCTGGAACACATATGCGTTCTTTGTACTTTATGCTAACATTGATGACTTCGATGCTACTAAGTATACACTTGAGTATGATAAGCTTCCAGTTATGGATAAATGGATTCTTTCAAAGCTTAATACTCTTGTTAAGACTGTTGATAACAATCTCGCTAACTACAAGATTACAGAGACAGCAAGAGCACTTGAGGAATTTGTAGATGAGCTTTCTAACTGGTATGTAAGAAGATGCCGTGAAAGATTCTGGGCAAAGGGTATGGAGCAGGATAAGATTAATGCTTATATGACTCTTTACACAACACTTGTAACACTTTGCAAGACAGCAGCACCTATGATTCCTTTTATGACAGAAAGCATTTACAGAAACCTTGTATGCAGTATAGACAAGACAGCTCCTATCAGTATCCACCTCTGCGACTTCCCAGAAGTCAAGGAAGAATGGATTGACAAGGAACTTGAAGATAACATGGAAGATGTATTAAATGCTGTTGTTATCGGAAGAGCATGCCGTAACTCAACTAATATCAAGAACAGACAGCCAATCGGCAAGCTGTACATCAAGGCTGACTGGAAGTTAAACGAATACTTTACAGCTATCATAGCAGATGAGCTTAATGTTAAGGAAGTTGAGTATACAGATGATGTAAGAGCATTTACTTCATACTCATTCAAGCCACAGTTAAAGACACTTGGACCAAAGTATGGCAAGCATCTTAATGCTATAAGAACTGCGCTTTCAACACTTGATGGCAATGCAACTATGGATGAGCTTAATACTAAGGGTTCATTTACAATCAATGCTGATGGTGAAGATATCGTTCTTGAAAAGGATGATGTTCTTATTGAGATGACTCAGAAGGAAGGCTTTGTAGCAAGTTCTGACAAGGGTATCACAGTTGTTATGGATACTAACCTTACACCAGAGCTTATCGAGGAAGGCTTCGTAAGAGAAATCGTAAGCAAGATTCAGACTATGCGTAAGGATGCTGGATTTGAGGTTATGGACAAGATTACTGTATATGTAGATGGTAATGACAAGTTAGCAGACCTTATGAAGAAGAATGAAGAACAGATCAAGAGCGTTGTTCTTGCTGATTCTATAGAAACAGGTAAGACAGCAGGCTTCACTAAGGATTGGGATATCAATGGTGAGAAGGTTGTACTTGCAGTTGAGAAGAACTAATATAGAACCTTAATATACGAGGAGAAAATTGCAGTTGTGCGAATTTTCTCCTCGTTTTTTAGTATTTACAGTTTTTAAACAGAATATATAGGCATTTGCAGAAATATATGTTGACAAATAAGGTTTAGTGGTTTAGATTAAGATTATAAATATCGGATAAGAGAGGTGCAGATTAATATGCAGCCAGTAATATATGAAAGTGAGTATAACTTCTGTAAAATATTGTGGGAGAATGAACCGGTTAAGAGCACAGAGCTGGTGAGATTATGCAGGGAAAAGCTTGACTGGAAGAAGTCAACCACATATACAGTTATAAAAAGGTTGTGCCAGCGGGGAATAATAAAGTCTGAGAATGCAATAGTCACATCTATAGTCAAGAAAGATGAAGCGCAAGCTATGGAGAGTGTGAATGCTGTAGATTCAAGATTTGATGGTTCACTGCCAGAATTTGTGGCGGCTTTCGTTCGTGCAAGGGGGATAACGGACGAGGAAAGACAGGAGATAGTAAGACAATTTGGGTTAGATAAATAACACAATGGGGATTGTGTAAAGTGGAAGGCTTAGGGCAATCCGTATACATCAGTGAGTGGGGGTATACATATGATGGGGTTAAAGTTATATACAGACATTTTGGAGAATAATATCAGAGTAATGGCAGCTATGCTAATATGCCTGCTGATATGTGGTTTAATGCGTATAAAGTCAGCGAAGCTTAAGCTGCTGTTAATGTCTTTAGTGTGGGTCAGAATTCTGATACCACTGTCAATCAGATTCAATATAAAAATAGTATCAACAGACATATTGTCAGAAGTGAGTTACACAGATAGTGTGACGGGAATAACAATAAATATGTATGAAATATTAGCGGTCATATGGCTGCTTGGAATTGTTGTGATATTTCTACATAATATGTTAGCTGATATGAAATTCAGGAACGGATTATCTACAAGTATTCCACAGGAGATACTAGCTGGCGGTAAAAGAGTGAAAGTATACAGAAGTGATTATATATCTTCTGGATTGGTATATGGTGTTGTCAGACCTAAGGTTTATATATCATATGCAGTCAATGATGAAGACGTACCATATCTTTATGAGCACGAGTATACGCACATACGCCACAGACATCATATTATCAAGATAATAACAGGCATAGCAGCGGTTATATATTGGTACAATCCGCTGGTATGGATGTTTTATAAGTATTATGCAGAATATATAGAGTTAAGCTGTGATTATGACTGCTGTAACAGACATAGGGACGATGAGGACTGGAGTAAGAAATATGCCAATATATTGTTAAATAGTGCTTATAAAGGCAATGTGACAAAAGTAAGGGTGCTGGGATTTAATAATGATTACAGAATTACGATTAATAGAATAGGTAATATAATGAAGCCTCAAAGTGCCAGTACCAGCAAGGTGGCAGTATCATTACTGATATTGACGGTTGTTATGGCTGCATTATTCATAAAGCCTACGGTGCAGTATGTAGAAGCCGGTAATGATGAGGTTAACCAAAGTATAGGTGATAGTGGGGAAATAGGACAGGAAGAAGAGAGTGAACAGGTAGAATTAATAGAAGAAGAGAAATTAAAGCCGGGTCAGAGAAGAATAAGCAACAAGACACCAGGAACAGGAGGACAATTTGTTCAGTCATATCAAGAGGTGTTAGATGAGAATGGAGATTTCGTTAAATGTATAATAAACCATAGTGAAGATGGTATTGATAATACAGATAAATAGATTAGTGAGGGATGGAATATAATTGTTATGAAAAATATAAAGAGAAAATCAATTATAGCTATTTTATTAGTGATATTAATAAGCATAGTATCGGTCGATAAAGTAAAAGCTGAGAATATTTTGTGTACAAGTTCATATTTAGAAGATGATATGCAGATGATGAGGGAGTATTCAGATAAAACAGTTATGTATTTAACACTTATGGATATAGATAATATTGAATTAGTAGCAGATGTTTCAGTTACTATTGAATATGAATACGCTGATGGATATTGGGTACAGATAGATTGGATATATTTAGATGTGGAATGCTATGATGGTTACTCAGCTTCCATAGATGATGTGGAGATATACCACGAATATGGAGTAAGGTATTGCACAATAATTAATCCTGCTGGGGTAAAAATCAAATATGCGATAAAAGCGTATGCAGATTGTTATGGTGAAACAAGTGTAGACTATGAAATAATAGATAGATATTATGATTAATAACATAATGGGAATGAACATTGTGGTAGCTAATATGTAATAAATAAAAGTAAAATTAATTGACAGAATAGGTCTAATGAGTTAGATTAACAGTATAAATACTTTGTGCATTAATTATAAAGAACCAAGAGCTCAGTTCTTAATATTTAGTATTAGTGCAACAAAGAGTTAAATTTAATTAAGAAAGGAAGAGGTATAGATAATATTTAGTTAGTAACCGAGTAACTAAAGATATTTGCCGAAAGGAGAAAATATTATGAATTTTATGAGAATAAAGAAAATAGGTAAAATGGCAACAGCGGCTATCATAGCATTTATTGCTGTTGTAGTATTTATTAATCCACAGAAAGCACAGGCATCACAGGGAGGTGCAGTAACGGTAACAGCTACTTCCAATTATGTACTTGACGATTCGCATAATGTGGATATTTCTATAACAGCTTATGTTGAATATGCATATGATGAAGGTGCTTATGGTTGGGTTATAAATATCATTCCACAAAGTTGGAGCAAGACAAGTGATAATGTAACAATAGATAATATGGATTATGAAGATGACTATGGATATCAGACATCAACAGCTACATATGTATTCCATTATACAGCTCACGCAGCATTTGGTGAGGGTAATTATGATGGATATGCCACATTTAAATTTTACGTTGATGAATGGGGAGATTTTGATTACTGGTTAGAGTAATTAAATAGTTAAGAGTGGATTATGGAAAGGGGCGTATCGGCTATGAAAAAGATATTATTAATTATGATGACAGTTACAACAGCATTAGTTATGACAGCGTGTTCTGGAAAGACGAACAGTCAGACATCATCTGAGGATTATAAGTATTCCTCATATGTATATGATGACAATGCACCACAGTATTATATGTCGGATAATGCGGCGGCATCAGAGACCGGATATTATTATATAGCCGGTGCGCCTGTTAATAATAATAGGAATTCGTATATATATTATTATGATATGGTGAAAGATATGACCATACCATTATGTTCAAAGATGGACTGTGACCATAGGACAGAAGAGTGTGAGGCATATATGTCTAAGGATGCCTGTCTGGGAAATAAGATATGGTATCATAACCAAAGATTATATATGATTGAGAGGACTACAGAAAAAGATATACTTGTTTCCTATGATAAGACAATGAGAGATAAGAAAGAAGAGAAGACGCTATCAATAAATGGGCTGTCAGTTAATAAAAATGATAACAGTGCCTGTTTAACTAATGGTAAATTATATTATGAAATATCCGGAGATAATCAGATATATCTGTGTGCAGTGCCTATAGATACAGATGGGCAGGCTTATATTGTAAAACAGTATGCGAGTGGGTATTATTATCACGAAGTGATTTCATTATATCCAATAGAAGATAAGCTATATGTTAACTGGCTGAGTGGAATATCAGCTGATGAGTATAGATATTATACAGAGCAGATTGATGTGTCAACAGATAAAGTTGTTATTCAGTGTAATATGAATGAGAAGTATCCAGAAATAGCATCGACCATAATATATACAGAATGGTGTAGACAGTCGCGTTTTGATAGTGATGGAAATATATATTTTGCATGCGTAGGTGATAATAAATATATAGTAAGAAAGCTTAATATAAGTACAGGGGATATCAAAGATATATATTCGCAGGAAATGCAGCACGAAAAAGATTACAGGTATGTGAGTTTGAAAAATTATGATGGTAAGTATTTATATATTTATAAAAATGTCAATGGAGAAGCACTTGCTGAAAAGAGCATTGAAGAAAAATTAAAAAAATACGACAATAATATATACATATTAGATACTGATGGTAATGTAAAAGATACTGTAACATTGAATGGAACAGATGATACAGCCGGTGGAAATATTCCAGGTGAATTTTATGGAGGAGATGACAGATGTCTGCTTATTGTATTCAGCAAGTATGATATAAAAGGTCTGGAGTTATCTGAAGAAAAAACGGCTCTTAGGGCAGAACTTATAGAAGAGGCTAGAAAAAATAAAAAGGGAAGTCCAGTTGTCAGTATTTCAGCCATTTTGGATAAATCTCAGATTGGCAGCGGTGCTATAACTTTGGAGCAGATTACACCTGAATAAGTTATGGGTGAGGTGAAGGCGTATGGAACTTGTAAGAATTGTAAGAAAAAGTTTGCTTTGCATAGTGTGTCTGTTTATAGCAATGATATGTATAAGCCTTTATCAGATTAATTATAATCAGGATAGTAAAGTGTATAAGTATTACAAGGAGATTATCGCAGATTATAATAATATTAAAAATGATAACGTAGCATTTACAGCAGAAAAACTTACTAAAACGTATGAACAATATAAGGAAGAAGACAGCGAATATATAGAGGAAGCTGCTGGACTGATTAAGGAAAAAGAAAAATATATCGAAAGCTATAATGCAGATAACCAGTCAAAGAATTATAACAGAATATTGCAGAGTACACTTTTTGGTAATGACAATAGTTTTTATATACTTAATGCGAATAAACAGATTAAGGATAAGGAAAATCGTCCATCTGTTGATGTAGAAATGGTTAATACAACGGCTGTTGAAAAGCTGGTAACCAACAGAACGATGCCTCTTTTGTATATAATTATATTCACAGTTATTATTATCTATTTTACAGAAGAAACAGATAATGGTGTATTAGTACTTGTAAGAACAAGCAGGCGTGGGCGCGTATTACTTCCGATAGTAAGATGTGGAATTATAATTATATATAATATTGTACTTTCATTTCTGTACAACGGAATATTGTATGCTATATATGCTCGTGTATATGGAATTTCTGGCGGTGCATATATACAGAATTCCAAGTTGTTTAATATGTTTCCATATGCTATAAGCATTAACCAGTTCTTTGTTCTATATTGTCTGGTATATGCACTGGCAATGTTTACTATAGGGTTATTCATATATTTTGTAATTAATCTTATAAGTAATTATAAAGTTGCTGTTACATTGGTTATAGTAATATTTTTGTGTGAATATCTGCTATATAATAAAATTCAGTATAATAGCCAGTTTAATGCTTTGAAGTACATAAACATAATAAATATATTGTTTTCTGGAACATCTTATCTTGTGTATGAGAACTGGGGAACCAATGGTTTTATAGCAGATATAAGTACTACTACATTTGTTATGACTGCGGTTATATTCCTTATAAGTCTTGTTGGAAATATAGTTGTGTATTCATCAAAGCATACTATCAGAAAGAAGAATATTATTGATATTATGCTTGATAAAATACATATATTGATACAGAAACTGATGTATAAAATGTCGCTTCTTTTAATGGAAATATATAAGACGCTTGTAATACAGAAGGGAATTCTATTTATAATTGTATTGGTGTATGTGCTTATGACATTTAAAATTCAACGAGGAGTGGATTACACTAATACCAATTATATGGTTAATAAATTCTATAAGGAATTTGATGGACGTGCGCCGGATGAAGATGTGGAAGCCTATATAACAGATTTAAGAGATGAGTTAGAAGAAGCAAAGCAGGATGAAGCTGCAATGTTATATAAAAAGGAGGAGTTGTTAAAAGAGCAGCGTAACATAGATGTAATGCAGACGGCAGTTGATTATGTTAATGAAATTAATGATAACAGGTCAGCATCAGCAGTTATAGTTAATCCAGCCAATTATAATGATATACTTGGAGAAAGAATGTATTCTAGCAATGAGAGCGTGAATTTTATAAGTATTATTATAGTTATATTATTATTTGCAGGGGACTATGCTTTTGAAAGGCAGAATAAAATGACAGCCCATATACGTTCATCTAAAGGAAGAGTAAGGTTATGGAATAATAAAATGTTAAAGGTCTTCATAATAACCACATTATTGTGGCTGATATCAACTATAATTAATGTACATAATATATCTGACCGTTATGTATATAACCAGCTTACACAAAGTATATGGTGTTTACAGATGTTTAAGGATTTTCCAGTTAATATAAGTATTCTGGCATATATTATCTGGTGTAGTGTATACAGGCTTATATGGATGCTTGTTGTTGCATTTACAGCTTATATTATATCTTATAGATTTAGCTATAAAGTATCGTTAATGGTTTCATTTGTTATGTTAATACCACACGTTATATATATATTAGGTGTAAACTGGGCGCAAAAGTTATCAATAGTTGTTGGTATGGATATTAACAGACTGTTTAATACATATGGCTATAATGTAAAAAGCATAATTCTGCTTATTGTAGTATTTGTAATAATGCTTGTGATAGCCTGTGCAACATACCGTAAAAATATAAAATAATATTTTTAAATATTATATAGACAGAATATCCATTAAATAAAAGCTATTTGGTATGAGAAGTATGGAGGGTTATTATGGAACTTAAGATTACAGATTTAAAGAAAACATATGGAAATGTCAAAGCTTTGAAAGGGATAAATTATACATTTACGCCGGGAGTATATGGAATACTTGGTGCTAACGGTGCAGGCAAAAGTACGATGATTAATCTGATAACAGATAATGTCAGCCGTGATAAGAATGGCGGAAGCATAATGTATAGTGATGGTGAAGATAGTGCAGATAATACAGTATCTAGGGAGCTTGTTGACATATTAAAGCTTGGGGCAAAGTTTCGTGGGGTTGTAGGATATATGCCACAGCAACAGGGCTTTTATGAGGAGTTTTCGCCTAAGGCATTTCTTAAGTATATGGCAGAGATAAAAGGTGTTAAGAGTGTAAAGTCTGTTGATGAAGCTGGAAATGTGACTATTAAAAAGGTTAATCAGCAGATAGATGAATTGCTTGAAGTAGTCAATCTTACATCAGTTGCGTATAAGAAGATAGGAGGTTTCTCTGGTGGTATGAAACAGCGTGTGCTTCTTGCACAGGCGTTATTGGGTGACCCAAAGATACTTATACTTGATGAACCGACAGCAGGTCTTGACCCTAAGGAAAGAATAGGTATCCGTAATTATATTGCCGAATTATCCAGAGATAAGATTATATTATTCGCAACGCACGTTGTAAGTGATATTGAGTGTATAGCGGATAAAGTGCTTTTGTTAAAGGATGGTGAGATAATTGCAACAGGAACACCTTCACAGCTTATAGAGAATATGCAGGGCAAGGTTGGTGAAGTTGTCTGCACTCTTTCAGATGTAGCTGATTTGCAGGGAAAGTACCATATAGGAAATATCAGGCAGAGAAAGAACGGTATGGTATTAAGGCTTGTCGGAGATGAGCTTCCAGAGGAGGCTGTAAGGGTGGACAATGATATAGATTTAGAGGATGTATATCTTTATTATTTTGAATGATAAATAGAAAATATAATCAATAGTAATAAGCGTGGAAGAAGGTTGTATGATTACAATTTTTTTCCACGTTTTTATATAAATAGGTGAGATGAGGTACAATTCACGCCAAAAAATGACAGTTCACGCCAATGGTATTGAAATGTTCGCTTGTATAGATATACTGAAATTAGTAAGAACAGTATAAACAGAATGTGACAGGTATTATATTGATTTAGCATATTAGAAAGAGGTGTATCGGCTATGAAAAAAATAATATTAATAATAATGGCAGTAGTTACAATGCTGGGAATATCTGCCTGTGGTGATAAGCAATCTAATCAATCAACTGTAACTGATGATTACAGGTATTCTTCATATACTTATGACGATAATGCACCGCAGTATTATATGGCGGGTTCCGCAGCTGCATCGGAGACAGGATATTATTACATAGACGGTGCACCAGTTATTAATAATAGTAATATGTATATATATTATTATGATATGATTAAAGATATGACGATACCATTATGTTCTAAGGTTGATTGCGACCATAGAACAGATGAATGTGAGGCATATATATCACAGAATATCTGTGTAGGAAGCAAGATATGGTATCATAATCAAAGATTATATATGATTGAGAAAACTGAGGAAAAAGATATACTTGTTTCTTATGATAAGACGATGAGAGATAAGAAGGAAGAGAAGACCTTATCAATAAATGGATTGTCCGTTAATAAAAATAGTAAGAACGCCTGTATAACTAATGGTAAGCTGTATTATGAATTATCAGGAGATAATTCATTGTTTATATGTGCAGTTTCCTTGAATTCAGATGAACAGGCATATGTTGTTAAAGAGTATGTGAGTGAATATAATTATTATGAAAGAGTATCGTTATATCCAATAGAGGATAAGATATATGTGAATTGGTTAAGTGGAGTATCTGCCGATAAAAGCTTATATTATATAGAACAGATAGATATCTCTACAGACAAGGTGAGTAGACTGTGTGATATGAATGAAAAGTACCCTGAAATATCATCAACGATTATAAATTGGAATAGTGAAACGTATTTTGATAAGGATGGCAACTTATATTTTACTTGTGTTGATAAAGATAATTATATGGTTAAAAAGCTTAATATAAGTACAGGAGATATCAAAGATTTGTATGTACAGGAATTACAGCACGAAAAAGACTATGGTTATGTACATTTAAAGAATTATGATGGAAACTATATCTATATATATAAGGGTGTTAATCTGATGGCTTTGAGTGGAAAGCCTCTTGATGAGCAATTTAAAAAATATGATAATTATATTTATATATTAGATACTGATGGTAATATAAAGGATACAGTAATATTAAATAATACGGATGAAAAGGTATCAGGAAATATTAGTGCTGAATTTTATGGAGGAGACGAGCGGTGTCTGCTGATAGGATTTTCCACACACGATATAAAAGGCTTGGAATTATCAGAAGAAGAACAAAATCTTAGAATAAAATTAGAAGACGAAGTATTTAAAAATAAAAAAGGTTTCGTGGATGTTAATGTTTCAGCGATTTTGGATAAATCGCAGATTGGTAGTGGAAATATAACGCTGGAACCAGTTACACCAGAATAAGTTATATAAAAGGGGAATATAGTATTATATTGAATAATAGCAAAGAAATATAGTCAAAGGTAATCAACAAGTGCGGATGAAAGAATTTCTATGGAAGATTTTATGAATATAATGTGTAGATAATAGATAGAATAGGTAAATAACGATATAGATTTGGAATACGCATATCTTTATTATCTTGAATAATAATGATAAAATATTACTGTTTGAAGCAATTCATATTGAGGGGTGATTGTTTTAAACAGTAATATTTTTATATGGAGAGATAAGCATATGATAAGATTAGCAATATGTGATGACGATAATGAAAATATGAGTTATATGAAAGAAAAAATAAATGAAGCATTTATTAAAAGTGGTTATAACGATGAGATAATATATAATCTTTTTAATACAGGAGAAGAACTTGTAAATGCTCATATTGCTAATAAATTAGATATAGTATTTATGGACATTGAACTTGAAAATAAAAGTATTGGGTTTGATGTAGCAAGGATATTGTGCAGACAAAATAAAAACATTGCAATTATATATATGTCCAATCACGACCATTATGTCACTAAGAGTTTTGTATGCAGACCTTTGGGGTTTATAAGAAAAAAATATGCCAGTGAAGACCTTAAAATGGTTATGGATGAGATTAAATTATATCTTGGTGAAGAGTACAGAACAATAACATTTTACAACAATACTAAGAGAGTGGAATTAAATGCTAATGATATATATTCGGTTGAGGTATTTAATCATCAGCTTCGTATTGTTCTTAAAAATAATAAGGATATTACAATTAGAGATCAGATGGTAAAGCATATAGAGGAACTTGAAGAGAATGGCTTTATTCAGGTGAGAAGGGGAATAGTAGTAAATTCAAGGTATATAAAAAACATAAAAGAAGCGAATTTGATTATGGACAATGGAGAAATGTATCCTATTGGGAGGGAAAATGTTACTAAGGTAAAACAACAATGGCTTAATAAAAGATTATTGTAAGGGATTATTACAATATTATGTAAAGTTATATGGAGCAAAGATATAGGAGTGAGAGAATATGTCTGGTTGGGGAGTATACGATGTAATTATAGAGATTATTTTAAATATATTTCAGGGATTTATGGTTACCTGGTATTTGCAAAAATGTCTTGGAACTGATAGAGAAAAAAAGGATGTATACATAACGGGAACAGTGTATACATTTTTATATCTTATGTTACAGGGATATTTTACAGATTTTGAAGGTGTCGGAATTTTAATATATCTGGGGTTATCATTGTTTTTTAGTTATATGATGCTTGGAGGTACTTTTATAAAGAAACTTGTATATAATATTATGCTTGTATTTGTTCTGGCTTTCTCATCAGTTATTGCGGGGAATATTGTGGGACTGGTTTTATCCAAGGATTTTATGGAGCTTATAAAGACTAGAAATATAGATTATTATATTGCGGCATTTGTCAATCAGATTGTATTAATGTCATTTTTATTGATTATAGTTAAAATGGAAGAAAGAACAAGAAGCTTTTTGAAAGACCGGTACATTATACTTACATTGTCTATACCTATTATTACTATTATGGTATGTGCGGGAGTTTTAAGCATTGATGCTGATAATGGTAATAATATTGTATATACATCGGTTGTTATAATAGGACTTGTGGCTATAAATATTATAACAATTATATTGTTAATGATGGAACAAAATATATGTCAGAAACAGGCGGAAAATGCTATTCAGATGGAGATGTTGGAGCATCAGAAGCAAAATGTTGATGAGATTAATAAAGTGTATCTTGAAACTAAAAAAGTGCGCCATGAAATTACAAAAGTTATAGATATGACACAATATCTTATAGAAAATGGGCAACAAGAGAGAGCGGTCAATTATCTGAGTGAATTTCAGAAAGAAGGAAAGCTGTATAGGCAGGATAATATATATTCAGAAAATGCAATTATCAATCATATTCTCAACAGAAAGATAGAGTATTGCAACAATAATGGATTATCAATAAAGTGTATGGTATGTGGAGAACTTAAAGGTGTATCCGACTATGATATACATATTATTCTGGAGAATTTGCTGGATAATGCAATAGAGGCAGCATTAAAAGCAGTCAATAAAAGAATAAGTGTGGACATATATTCAGATGAACAGGCTATGGTAATAAAAATAAGTAATACTACAGAAGAAAATGTGTTAAAAAACAATCCGGAAATGAACACAACCAAAAAAGATAACAGCTATCACGGATATGGTATTAAGAATGTAAGTGAGCTTGTTAAGAAGAATAACGGAACAATAGAATATATACAGTTGGGAGTTGATATAGTTCAGTGCAGGGTATTGCTTATGTTGTAATAAAGATGATTTTCGTGAAAAGTATGTTGTTTTTTTAACAATTTTATGTTGTATTTACACTAAAATAAGTTTATTAAATTGCAATAGGTGTGGTAATCGTGTATAATTTACTTATATAGTATTTCTGGCTGGAGATACAGTTGGAAAGCGGGGTTGATGATTAATTAACTCTTAATTTGGTAATAAAAGGTATACAGATTGGGTATATCTATATATAAGGAGGAGAATACAGTATGACAGACACAGCAGTATCTTTTAGCAAAGAAGAATTTAAGAAGAAGGTCGTAAGCAATTGTAAGTCTTTGTATAGAAAGAACATAGATGAAGCTGACAAACAGCAGGTGTTCCAATCAGTGGCATATGCAGTTAAAGATCTTATAATAGATAAGTGGATAGCAACTCATAAGACATATGATAAGGAAGATCCTAAGGTTGTATATTATATGTCAATGGAATTCCTTATGGGTCGTGCACTTGGCAATAATATGATTAATCTTACTAAGTACAATGAGATAAAAGAAGCTCTTGAAGAATTAGGTCTTGATATCAATGTTATCGAAGATCAGGAACCTGATGCGGCACTTGGTAATGGTGGTCTTGGAAGACTTGCAGCATGTTTTCTTGATTCTTTAGCTACACTTGAATATCCAGCATACGGCTGTGGTATAAGATATAAGTACGGAATGTTTAAGCAGGAGATTAAGGACGGATATCAGGTAGAAGTTCCAGATAACTGGTTAAAGGATGGCAATCCATTTGAGATTAAGCGTTCTGAATACAAGTATGAAGTAAAGTTTGGTGGATATGTACGTTCTT
>ERZ779840.625-NODE-625-length-39204-cov-4.246545_pt1 | contig 39204 bp, 32 predicted proteins | sample MGYA00511561_ERZ779840 | MGnify/ENA primary metagenome ERZ779840 (study PRJEB29588, sample SAMEA2162036) | human gut metagenome | biome: human gut; feature: human-associated habitat; material: faeces | place: Denmark | collected 2008/2010 ...
GTTGAGGGCAGAGGACTCGATCTTCTCCGGCAGCTCCCCATTCTCGTCGGTAAAGGTGGCCTCGTATTCCGCTTTTTCCTCCTCAGACAGATCGGCGTAGGAGATGCCCTCCTCCAGGAATTTCAGCTTGCTCTCCACAGAGAGGAAGTCCACCAGGAAGCCGTCCTTTACTGCCTGGGAGAGTTCATATCCATAAGTCGGCACGCCGCTTTGCAGTTCAAAAACCTCGTAGGTATTCTTGTCGATCTCATCCTTGGGGGTGGCAGTAAGGCCCACCAGAGGCGCGTCAAAGTAGTTGAAGATATCCCGGTATTTGTTGTAGATGGAGCGGTGGGCCTCGTCGCAGATCACTAGATCAAAGTGGCCCACAGTGAACAGTTTTCCCTCTCCATCCTCCACCGAGTCGATGCAGTTCATCATGGTCTGGTAGGTGGAAAAGACGCAATGGGCCGTATAATTATCCTTTTCCTCGCAGAGATTTGTCACCGACAGGTCGGGCAGCAGATTCACAAAGCTACGCTTGGCCTGGGTGACCAGAGAGTTTCGGTCTGCCAGGAAGAGGACATTTTTCACCCATCCGTGCTGAAGCAGCACATCCACCAGAGCAATGACTGTTCGGGTCTTGCCGGAGCCAGTGGCCATGACCAGCAAAGCCTTCCGGTGGTTCTGAGCCAGGGCCTGACAGGTGGCCTTGATAGCCCCCTCCTGGTAATAGCGGCCCGCAATGTCCCGGTTGACCTGGATGTATTTGAGGCTTGTCCGCATGGCCCGGAGGTTGAAGAGCTTCTCCAGATCCCGCTTGGAGTAGATAGCAGCCACCTTCCGCTCCGGGTAGGTTCCGTCGTCGATGCGGGTGTCAAAGCCGTTGGTGAGGAAGATCACCGGGCGGCGGCCGTATTTCTGCTCCAGCAGGTCTGCGTACAGCTTGGCCTGCTGGCGGCCCTTGGCCGGATCCACGCAGGTGCGCTTGGCTTCGATAAGGGCCAGAGGACGGTGGGCATCGTCATAGAGCACATAGTCGGCATAGCCCACCTCGCTCTTGTTGGGCATACCGGGCAGCTCCACTTCGTTGACCCAATCCTTCCCCTCCGTCCAGCCAGCATCCGCAAGCATGGCGTCGATGTAGAGCTTGCGGGTCTTGTACTCGGAGAGGTCCAGGGGCTTAGGGGTGTAGCTGGGCTGCTGGGCCTCCCGACGGGCAGTGAGCTGGGCTTTGAGGGCCTCGTTTTCCGCCATGAGGGCGACAAGATCCACATTGGGCACGGGAGCGGGAGCCGGGGCGGCGTTCTGCTGCTCCAACAATGTCGGGTCAAAGGCACTGGCGGTATAAGTCGTGCCGTAGCAGCAAGCGATAAAGTCCATGAAGTACCAGAGGTTTTCCAGGCACAGCCTGGCCTGGGCTCTGGAGATTTTCTTCTCATTATGAGCGGCGGCGTTGCCGGTCTGCCGGATGTACTTCATCCGCCGCCATAGATCGCTTCCTACAATCTCCCGAAAATCCTCAGCATCCATGAGACTGACCAGCCGATCATCATAGGGCATGACCAACGCACTGTCCACGGAGTACATCCATTTGACGGCAAACTCCATGCACCGGCGGCAGTTGAGGACGCAGGCCGCCGAGTCGATGGTATAGATTTTTTCCGCCGTGACGGCTGCCTCTCCAAAGGCAGTTAATTGCGGGTCAGAGAGGAGAAAATCAAAGTTGGTCATATAGGGTCACCTCTATACATAATCACTAGTAGCTACTCAATAATTCCTCAGCTTTCTGAAGTCCAATGGGCGAAATCGTACATTTTTCATCCGAATATTCAATGAGTTTTTCCTTATGAAGCGATTTGAGAATTTCTCGGAAATTACTGCTATTCTTATATTCTATATTGTGCTGTAAATCTATCTCAGTCTGCCCATCCTTGATATAGAGGAGGCATAGCACCTTATCTCTCGCCGCCATCTTTGCATTGAGAATACGCAACGAGCTACCTGTATCCCAAACAAGAGACGTCTCACGGCACATAATGCCGTCTATTGCATCTTCTGTTTCTTCAAAAGGCAATGTTGATGCTTGCCTAAAAAATTCGGCTAATACCCATTTTGCGTTTCCAAGCAGAACAGACGCATCCATTTTATTGGGGGTAATATGATTTTTATGAATCATCCCTCGTTTGTTCCGTAAACAATACATGGCATACAGAATTCTAGGAATAACAATTCGATATACTTCAGATATTGTTCCACTATGGCTTTCATATGCAACAAGGACTTTTTCAGAAAAAACACTTAACTTATCAGTTAGAAGCGTATATTTCCCGTCAAGTTGGTTTTCAACGATTCTGCGAGCTACCTCAATAAACTGTCCAACCTCATTTCCGAAATATTGCCAATGCCCCTTTTTATATTCTATGAGAGCGTTTGTGTAACTTGTAAGTAAAGATTCAACAAGTTCTGATGGGTACACGGTACTCAAAATAGTCTGAATATCACTTTGTGTCATTTGCCATTTCCTCCAATAGGGTTATGGCTGCAGCTTCACCAGGCTGGGTGAGTTCGATGGTCCAATTCTGTCCTGAGCCTTTGCGGATAATATTTGTCTTCTCATTTTTGAAAATTGACGAAAAATTGGAACTATCATAGCAAGCATGCTTTGTACAAATGGGAATAATATCCTTTCCAGGAACTTTACCTTTTCGAATGTATAGAACAATTAAAGCTATATTTTTTGTTTTTTCAGACTTATTATTTCCTGGAATCTTCTTTAAAATAGAAATTGTTCCATCATCGGGATCAATATGGTAAACACCCGCTTTAATATATTTATCACTTTCTGTGGCCGAAACAGATTCATGATCCGCAACGCCAGCATCTGCGCTAGTTCCATTTACAGGCACATCTGTAGAAGGATGGGCGACGGGCGCAGCAGGAGGTGCGATGGGGAATACAGCAAGATTTCTTTCTACAAAATCAAAAGCAACTTGCATATTTTTTTCCACAAAAGCTTCAGAGCCAGAAATGGTAATGTTGCCATCGCGCAAGCTAATTGAAATAGATGAATTGATATTCTCCATAACCGATTCTCCTTTTATATATTAAAGTATTGTTGCATCAAAGACTTCCTCAGCATTTCTAATTTTTCAAGGTCGCTGGCGATAGTGAATTTTAAGTGCCCGGTTTTTTCTATAAAGTTTCCAAATCGAAATTGTATGTCCTGCGGTGGAACCAAAATGGGTAATTCTTTCAATTGCCGCATATTAATACTTGCAATTCCTGTTGTTTGTTTTGCGCATCTCAAAAAATATTGCTTTGCTTTCTGATGCTGTAAAAATTCAGCAAAGTATGGCGGAAGCAGGATATTTTCATCTAATCGGACGCGGAAGATATGGTTTTGGTGGATACAGTTCTCCAGTGGTTTTTGGATAATCGCCCCCCGTCCCAGCTTATCCGGGTCGCCTCCCTCTGTCATAAGTACATCATCAGGCAATAGCCGATACTGCTCTATTTCAGATTTTGTCGCTAAAATTGTTTTTACAGTTGTCCAATCAATATAGCCGTCTTTAACATTTGATACTGCCATGTAAGGGACTTCAATTAGTTCTGTTTCCTTCGTTTTTCTGCCCTTTGTTATTCCGGAAACAATATCTGCCATGTTTTCAAGATACTGTTCAGGCCACTTCATCGGGTTCAAAACCGGATCCCCAAACATCTCCACAAACCGGGCTTTGACCAGCAGGTCCAGTTTGTCCATCTGCGCCCGGCGCTTGGCGATCAGGTCGTTGACCTTGTCCAACACCGAGGCAATGCGGTGCTGTTCCTCTTTTCCTACCACAGGAACAGGGTACTTTGCTACTTGCTTCGGTTGTGCTCTGGTTAAAGAACCTCCGATTCCTGCGACCTGAGAAACCAGTAAATTGCGAAAAGTTGGCGATGCAAAATACCATTTTAGGTAACCCGAATCTATGTCACGATTCCTTATTACAATCCATTCTGAAGAAGCCAAGAGCGGATATGATGTATGCCGTTTTACAACCCAAACCCGGTTAATTCTTGGATTGATTTTACAAACTAACACATCACCCTCATCAACTGTTATTTTTGATGACCCTATATCCGACCCGTTTATGATCTCTGGATGCTGTGATTCAAAACTTGGAACACTGTATAATTCATACACTGTATCTGGATTATCTAATGGATTAACAGTGGCGCCAATGTACTGATTTATCTCTTCAACAGTTTTTATTTCCATCACACCATCTCCTCCAGCTCCGCCAAGCCGCGGGTGATCTCCTGCTCTAACTCTTTGAGATCGGCCAGGATTTCCTGTGTGGAGGGGTACTCCACGGGGACATATTCCACCTTCTTGTACTTGTTGATAGAGAGGTCATAGCCGTTGGCGGCGATCTCCTCTTTCGGCACCAGGAAGGACTGCTCCGTGCGCTGCCGCTCCTTCTCCCCCTCCCGGTTATGGAACCGCTTAACGATGTCAGGGATGTCGTTCTCCGTTACCTCCGTGCGCTTGTCGTCCAGGGAAAATCCGTCGGCCTTCATGTCGTAAAACCACACGTCATCCGTGCCGCCGTGTCCCGTCTTGGTGAACACCAGCACAGCCGTGGACACCCCGGCATAAGGCTTGAACACACCGGATGGCATGGAGATCACAGCCTCCAGCCGGTTTCCCTCCACGATCTCCTTGCGGATGTCTTTGTGGGCCTTGGAGGAGCCGAACAGCACCCCGTCGGGCACGATGCAGGCGCACCGGCCACCCACCTTCAGCATCCGCAGAAAGAGGGCCAGGAACAGCAGCTCCGTCTTTTTCGTCTTGCACACTTTCAGAAGGTCCGTGGACACGATGTCCGCGTCCAGGCTCCCCTTGAACGGGGGATTTGCCAGGATAAGGGTATACTTTTCCCGGTCGGTGTTCTGGTCAGAGAGGCTGTCCCGATACTCGATGTAGGGGTTTTCAATGCCGTGGGTCATCATGTTCATAGCCCCGATGCGCAGCATGGTACGATCCATGTCGTAGCCGTAGAACATGTGGTTCATGTAGTGATCCTTCTTCACCCGGTCGTAGAAGATCTCCTTCTTGCGGTTTTCCTTGAGGTACTCGCCGGCGGACACCAAGAAGCCGCCGGTGCCGCAGGCCGGGTCACAGATCACATCGTCCGCCTGGGGGGCCATCATGTCCACCATCATGCGGATGATATGCCGAGGCGTGCGGAACTGTCCGTTGACCCCGGCGGTGGCGATTTTGGAGAGCAGATACTCGTAGATGTCGCCCCGAACGTCGGTATCGTGAAGCTTGTCCGCCTGGTCGTAAATCTCGTCCATGGCTGTGACGATCTTATCTAGCATCAGCGGCGTGGGAATCTTGAAAATGGCGTCTCCCATGTACTTGGCATAGGCGCTGTCCTTGTCAGCGTGGAGGTTCTTGATGAAGGGGAACACCCACTCCTGCATGACGGAGTACATCTGCCCGGCGGGGAAGTCGTGGAACACCGACCACTTGAGCTGATTGCCTGGGATAGTACGCTCCCCCACCTGCACCTCGCCGGCAAACAGGCTCTTGTGGGGCAGGCCCAGCATGGCGCTCTCCTTGGCCCGCTGGTTGTCAGTAGCATCCAGGTCGTGGATAAACATGAGGTATGTCATCTGCTCCACCACGTCCAGGGGGTTGGTAATACCGCCGGTCCAGAAGGTCTCCCAAAGGCGGTCGATTTTGTTTTTCAGTTCGCCAATGATCATGCTCTCTTACTCCTTTTCCCGGTTCCAGATATAGGCGGTATAGCGCCCGCCGCTGAGTTTCAGAATTTCCCCGCTCTTCTGCAGGTCGGCCAGCGTGCGCTGCACAGTAATCTGGCTGATGTCTGGGCATTGTTCCAGAATCTCCGCCTTGGTGATCTTTCCAAGGGTTCCCTTGATGATCTCCCGGATACGATCCGGCTTACTCATGCCGCTGACAGCCAGAGCCTGCACCCGGCTGGAAAAATCCCGGTAAGCTGCCGCCACCACACCCAGGGTATAGCGAACAAAAGGTGCGTAGTCGTTGGTTCCCTCATGCCAGCCCTGGGAGCTTTGCTGCAAGGTCTCATAGTAGGTTTCTTTGCTCTCCTCGATGAGCTTTTCAATGCTGATATATTTGCCTACGATATAGCCTGCCCGGTAGAGCAGTAGCAATGTCAACAGTCGGCTCATGCGGCCGTTCCCGTCGTTAAAGGGATGGATGCAGAGAAAGTCCAGAATGAACATTGGGATCAGCAGCAGGGGGTCCATCTCACCCTTTCCCACAGCCACCTCATAGGCTCGGCAGAGGCTGTCTACCGCCTCTGGTGTCTCCCAGGCCGGAAGGGGTTGAAAGCGAACCGATTTGTTTCCCTGGGCATCTGTCTCGGCAATCACGTTGTCTGCTGCTTTGTAAGTCCCGCCGTAGGATGCACCGCTGAATTTATAGAGGTCCCGATGGAGCTGCAAAATCAAGGAGGATTTTGGAGGGATATAGTCAAAACTCTCATGGATAGTGGCCAGCACGTCCCGGTAACCGGCGATCTCCTGCTCGTTCCGGGTGCGGGGCGTAGTCTTGTCCTGCACCAGCTTTTTCAGGCGCTCATCCGAGGTGTAAATGCCCTCGATTTTGTTGGAGGCCTCGGTACTCTGGATCTTAGCGATCTCCACCAGTTTGGTCAGAGTATCAGCCTTGGCTTCGATAAACAGGGCCTGCTCGCCCTTGTACTCATGGATCTGCGTCAGCAGAGCCACAATATCCGGGGTGAGCAGCTGCTCATAGGCTCTGGTAAAATCATAGATGCGCATAGCAATTCCTCAAATAATTAATTTTATCATTTTTCTTTCTATGATATAGTAAAAGCGTACCAGTCAACTCTTTTATTGTCAAGTTTATTTATATCATTTTTTCAATTATGATATAAATAAACTTCAAAGTGTGAAATTGGATACACTTTTTTGAATGCCTCTCGAATGAGTTTTCCAGAAACCATAGAAGTGAGTTACCGAGAATTGCTCGTCAACTCACTTCTCTCTTGTTTTGTCCTCAATAGGAGACCGTTCTATATCCTTTACTGCGGCGCAAATTTTGAGCATTCCGGCCACGAAACGGCGTAAGAACTGATGTAATGCACCGCACTTCAGGGGAAAGTAAGATGAAAGCAAATGACGCATGAACTAAGCTCTGTCGGAGCTTGTCTCACAGCAAGCTTTTTCTGACCATTTTTGATGTTTTAAATCGTAATTCTTTTTCATATGCCAACTATTTTATTTTAAAGTTCAACTTCGACTTTTCCCCTTATTTGAGTCAAATTGTGTAAGTAAACTGTCAAGTATTGTCGAGAAAAGTCTAAATACTTTTTATATAATGTAAAAAACGTTACTAAAGGGGGCCGCATAAAAATGGATGTCCAAGTAAAAAACCTCACAAAGAAATTCGGTAAGACCACAGCAGTCAATCAGATCAACGTCGTATTTAAAGACGGAAAGCTGACAGGTCTGCTTGGACCCAGCGGATGCGGAAAATCCACTACGCTCTATATGATTGCCGGTCTGGAAAGTGCAACAGACGGTCAAATCCTGTTTGGGGACAGGGACGTCACGACCCTCATGCCGGAAAAGCGCAACATTGGCCTGGTGTTTCAAAACTATGCGCTCTATCCACACATGACAGTCCGAGACAATATCGTCTTTCCCCTGTCAAATATGAAGGACCCCGAAACCGGGAAAAAATATACCCGGGCCAAGCGGGATGCTGCAGCAGAGGAAATCGCCAAACTGGTTCAGATCGAATCCCTCATGGATCGTAAGCCCGGTCAGCTTTCCGGCGGTCAGCAGCAACGGGTAGCAATCGCCCGAGCATTGATCAAGAAGCCAGATGTGCTGTTGCTGGACGAGCCTCTCAGCAACCTAGACGCCCGCCTGCGTATGGAAATGCGGGTTGAAATCCGCCGGATCCAGCAAGAGTCCAAGGTAACCACCATTTTTGTTACCCACGATCAAGAAGAGGCTATGAGCATCACGGACGAGATCGTGTTGATGCGGCAAGGGGTAGTACAGCAGATTGCTGATCCTCACGAAATGTATCTCAACCCTGCCAACAGCTTTGTGGCCTCCTTTATGGGCAATCCGCCCATTTCCTATGTGGACGTTCAGGTAGACCACGGCTGGGCAATCTTACGGAACGGTTTCCGCATTCACTGTGGAAATGACTATTCCGGTCCTGCCAAACTGGGAATCCGGCCTGAGGCATGGTCTCTGGGAGATGACCTGGCCGTCACCCTTACAGATGTGGAAATGCGGGGGCAAGATCAAGTGGTCTCTTTCCTGCTGGAAAACCAGCCCATCCGGGCCATCCTCAATGCAGAAGAATATGTGCGCCCAGGACAAGAAATTCGTGTGCATATATCGGAAAAGCGCTGTTATTTGTTTGACTCTGAGACGGGCAATCGCCTATAAGAGGAGGCTTTGCAATGCGAAACAACAAAGAAACGGAAAGGACTCAAAGCCCCAGAAAACCAAAGCCCCGACTGATCGAGATGAGCGATGGAACCCTGCGTGTCCGCAGCGGATGGGCATACCTTTATATTCTTCCCGGAATGGCATTGCTGCTGCTGTTTACCATATATCCCCTGATTATGGTACTGCGCACAGCGTTTTACCAAAAATATATTTACATTACCAATACCGGAGAAGGGTTTGGTCTTTCTTCATTTGCCTGGGTCTTACGGGACTCCACATTCTGGATGGCCTGTAAAAACACCCTGATCCTGCTGCTTATCGCACTGCCGATCACTCTGGTGCTGGCATTGGGAGCCGCCTTGCTCATTAACTCCATCAAACGGCTGCAGGGGCTCTTTCAAACCATATATTTTCTTCCTTACGTCACCTCTACCATCGCCATTGGCATGGCATTTTTATGGCTGTTCCACTCAGATTATGGATATATCAACTATTTTCTGCAATTGTTTGGTATCAGCCCAAAAGAGTGGCTGACTGATCCCACTTTGATGATTGTAAGTCTGTCCATCTTCTCTGTCTGGAACGGATTGGCCTTTAAAATTCTATTGTTTCTGGCGGGACTGCAGAAAATCAGTCAACAGGTCTATCAAGCAGCCAGAATCGACGGTGCTTCTCCGGCCAAAACCTTATTTCGCATTACACTCCCCCTGTTAAGCCCCACTATCTGGATGGTGATTCTGGTCTCCGTCATCTATGTGGCTCGTACCTTTAATGAAGTCTATGCCATGTTTGTCTCTTTTTCGGGAGGAACTGCCGGATCCGGAAACGCCGCTATCACCATCATGTACTACATTTACTGGATGTTCTACGACCAGGGAAAGGTAAATTACGCTGCCGCAGCGGCAATCCTGTTTCTCATCGTTATCATCCTCATCACAGTACTTCAGCGGGTTGTATCCAAAAGATTCATTCATTACGTGTAAGGGGGCGATACGATGAAGAGACAACAAACAGAACTGAAAATCCGGGATACCCGCAAGACAGCTCTAACCGCTGTGAAATACGCGGTTTTGATTGCCGGCGCATTGGTAATGATGTTTCCCTTTATCTGGATGCTCCTCACTTCCCTGAAAACACTGTCGGAGGCAATTGCGATTCCTCCGCAGTGGCTTCCTGAGTCACCTCAGTGGGAAAACTATGAGTACTCCTGGAATCTGGTTCCCTTTGCACTGTATTTCCGTAATACCATCTGGGTAGGAATTCTCAGTGTTATCGTTACACTGGTGTTCTCCATTCTGGGTGCTTTCGCTTTCAGCATCTACTCCTTTCCGGGGCGGAACATCTGCTTCTATCTCTTTATGCTCACGATGATGGTTCCCTCGGAAATTCTCATCATTCAAAACTATGTAACATGCAGCCAACTGGGCTTACTGGACACATTCTCCGGCATCGTACTGCCCACTGTAGCCAATGGCTTTTATATCTTCATGCTGCAGGAATACTTCATGCAGACGCCCCCGTCGCTTTTTAAGGCGGCCAAAGTAGACGGCTGCAGCAATTTGAAGTTCCTGATTAAGATTGTTGTTCCCATGAACATTAACGCCATCGTTACAGTTGCCATTTTAACCTTCATCACTGCATGGAACTCTTTTATGTGGCCGTTGATCGTCACGCTCTCTGATGAGCACACGCTTCTTTCTGTGGGTCTTCTGCGGTTCCGGCAGGCATCCAGTTCCAATCTGCACAATCAGATGGCAGCAGCCTGTATCGTGCTGTTGCCCATGGTAATCTTCTATATTATTTTCCATAAGAAAATTATGGAAGGCGTTGCATCCGGCGGTACCAAGGGCTGATGCCCAAAATAAATATATTTGGAGGTATGATATGAAAAAGTGGTTGAGTATGCTTCTTGCGCTGGGCATGATGTTCAGCCTAACCGCGTGCGGGGGGTCTGACAGTTCCTCTAGTAATGCGGAATCCCAGACGGCAGACCCCGCATCTGTAGAGGTAGAACTGTCTGAACCCATCACCATTACCTTCTGGCATGGCATTGTTCAGGAAAACATGCAGCAGGCCCTGAATGAAATTATTGATGATTTCAACAACGGAATCGGAGCCGAAATGGGCATTACCGTGGAATCCTATGCCAAAGGCGAGATGTCCGACCTGGAAAATGCCGTCACCGCCGCTATCAAAGCCGGCGATATGCCCAACGTCACTATGACGGAGGCAGCATCTGTGGTGGATTGGCTGCAGGCCGGATGTGTAGTGGATTTGACGCCTTACATTGAAAACGAAAACTACGGTTTGGACCTGGATGACTATTATGACATTTACATTGAGGACAGCTGCAGCTATCCCGTGGAAGGATATTACAGCCTGCCCCTCTATGTAGCCTGCGAGGTCATGTACTACAACGTGGATTTCTTTAAGGAAAACAACCTAACGGTTCCCACCACATGGAGCGAATTTGAAGACGTGTGCACCAAGATCTCTGAAATCACCGGTCGTCCTGCCGGTGGCTGGGATGAAGGTGTCAAATGCTTCTCCACTCTGGTGGAGCAGAAGGGAATCGGCTATACTGACCGGGAGGGCAATCTCCTCTTTGCCGAAGATCTGGATGCCACTACAGACGTCATTTCCTGGTATCAGGATATGGTCCAGCGGGGTATCATCCGCACCCCCGGCGAAGACTTCTTCTTCTCCGGCCCCTTCGCGAACCAGCAGGTGCAGATGTATATCAGCTCTGGTAATGAAGGCGAATTCATCAATATGAAGATTCCTGAGAGCAACAAATTTGAGTGGTCCTGCGCACCTATTCCCCAGTTTGAGGATGGAACCAAAGCTGACTACGCTGAAGGATTCCTTCTCAGCATGCTGGATAACACAGGCGACCTGGCTACTCGCTGGGCATCTTGGATCTTTATTCAGTACATGCAGTCCTATGAAGTCAGCCAGAAGATCCTCTCCGGTGAATCTCGCCTCCCCTTCCTGAAGTCCGTGGCTGCCAGCGAAGAATTCCTGCAAAATGCTGCTCCTGCTCAGTTGGCTGGTGTTGAGCAGCAGGACTTCGCTTATACCTATCCCGGCTTTGAGACTGACACCTACACCTCCAGCGGTCTGCACGACTATGTGGTGATTGCCATGGATAACATCCTCAATAACGGCGCCGACGTACGCACAGAACTGGAAAGCTTGATTTCCACACTGCAGTAAACTTTGATTTGATCTGTAGGGAGGTAAAACAAATGGAAAAAGAGGCTTTTATGTCTTATGACCCCTGGTCCAATATCCAATCCCGAAACGGAATTCCCGGCGATGAACTGATTTCCATGCTTCAGAAATCCATCCGACGGGGACTGGAGGAAAATGCCCTGGCCGCCGCTTACGAGATGTACATTACCAGCCCGCAATTCCACGAAAAAATGTGGCGTCGACTCCTGGCAATCTCTGTAGAGGATGTGGGTTTCGGCACTCCCCAAGCGCCGCAACAGGTATACACCCTTTTTAAAATCGCTCAGGAATTTCCGTATTCCGATGGTGATCAGCCCCTGTTTTTCATGCATGCGATCCGTTTCCTGTGCCGGTGCACAAAGGAACGCACCACCGATAACATTAAAAACCAGATCATCAAAGAGTGGGAGCACGGTAAAAAGCCCGAGGTTCCGGACTATGCTTATGATCTTCATACCCGAAAAGGTCGTGCAATGGGACGGGACGAGATGCATTTCCTCACAGAGGCCAGTCGTGTTGTTCCCCAGATGGAAGGTGAGGATATCGTCCGCATTCATCAGCAGTACATTGAATTCTGCAAACGAGAAAAGGACATGACCGGTGAACCGGAGGTCCCAGCTTTCCACTATAATTGTTGGCAATATTGACTTCCCATTCTAAAGGGTCAGGACGCTAAAAAATCGGCGTCCTGACCTTTTTGTTGCATGTGGATCAATTTCCGAGTAAAATATTACCCAATATAGGAGGTGGGTGGATATGCTGTTTCTAAGCGAAAAATTACGTGACCCTCGAATCCCTGGTAAAATTTTGTTTAACGAAGATGAAAACGCCCACTTGCCTCTGCACTGGCATACCAATGTTGAAATCTGCTATTTCCTTCAGGGTGGCTTCCGTGCTCGTGTGGACAACAAATGCTACGATGTACAAAATCAGCAGTTGATCCTAGTTAACAGCGGTCAGCTTCACCACGTGGGTGAAAATTCCGTAGGGGAGCACCGGGGCATTTCTTTGGTTGCAGACATGAACTTCTGGCAAAATCTGTGCCCAGACCTGGATTCTCTGGAGTTTGAACTCTCCATTTGTCCTGACCGAGTTCCGGAATTGAAAAACTTGATGACCAATCTTTATGAAGCCTGCCGAACATACTCCTACACTCGAGAGCTGCATCCGGACAGCACATTTTCTGACCGGGAACTATTGCAGATCTATGGCCTCATCTGCATGATTTATTATACGCTGACAAAATATTTCAGCCGCCGCAGAAAAACAGGCTCTTCCTACAGACTCTCCGCCCGAGAATCCAGCCTACAGGACATCATTCAGTATATCAATACCCATTACACAGAACACCTAATGCTCAAGGACATTGCAAGCCATTACAATATTTCCTGTGAATATCTCTCTCGTCTATTTAAGAAGAAGCTAGGCTTGACATACAAGGAATATCTCTACAGTATTCGCTTAACACATGCCTGCCGGCTTCTTGCACATACAGAAAAGAGCATTCTAGATATTTCCATGGAAGCCGGGTTCCCGGATATGCGGGCATTTAGTCAGCAATTTAATCGAGTGTACCACACAACACCCAAAGAATATCGCCGGAGATACCGTTTGTAATCTCATCCTACTGCGACGAACACGTCTCCTACTGGTATATCACCAGAATTTATCAGGAATTTTTAATAGTAGCCCATTAAATCGTATGAAAGTCTCCATATAACCTTCTGCCAACAATCTTTTAAAAACAGAAAGATAAATAAATTATCTTAAATACAAACCATGGATAAAACGCTATTTTGACTTTTATCTGCATGCGTTCATAAAGAACAATTATAGAACAGATATATTTGCCATTCGTCTCATCTTCTTCAGGAAATGTCTCCTCCATATGTGCAGGTAAGTAGGCCATGACTGGCGATAGCCTTGCTGTCGTGAGAAATTTAAGCGCCTATGGCTGACAACCTTTAAAGTATCAACTCGAAACCGGAGTCCCAGCTGCCGCAATGGGTTTCAGACCACAGCTTGTACCACAGGAGTTTGTGGAACAGACGGATTTTGTGCAGTAAATCACGTCCAGAAAATAATTGGATTGGAGCGGAAACAATTAAAAACTACCGGAAACCGTTAAAAAAAGTTTCGTAGGGCTGTTCACACGCAGGAGGTCACTGGTTCGAGTCCAGTAGTCTCCACCAAAAAGAACCTGATTTCCTTTGAAATCAGGTTCTTTTTTTCCTTTTCGCAACTTTTTTGTGCTTTTGCAGTGTCCTGATTTTTTACCGTTTTTTGTTGACCTCTTCAAATACCACAGGCAGGAAAACTCCCGCATCCGCGGGAGTTTCTTTTTTCGCTTTCATGGCCGGTTCCCTGCTTCCCGGAGCTGCCTCCGCTCCGCCTGGATCTCCGCTTTCGTGGCGGCAATCAGGACTTTCAGCTTTTCCTCGCATTCTTTCGGGGTGTAGCCGTAGACGTTTCGGGAGCACCGCTTGCCGTCCGGCCCTCTGGGGGAATACCGCCCGTGTTCCCCGATTTGATGGACGCAGCCGGTGCCGGGCTTGCGCCGCTTCCCAGGGTCTGCCCGGAAGGTGGTCATGGTTGGGAGCTTCGTTTCCTGGGTCTCCTCTGGTGGGGTCTCCTGCTCTCCGATCCCCTGGTCGATTTTGGCCGCTGCCTGCCGCTCCATGGCTTTCGTCACGTGGGTGTAGACATTCAGGGTGGTGCTGGAGGACCGGTGCCCCGCCACCGCCGAGAGGGCCTTCACGTCCATGCCGTACTCCAGCGCCGTGGTCACGAAGGTGTGCCATAAATTGTGGAACTGGATATACTCCGCGCCGATGGCCACGAAGATCTTCTCATGGGTATGCAGAAAGAAATCCGGGCCGAATATCCCGCCTGTTTTGAAGGACAGGAACATATAGGGATTCCCCGGACGCTTCGTATATTCCTCTACCATAAGATCCACGAGTTTACTAACGACCGGACCGCACTTTTCCAGTACCTACTTGCGCACGGCATTCTCACGCATTACCATCGCACCACCGATAATCCGGCAGCCGGGCCAGCTCTGATACGTCCTGCGATCTTCACAACACCGCAGATAAGTACACCGCCGGCTCACCGACGATAGGCCCCATCTGAAACTCCTTGTCGGGCGGCGTAAATCCATTTCCCGATTTGCTCATTGACACCTCCCGGAAGGGACACTACCCGCCGGGCAAACGCCTGGCACCACCATGTGGCCGCCCACCTGCAGCACTGGAAAGCCAGCCTCATACCTCAGCTCGTATCCCGACGCCGGAGACATGCTCAGCACCTTTGCCACCATCTCCGTTGCCCGGCGATCGGGTGAAGGCTTTTCTTGGTTTCAGGTCTTATACAGTCAGAAACGTGTTATACGGCGCAGTGCACAAAGTTTTTTGGATAGTTAGCTGCAAATTTTTTCTAAAAGCGGGACAGCTATCAGGCAATTATGCTATAATATTTATTAATCTCTTCCATTTTAGTGGTGAGGGCACTCATTTGGAATCAATAGGCAAAAGATAAAAGTAATTCCTACAAGGACAAAAAGAAGGGAATCACCATGGAAAATTTATACGAAAGCAAGGAACTGATCACCCAATTCATGAATCTGCTGGAGCAGCATTTTGGCCCAAACTGTGAAATTATCCTTCACGATTTTTCCAAAGAGTATGACCATACCATCGTGGATATCAGAAACGGTCATGTGACAGGACGCAGTATCGGTGGATGTGCTACCAATATCGGGCTTGAAATCATGAAGGGGACCATGGAGGCTAAGGACACCTTTAACTATGTTACATATGCCCCCAACGGCAAACTACTGCGATCTTCTTCTATTTATTTTAAAAATTCCGAGGGGAAATTGCTGGGGTCTATTTGCGTGAATCTGGATATCACCGAGACGGTGCAGCTGGAAAAATTCTTATCCGGGTACAACCGCTTCCCTGCGGAAGAGGACACTGAAAAAAAGTCCCAGGAATTTTTTGTGGAGAATGTTCACGATCTTCTGGATGAACTCATCCGCCAAGAATTGCAAAAATGCGGCAAATCCCCAAAGTCCATGTCCAGAGAAGAAAAAATCCAATTTATTGCAGCATTGGATGAAAAGGGTGCATTTATCATTACAAATTCCAGCAAGCATGTTTGCGCTCTGTTGGATATCTCCAGATATACATTTTATAATTACTTGGATTTGATCCATCGGGGCAAAAAAACCGAATAAGAATCCGGACGGCTGGTGTGTTTTACAGCCAGCCGACCGATTTTTTAGCTGACAGCTTTTTCTGTCAAGGGAAAAATCAGACAATTTGTTGAATCAACTGACTATTTGATATTTTTCTGTTGACAGAGCGAGTTTCCATTATTATAATTATTTTGTAACTTAAGACACGACATTTTCTCCATGAGCAAATAAGGCGTGTACAAAAAATGGCAATGGGAGCATATTTTTTTACACGTAAAACTAACAAAATGTTAGTTTAAAAGACTGATATTTAGTTTAGTAACAAGGAGGAGCATATGGGATATTTCAAGCAGGAATTTCGCGGAGTGTTTTATGTAAAGGATTATGACAAGGCCATTTCTTTCTACCGGGATATTCTGGAATTGGAATCGCCGTATTCCTGGGATGACGGGCCGGAGGATCGCGGCACAAAGTTCCAAGTAGCGGGCGGAATGCTTGAAGTCATTCGCCGGGAGCCGGAGAGGCCTCAGGGCCCGGGAACCATTATGATCGAGGCTTGGGATGTAGATGCGTGCTATGAAGTACTCAGCAAAAAGCCTGGTGTCCGGGTTTTCCAACAGCCGGTCAACGAACCTTATGGTATCCGAAAATTTCAGCTGCTGGATCCAGATGACAATCTGGTGGTTATTTACACCAATCTGTCGGATCTGAAGCGGTAACCGTACTTGAGCGGCGGGGTTTTCAGATCTGCGGAACTGCCAAAACGAAGCGATTCAAAGCCCCGGTCCAAAGATGGATCCTTTTCTTGGAGGAGGTGTAGCCAAAACATGAGTGAGACCTTTGCGCTCAGAGGCGCCATTGCCCATACGCCTACATTCGAACGGTTTGAGCTGTTTCCGGATGCATATCTGATCTGTCGGGATGAAAAGGTCGTCGGCGTTTTTGAGCATTTACCAGAGGAGTACCGGGGGATCCGGGTGATTGACCGATCCGGCTGCGTGATTATTCCGGGGATGATTGACCTGCATCAGCACGCGCCCCAGTACGCATTTCGGGGCTTGGGCCAGAACATAGAGAAGCCGGACTGGGATAGTTGGTTTGATTTGTATGCATTTTCTGAAGAGAAGCGCTATCAGGACCTGGAATATGCGCAAAGAGCGTATGGCCGTTTGGTATCGGATCTGCTGAAAAGTACCACCACAAGAATCTGTACCTTCGCAACCATTCACCGTCCTGCCACGGAGCTTTTGATGGAGCTTTTACACCGCAGCGGCCTGTGCGCATATGTGGGTAAGGTGAACATGGATCGGAACTCCGCTGAAGGCTTATTGGAGACAACGGAAGAGAGCCTGGAGGAGACCCGCCGCTGGCTTCAAAACAGTGTGGGAAGGTATCCCCATGTCAAACCCATCATCACACCCCGATACATTCCAAGCTGTACGGATGAAGTGATGGAGGGGCTTTCGGCACTGATGAAGGAGTTCGGTGTTCCCGTGCAGTCTCATCTCTCAGAAGGCCTGGACGAAATTGCGTGGGTTCACCAGCTGATGCCTGACATCAGTTTCTACGGGCAGGGATATGACCGCTTCGATATGATGGGAACCGTCCAGCCCACCTTGATGGCCCACTGCATTTTTTCCAACCAGGAAGAGTTTGATATGCTGTGCAGCCGGAATATCACGATTGCCCATTGTCCGGACGCAAATCTCAATTACTCCGGAACAGCCGCCCCCATCTTAAAGTACGTGCGCAGCGGCGCGAAGGTGGGGCTGGGAAGCGATGTGTCCGGCGGTCACACCTTAAACCTGATGCAAGTCATGCTCCAGGCGATTGTGGCATCCAAAGTCCGGTGGGCTTACTGCGAGAGAACCGGCAAAGCGGATGAGAAACGAGATGTTTTAACCCTTGCCAATGCGTTTTATTTGGCTACAAAAGGCGGCGGTTCCTTCTGGGGCAAAGTAGGCAGCTTTGAGCCGGGCTACGCATTTGACGCCGTGGTATTGGATGACAGCAGAATTGCCGATGAGTGCCCGCGCTCTGTCTATGAACGGGTGGAACGGCTGGCCTGCCTTGGAGATGACCGGGAGACCGTGGAGAAATACGTAAACGGAACTTTGGTTTACTCCAAGAGCAACTGCGTGGGAGAGGGGTAACGCACTATGCGGATCATCGATATATCCCGGGAACTGAGTTCCTGTCCTCCCGCTCCCGGATTCCCGGAACCTGTGTTGGAAAAAAAGCTGGAAATGAAGAGCGGTGCACCGTACAACTATACCTATGTCCACGCCTGTGTGCATGCGGCGACCCATTGTGATGCTGCACTTCATTTTGTAGCAGATGGACAGGACATTGCCCTGTCCCCTCTGGAACACTTCATAGGAATGTGCTACGTACATACGGTTACTCCGGGCCGGCTGGTTTTACCGGAGGATCTGCAGGGTATCCCGCAGGATGCTAAGCGCGTGCTGCTCCACGGAAACGGTACCGCCTGTCTGAGCCAGGAGGCCGCTTTGTTCCTGAAGGAGCGAGGGGTCTGCACGGTGGGTACGGACGCATTTTCCGTCGGAGCGCCTGAGAATGACCGGGAAGTACATGTACTGCTGCTGTCGCAGGGAATTTCCATCATTGAAAACCTAAAGCTGGATGCGGTGGCAGATGGAACGTACTTTTTGAGTGCTGCACCCTGCAAATTTGATGGAGCGGAGGCGGCGTTCTGCAGAGCCGTTCTGATTTCCGATATGTAAACAAACTTAAAGGGGGATTATCATGCAGGTATATGAAAATCTGATTGCACATGGCTATCAACTGCCCGAGAGTTTAACGCCGGCGGGATTATATGTCCCGGTGAACCGTGTGGGAAACCTGGTGTTTATTTCCGGGCAGGGCAGCATTTTCAAAGGAGAAAACCTCACCGGCCGTGTGGGTGTGGACATCACGTTGGAGCAGGGACAAGAGGCGGCGAAAGTGTGCATGCTGAATACGCTGGGCACTCTGCACACGTTTCTGGGAGATCTCAATCGCGTGAAAAAAGCGGTAAAAATATTGGGATTTGTTGCGTGCGACCATACCTTTACACAGCAGGCCCAGGTCATCAACAGTGCTTCCCAAGTCCTGCTGGATGCTTTCGGTGAAAACGGTCGCCATGCAAGATCAGCGATCGGGACCAATGCGCTGCCGCTGGGGCTCTCAGTAGAAATCGAATCCATCTTTGAAGTGGAATAGTGGGGGTGTAGAAATGTTAGGCCAAAATCTGCAGCCCGTCCAGGTTTCCGACATGCTGCGCGCCCAGGAGCGCCTATCCCATGCGTTCGCAAAGACGCCTTTGATCACCATGGAGCCCCTGAACATCAGGATCGGCAAGCGGCTGTATCTCAAGGCTGAGAGCCTGCAGCCCACCGGCGCTTACAAAATCAGAGGGGCTTACAACAAGTGCGCCAGTCTTGTGGAGCAATTCGGTACGGGGATTTCTGTCATCACTGCCTCCTCCGGGAACCACGGACTTGCCTGCGCGCTGACCGCAAAAATGCTGGGGATCTGCGCCAAGGTCGTGGTCCCGGTGGTAACGCCCCAAATCAAGAAAGATTGTATCCGGGAAATGGGCGCAACTTTGGTGGAATACGGACAGACTTACGATGAGTCCTTCCAGGAGGCGTGCCGGCTGTCGGAAGAAGAACACGCATATTACGTCCACCCTGTTTCGGATACGGAAATCCTGGGTGCCCAGGGCACCATCGGAATGGAGATCCTGGAGCAGCTGCCCTCTGTCCAGCAGGTGGTCATTCCGTTGGGAGGCGGGGGCCTTTCCTCCGGCATTGCGTTTTACATCAAGCAGTGCAGGCCGGATGTGCACATCGTGTGTGTCATGCCGGAGGGCTCTGCGGTTTACGCAAAGAGCCGCCAGGCAGGCAGGCTCGTGCAGCTGGAGACCTGCCACTCCATTGCAGATGCTGTGGTCCGTAAGACGGGCGAGCCCTTTTTGTTCCCCTACATCGAATCCAATGTTGATGAAATTCTGACAGTTCAAGAACATTCCATTCAGTCTGCCATCAAAACTGCGGCTTTATATGGGAAATTAATTCTCGAGGGTGCGGGAGCCTTGCCATTGGCCGCCGTTTTGGAGCATCAGATCAACCTGGACTTGGAGACGGTGCTGATCTGCAGCGGAGGCAACCTGGATGAGAGCGTACTGCGCAGCGCTTTATCTGAGGGCTAAGGGATCGATCCTTCCAGAAACCATACCGTGTAGTTTAGAAAGGAGTTTCAACATGAAAAAGAGAATTTCTGTTCTGCTGGCACTGATGATGCTGCTTGGAATTCTGAGCGGCTGCGGGGGCACCACACAGTCTGAGGAAACCGATCCCAACGAAGGGGATGATGGCACCATTAAAATTGGCCTTTCCATGTTCACCCAGGAGTTTCCCTTTTACGTGAGCATGCAAGAAGCTTTTGAAGAGGCCTGCGCGGAAAACGGCTATGAATTGATTTCCACCAACGCCAGTATGGACATTTCCAAGCAGATTGACGGCTGCATGGATATGCTCTCAAAGGGCGTGGACGCTCTGGCAATCACCAGCTGGTACGGCGACGCGCTGCTGGATGTCTTCGAGGCGGCGGAAAAAGCAGAGGTTCCCGTTTTCCTGATCTCTACCAATACGGCCCCGGATGATGCCACCTTTGTGGTCAAGGTGGGAACCATCGACAAGGACACCACCTATTTGGGCGGTCTTTGGGCAGGAAATTATTATGCCAGCCAGGGCATTACCGAATTGGACGCCGTCGTGTTCATGGCAGCCGACCAAGTGCACAACGACCGCAGAGACGGATACCTGGAGGGTTTTGAAGCCAGCGGTGTGAAGGTGAATGTGCTCAACACCTACAACGGCAGTACGCGTGAGGACGCCATGTCCAGCTGTGACGACGCGCTGGTGACCTATCCGGAAATCGACTTGATGATCACCACCTCCGCGCAGCACGGCCTGGGCGCGTATGACGCCTGCGTTGCGGCGGCTCGGGATGAAATGAAGATCGTGTCTATGGACGGTGAGGAAGAGGAGTTCCAGAAAATCGACGAGGGCGGCATCTATCTGTGCACTGCCCTGCAATTCCCCGCAGAAATGTCCAAGCAGACGGTGGAGCTGATCGGAGATTACTTTGCCGGCGAGGAGATTGAACGGTTTGTCTATACCGACGCCGGTGTGTACTGCCCCGACGGCACACTGACCGCACAGGATATCCAGGGGTAACGGCCTAACTCAACCTGATGACGAAAGAGAGGAACCATGGCAGCGCAAAGGAACGATGAAATACTCCGCCTGGAGGGGATCTGCAAATCCTTTCCCGGCGTCAAAGCTCTGGACAATGTGGGGTTTTCCGTTTTTCGAGGCGAGGTTCTTGCTTTGGCAGGTGAAAACGGTGCGGGAAAATCCACCTTGATGAAAATCCTTTCTGGTTCCTACACCAAGGATTCCGGCAAGATCGTATTTGACGGGAAGGAAGTGGAGATCACTTCACCCAAGATGGCCGAACAGCTGGGCTTGTCCATCATCTACCAGGAACTCAACGTGCTCCAGAACCTGACGGTTGCCGAGAATATTTATCTGGGCAGGCAGCCGTGCCGGCACGGAAAAGTGGATTGGAAAAAGATGAACCGGGACGCAGAAGCGCTCTTTGAGAAGCTGGGAATTTCCATGAATGTCACAGTGAAAGTCCGGCAGCTGAGTGTGGCACAGCAGCAAATGGTGGAAATTGCGAAAGCGCTGAGCTTTGATACCAAGCTGGTGATTATGGACGAGCCCACATCTTCCCTGACGGAGAAAGAGACGCACATCCTGTTTGAAATTATCAAAGGGCTTACCGCCGCAGGGATCGCCGTGATTTTCATTACCCATCGCATGGAGGAAATCTTTACCATTGCCGACCGGGTTACGGTTTTGCGGGACGGATGCTGCATTGGCTCCCGGGAAATTTCCCAGATCAATACCAGTGATCTCATCGAGATGATGATTGGCCGCGCTCTGACGCAGCAATATCCTCCCCGAAATGCCCAAATTGGCGAGACCGTATTGGAAGTCTCCCATTTGGGGAACGGTTCAACGGTGAAGGATGTGTCTTTCTCCCTCCGGGCCGGAGAAGTGCTTGGCTTTGCCGGACTGGTGGGAGCCGGGAGAACGGAAACCGTTCGGATGATTTTCGGAGTGGATCCCAAAACAACGGGTGAAGTCCTTTTGAACGGAAAAAAAGCAGTGATTCGGTCTCCCAGGGATGCAATCCGAAACGGCCTCTCTTTTGTTACCGAGGATCGGAAACGGGAGGGATTGTTGCTGCGCAAATCGGTGCAGTCCAACATCGTGATGGTGGCTTTGAAAAAGGTTTGCCGGATGCACCTGATCCATTATCCCAGTGCCAGGAAAGTCGCTCAGTCATATGTTGAGGATCTAAACATTGTGACACCGTCTGTGAACCAAAAGAGTGAGTTTTTGAGCGGTGGAAATCAGCAGAAAGTCGTCGTGGCGAAATGGTTGTTTTCCGACGCAAAGATCATCATTCTGGATGAGCCCACCCGGGGCATCGACGTAGGCGCGAAACGCGAGATCTATGAGATCATCAACCGGCTGGCGGAGAGCGGAAAGGCAATTATCGTGATTTCCTCCGACATGGAAGAGGTCATGGGCATCAGCGACAGAATCCTTGTCATGTACGAGGGCAATATCGTAGGGGAAGTGGAGAAAAAGGACTTCTCTCAGAGATTGATATCGGAATATACAATAGGAGGCCGGAAACTATGATTACCATGAAATCTGTGCAAAGCAGAAGGAAACAGATTATCAACGGACTTGGTGTCTGGCTGATCCTGATTGGTTTGCTGATTGTACTCTCCCTGACGATTGGTCCGGATGTGTTTTTTGGGGTAAACCTCATCAACGTGATTCGCCAGATCTGCGTCGTGGGCGTCATGGCAGTGGGTGCGACCTTTGTCATCCTATGCGGTGAAATTGACCTGAGCGCCGGAGCCATGGCTGCCTTGTCCGGCTGTGCCAGCGCTTTTCTCATCGTAAACCTGGGCTTTGGCGTATGGACGTCCATTATCCTGACGATTATCGTCGGAATGGTATTCGGATTGATCATGGGCGCCGCGGTTACATACCTCCGTGTTGAATCCTTTATCGCCACTTTGGGCATGCAGTATATTCTCACGGGTATTGTTATGCTGATTACAAACGGCAGTCCCATCCTGAATCTTCCGGATGCCTATTTGATCATTGGGCGCGGCTATGTCCTGGACGTTATTCCCGTACCCACCATTATCCTGCTGGTCCTGGTGATCCTGATGGCGTTTGTCCAGCGGTATACCAAATTCGGAAGAGACGTGATGGCCGTGGGCGAAAACCGGGTGGCAGCCCGGCTCTCCGGAATCAATGTCATTCAAACGAAATTGATCGTATTCGCTTTGGCGGGCGGAATCAGCGCCCTGAGCGGCATTATGTTGGCTTCCAGGCTGTCCTCCGGCCAGCCCACAGCAGCCGGAGACCTGTCCCTGCAGGCCCTTGCGGCGGTTTATGTAGGCGGCGGCACGGCCGCAGCCGGTACGCAAAACGGCGTCATTGGAACATTGGCGGGCGCGCTGATCATCGGCTTTATCAATAACGGCATGAACCTGTTGGAGATCAATGCCTACTGGCAGAAAGTGGTACTGGGAGCGGTCATTATTGCCGCGGTAGCACTGGATGCATACAGATCCTATGCCGGGAAGAAAAACTGAGTTTTCCCATGACTCATGATTCGGTTGGAAGTTCAAAGATCATGAAGGGAATTGGATAAAAAGGAGGTGGCTTACGCCACCTCCTTTTTTATCCAAGAACTGCCCCATCGGCCCAAATCAGCTTTTGTCCTTTGTGAGCGGCAGGACAGGGGCCGGGGGAACAGCTCAATCCACCCTGAGCAGCCGCTTTTCTCTTCGCGGAAGCTGGCACTTGTGGCTCCGCCCTACTCTCCCCGATACTCCGAGGGAGAAACACCGGTTCTGCGTTTGAATATGGTGGAAAAATACGTGGGATTTTCATAACCGCATCGCATAGCCACCTCATAGGTCTTGCTGCTGCCGCTTCTCAACAGCTCCTTGGCCTTGGCGATTCGAACGTTGGTCAGGTAATTAATAAACGAGCTTCCGGTATTTTGCTTGAACAAAGCACTGAAATAATTGGGTGAAATCCCCATCTCACCCGCCACGCGATCCAAAGTCAGGCTGGAATCCGCATAGTGAGCCGCCACATACGTCTTTGCCCTCTCGGCCACACTCTGGTTTGCCTTAATATTTTTTTCCAAGAAATCACAGATCCGGCACACGAAGCGATACAGCTCCTGGAGCATATCGTCCAGTGTGGTATGGGTAAGGATCCCTCGGTATGCCGCCAGGGGATCCTCCAAGATGGTATCAATGGGGCAGTTGATATCCACAAGCAGCTTTACAATCTCCCCATATACCACATTCACCAGCATTCTGGTATAGAGATAGGAATTGTGGCCCGTCTGGCGAATGTCCTTTGCCAGTAAATCAAAATCCTCCCGTATAGTCTTTTTATTGAATGTAGAGATGGAACGAATGACCCGGCCCACATTGGGAACATCCGGAAGCGGGTCTGCACACACCCGCTTCACCTCGTCCGGCTGGACATCCCGGTTACTTCCCAGCTGGAACGCGTAACCGCAGCCCCTTTGCACAAACGCATAGGCTTCCTGACAGTGCCAGATCCCGTCATAGACCGGCGAGGTCACCGTTGTGAACTCCATATCAGGCTCTATCAAACGCAGCCTGCGGATATAGGAGCGCACCTCAAAGCACAGCTCCTCTCCCCACGCGCCCGTAAAGAGCAGCAGATATCTTCCGCTGCTCTCTTCAACGCAGATCATGCTGGTTCCCTCTCCCGCCTTCTGCATGGACTGTTCCATCTTCTGTGTCATGGCGAAAATGGTTTCCTCATCCATGGCAGCAGTCAGATTATCGAAATGGTCCACCTGCAGCAAGGTCAATATCATGGCCTGGTTTTTTTGCAAATGATCCGGAAGCTGTTCCAAAAATTGTTGTTTGGGAGTTCGCCCGGCGATATAGCGCCGGATCTGTCGCTGCAGCCGGTAAGCATCTGCACGCTGCAGCTGAATTCTCATTTTTTCCACCTCATTTTTCTGGTGGCAGCTGCTGTCAAGATCTTTTTTCAAACGGCTCAGTGTACGGCACAGAGCAGTAATATCAATGGGCTTCAAAACGAAGTCGGATACCCCCAGCTGGATGGCTGTTTTGGCATAGGAGAATTCACCGTGTCCGGTGATGATTACCACCCGGCAGTCCGGATGCACCTCCCGGATTTTTCCAATCAAATCCAGGCCATCCAGATAGGGCATCCGGATATCTGTTAAAACAATGTCCGGTTTTTTCTCCCGGATCTCTTTCAACGCCTGTCTTCCGTCCTCTGCTGTTCCAATGAGCTGCAGTCCAAGAGAGTCCCAGGGGATGGTCTGTGCCAGCCCCTCTCTGATCAACTGCTCGTCATCCGCCAAATAAACCGTATACACGTTCTCAGGCTCCTTTCAGTGTCTTTGGCAGAACGATCTTTGCAGATGTCCCTACCCCCTTTTCACTGGTAAATACAAGGCCATATTGCGGTCCGGCCAAAATGCGTATCCGGTCATTGACATTGACAACGCCGTAACTGTTTGTCCGGTTTTCTCCGGTATGCTCCATGGCCTCACGAACCGACCGCAAGGTCTCTTCATCCATCCCGGCGCCATTGTCCAGAACCTCGATCTCAATCTCATCCTCCCGAGACAGCACTTGAATCATCAGCAAACATTTCCGGTCACACAGCTTGATGCCATGATACAGCGCATTTTCCACCAGAGGCTGCAGTATCAGCTTCGGCACGAAATACTTCTCGGTCTCCGGATCCACGCAGAATGAATAATCAAATTGATTCTCATACCGGATCTTCTGAATGACCAGATAGCTCCGAACATGCTCCACTTCCTCACGAACTGTAATCAGATCTCTCCCCTTGGACAATCCTATGCGGAAGAACGTGGTCAGAGCCGTAACCATCTCCGTGGTCTTTTGCACATCTCCCCGGCGCGCCAGCCAATTAATGGAATCCAGAGAATTATAAAGGAAATGGGGATTGATCTGAGCCTGAAGCGCCTTAAATTCCGCAGTCCGCATGCGCTCCTGCTCGGTCTTCAACGTTTCCACCAGCTGTCCGATCTTTTCACTCATCTCCTGAATACTGGAGGCCAGCTTGCCGATTTCATCTCCCCTCTCCGGGGGAAGGGGCTGGCCAAAGACTCCCTGTTCCACCTGCAGGACATACTCCTGGATCCGGCGAATGGGTTTAAATTCATAGTCGGCCAAATAGCGTGAAATAATGATATTCAGCAAAAATGCCACCAGCATGGCCACCAGAAACACCAGCAGGATAGCCTGACTGTCGTCCTTCAGTTCATCCTTGAACACCACGCCCGTCATGACCCAGCCGGTGGAGGGCAGGCGGTCAAACAGCAGCAGACGGTCCTTCAAGTCTGCGGATTCCATCCGCAGTCCCACCGCCGTCTGTCTGGTTCGTTCTGCTGCTTCCTTCACCACTTCCTCGTCCGCGGAGATTCCCTGCAGAACGATGTTGTCCTCCACATCCACCAGGATAATGGTTCCTCTCCTGCCGAAATCCGCACTCATCAGCTTGTCCAGATAGGACTGCTTCACCTCTACAATCACAATACCGCACGGCGATCCGCCGTCCTGCTGCGGAAGCGACACCGCAAGGCTCAGCACGGCATCGCTCAGATTGTCCGTCACAAGGGAGCCCGCATCACTGGCAAACCAACGGGAATCCGCATGGTTCCGAATGCTCAGATAGGTTTCCTGATCCAGGAAAAGCTCCTCCCGCACGGAATAATACCGGGATTTTGCGATGATTCCGTCGTCCAGCCAGATATAAATACCATTTAGGCCTTCATACATATTGGAAATCTGCTTGAGTCTGTCGCTCAGCCTCTGAGCGAGGGAATCTTCCGCTTCCGGCGTTTTCTGACGCAGGAGGTTCTTCACCGTATCATCCACGGTTACCATATGGGCTGCCGCCTGCATATCAGAGAGCACCTCATTTACGCTCTCACTGTCTTTTTCCACGATCTGCATGACCAGCCGCAGCGCTCCATCTGAAATCCGGGCGTCAGAAACTCTGTATATCATATATCCGGTGACACTCAGCGGCACCATCATCAAAAGTGTGAAATAAAGAACCAATCTGAATCGCAGAGACCCTGTGAAAAACGCGAAGAACCGCAAATGTGCACCGCCTTTCGTAAGCTTTCCGCCGTACGTGTCAATTATACACAAGAGACCGCTCTCTTTCCAGTACGCAGGCAGAGAACGCACATCGCCTTGAGCCGGCCTGGTTAGGCCGGCTCAAGGCAACATGCAGAGGATTGCAATCTGTCTGTGAGCATCTCCTCCATTATTCTTCACCCAGGTACATCTTTCGAACCTGGTCATTTTCCAGCAGCTTGGCACCGGTATCCTCCAGGGTGATATTGCCTGTCTCCATGACATACCCCCGGTCAGCCACAGCCAGCGCCATACTGGCATTCTGTTCCACCAAAAGGATCGTGGATCCAAGTCCCCGCAGCCTGGGGATGATCTCAAACACCTCGTCGATAAAAATGGGGGCCAGGCCCAGAGAGGGTTCGTCGAGAATCAGCAGCCGCGGATTGGAAATCATGGCGCGAACCATGACCAGCATCTGCTGTTCGCCGCCGGAGAGGGTTCCCGCCAGCTGCGTAATCCGCTCCTTCAGACGGGGGAATATCTCAAAGAGGCCCTCCACCTCCTCCTGAATCTTCTTGGGATCGTCCTTTCTCAGGAAAGCGCCCATCTGGATATTTTCCATAACCGTCAGCTTGGGAAACACATGCCGGGACTCCAGAACTTGGGCAATGCCCCGCTTGGCCACCGCATGGGAGGGAAGCCCGTAAATGCTCTTTCCCTCAAAGAGGATGGAGCCGCCGCAGGGCTTCAGGATCCCGGAAATACAACGGAGCAGCGTCGTCTTTCCAGCTCCGTTTGCGCCAATCAGCGCTACTACCTCACCCTGATTCACGCACAGGCTGACGCCTTTCAAAGAACGAATGGCACCGTATTTGTGCTCAAGCTCTTTCACTTCCAGCAGATTTTGCACGTGCGACACCCCCCTTCCCCAGATATGCCTCGATGACCTTCTGATTCGTCTGGATCTCCTGCGGAACACCCTCCGCGATCTTGGCACCGTGATCCAGAACCGTGATCTGATCAGACAGGCTCATGGCCAGCTTCATGTCGTGCTCAATCATCAAAATGGTAATCCCCTGGGCACTGATGGCGCGGATAATCCGGATCAGGTTGTCCTTTTCCACGGAGTTCATTCCGGCGGAGGCCTCGTCCAACATCATCAGCTTAGGCTGGCTGGCAAGGCCGCGCACAATCTCCAGCAAGCGCTGCTCACCGTAGGGCAGGTTGCAGGCCAGCTCGCCGGCGCGTTTGCTCAGTCCCACAAAATCCAGCAGCTCAAAGGCCCGGTCTATCATCCGCCGTTCCTCTTCCCGCTCCTTTTTGGTGCGGAGGATAGCAGAAACCACGCCGGAACCGGTGCGGCAATGCTGCCCCACGATCACATTTTCCAATACGTTCATGGTGGAAAAGAGGCTGATGTGCTGGAAGGTTCTGGCAATTCCCAGCTGATTGATCTCATGCCGCTGTCTGCCGTTAATCGTCTGGCCCTCCAGCACCACGTTTCCGGAAGTTGCCTGATAAACGCCGCTGATGACATTGAAGCAGGTGGTTTTCCCGGAGCCGTTGGGCCCCAGAAGCCCGTGGATCTCACCCTTTTCCACACTCATGTTCAGATCGTTGATCGCTTTGAGACCTCCGAACTGCATCGTCACATGGTCGACTTTCAGTAGTTCCATGGTTCAGCCCTCCTGTGCAGTGTCTTTGCCGTTTTTCGGGCCCCGCCGCTCAGGCACCTTGTTCAGCAGATGATAATAGCGGTTGCGGATCGTACCGGCGATGCCATTGGGCATAAAGAACAGCACGAAGATAATCAGCGCGCCGTAAATGAGCATCTGGTATTCGCCGAACTGCTGGAGCACCTCCGTGACGAAAATAATAATCGCCGAGCCGATGATGGGGCCGCAGAAGGTGCCCATGCCCCCCACCAGAATCATGACCAGGAACATGGAGGACTGATCTGCCGAAAAGGACTCCGGGCTGATAAAGCGCACCAGATGTGCATATAGAGCTCCGCCAATACCGGCATAAAAGGCGGAAATCGTAAAGGCCATGGATTTATAAGTAGACAGCTTCATGCCGAACGCCTCGCTGGCATCGGGATTGCACTTGATGGCGCTCATGGCGCGTCCTACGCGGGAATCCACGATGCGCTGTTTGACGATCAAGCCCAGAACCACCAGCGCCACCACAAAATAGAGATAGGAGCCCTTACTGGTCAGCTGGAAGCCGAAGAAACTCACGGTAGGGATCCCGCCGATGCCGTTTGCGCCCCCGGTCAGCGATGTAGGCCCGTTCAAGGCCAGGAGCCGGACGATTTCTCCAAAGCCAATGGTGACTATGGCGAGGAAGTGGTGTACCAGCTTGGAGCACGGGATGGCCAGGAAATATCCCACCAGAGCGGCTATGCTGGCTCCCAGCAGCATGGACAGCAATACCGGCAGCCCCGCCTTGCTGAGGATGGCACTGAAATAAGCTCCGATGGCATAAAATCCCGCCTGGCCCAGGGAAATCTGTCCGGAGTAACCGAAGAGGATGTCAAACCCGGAATTGACGATGATGTAGATCCCCAGGGTACATATAATCAGGTGCATATAGGTCTGCTCCGGAAACAGAACAGGGTACAACAGTTGTATCCACCGCCTGAACCGCAATGGGCGGAGCCTGGCAGATGACCCCGTTCTCCAGCGCAATGGATCCCCGCTCTCCCAAGGTGATGCACACCATATCGGCGCCCTTTCCGGCATAGTACCGGCAAGCCTCCTCCGGCGGAAGGCCCAGCGTTTTTGCCACGGTCTTGTCATCCGGAATAAATACGTCTGTGTACGGGAGCACCGCATCGATGCACGGTGCCGAAAGATTTCCGCCATCCACGGAAACAAGGGCATCTGTGTGCCCTTTGGCATATGCCGCCGCCTCCACCAAAAGGCCTTCATCCAGGCCTCCCAAGTGGATCATGCGGGCGCTTTTCAGGGCTTCTTTGTCCAGCATGTCCAAGGTCAACGCCCGGATACAGCCTCCAAAATACGTAATGCAGCGCTTTCCGCTCCGTTCCACCTGAATCACGCTAAAAGGAGAATCCATACCGTCCATCTCAACGAGCTGCACAAAGGGGAGCTGCCTCCCAGCAATATCCGCTCTGATGAAATCAGTGACCTCTGAGGATCCGCCCACAGCCGTAATCAATCCAGCCCGGCCGCCCAGCTTTTGAAAGGCCAAAGCAGCAACAGAGGCAATGCCGCCGCAGGCGTGGGTCACCGCCCTGGCCGCTATCCGCTGATCAGAAGCCGGTGGTGCGTCTACCATCATCAAGATATCCTTCGTGGCGGATCCGATAAACAGGCAATCCAGCATTTTGCAACTTCCTCCCGCGAATTTTGCCATAAATTTAGCATGTTGCGGCATTTTTTACAATCTTCTTTTCTTTCACTATTTTACGATTTCCATTAAACATTATCCAAAAGCCGTGTCATGCCGAAGCCCGGGACCGCTCCCTCTCTGCCTTTATGTATAGAAGGTCTCCCGGTATTTTTCAGTCCTGCGGTTTGGGAACATTGTACCTGATACGCTAATATCATGGTGCATTCACACTTGATTTGGCGGCGGCTCACAGCGCTTGTGAGGAGGAAATCATCCAAAAATGCCGCCCGGAAGGCCTCTTGATCCGCTCCGACCACACCCACCCCGGCAGTTGTGGGATATGGAAATAAGCCGCCCCCAAAGGCCTTCTCTTCCAGGCACCTCATATCGCACAGGATTACGGTTCCTGTTGTCCGGCACGGACTTGCCCGCTGCTGCCCCCTTTCGTTTTCAGGGTCTCAGCGAGCTGCAAACCGGCGCATATTTTCAAGCAGAGATGGAACCTTTTGGCATTTTTCCCGTCTATAATTTTATAGGATGGACAAGCCCCTGTAGTTTCCAAAAGAAAATGGAGGTACGATCATGAAAAGGCTTCTTTCCCTGCTTCTGGTACTTCTGCTGGCCCTTACCGCCGCTCTTCCCGCGGCGGCCGCTGAAAGCGGCTCCGACGGGGAACTGAAACAAGTCACCCAGTCTGTCAAGACCAAGCTGAATCTGGACACCGACGACTACTCCTCCTTTCATGGCGACTATCAGGAGGGAGAGCTGACTTCCCTATGGAATCTCTACTGGAGCGGCCAGAGCGGCTCTTTGTCCGTCAGTACCCTGGCCGACGGCACTGTGATCAGCTATACCCTCAATCCCTCGGAGACCGTTTCCCGTCCCAGTTCCGGTCTTCCGTCCTTCCCCCAAGGGGATCCGGAAAAAGCCCAGGCGGCAGCGGAGGCCTTTTTAAAACGGGTACTGGGTTCCGGGGAATCCGTGGCTCTGGAAGAACCCACGGGTTTGGATCAGCTGGACAGCACAACCTTCCGCTTCTCCGGCACCATTGTGCTGAGCGGCCTGCCCTCACCGCTGAGCTGCTCTGTCACGGTTCGGGCCGCTGACAATCTGGTTACCCGGTTCCGGCGGGATGTGCCGGAGGACACCTTCCTGGGCAGCATTCCCTCCGCGACTGCCCGCGCCACGCAGTCCGCCGCCGCGCAGGCTCTGGAAACCACCCAGTCTCTGCGGCTGGAATACGTTCTGCCTGACGAGGACAGCACCCAGGCTGTCCTCTGCTACCTGCCCAACCCGGTTCACACCTTCTATGTGGACGCGAAAACCGGCAAACTGGTGGATCTGACAGAGCGGGAAGCCCTGATGTCCCGGTTTGGTATGGGCGGCGCCGCCAATGATACCACCGCAGAGAGCAGCTCTGCTGATTCCAACAAAGGTCTGTCTCAGGCGGAACAGGCCGGCATCCAGAAACTCAAAGGCGTCCGTTCCCAGGAAAATCTGGACAAGGCGCTGCGGGCGGTGCCGGAGTATGGTCTGAGCGGCTATGCCCTTGCCTCCGCCCGGTTCTCCGTGGGTGAGGCGGAAGAAGGCGCCGAAGCCCCGGTGACCTGCGTTCTGCGGTACAGCCGCGCTGACGGGGAAGATGTACTGACCCGAACCTTCACCGTGGATGCCAGAACCGGCGAGGTTCAATCGCTCTACTCCTATTTCCCCTGGGACGAGGGGGACAAGGCCTCCCTCACCGAGGCGGAGGCGCAGGCCAAGGCAGAGGCCTTCCTGAAAACCTATTACGCAGAGCACTATACCCGGCTGGCCCTCTACGAGATTCCCGACGACACGGTGGTTCCCCTGGAAGATTCGGAGAGCGTCTCCTCCTACACGTTCCGCTTTGCCCGGAAAGAAAACGGCTACTTTTTCCCGGAGCAAAGCTATACCGTCCGCATCAGTGCCGCAGACGGCTCCGTGTGTGGATTCTCCTTCCAGTACGATGAAGCCGTCACCTTTGATGCTCCCCAGGGTGTCATCTCTGCCCAAGCTGCTATGGACGCCTGGATGGATACCTATGAAGTGACACTGGGCTATCTGTTGGTCCCCCGGGAGCTGACAGGCACCGACGCCGTCACACAGCGGCTGATCCAAATGGGCATGTCCGCCTACTATTATCTGGAATTGGGCTATACCCTGGAGCGGAAGGACGCGTGCCGGGGCATTGATGCCAAAAGTGGCCAGCCCATGGCCTATTCCTGGCAGGATCAAAAAGATGATCTCACCTACAGCGATGTGGCAAACCACTGGGCCCAAAGCGAGATCCAGCGGCTATCCCACTTCGGCGTAGGCTACGACGGCGGCACCTTCCAACCGGAGAAGGCCCTGACGCAGTGGGATCTGGTGTGCCTGCTGTACAGCCTGAACTACGGCCCCCTGGACCCGGCCCTGGCCACCGATCAGGAGCGAAATGACGCATACTCCGCCGCCTATTCCATGGGCGCTCTGACCAGGACGGAGCGGAGAGATGGCGCGATCGTGACCCGCGGCCAGCTGGTGCGGTACCTGCTGGATGCCGCCGGCTACGGCTCCGTGGCCCGGCTGGAGGGGATCTTCACCTGCGCCTATCCGGATCGAGCCTCCATCCCCGCCGACGAATTGGGCTACGCTGCCCTGGCCCAGGGTCTGGGGCTGGTCAGCGGTGCTTATAACGGCACTGCCTCCGCCACCCGGGGCCAAGCCGCCGTCATGCTCTGCCGCTTGATGGATCGGTGAGCTTTACAGGAAATTAAAATCAGGAAGGACGCCTGTGTTTCTGAGAAACACAGGCGTCCTTCTTCATCATTTCTTCGTGTTGCCAGGATATTGTAGTGGATAGAACGACTCTGCACGAGCAGCCGGGAAACCGGAAAGGACAATTCAGCGGACAGTTGTTCCGGTGCGGATGGCAGCGCTGTTTCACGGCTGCCGGCAACTGTGCTCCCGTTACAGAATCACGCATATCTCCCTGCCGGCTTTCAGATTTCATTCCGCAAAGATCAGCGTACGGCACGGCTTAAAAAGTCTGTCCTTAAAAGATATCTCTCTTCTGTACAGAAGCGCTCCATTCTTCCGGATCTCCACTAATATCCATCAGGCACGTGGTATTACATGTACAGGCCGCCGTTGACATTCATGGAATCGCCTGTCACATAATCGGAAAGGTCGGAGGCATAGAAAAGCACCGCATTGGCAATGTCCTCCGCCGTGCCGTAGCGCCCCAAGGGAATATACGTCTTGGGATCCACCTTTGACCAGGAGAGTGTCTTACCCATGGGCGTAAGGATGTTCCCAGGGCAGACAGCGTTGGAGGTGATATGATACGGCGCTCCCTGGAGTGCAAAGCATTTGCTCAGATTCAAGATACCCGCTTTGGCACAGGCGTAAGAAGCATCCGAACTTCTTCCGCCCCGGAGGGCCGCCAGAGAGGACATATGCACCAATTTTCCGTAGTGCTGCTCCTTCATAACGGAAAATACAGCCTGTGTCACAAAAAACATGGATTTCAAATCGATGTCCATCATCCGGTCCCAGCTCTCGGGAGTAATTTCTTCAATGGGGGTAGATCCGGTAATTCCTGCCACATTGACCAAAATATCCAGTCTGCCGAAGAGATCCCTGGCCGCAGCCACTTTCTCTCCGATCGCTTCAAACTCCGCCACATTGAATTCCAGCGCCCTGGCAGTCCCGCCCTGGGCATTGATCTGGTCTGCCGCCGCCCGGGCGGAGGACAGGTCTATATCTGCCAGGATCACCTTGGCCCCATATTCCGCCAGACGGCGAGCACTGGCCTCTCCGATTCCCCGGCCTCCGCCAGTAATCAATGCGGTTTTCCCGTCCAACAACGCGCGCATTTTCATCATCCTTCCGTTATCGCCCTTAACCTTTATGTACTGACCGTCCGAATGCGTCCAGTGCCGCCTCCCGTACCATCTCACACAAGGAGGGATGGGCCACAATCATACGTTCCCACTCCTCTGCTGTGGTTCCATTTGCCACGGCAGAGGCGGCAAACGCGATCATTTCCGAGGCATTTTCTCCCACGATGGTCGCCCCCAGCGTCTTTTCCCGCGTTTTATCCATAACCACAAACACAGCGCCCGAGGCCCCCTCCGCCAGAGCCATACCGTTGGCGTCGTATGTAAAGGATCCCAACACCGGATCATATCCCGCTTCCCGGGCCGCCTGTGTAGTGAGGCCTACCGTGGCAAAGCATGGGATGGTATAAGTGCATACAGGTACCGGGACTGTTCCCATGGGTCTGCCCTCGCCCAGAATATCTGCCAGCGCCGCCTCACCTTCGGCATACGCGGCATGGGCCAGCTGGTAGCCTCCAACCACATCGCCAATCGCATACACACCGGGAACGCTGGTTCTCTGGCTGGCATCTACAACGATACATTGCTTTTCATCCATCTGCAGTCCCAACGCATGGGCATCGATACCAGTGAGATTGGTTCTTCGGCCAGCCGCCATCAATACCTGCTGGCAGGTCACCGCGCCTTCTTTTCCGTCCTGCTCATAGACCGCCCGCAGTCCTTCTGCCGATTGCTCGATCCGCAGCATCCTGGCATTGGTCAGCAGATGAATGCCTTGCTTTTTTATGGCATTTACCACAATTCGTACGGCTTCCTGCTGCTCCCCGGGCATCAGCTCCGGCATCATCTCGATAATGGTCACATCAGTACCGTAGGCTGCAAATGCACAGGCCAGTTCCAAACCGATCACACCGCCTCCCATCACCACCATGCTGTCGGGGAGATCCGCCAGTCCCAAAGCACCCGTGGAGTCGATGCAGTACTCATAACCCGGAATGGGGATGGTCAGCGGTACCGACCCGGTGGCAATCACCACCCAATGGCCATGGTATTCCTGCCCGCCGCAGTTGACCACTCGGTCTTTTTGCAAGACAGCACTGCCATGGATCACCTCGACACCGTGCTTTTTCAAAAGGTATTGAACCCCACCCACCAACTTGTCGCTGACCTGAGTCTTTCCCTTTTGAATCTTCCGAAAACTGAATGCGCCAGCATCCCGGAATATCTCCTGGTTGACGAGACTGCGGATCTTCTCCATGGCATTGGCCTTGTCCACCAGATACTTGGTGGGGATACATCCCACATTCAGGCAGGTACCGCCCAATCGGTCTTTTTCAAACAGTGCGACCCGCATGCCGTGCTTTGCAGCACTGATAGCCAGAGAGTAGCCCCCGGGCCCGCCGCCTATCACCAATATATCAAATTCTAACATACTTGCCGCCCTCCCATCAACATAGCATCAGAGCAGGGGTCTCCATCAAGGCCTTCACTTCCCGCAGGAACTGCGCCCCATATGCCCCGTCTATCATCCTGTGATCGAAGGAACCGGTCACCGCCATCTCGTGGACCGGCTGAAATGCGGTTCCATCCCATACCGGCACCACCTGGATGCTGCCCACTGCCAGGATGCAGCTCTCCGGAGGATTCACAATGGCAGTAAATTGTTTCACATCGTACATCCCCAGATTGGAGATGGTCACGCTGCCGCACCCCATATCTGCAGGGGTCAGCTTCCCTTCCCGGGCCTTTTGGATCTGTTGACGGTACGCCGCAGCAATCTCATCCAGGCTTTTGCAGTCAATGTCCTGCACCACCGGCACCACCAGAGCATCCTCCAGAGCCACTGCCAGGCCTACATGGGTATGGTGATAAACACGGATCTCATCCTGCTCATAACGGGCATTGACCAGAGGATATTTTCTGGCAGCCACAGCAATCGCCTTGGCCAGAATGTCATTATAAGAGAGCTTGATTCCCCGTTGATCCCGGCAGGCATCCCGCAGAACCATACAGGCCTCCATATTGATCGATACCGTGCATTGCCAGGCAGGAATGATATCCAGGCTCTCCCGCATCCGCTTTCCAATAACAGAACGCATCCGGGTCATGGGCTTAACCTCGTATTTTGCACCGTCTCCGGCAGCAGCTGCCGCCAGAACATCCTGGCGCTTGATGAACTGTCCGTTGGATGGTACCACTGCGGACAAATCAACGTGCTTTTCCCGGGCCAACAGCTTGGCGTTGGGCATGGCGGGCGCCGGTGATACAGGAGCCGAAGACACGGCGGCACCAGGGGCAGCCTTTACCGGGCTCTCCCCTTTGACAATCGGGCGATACTCCTCCTGCAGCAGGGGAACCGGCGCCGCCTGCACAGCGCCAGCAGGCTGTTCGGGAAGAACAGCACGGCAATCCCCTTCCAGCTTTTCCTGGTAAGAGGCCGCATCCTCCGGCTTTCCCACTACGGCCAGCAGGGTACCTGCCGTAACACTGTCCCCCTCCTGAACCAGTACATCCAGCACTTGCCCAGCCGCAAAGCTCTCCACAGGCAAAATGGCCTTGTCTGTTTCCGCCTCCAGCAAAACATCCCCGCGCTTAACAGTATCTCCGACCTTTACGTTCACCGTGACGATGGTTGCTTCATCCGTGGTCTGCCCTGCACTGGGCATTTTGATTTCCTGAATCATAGGCACCTCCCTATTACAGTCGGGCCAGTTTTCTGGCCTCCTCCGCAATCCGCTGTGCAGAGGGAATCACATAATTCTCCAGTGACGGCGAGAATGGAATGGGGCAGTCCGGCGCCGCTACCCGCACAATGGGGGCGTCTAAAAGCGTAATGGCATGCTCAGCCACATAAGAAGCCAACTGGGCTCCCCACCCTCCGTTGTAATGATCCTCGTGGACGATCATCAGTTTTCCGGTCTTTCTCAAAGATTCCAGCACCGTTTCGTAATCAAAGGGGACCAGGGACCGGGGATCGATGATCTCGCAGCTGATTCCCTCCTTTTCCAATTCCTCCGCAGCCTCCATGGCCTTGTACCACATCAGGAGATTGGCCACAATGGTGATGTCGCGGCCCTCCCGGCGGACAGCTGCCTTCCCAAAAGGCACCGTATAATCTCCGTCAGGCACCTCCCCCAGAGCGCTGAGCTGTCCCGCCTCCTTGCGCTTGCCACCGTAGAGCAGCTTATGTTCAAACACCAGCACAGGATTGTTATCCCGAATGGCCTCTTTCATCATTCCCTTGGCATCATAGGCCGTGGATGGGCAGATCACCTTCAGCCCCGGAACATGAATAAAATAACTCTCCAGGCTTTGGGCGTGCTGTGCCCCCCGGTTGGTAGCTCCGCAGGGCGCCCGCATCACCATGGGTACATGAAATTGCCCGTTGGACATGTAGCACATTTTTGCAGCCTGGTTGACCAGCTGATCCATCATGCAAAACAGAAAATCCCCATACTGTAAGTCTGCCACCGGCCGCATTCCCGCCATGGCAGCGCCCACGCACACACCTGAGAGCAAAATTTCGGCGATAGGCGTATTAATAACCCGGTTGCTGCCGAAATCCTCCACGCCCCTAAGCTCAAAACCCGTATCGTGGGCAATCCGGACATTTGCGCCGAACTCCTCCCCCAAGCCTTTGGTCACGGTGAAGGCACCACCCATGCCGCCGGGAATATCTTCGTCCTCACCCAGGCAGAAAACAGACGGATCCCTGCGCATCTCCTCTGCGATGGCACATTTCAGCGCATCCGCAATCGACATCATGGCCATGTGTTCAACCCTCCCAAAATACATTTTCCAGTGCGGTCTCATTGGCTGGTACAGGCGCCGCCTTTGCATATTCCACTGCGTCGTCAATTTCCTGCTCTACTTCTGCTTCCATTTTTTGAAGTGCTTGCTCTGTCACTACGCCCTTGTCCAGGATGACTGCCCTGAAATTCTTGACGGGATCCCTCTGCTCAATCCACAGTTGGGCTTCATCCTTGGGTCGATAACCACAGGCATCATTGCGGGAATGGCCGCCGTGACGGTAAGTCTTCAGCTCCAGGATAGTGGGGCCCTCTCCGGCTCTGGCCCGTGCAATAGCCCGGGTGGCAGCCTCGTTTACCGCCACTACATCATTCCCATCCACTACTTCGCTGGGAATCCCATAGACTGCCGCACGGTCTGCCGCCACGTTTTTCTGGCAGCAGGTAAGACTGATGGACGTATTGGCCGAATAGAGGTTGTTTTCGCATACATAGATCACCGGCAGCTTCCAAAGCCCCGCCGCATTCATGGTTTCATGATACGAACCTTCATTGCTGGCACCGTCACCGAAAAAGCACACCACCACATTGTCTTTTTTTTGCAGCTTAAAGGCCAGGGCAGCACCCGCCGCAATGGGGAGATTCCCTCCTACAATGGCGTTGGCTGTCATGGCACCCACACTGGCGTCCCCCGTGTGCATAGCGCCGCCCTTGCCTCCGCAGCATCCTTCTGCTTTCCCGAACATCTCGCACATCATAGCCCGCACGGAGATTCCTTTGGCTATATCATGTCCGGCAGGGCGGTGGGTGGTAGCCATCCAGTCATCCTTGCGCAAGTCATACAGCATACCTACGGCACTCGCTTCCTGACCAGTGCTCTGGTGAATTGTCCCGGGCATAATGCCCTCCAGAAACAGATAGTAGATACTCTCTTCATACTTGCGGATCTTGTACATCATCAGGTACATTCCCAACGCTTTTTGGGCGGGCAAAAACGCACTCATATTGTAGCCTCCCATAATTATTAGTAAATATTATTTTGCCGTTGAAAACGCT
>ERZ779840.628-NODE-628-length-39107-cov-13.329714_pt1 | contig 39107 bp, 24 predicted proteins | sample MGYA00511561_ERZ779840 | MGnify/ENA primary metagenome ERZ779840 (study PRJEB29588, sample SAMEA2162036) | human gut metagenome | biome: human gut; feature: human-associated habitat; material: faeces | place: Denmark | collected 2008/2010 ...
GTTACCCCCGGTGCTGCCGATGTTTCTGTCGGTGCTGCTGGCGGTGTTCCCCCCGGTGCTGCCGTTGGTGTTTCTGTCGGTGCCGCCGGTGTTTCCGTCGGCTTCGCAGCAGCCTTGGTTACCTTCACTTTGATCGTAGTAGTCCGGATCAAACTCTCCGGAACCAGGTACATCGCCCTGTCCTCCCGGAACCAGCCTTCTCCCTCGCTCTGGATCAATGTGCCAAAGTCATCATTTTTCTCACCGTCAATTCCGATCGGAACAAACGGATCCGCTGCAGTGATCTCACCACCCGGATATGTCTTGGCGGTAATGCTGACCTCACCTTCCTTCAACGGAACGAAGACACCGTTTTCATCAACATATGCAATGCTGTCATCCGATACAGACCAGGTCGTATTCAGTATTCCCTTGGCATCCAGACCTGCTTTTTTCAGGTCACTTCCTGCCCCGTCAGAATCATCCACGTCATAAATTGTATCCAGCTTCATAATCTGATCCTCTGTTATCTCCAGGGTTTTATCCACCTTCTGCAGCGGCTGCACCGAACTGATCGTATCAAGTACACTCTGGTCGGTAGAAGCACTGTCCTTTGTAATCTCATATTGACCAATGCTGATACTCTTTACGGCATCAGAAGCAATTCCTTCCCACCGGGATACTTCTCTACTTACCTCAAACTGCTGCCAGATATCACCATATTCTGCCGTCAGCGTGATCGCATCCTTCCGGCTGCCATCCTCCTGTATCATAACTTCACCAAATTTACATTTGCTGATATCAATGGTTTTTTCAAGCCTCTTACTCTCTCCATACGGAATCTCATAGTCTTTTTCTTCTTCCAGAATCTGATCTCCCTCTTTGATCGCGAGATTACCCTTGAAATCCTTATTTCCGTTGTTTGCAATCTGCAGACTGACAGAGGCGGTCTTTTCATCCAGCAGCTGTACATTGTCTGCCTGAATACTTAATACTGCTTTTTCTTCCAGCTTCTTTTCCAGTGTATCTACCTGATTGCCATTTTTAATCTCCACAACAATTGTTGTTCCGTCAATCTGGTCTGCATTCAGATCGCCGCTTCCACTGAGGGTAACCGTATTTCCTCCCAGAAATACGCCCGGATCATCTGTCTTTGGGATATCTCCAAGAGCAGACCATTCCGGTTCCTCTCCGAGAATCTGATCTCCATTTTTCAGATACATGCGATACTGTGCACCGGTAACCGGCTTCAGACCGTCATTTGTCACATCAAGAGTAAATGCAATACTCTCATTCTTTGTATAAAGCTCCTTATCAGTGGTAATTTCGCCACATACCAGTTCACTTGTTACAACAAAGTTCTGTACACAAAGGGCTTTTGCTGCTTCATCCTCCTCAAATACATTGTTGTCATCAAGCTTCTGCCGTCCTTTCGCAAACATTGCCTGCATCCATCCGTCCTCATTTATCCGGAAGGAAACATCTGTATAATTGGCTCCTTTTCCATCGGTAATCTGTACCGGTTCAGACCAGTTATATCCGTCACAGGATCGGATGGACTTCACCTTTGCCGGATCTCCTGCCTTTACGATACCTGTCTGGCCATTAAGATCTTCCTCCTTACTGTAGTCAATCTGATATACATCTCCCGGCGACAGTACGGTTCCATCTCCCAGAGTCATCTCCTTTTGTGCTGTAAAGCTTACCGGATATGTGGTGTTGTCTTTTCCTTCTGCAAACTGATATGTCAGTTCATCGGTATCCTCATATGCAAAGGATTCTTCCGCACTTTCCAGCATCGGCTCGCAATATGCACCATAAAGCTGTGTCTCCCGGACAGTATTTGCTACCCCTGTTTTTTCTTTATCCTTTACAGAGGTATCCACAGCACTCCAGAGAACATACATACTGGTATCATTTGCCTGCACATCATAGTCACTGATCCTGTCTTCTGTCACATTGCCCTCGGCATCCGTCTCTGATCTGTGCTGGATTGCTGTCACAACCGGATCATTCTTATATTTGTTCAGAACATATACTTCCCTCGTAGTCTGATCCTTCATAGTAACCTGCTTCTTTTCCAGATAGCTGTTCTCCGTATCAAGCGAAGAAACAACATCACTGACATTGAGATACTGGATATCTCCACCATGGAGCCAATATAAATACGTCATCCCCTTGCAGCGTACAAACTGCGGTTTTGCTGTCTGCATTGCATCTGCCGTGATCTGGATCGGATGATGGAAGGTATCCTCCTCAAAGTTATAGATCTGCAGATAAAGCTGCTGATCATTTGTGGTTTCCAGATTTGCATCCCGGTCAATGGTGTACGCATATAGGGACAGACCATTGTAAGAAATGCTGTCGGAATCCACTACACGGGGATCGCTGTTTTCGTCAACTACAAGATCTGTTACGGTTCTTGTCTCTGTAACCGGACGCTCCACCATATCTCCGTTTTCATCCTCAATCGTTGCTGTCTTACCGGTATTTACTTCAATGGCGCTTTCGGATACCACTGCTGCGACACCCAGATCCATAAATCTCTGTCCATATGCCTCCGGAAGCTCCGGATCTGCCGCATCCCAGGTAATGCCGTCTTCTTTCAGTGTTCCCATACGGCAGGCGATCACATTGTAACCGTTAATAATATCACCATATGTGGTAACTTCTTCGACATTATCTGCATTTTCGTCTGATACAATATCTCCCTTTGCTGTCTCGTCAAGCTCGCTTCTGGTATCCTCGTAATCTGTCTTGGTATAATAAACCGCCAGACGGTTTGTTTCGTCGTCGTACGCGATCATCGGATCCGTATCTGCCATCACTTCATCCTTTGTCGTCTGCGTGATCGCAAATTCTTCTCCCTTCTTACCTGACTCAATATCAAACCATGCTCCGCTGATATCAAGCTGTGAGAGGACTGTTTTTGTGTCATCGTCCTTCGTATACTCGCGGCTGGCATCAGACCAGGTTACAAGCACCTTATCATTGCCCACCTTGTAAAGAGCCGGAGCTTCATCCCATGTGCCGTCATCACTGACACTGACTGGCACAGACCAGGTTACACCGTTATCTTTCGAGATACTGTATACAAGCTCTGAGCGGTTAATATCATCTCTGTCGCCTTTATCCGTCAGAAAGACTGCCAGTAGCTTTTCATCTCCAATCTCGACGATCCGGGACTGAGGATTTGGATATGCTCCCTCCTGCAGAACAATTTCCTTGCCGGCATCTACTGCTTTGGCACTCATATCATACGGCTGCCATTTACTCTGATTTTTCAGATAATCTCTTGCAAATTTCTCTGTATTGGAGTCATCATCAATATCCTCATAGAGATAATTCTCTGTGAAATCTGAAAGCATTTCTCCAACACTGGATGCTCCGTAATGAAAGAGACTCATTTTCTCGCCCTTATACAAAGTCCATTTTTTCTTAATGAAAAGTATCTTTAATTTCAGTGCAGCACTTAATGTGACATTTCCATAGCCTGCAGAGGATTCGTTTTCTCCCATGACCGGCACTGTAAAGCCAAAATCGAAGTCTGCCGTTCCTGACACAGTCACACCGATCACTTTACCAACACCGACGCCGGCACCTACAGTAATAGTCGGAGCCAGCATAAACTTTGTATAAAGAGAAAAATTATCCTTATTCAGATGGAAATCTCCCTCCTTATCTTCTCCCGCCTTTGTCAGGTTAAAGACATCATCATACCTGCTGCCATTGGAGGACTCTGCCGAAAATGCCGCAACCGCTTTTCCTCCTACCTGCAGTTCTGCAATAATCTCTACACCGATCGGCGTCATATAGGATACCGAATACTGAAAATCTGCATTAGCAGAAGCGATCAATGCTAGGGAATTAAAGTAATAATTGCCATCGGCTTCCCCGTCGGCATCTATACCGGATTCCACCGTCAGGATCACAGCCACACTAAAATCAAAATTAAAGCTGCTGGAACCCATACTGCTCTTTTGCGGAGCTGCACTTTCCTGTGCCTTTTCTGCTGCTTTTTTGCTCTCATTCAGATCTTTCTTTGGAGCCGGTGTCTGTTTCTCGTCCTTATCATCTTTATCATCATCGACGTCATCATCATTTCCATCGTCGCCCATAAGGCTTTCCATATACTGACGGATATTATCCCGTCCGCTCATGCCTTCTCCCTTATTCTCGGCACGATGCTCTAACTGCTGCTGTTTCAGATCCTTCATTACGGTGCTGTTATAACCAAATGCCACCTGGATCGCATTAATCTCAGCCCCTGTCTCCGGATCTGTATATGGTGTCGTATTTCCCAGACTTTCCAGATCATAGTCCAACGGCAGATCAAACTTTGTACTGACCTTTCCGATCAGCTTAAGCACCTTATTGAAAGGTGTTTTAAAACTTGAAGCTACCTTAACCGCTGTCAGCTTATTCTGAAAGGTAAGTCCTACATTCACTGCCGGATAGACATGATCCACTTCTTTTCCCTGAACTTTTTCAGAGAAAACGCCCCGTATCGTCATTTTGTCTCCACCTTTTACACCTGCTTTCAGTGTATTAAGAGACAGTTTAAACAAGCTGCTTTTATCATCTCTTTTTATAGTCTGTTTGTATACCTCATTCCCTTTTCTGAGGATTGTTACAACAGCCTTATTCGGTTTTACGGCAGACGCGTTGGAAAAACCAAAGGTAAATTCTGTCTCCCCATCCACAATACTAAGCAGGGAATTTCCGTTGGTACGCACACCGGTGCTTTCCCCATCGATCGTTGCACAGAAATTATCCGGAAACATATACTGGGACGGATCAATGGACGCCTTCGTATAACCGGTTCCCTGTACAGAAACCATATAGCTCATAGAATCCAGATTCACTCTTGCCGTATAAGTCTTACCCTTTTCATAGCTGCCCTCCGACTCATAAAAGCCCTCTTCATCCCCGGAAACCTTGTCAATCCCGGCAAAAGTTACCGTCGCATCGGTCAGAGGCACCTCAACCTTTTTCTTTGGATTGATCACCGTTCTGGCCTCCTGGGTAAGCTGCACCAGTAATGTATTGTCCGTTGCAGTAGAAGTATCTCTCTTTACAAAATCATAATATACTTTACTCTTTGCATAGGTTTCCGGTTTGTACTGGAAAACATTGCCGTAGTAAATATTGACATTTCCTGCCAGATCTTCGGAAAATCCCAGATCCTTCAGTCTCTTCTGTGCCTTCTGCACATTTTCCTTATCTGCATTACCAGAGTTATCCGCATCCACGGAGTAATCTCCCCATCTGCCGATATACATTGGTGATATATAGGACGTCATCGTATAATCCGTAAATGGATTAACATTGTTAAATACCAGATCTCTGGCAAGATTTCCCATCCTGTTTCCTTTGCTGTCCGCAAGAACATCCGTTGCGTCAGATACCGTCACATATCCGCCGGAACCTGCCAGAAAATCCACTTCCGTCTCAAGGGAGGTCTGTTTTCTCCCCTTGAATGTAATCGTACAGCTCGTACCATCCACCCAGCCAAGATTTTTCCATGTATCGCTGATGGTAAAAGTAAATTTCCCATCCTTTTCCACCGGCTCCACCGTACGGGATGCATCCTTCAACAGCATGCCATCCTGATCATATACGTTGACCTGTGCATTGGAAGGATTTCCAAACGTAATATTTTGCTGGCCTTTCCCGTTCAGATACTTTGGATTTGCCAGATACTCAAAATACATGGTTACCTTCGCATCCTGATCCTTCGTATAAAGCTGCTCCATGGCATCCTGCATTTCCTGAACCTGTTTCGTATCCGAACAGTCATAGGTCTTACTGTCAATCGTGTACTTTAAATTGTTGTATGTATTACGGTAGGTATTCGGATCTGCCATAACCGTAAGCTGGGTATCATTGTAATCCAGCTTTACAATATTATATTCTGCCTTTAAGGTCACGTCCGCAACATTGCCTGCGGTGTTATTTTGATCCAGTGTCAGATTTGTATGATCTGCTGCAACCCGATAATTTAATCTGCTGTTATTATAATTGTTTCTATTCCATGTAGTTCCCAGTGAAAATGCCGGGTTATATGCCGCAACATTCCCCTGTCCGGTAATCCCCTTCACACTGTCCCCACGTTTCAGGGAATACTCCTGACCATCCTCCACACCATAAAAGGTGCCGCGCTCTTTATTGGCAACCTTAAACTTTAGTTTCGAGGCTCTCTGGGATACCAGCGGCCGGAAAGAAATGGTGCTGTTTTTAAACAGATCAAATTTTTTGAAGAAATCTGCATTTAAGACAACAGAAAGATTACTGCCCCCGGAAACCGTGATCCACTTTTTCCCATCGACAGATGCCTCAATTCCGTTCAATTCCATACAGTCCTCATAGAAATTGTCTAATTTAAAGTTAATGGCATCGGAACGGTACACATTAAATGATGTGCCGTTGACATTATTTTTGCTGTTCTGCACATTAGAAGAAATGGAATCGATCTTTAATACCGGAGTAATATCCTTGGTGGAATCCTGTTTCAATTCGCATTTCCTTGTTTTGTCGTTATATTCCAACTTATATGTTGTTGTATTGTATTTACCGGCTGCCGCCACACACTTTGCACTGTACTGTTTTAACCGCAGGCGAAGCCAGCCCACATATCCATTGGAATGATTGCCCTCATTCGCCCAGTTCTGTATCGTGACATCCTGCCCCCACTGACCGTTTTCAAACGGCTTCGTACACACTGCCCAATCTGTACGGCCGTTATAATACCACATGTGTTTTCCACCATAATACAACTGTGTTCCAAACTTATCCTCATGATGATAGTCTGTCACGGTAACCCGCTTAAATTTTTTCCAGCTCCATTTCTTATGAGTCGTAGTCCAGTTTTTACCGGTTCCATAATTATAGTAACCAAATTCCAGTTCCTTCGCCCCGTAAGTATAATCATTATTATTGATCTTTATCTGCCGCAGACCGCCGGTGCCTTCAAAACGTGTTTCCTCTTTCTGCCGCCAGATTCCTCCCTGCAGATATCGCATATCTTTGGACGAAACCGCCCACTGGCCGTTTTCCGGTTTCCATCCGTTCGGACTGATCTTCTCCGCCTTGGCAGAACCTGCTGCAATCTTTGTCTTTAAGGTTTTGGCATCCGCCGCAGAATCAGCTGGAATTGTCACATGACAGGATGATTTCATATACGACGTGCCATCCTGACTTAACAATACATAAAAATCCCTGCTTTTTGTCCGGTACTCATTTTTCAGAATATCAATCGAAATTGTTTTCTCTGTCTCTCCGGCGTAAAACTCCACCTTTTTTAGACCTGCCTTGTAATCCGCCCCCTGATTAGCGGTTCCCTCACCGGTTCCTAGATAGATCGTATCAAAATAATTCTCTCCGGCGGTACGCCTGAGCGTTACAACTGCCTTCTTCTGAGAAGCTTTTACCTCCGTACTGCTAAAGATGTACTGTGATCTTTCCACCGCATCATTATCCTTGATATTGACATAGGCATTGTAGGAATCTCCCACCGGTGCACTGTCCTCTTCCGGAAGCAGTGCGCATACCAGCTGCTCCTCTCCCTCGGAAATCTTATCATCCTTCGGAACTAAATAGAGGTATTTGACATATTCTCCGTCTTTAAAGTTTAATGTCTTTTCCGTACCTCCCACAGAATCCATAAAGAGCTCAAAGTTCTCTTTGACCTCATCTGCCTTTTCGGAATGATCCGCAATTTTCCAGTTTGGCCGATTAGATTTTTTGCCGGTTGCGATCTCACGGCTGGCCTTCAAAGAAGTCTTTCCCTCCGTACTCTTTGCCGTCCCTGCATTATCAGCTGCTTTTGCACCGGTATTCTTCTCTGTCCCGGCGGTATCCTTCGCATCCGGATACTGATCTAATGGATTTACGGGAGTAGATACCGCCTGCACCTCAAATTTTGTCTCCGCCTGTGCATTTACTGCATCATCTACTACTTTTTCGCCATCTGTCTGCGTCTGTGTCTCCGTCGCATCCTCTTTGCTCAGATCCACCTTTTTTTCCATGGCGGTCTCAATCAGGGGAAATGCATCCTTCCCTTTCTTTAACGCAAAAAAACGAGACTTCCCCTCATAAATTTTATAATCATCCCCGTAGGAGCTGGTGATGTCGATCGCCTTAAACTTCACCTTCGCACTGCCCTCAGTGCCACCCTGACGAATCACGGCAATCTCCAGTGCACCATCGCCTTCTTTTACCTCCATCTGGGTTCCCAGGAAGTTAAACAGACCTTTCGGATATTCCTTTACCATCTGTTTTCCATCCTGAATTGCTTCCCGAAGCTGTGCTTCGTCTATTTTATTTTTCTGCTGCTTTTGCATTGCAGCGGCTGCCACAGTGGAAATATTCCCTGTGGACAGCATCGCCGCCACCAGCAGAAACGACACACCCCGTGTCCAATAACTCTTCCATTTTCTCATACAACTCCTGCCTTTCTTTTTCATACAGTGAATCCCTTTTTGCGGATGTCATATTGATCCCACCGGTATTTTCCTAAATCTTATTGATCGTATCGGCACTGATGTCTGTTGTCTTTTCTTTCCTGACGTCCCGCAGGCTGTAGCCTCCCGCTACCTGATCCAGATCATCAAGGGTAAGCTCTTCTGCCTCCTGTCCTTTTGTCTCCACATTCATTCCGTTGTTCTTTTCCATAGTCGTCTCCTTTCCCCACACATCCATGTGGCTGCACTGCAATAATCCATAATCTTCTACTATCATGATACCATCGGTATCTTTTCAATTCACCTGCATTCTATCCCCTAAATTATGCACTTGGTCAAAAAAAGTGTGCATTTATGCGGATTTTATATTTTATTCTTTTTCATTTATGTTATACTTGTATGAAGGAGAAAACTTTACTTTTTTACGCCATCAGGAGAAGGATAAAATTTATGAAAATAAGCATTTGTGATGATGACCGGGAGCTTCACCCACTTCTTGCCGGATATATTAAAGACTATTTTGCCCGGAACAAACCGGAACTTTTAAACGATATTATATTTTCCCATTTCTTTTGTGGAGAGGAATTTTTAAAAAATCCCCATGCGGATATTTTGTTTACAGATATCTATATGGATTCCCTTTCCGGGATCGACATGCTGCAACGGATACCCAAAAAGTATCATCCCCGCTATATTATTTTTATTACGACCAGCCGCGATTTTGCCATTGAAGCCTTTCAGATGAATGCAGTTCATTATCTTGTGAAGCCCTTTACCAAAGAGGATGTTTTTACTGCACTGAATCGCTGTCAGATTCGTGAAGCCGCAGCACCGGTACTGGCAATTCACGTCGCCTCCGGCCTGATCACGATTCCTCTCTCTTCAATCCAATACATAGAATCCTTTAATAAACGTATCCTGATCCACACACCGGATCAGACATTATCCATCTATGATTCCCTTGCTGCCCTGACAAAGCAGTTAGATCAGCGATTTATGCAGCCTCACCGGAGCTATATTATATCCATGGCACACATCGCCGCCTTTTACTATGACCATCTTGTCATGGACAGCGGACTGGAGATCACTCTTTCCCGAAAAAAACGGGCAGAACTAAAGGAACAGTACCACCATTATTTATCAGAAATTACCAGAGGAGAGTATTTGTTATGATTATATTTATTCGATTATTTTGTGGATGCTTTATCCAGCTGTTTCCGTTTTCCCTTTTATGTATCTATCCTTTTCAGGGACGCTGCAGGTATTCGGACCACCGCTGTCTGCGCCTTCTGATTCTGGGAATTTTTGTACTATCCTGCATTTTCTCCGGCATTTGTGTAATGATGCATTCTTTTCACCTGGTTTCCCCGGAACGGGAATATCTGACTTCCAATGTTCTGTTTATGCTCCTGCTGATCCCATGTCTTTTTCTTTATATTCATTTGACATTTGGTATCCCGGAAATGAAATTATTTGTCTTTCTTTTTGCTGTGACTGCTGCTTTTGTCATGACATCCCTGTGCAATTTAGTATTTGTTCATATCCCCGATCCACATAAATCCGATCATCTGCCTTACTCTTATGGCTTCCTTCCAATCCTCCTTGCATCCTCCCTGTTATGCCCTCCCCCACTGATGCTCCTGTTGAAGAAAAAGTTCATACCCACAAGCAGCTTTCTCGGCAAGAAGGAATACCGGCAGCTTTGTTTTCTGGCTCTGATTCTTTTTATCATCCTTTTAGTGGGATTTGTTCCATTGTTTGACAACGACCGTTACAGCATCTGCATGCTCTGTCTGTATCTGGGACTGATCTTCTGCGCATTTCTGATCTATTATATTTTCTTCCAGATCTTTGCTCTGGAAATGAAGCGTTTCGAATCGGACCGTCTGCTGGAGCAATCCCGCCAGCACATCAATGCCCAAAATGAATATTACAAAAATATTGTAGAAAAAACAGAAGAAAACCGCCGTCTCCGTCATGATTTCCGCCAGCATCTTATTGTGATCCAGGGGTTTGCCGCAAAACGAGACTATAATAAACTGACCGGATATCTTGCGGATCATCTGAACTATCTGGAGTCCCTTGCCATCCCTCAATACTCCAATCATATGGTCATCAATATTCTTCTGCATCACTACTACAGAATCTGCCAGGAAGAGTCCATTGAATTTGTAACCGCCATTCCTGTACTTCCGGAGCTGTCCATCTCCGACACGGATCTTTCTGCCCTGCTGGGAAATCTGTTGGAAAATGCTTTAAATGGAGCCCGCCACGCCATTTCCGGCCACAAATACATCCATGTCCATATGCGGGTTCAGGGCAATCAGTTTGTCATCACCATAGACAACAGTTTTGACGGTGTGGTAGAGGAAGTACGGGACACGTATCTTTCCACAAAAAAAGACCATACAGGCTATGGTCTTCTAAGTGTACGGCAGATCTGCAAAAAATATGACGGCACAGGCACGTTTTCCCACGAAGGAACTGTCTTTCATGCCTCTGCCGTCATTACGATCTCTTAAATATTTCATTATTGTACCCGCACGAAATCTATGCGAGTCTGTTTTTGCTCAAAACTGTCTCTTGCCATATTTCATTATCTGTTCTGAGCTATGATCTGTTCTGTCTCCCGGATAAACCGCTCCATCTCCGCCTGTGTTCCAATGGAGATCCTCAGATAATTGTCGATCCGCTTCTGTCCGAAATGTCGTACAAAGATATGTTTCTCCCGGAGCGCATCAAAGATAGTCTGTGCCGGTACACTCTCATGAACCGCAAAGATAAAGTTGGTCTGGGAATCCCGGAAAGAAAAGCCCAGCCGCTTCAGTTCCTTTTTGGTCCACTCTCTTGTCTCGACCACCTTTGCCACGGTCTCCCGGAAATATGCCTCATCCTCCAGTGCCGCCTTGCCCAGTGCCACGGAAAGTCTGGTCATCGGATAGCTGTTGTAGGAATAACGCACATCGTTCATAGCACGGATCAGCTCCGGATCACCCATGGCATATCCGATACGCATGCCCGCCAGTGAACGGGATTTGGAATAAGTCTGCACGATCAGCACATTGTCATACTCTTTGGTCAGCTCCAGTGCAGAGCTTCCGCTAAAGTCCGCATATGCTTCATCAATGATCACAACTACATCCCGGTTATGCTCGATCACATCCCGCAGGAAATCCAGGCTCTGCAGGACACCAGTCGGTGCATTTGGATTGGCGATGACCACACCGCCGTTTTCTTTATAATAATCCTCCGGGATCAGATCAAAATGCTCATCGAGAGCCGGTCTCTCATATGGAATCCGGAATAGCTCTGCCCAGACATCATAGAAGGAATATGTAATATCCGGAAACAGGATTGGCTTTTTCGAATTGAAAAATGTCATAAACGCAATGGCAAGTACATCATCTGACCCGACCCCCAGAAAAACCTGATCACTCTGCAGACCATAACGCTTTGCCAGCGCATCTGCCAATACCTGCGAATTTGGATCCGGATAAAGCCGGAGGCTGTCGCAGTCAAAATTCATTAGTGTCTCTGCCACCTTTGGTGATGGGGGATATGGGTTCTCGTTAGTGTTCAGCTTGACCATATCCGGCAGATTTGGCTGCTCTCCCGGCACATATGGCTCGATTGTCCGTAAGTTGTCTCTCCATGTACTCATTGCTCATCCTCATTTCTGTGTAGTTAATATATTGACTCTTACAAATTACTGATAGCTCTGCGCCAGTTTTTCAAAGGCAGGCAGAGACCGTTTGATCATCTCTGGATCCACGCAATATGCGATACGAACATATCCCGGACACATAAAGGAACTGCCCGGTACCACCAGCAGATTGTACTCCTTGGCTCTTGCCACAAATGCCGTGTCATCCTCCTCCAGAGCCTTAACCCAGAGATAAAATGCTCCCTCCGGCTTAACTACCTCATATCCATACTCCGTCAATGCATCCAGAAGCATTTTGCGGTTTCTGTCATAAGCTGCCACATCAGTCTGCTCATCCAGACATTTTGCCACGACAAGCTGCATCAGAGAAGGGGCATTGACAAAGCCCAGAATACGATTTGCCACATTTGCTGCACAGATCACATTTTCGAAGTCATCCACCTCATCCGGGATCACCAGATAGCCGATGCGCTCTCCCGGCAGGGACAGGGATTTACTATAGGAATAACCAACGATCGTATTGTCATAATATTTCGTCAGATAAGGCACTGTAACACCATCATAAGCCAGCTCTCTGTATGGCTCATCTGCAATCAGATAGATCGCTGTACCGTATTCCTTCTGCTTGCGCTCCATCACCTCTGCCATCGCCTTGATCGTCTCCTCACTGTAGACAACACCGGTTGGATTGTTTGGGTTATTCACAATAACCGCCTTTGTCTTTGGAGTGATCCTGCTCTCAAACTCTGCTACATCAGGCTGAAATGTCGGTGGATTCGGAGATACCACAACCATTTTGCCATCGAAATTTGCCACATAATTATTATATTCTCCAAAATACGGAGCAAAGGCGATCACCTCATCCTCTGGATCAAGCAGTGTCTTCAGCACAACATTGAGTCCTCCGGCCGCTCCCACGGTCATCAGGATATTCTGCTCGGCAAAGGAAGTCCCGAAACGCTTATTCAGAGAATCAGCAATAGCACTGCGGACTGTCTCATAACCGGAGTTATTCATATATCCATGGACATAACATGGGGATTCCTTTTCCAGAATCTCGCAGATTGCATTTTTTACAGCGACAGGCGGCTCCACGCTGGGATTGCCCAGACTGAAATCATAGACATTCTCTGCCCCATATTTTGCAGCCATTTTCTTGCCTTCCTCAAACATTGCTCTGGTGACAGAACTGCCCTCTACATACTTTACCATCTTCTTCGCTATCATTGCGGAACCTCCATTCTGTAATATGTCCGTCATGCGGTCTTCGTTGTCTGACCGCCCTTTTGTCTCACATACAAGTATACCATTCTTTTGTGTTTTTTCAAGGGAATCGTCCGCTCCTGCAAAACACATCCCACATAAATAATTTTCCGTTCCTATCAAATACCAAATTTCCTATATATTGAAAAAAGCACCTGATATAAATATCAGATGCTTCATATATAATGCGCGATCAGGGGTTCGAACCCTGGACACCCTGATTAAGAGTCAGGTGCTCTGCCAGCTGAGCTAATCGCGCTTATGTCGCTGTGCTTTCGCAAGCGACTTTGCTATAATAACAGATTCTCCAAAAGAATGCAACCCTTTTTTTCATTTTTTTTAAATTTATCCCCCCAGGCTGCTCACAGATTATGTGTGAGCTGTTCGAGCATCATCTTAAAGGGTGCATTCCCGTTAATTCATAAAAAGCTGGGACCAGTAGTATTTGTCGCCCTTCGTGGCTGCATAATATCCTACGCCCATATAGGTGTAGTCCGGGGACATGATCTGGGCACGGTGGCCTGCGTCTTCCATCCACTTTGTCACAACGTCCTTTGGGGTCTTGCAGCCGGAAGCAATGTTTTCTCCTGCGGACTCATAGATAATCTTCTGATCCGTAAGAACACTGCAGCCGTTTCTGCCATCCGGTCTGTTGGGAGAATTCTCTGTGACAAGCTCCTTTGCCCGGATATTAGCAGCTTTATTTAACGCATCACTTGCCTTTAATGGAGATAATCCCTCCTTATCCCTTTCCTTATTGACAAGCTGCAGCACCTGAGCGGCGTATTGGTCAGCTGCGGAAACGGATGCATACTTATCGATCCTGACGACTCCGGAATACTTCCCTGTCGTGATCCGGGAACCGGAAGTCTTATAAGCACGCACTTTAATATAGTAAACTTTATTTTTCTTCAGCTTACTTAACTTAAATGTCGATGTCCTTGTCGCTCCGATCTGCGTATATTTCCCCTTGCGGGAATTGGCAAGAAATACCTGATAGCCTGTCACGCCGGAAATCTTCCGAATCGTCAGCTCTGCCGTGGTCTTCGTGCGTTTGCTGACGCCGGCTGTGGTCTTCCCTATGGCCATTGCCTTTCCTGCCGGCCACTGCATCATGCTGATACACAACAACACTGCCAGAAAACAGACGGCTCTCCTTATTATTTTTGTTTTATTCATAAGAATCATCTAACCTTTCCATTATGATCAATTTGTCATAGTATAGCACGATTCCTCGGTATTGCAAAGTCTCCCTGCTGTTTCTTCAACAAAAAATCACACTTTTTTGAATTTTTTTCAAAAAAGGGGTTGCATTTTGTCATAAGGTTGTATATAATGAATTCGTTGTCGCAAAGACGAGTGAGCGCGATTAGCTCAGCTGGCAGAGCACCTGACTCTTAATCAGGGTGTCCAGGGTTCGAACCCCTGATCGCGCATTGAAGGTCCTAATTTGATAGATGTCTATCGGGTTGGGGCTTTTTTTCTACATATATTTACTTTACGACAGACATCATACGACCATGCCGGAAGCTCTTTTTCCAGCATACATCATATTTTTGACAAAAACGCTTCTTATAATGTCTGTAATAAAATTCTGATACATATCAACGCACGCACCGGTTTTTCATTGAATATTTTTACCATTAAGAATATACGACACGACCATAGGAGGATTTTATGAGAAAAAATTTCTTGATCAGTACATTACTTGGCATATCACTGCTACTTTCTTCTGTATCCGGCATTCCGCAGACAGAGGCAGTTGCAACTGCTTCTGCCTCTTCACGGCAGGCTGCTTCATCTCCTTTGACAACAACGGCTTCCGATGCAGATCCATTGCCACCGGAGCAGAATGATCCCGGCTATGAACGTCTTTCGGGAGCCTACGAGCCTGCTGCCGAGGAGAATATTAGCGCAGACACAGCCACGGATACAGCAAAAACCGATTCTTCCTCCGGAGTTCTTTCTATCAATCCTGCCGGTTCCCGCCTGAAGCAGGTGAGCTCTTCTGTCAGCAATTATACAAGAAAGACCTACACCCACGCTTCCGATTTCGATGGCATGAATATTTACAACGGCATTGATGTCTCTTATCATCAGGGCGATATCGACTGGGCAGCGGTCAAGGCAGACGGCATTGATTTTGCCATTCTGAGACTTGGCTACCGTGGATATTCCAATGGTTCCCTTGTCACAGATTCCAAATTTACCTCATATATCCGTGATGCCATTTCCGTCGGTATGCCTTTAGGCGTATACTTCTGGACCGAGGCCATCAACGTGGACGAGGCAGTCCAGGAGGCACAATATGTTATTTCGAAACTGGCACCTTATCAGTCCTCCATCACCATGCCGGTTGTGATTGACTGGGAGCTAAACAATAACAGCCGTCACGGCGGACTTTCCAAGGAGACAAATACCACCATCTGTACCGCTTTCTGTGACCTTGTCAAACAAAGTGGATATACCCCCATGATCTATGCCAATATCAGCGACCTGAACAATAACCTTGACGGCGAAGCTCTTTCCGAGAAATATGAGATCTGGGTCGCCCGCTACAATAATATTGTCAACAATGCCACGACGCATTTCTACGGCAAATACAGCATCTGGCAGTATGCCAGCAATGGAGCTGTGGACGGCATTTCCGGCAATGTGGACATGAACTTCTGGTATACCGGTGGAAGTCCTTCCGCCCCATCCTTTACCCATAGTACCACACAGAGTGCCATTGCGACACCAACCCCGGAGCCGGATGATACAGACGATATTGACGAACTATTTGACGTCGGGAATGTCTCCGCAAAATCCTACGCCAAAAAGCTGTCCCTCTCCTGGGACACCGTAGAAGATGCAGATGGTTATCAGATCTGGCGCAAGGATACCTATAACGGTTCCTACAAAAAGATCAAAGAGATCGAAGATGCAGACAAAACATCTTATACGAACAGCGGTCTTGCCGCAAATCACGAATATTACTACAAAATACGTGCATACCACAAAAATTCCGACGAAATGATATACTCCGATTATACAGTTATCACCGCCGCCACAAAGGCATCCAGCCGGGTTGGAGTTCCCAAGAAATCCTTTGTTCTTTACAAAACCCCGGTCAAAAAAGCAGCAAAACTGATCACGGTAAAAAGAGGCATGCCTTTGGAGTATGTCGGTATCACTTACCGCAGTAACGGCAGCAAATTCCACCATTTCCGTTATCATACCTCTTCTAAGGTATATAACGGCTATAGCGTGACCAGATCCGGAATGACCTGGTATACGCAGGGAACAACCTCTGCCCGGTTAAACCTGCGCAGAACCGCAGGAACCTCCGGCAAACTGATCACAAGCCTGCCAAAAAACACCGCTGTTCCACTGCTTGGCACCAAAAAGGTCAAGGGCTCCATCTGGTATAAGGTAAGTTTCTCCACAAAGAAAAACACTGTAGTAACCGGATATGTGGCTGGAAATTATATCAAAAAATAACTATATGATAACATCATATAGCAAAAAGTCCTTGATATCTGTTTAAAATATCAAGGACTTTTTGTTATGTATACCTTATATAACGGAGTCGGAAAACAAATCATTTCCACGGCTTCTTTCGAGGCTGATTTTATTTTTCTCTATAATCGTACTCATATACTGTCACAGAAAGCGGCGGCAATGTCATCTGGATAGAATACGCTCTGCCATCACAAGGCTCCTGCTTTGCCGTGAGTACCTTCGGATTAACAATACCGGTTCCTCCGAATCTCTTTTCATCGGAAGATAAGATTTCCTTGTAGGTACCCGGACACGGTACACCAAACAGCATATTTTCCCTTGTGACCGGCGTAAAGTTACACAGGAACAAAAGCTGTCTCTTAGCCGTCGCACCACGCCGCACAAAGGTTACAATACTCATATCCGCATTTTCACAGCTCATCCATTCAAAACCGATTGGATCACTGTCGTTTGTATAAAGTGCATCATACTCCTGATATAATTTGTTTAATGCCTTGACGTAATCCTGCATCTGGTGGTTTTTCTCCTCTCCCAGCAGATTCCAGTCAAGACTTCTCGCCTCACTCCACTCACGAAACTGTGCAAACTCCTGTCCCATGAAAAGAAGCTTTTTGCCCGGATGACCATACATAAAACCATATGCCGTCCGCAGATTTGCAAACTTATCATCAAGCTCACCCGGCATTTTATTGATCATGGATCCCTTGCCATGTACTACCTCATCGTGGGAAAGCACCTGGATAAAATTCTCACTGTATGCATACTGCAGACTAAAGGTCAGGCGTCCATGATTCGGTCCACGAAACAACGGATCCATATGCATATATTCTAAGAAATCATTCATCCAGCCCATGTTCCACTTAAACAGGAATCCTAAGCCCCCCATCTGTGCCGGCGATGTCACTCCGGCCCATGCGGTAGACTCCTCGGCAATGATCATGGTGCCTGGCTCTTCCTTTTCAAACACTTGATTCATATGCTGGAACAGATGGATCGCATCAAAGTTTTCATTGCCGCCCTTCTCATTTGGCAGCCATTCACCATCATTCTTGCCATAATCCAGATAAAGCATAGATGCCACAGCATCCACACGAAGTCCGTCCACATGGAACTTTTTAAGCCAGAACAGTCCGTTAGCAAGCAGGAAATTCTCGACTTCCTTTTTCTTGTAGTTAAAGATCAGTGTCCCCCAATGCGGATGCTCTCCGCGGCGTTTGTCCGGATGCTCATAAAGTGCCTGTCCGTCAAACTGTGCCAGACCATGAGCATCTTTCGGAAAATGTGCCGGTACCCAGTCCAGGATCACACTGATCCCCTGGCTATGCATGTAATCCACAAAATACATAAAATCCTCTGGCGATCCATAACGGCGTGTCGGCGCATAATAGCCCGTCACCTGATATCCCCAGGAACCGTCAAACGGATGCTCCGCAATTCCCATCAGTTCCACATGGGTATAGCCCATTTCCTTCACATAAGCTGCAAGCTCCACGGCAAGCTCTCTATAATTATAAAATCCGTCCTCGGTACCATCATCCTTCTTGCGCCAGGAACCCGGATGTACCTCATAAATTGCCATCGGCTCCTTACGCCGGCTGTCTCTCGTCTCCTTGCGCCGGCTGGTCATCCACTTCCGGTCCGTCCAGCGGAAGCCCCGGAGATCTGCAACCACCGATGCATTGTCCGGTCGCATCTCTGAACAGTTTGCATATGGATCTGCCTTCATCAGGATCTTGTCTGTCCGGGTCAGTATCTGATATTTATAGACGGCCCATGGCTCTACTCCCGGAATAAAAAGTTCATAAACACCGGATACCTCCAGCGTCCGCATTGGATGAAGCCTGCCATCCCACATATTGAAATTGCCCACAACACTGACAGCTCTGGCATGCGGTGCCCATACTGCAAAGTATGTACCCTTGACTCCGTTGATCTCCATTGGATGTGCTCCCAGCTTGTCAAAGATCTGATAATGCTTTCCCTCAGCAAAAAGATAAAGATCCAGACTGGATATCTGTGGTGCAAAACAATATGGATCTGCTGTCACGACCACATCATCCTCACCATACTTGATATTTAACAGATACGGTGCTTTTAATTTCTTGCGGGTCTCCACATACTTTCCGAAGAAACCGCTGCCCGGCTCAACCTCCTCCAGCTCGGTCGGGTGATTTCCACGCATATCCGTCACAGTAACAGACTGTGCCTCCGGACGGTACACGGTAAAGATCTGCCCCTTTCCAAAATCATGTAAACCCAAAATATTATGAGGGGCATTATGTCTGCCCTCCAGTAATTCATCATACTCCACCCAATTGATCCACTGATCTAACTTCTCCTGCATAATCTCCTCCAATCATTCTATCTGCAAGCATAACAGGCCTGATGTGACCGCCATGCTTGAACCCCATTCCGACTCTTCTGCCACAGCACTCCCGGCCGACGATACATTTCGCAGTGCGAAAAAATCAATAAATAACGAAAACCTCCTACACAACTGCATAGAAGGTTCAAAAAAGCTTGTGTTATTATTATAATTGATTGACAGAAATTCGTCAATGAAAAAGGGCAAAACCAGCGTTTTGCCCTCCGAGAATTGCTTCGCAATTCTCGTTGTCATTACACTATGTTACGAGCATTTTCCTATACATTGAATAAGGCAGAGTTCCTTGCCAGAAACCCTGCCTCATTCGTTGCAAATTTATATCATCTGTTTAAGGAAGAAGCCTTATTTTGTAAACTTTGTGCCATCTGCATTGTATGCACCGTCACAAATCTCAATCTTCACATATGATGCTCCTGTATACGTGTTGGTTGTCAGCCACAGCCAAGGATAACCGGTCAGATTATCCTTATCCAGCTTGACATATTTGCCAACCCAGATCTGATTGGTGTTCTGATCGTAATCCACATCAAACTTCGCTGCACCGTCTTCCTCTTCCATATATCCAACCTGCAGATCTGCACCCTTACTTGCCTCATTATCTGCCGGATATACACGGATACAAGGCTCTTCAATCTTGCTCCAGTCAGTCTTCAGATGAATATTCCAGTATTCCTTATTGATGATTGCCTGCAGATCCTCTGTCGGATTGCCGTCGGCATCCGTAATGCTTGTGGTATATCCAATACCATGGTAGACTGGGTGGAATACATCGCCTCTCTCCTTTTTAACGATCTCAGCCTCAGGATCACCGGTATGACGCATAAACTCGCCTTCCCATGTGTAAAGCACCTTTGGATTCTTATTCTCAACTTCTGGTACAACAGAAATACCTGTGTTTACCAGTTTTGCGTTCTTAGGAAGCTCCGGAACGGTATTACCAGTCATCTCTGCAAAAAGCTCTCCAACATCGCCATATGCGAAGTATCCTCTCTTACGCTCATAGTAATGACCCTCATCCCAGAGTACCGGGCAGTAGCCGCTGTCCAGACACTTCTGGAAAAGCTCTCTTGTGAAATCAATGACATTATCCTTGTAGCCCTTTACGCAGCCACACTCACCAATGATGACACCATATCCCTGATCGGTAAATTTCTTCAGACGTGCCAGAGACTCTGTCATGTACTTGTGATCTTCCTCGGTTCCCCATGTATCACGGTATCCCCAAGATGTTGTTGATGTTGCGGAGATACAGTAGTCGGTAGGGTCATAATAGTGTACAGATACACTCAGCTTATTATTTCCGTTTTCTTCGGTATCCTTTGGCATAATATAACGATCATCCATCGTACCATCTGTCTTATAATAATCGCTGGCATATCCACCGATCACGCAGGACTCATTTCCCGTTCCAGGAATCAGAAGATGACGATATGCGTTATTGCCGCCTGTGCTTCTGACAATGTCAACAAATTTCTGATTGATCTGATTTACCAGCTTGTAAATGTCGTTGGCATCCTGACCAAGCTTACCGGTCTGGTTTGACTGGCCTTTCTCCGGATGGTGGTAATCATCGTTCAGACGACCACTGAGCTCCTCGTTGGCCCCCTCAAAGATCAGGTGATCGGAGTACTCTTTGTAACGGTTTGCGATCTGTGTCCAGAATGCTGTGTATTTCTTCCATGCTTCATCACGGATCGGAGTTTCTTTGGCATCGTATTCCTCAGCACCAAACATTCCCCACCATCCACCATCCCAATGGATGTTGATGATCACATACATTTCATCGTTTAATGCATAGTTGATCACTTCCTCAACACGGTTAAACAGCTCCTCGTTAATCGTGTAGTTTCCGTCTGTAGACATAAAGTTGGACCATGCTACCGGTACACGGACTGTCTTGATTCCGTATGCCTTTAATCCGTCAAATGTCTTCTGGGTTGCTACCGGGTTACCGGCACTTGTCTCACATTCCTTAACTGTCTTCCAGTTACCCATGCAGTTGGACTGCTCCATCTGGTTTCCAAGGTTCCAGCCAAGTCCCATTGCAGGCATAAGATCCTGGGAAGAAAGTTCCTTTCTCATCAGGCCGTTATCCTTTGTGGTAATGCCGTTTGCTGACTTGTGCTCCTCACCAACATTGGACATTTTCAGAAGCTCTTCCTTATTTGCCGGAGCTGCTGACTCTGCTGCCGGAGCAGAAGTCTGTGGTGCAGACGCTGATGCCTGTGGAGCCTGTGTGGTAACGGCTGCGTTGGTTGTTGGTACTGCTGTAGGAGCCTTCGTAGATGTAGAAGCGGCTGCCTTTGCAGTTACCTTTACCTTTGCGGTTAATTTCTTTGTTTTATTTTTTCCTTTTTCTTTGTAAGCCACCTTACAAGTGATTTTTGCAGATCCTTTCTTTACAGCCTTTACTTTACCGTTCTTTACAGTTGCCACCTTCTTGTTGCTGGTGGACCATTTCAGTTTTGCCTTTGCCGGCTTGTTCTTTACCTTTAATTTTTTGGACTGACCTGCTTTTAAGGTAAGAGAAGTTTTATTGAATGCAATCTTCTTTGCCTTTGCTGCTTTTGCAGCAGATGCCAGTGTCGTCATGCCATTCATGGATAAAACCAGAGCAGACGCCAGCACCAGTGCCGTCAGTCGGTTGAAACTTTTACGCTTCATAATCATTTCCTCCTTTTCTACGTGCAACTATGTATTCTTTCTTTCATAAAAATATGTTACAATGGATAAGAACACAATACTATCAGTTTTGTAACGATATTTATCACTTTTGTATCTTTTTGCGGAGGATTTTTACAAATGATCGATATAGAAATCATGCAGGACGCCTCCGAGATCATCCATTATGATTCCCCGGAGATATCCTATGCCGTTCAGGAACGTCTTCTCTCAAACTACACAGACATGCGGGCTCTCTGCCATTGGCATGATGATATTGAGCTGCTCCATATCTTTGATGGAGAGATGAATTACGATGTCAACGGACAGAAGTATTTATTTAAAAAAGGGGATACGATTTTTATAAATTCCCGTCAGCTTCATTACGGATATGATAATGATAAGAAAGACTGTGAGTTTATGGTAGTCCTGATCCACCCGGAGCTGTTAAAGCCAAGCAACTATATGTACCGTAGATATGTTTATCCGATCTTAAATTATGCAACGGATATTGTGATCATCAAACAAAATGACCCATCCGGTCCTTCACTGACACAGCTTTTTAAAAATATCCGGTTGTGCCGCCAGCAGTCCAAAAGCTGTCATGAATTTGAGCTTCTAGGATATTTTTATGAAATATGGAGCATCATTTATAAGAACTGCAGCATCGAAGAAAATGTGACCTCCAGCCATGAGGATCCGGACATTCAGACCCAGAAGCAGATGGTTTCCTATATCTATCAGCATTATCAGGAGCACATTACCTTAGAAGATATTGCCACCGCCGGCATGGTAAGCCGCAGCAAATGCTGCAAAGTCTTCCAGAAATATCTGTCCCAGTCCCCGATCTCTTTCCTCAATGATTACCGAATGGAGATCAGCTGCAATCTTTTGAGTGACACTGCTTTTAGTATTACGCAGATTGCCACCTCCTGCGGTTTTAATCATCTGAGTTATTATTCCAAAATGTTCCTGCAGCGATATGGCTGTACGCCAAATACCTATCGGAAAATGCATCAGCCGGCAACCTAGGTGTTCTGGCAGACTCCCCCTGATTTTTCCTCCCCGGCAAAATCAGGGGGGATTTTTTTATCAAAAAGGCAAAATCAGCGTACGATCTTAATTCCCACTACGTTACGAGTATTTCCCATACACACAAAAAGAGGCTTCACCTCCGAAGTAATACGGTATGGTGAAACCTCTGTGTATTGATCACTCTTATTATGAATTCTTACATATTGGCAACCATTTCAGATACTGCCTTTGCCATTGCCTCAGACTTCGCATCGGCATCCTCCAGAGAAGTACCTACTACACCATAGTAGAACTTCACCTTCGGCTCTGTGCCGGATGGACGTACACACATCCATACATTGTCTGTCATATCGAAGTAAAGCACGTTTGACTTTGGAAGTCCTGTCGGCTTTGTCTCGCCGGTTGCAATGTCTGTAATGATATCCTTCTGATAATCACGGAAGGAGGTTACCTTATGACCACAGAACTCCTTCGGTGGATTCTCGCGGAGTGTTGTCATGATCTCCTGAATCTTGGCAAGACCTTCGATACCCTTCATGGTCACTGACTGAACACCATCTTTATAATATCCGACTCTCTCATACAATGCCAGCATTGCATCCCACAGAGTCATATTCTTGGTCTTGTAATATGCTGCTGCCTCGCAAAGTGCCATCGTTGCCACGATCGCATCCTTATCACGGGCATGGGTACCGATCAGGCATCCGTAGCTCTCCTCAAAACCAAACAGGTATGTTCCCTTTCCGGTAGTCTCAAAATTCAGGATCTGCTGTCCGATATACTTAAATCCGGTCAGCACCTCGATCAGATCTACGCCGTAATCCTTTGCAATAGCATCAGCAAGGTTAGAGGTAACAATCGTCTTGATCAGCTTTCCATCCGCAGGAAGTCCCTGTGTCTCTTTTCTCTGGGAGATCTCATAATCTGCCAGCAGACATCCGGACATATTACCGGTAAGTGTAATGTACTCGCCGCTCTTCGTATCCTTTACATATACCCCGAGACGATCGGCATCCGGATCTGTTGCAAGTACAAGATCGGCATCCTTCTCTTTCGCAAGCTTGAGGGCCAGCTCAAATGCCTCTGCTGCCTCCGGGTTTGGATAGCTGACGGTTGGGAAATCTCCGTCCGGAAGCTCCTGCTCCGGCACAACATATACGTTCTCAAAACCAATCTCTTTCAGCACTCTTCTGGCAGGAATGTTACCGGTTCCGTGAAGCGGAGTGTAGACGATCTTGAGATCCTTGCCCACTTCCTTAATGCTGTCCCAGTGAATGACCTGCTTTTTCAGTTCTTCAATATATTTGTCATCAATGGCTGCGCCAATGCTCTCATAGAGATCCTTTGCCACAGCATCTGCCTTATCCATAGTCTTGACGGTATTCCAGTCGGTTACTGCCTTAACCTCATCCATAATACCGGTATCGTGCGGCGGCGTGATCTGGGCACCATCCTCCCAATATACCTTATATCCATTATACTCCGGCGGATTGTGGCTTGCTGTTACATTGATACCTGCCACACAGCCGAGCTCTCTCACGGCAAAGGAAAGCTCCGGTGTCGGACGAAGGGATTCAAATACATACGCCTTGATGCCGTTTGCTGCCAGGCAAAGTGCAGCCTCGTCTGCAAACTCCGGCGACATATGACGGGAATCAAATGCAATGGCTACACCCTGGGATGTCTTCCCCGCTTTGTTGATATAATTTGCAAGACCCTGTGTCGCCTTACGAACCGTGTAAATATTCATACGGTTGGTACCGGCACCAATGATTCCTCGCAAACCAGCGGTTCCAAATTCAAGATCCATATAAAAACGCTCTTTGATCTCATTGTCATTATCTGCGATGTCCTGCAGCTCCTTCTTCGTATCCTCATCAAAATAAGGATTGCTCAGCCACTCCTTGTAGATGTCTTTGTAGTCCATGATTCTTCCTCCTATCAGTGATGGCATATGCCTAATTTTCCATCTATTATTTTGTATGCAAAAATGCATATTGTCAACCAAAAATTATGACCATTTTGTAAATCTTTTGATAATAACCCTCTCTAAGGTGCCGGAGTTGCAGTTGTTTCCGCAGTTTCCTCCTTAACACCCAGATCCGAAAAACTGAATTTCACATCCTGGTCATCGTCCAGCACATCCACAGAATAGCTCTTCGTGGTATAGCCGTCCTTTCGCAGGGTGATGGTCTGGGAACCGATCACCTTCGTAAAAGTACAGGGTGCCAGTCCCTTATATACATTATCCAGATATACCTCCGCTCCCTCCGGGGCAGAAACAGTGATCGTGTGGTCGCTGTCCATCTGCTTCGTCTGTTCTGTGCCGGTGTCATCACTGCCCTTTTTGCTGCTCTTAGAAGAAGGCTTCGCAGTCGTTTCTGTGGTATCCGCTTTCTCCTCCACCAGATCAACACGCACCGTAGAAGCTTTTTCCTCCACATCCAAAGTACCTGTATATGTTGTATATCCGGTCATGGAAACCTTAATCTGATAGATTCCATACGCCAAAGCGATCGGCTTCGTATAGGAAACTGCCGTTCCGTTAATGGTAAGATCCGCTCCAGCCGGTTTGATATCAAAGGTCAGCACACCGATCTTGCTGTCTGCCGGCTCATAATCGCTAAAATCAAGCGTGACCTCTTTGCCATTCTGAACCGTGACGTTTTTTACCGCTGTCGAATGATTCTTGCTCAGGATCACCTTATAAGAACCCTCCCGCACGGTGATCAGCATATTGGCGGTCACAGGCAGGATCATACTGTCTCCCACCTCGATCATGCCGCCGATAAAGTCCTTATAATGGGACAGTCTGATATAGCCATGTCCTCTGGTCTTTACGACAGAATACACATTATAACCGGTTCCACGCACCGTCAGCACATCCTGCTTATTGATCTCCATTCTTTCTATCGGACTGCCATCGGAAGCAAAAAACGTCTGATCGGTATATTTATATTTGCGGTCGGCAAAGGACAGGCTGCCCTCATCACTGTCAAACTTATAATCATTAACCTCCTGATACTCCCATACGTCTTCCGGAATATCGGTAGACAGCAGCCTTCCGTCAGACGGATCATATTTCGCTTCGATGATCTCTCCGACTTCGATCTCACTGCCATCCCGTTCCTGTCCGAAACGGTCTGTCATGGTGGCAGTCGCATCATATGCGATAACTGTCTCAATGTCACTGCCCAGATCCCGCAAAGTCAACTGACCCACCTGCGCATCATTGGCAGTCACAACACCTTCCACACCGGATGGCGTTTCCGTGGCACCTCCTGACGCACCACTGTTTACCCCCTGCTTTCCCTGCCCGGAGGAACAACCCCACAATACGGTGCTGCACACAAAAAACGCGCCCAGACATAACAGGACGCGCCAAATCTTATTGTTTTTCATACGAAACATCATAATTCGAACCTCATTTATTATCCGTTGTACCATCTATGTCCCAGCCAATATTTTAACACAGCCCCTCTCTCACATCAATATTTCTTTTGCCTCCTTCAGAAAACCACTTCTCTGCTCCTCCTGACTGCGGATCTTTAAGAGCTTCTCCAGATTCTTGGCGGACATCCAGGATTTCCGGCTGTTGTAATAAAAGTTCACAAGCTTCCAATATTTTTCCGGATAAAGAAGCATGGCATAAAGCACTGTCTTTTCACTGTCATTTAAATGCCTCTCCCCGTGATATGTCTCGATCAGACATCTGCCAAGCTCCGGATGCCAGGAATTTTTCTCCATTGCCTTACGCAACAGGTCATACAGATCCCTGATCTGAAGCCCGATCTCTGCCCTGTCAAAATTAGTGACTGCCATATCGTTTCCGGTGAACAAAACATTATGATAAGTATAACTGCCATGGCGCACCAGCCCTCTGGCAAGAGTCTGCTGCCAAAGCTCTTCATAACCGCATTCTTGTAAAAGACTCTGTGCCAGACATGCCTGCCCATAAAAAATATCAAAGGACTCCAGCAGACAGATCTCCATTTCATTTTTTTGTTTTTTTCCACGGATATAACTGCGGACCCGTTTCATTTCTTTATTATGCCGCTCCATCTCCTGCCGGATACTTTCCTTCTGGACATAAGAATTTTCTTCCATTCTGCCAAGCTGCATAAATGTATGAAGCCTCCCCAGATACCCGGCACATTTCACGACGCACCGGTGATCCCGGATATCACATTCCGTTCCTGTATACCACTGCCGCATCACCCAGTTATTGCGGTAATTATCTTTAGTAAAATACTCTTCCCGACTGTTTTTATATGTATGATCTACCAACAGATTTCCCTGACGGATCAACTGCTCCTTGACCTTCTCCTCAAATTCGATCCTCGCCTGGCTGGCAGAACATTCTTTCAAAAGGCGGAGCCCCTGATCGGTCTCCAGCAGAAAAGCTCCTCTCGTCCGTCGTCTCGACCTGACCTGACAGGGATACTGTCTGATGATCTCCTCAAGCTTATCTTCCATAGATACCTCCCCCATTTGCAATCGTCTCTTTTATCATATGAAAGATAATGAAAAGTTATACCATCGGGATCTGAAGCTTTAACTGAAAAATATCCCCCTCCAGCGAAGCGGAGATCCTGCCGTTCATATATTCCGTCAATTCCCGCGCGATCGCCATGCCAAGCCCCGTAGAAGTCCGGCTTCTCGCAGCATCTGCCTTGTAGAACCGTTCAAAGATCCGGCTCACATCGATTTCCTCCGGATGTGCCACTCTATTCTGAACAACGACACACGCCTTCCCCTCCACGGCGGAAAGGGAGATTTCAACCGATCTCCCTCCATGGTCCAGTACGTTTTTGATAATATTCTGCAGGATCCGCCGGATCGCCGCCTCATTTCCCAGCACAGGCATTTTCCCTTCCGGAATATCAAAAACCGGTTCTATGCCATTGTTTTCCCATTCCTCATAATAGGAAAACAGTGTCTCCTTCAAAACAGCATTAAAATCACATTCCTCCAGCTTCATCTCATAGGTCCGGCTCTCCAGTCTGGTAAACATAAACAGCTCCTCCAGAATATCCCGCAGAGCATGTATCCTCTCCTGTATGATCCGAAGATAGCGTTCCTGCGTCTCCCGGTCGTCCGTCTGCGCCAGAAGCTGAAAGTAACCGTCCAGAGACGTTAACGGTGTCCGGATATCATGGGACAGGTTGGTATAGGTCTGCGCAATGCGGTTTTCGTTCCGGATCCACTGCTGCCGTCTGGACTTCTGCTGTTCAAACACCTGGTTTAAGGTATCTGTCAGCCTGCCGATCCCGCCAAAACGGATGTCACAGACCACATCTGCGTTGCTCTGCTTCTCCTCTAAAAAGCGGATCTGCCGCTCCAGATCCCGGATCTGCCAGATCAATTTTCGCAAAATAAGTCCCAGAAGCACCACAAGAATCCCAAAACCTATCGCCAAACCTGTCACTATCATATCCATCTATCATCCTTTCTCTGCCTGCTGATCACTGATACAACGCCACGGACCATTCCATTGTTATCCGTTTTTGACCCTTGGTATCAGAGCAGATCTCTCTTCTCTACCGATACAAGGCTGACCAATGTGGACACCACCAGATAAGCCGCCGCCAGAAGCAAAATATTCCGGATCTGGACTGCTCCTGCTCCCGGCAGCAGCTCCGACATCTTTGTGGTGAGCAGATAATTCTCTAAGTGAAGATCCTTAACAGAAAAGAACCTGTCACATACCGCATCAAGACCGGTGCAGATCAGTCCGGCCACCCCCATACTAAGGCAGGTTCCCGCCAGCATACCAAAGGCACGGCTGCGAAGTACCATGGTGATCGTCATGCAGGCAACCAGAAAGCTGTACTGCAAAACCACCTGAACGCCAATATACGGAAGATGCGTCTGAAAGCTTCCCCAATGCAGATATCCCAGACTGATCCTCATGCTGACTGCTTCCACGAGAAATGTTACCACATCAAACACTAGTACATATGCCGCTGCCGCCACCCATTTTGACCAGATGAGACTGCTGCGGTGTTTTACTTGTCCTCCTATATTTTTAATGTATCCGTTTTTGATATCTGCCGTCACATAAAGAACCAGAAAGATTACATTAAACAGAATAAAAAGGCCGGAAGATAAATGCTGTCCATAAATCTCAAATACCGCCAGATTATCCACATCCATCCCATCTACGCTTTCTGAAATACCAAATTGCACAGAGTTATCCTCCGATCCGTTTTCCGTGCCATTGATCCCTATGATCTGGGTTGACTGTGCCTGGGTATTCTCTTCTATATCGTCCACCAGAAATGCCGCCGTCAGAACCACCATTGCAATGGTAATGATTGCCAGCACCAAAAATGATTTCATTCGAAATAATTTATATAATTCCATTCGTATTGTATTACACATATCTCTATCCTTTCCAAAGCTTTGCTTTTCCCCTGATATCAGAAATATTTTTCCGACTTTTAACAACATGTTTTATCTGCTATGCAGAGGTCAGATTCAGGAAATAGCTCTCTAATTCCTCCTGATTCACCTTCATCTCCCGCGGCAGCACTCCCGCCGTGACAAGCTCCCGGTTAATAAGCATGCTGTCCTCTAAGCGTTCATACACATATAAGTGTGTTTTGTCCACCGCCTCATACTTGTGGATGTTCATTCTATCCAGTACCGTCATTGCTTTCTCCGGTTCATCTAACACCAGTTCCAGTCTCTTTTCGCACTGCTGCAGAAGCTGTTCCTGGGAAAGCTCCTTAATAAGACATCCCTTATGAATAATTCCAAAGTCGGTGCAAAGTTTAGAAAGCTCCTCCAGAATATGGCTGGAGATCAGAATGGTCAGTCCCCGTTCTTGGGCCAGGCGGCGAAGCATATCACGTACCTCCGCAATACCCTGAGGATCCAGTCCATTGATCGGTTCATCCAGAACCAGAAAATCAGGATTTCCCACCATCGCCAGACCAATCCCCAGACGCTGCTTCATTCCAAGAGAAAAGTGACCTGCCTTCTTCCTGCCAACATCTGAAAGTCCTACCGTATCGAGAATCCAGTCCGCATACTTTTTATCCCGTATACCAAACAGCCTTGCCTTGATCATCAGGTTATCCCTCGCTGTCATATTGGCATAAATGCCCGGTGCCTCGATCAGACAGCCTACTCTCGGTCTTACCTGTGCTAACTCCTTCCCAGTACATCCAAAAATCGAATACTCCCCTGCCGTAGGGTTTGCCAGTCCACAGACCATCTTTAAAAATGTAGTCTTGCCGGCACCGTTTCTTCCGATAAAGCCATAGATTGCTCCACGGCGGATATGCATATCAATATCATTGACTGCCTTGTAACGCCGAAACTGTTTTGTCAATCCATGGGTTTCTAATAAGATCTCATTCATTCTTTTGTTACATCCTTTCCTTATGATGTCTACCAGTATAAAGAACATCTCCTAATATAACGCTAAGAAAAAGTAAAGAAAATCTAAAGATTATTTGGAAGGCTGTAAACGGTATCCGATTCCCCATACCGTCTGAATATATTCTTTCTCCGTAAGATTTTTGAGTTTCTTACGGATATTGCTGATATGCACGTCCAGAGTTTTGGTCTCACCCATATATTCTTCCTGCCAGGCATAAGTAAAGATGGCTTCCTTACTGAATACCTGACCGGGATGCTCCAGAAGCAGCTCCAGAATCGCAAACTCCTGACGGGTCAGATGTTCCAGTTCCTTCCCGCCGATCCAGATCTGATGCGTCCCCTTCTCTAAGGATATTTCTCCGCAGCTGATCCGGTCCGGTGCCTGTTCCCGTCCCGCATGACGAAGCTGGATCTGCACCCTTGCAACTACTTCTTCAATATCAAAAGGCTTTGTAATATAATCATCTGCTCCATTTGTTAATAACTCCAGCTTTTCTGACAGGGCATCCTTCGCAGTCAGCACGATCACCGGAACATTCCCCTGACGGCGGATCATTCCCAGCACCTCCTCCCCGGTCATCCCCGGCAACATCAGATCCAGAAGTACCAGTGCCCACGACTCCTTTTCCAGCCACAAAGCCGCCTCCGTCCCGGAAAAGGCCTGTCCACATGTGTACCCGTTTCCGGACAATGCCTCCTTTAACAAATTATTGATATTTACGTCATCCTCTACGATCAGTATTTTATTCATACATTTCTCCATTCTATTCTACTTAAAATTTTGCCTTGGTGGTCTTTTCATCGTTCCTGCATTGTCAAAACTTTCATACGCATCGCATCTCAGGATTCCTGCTTTGGCAGTCTGCTCACCACGCCTGCACCAATGAGCCCCACCAGTGCTCCGGCAATCATGCCGCTAAACCACAGAACCCCCATATAATATGCAACACCGGAGGATTCCAGCACGATCATCGCCACCAGGATCTGTCCAATATTGTGGACAACGCCTCCCGCAATACTGACCACCGGCAGACGAAACTTTCCTGTCCGGTGCAAAAGAAGCATCACAATGGTGCTAAGCATTCCTCCCGCCAGACTATACCATAGAGAAAACAGATTGCCGAAGGTAAATGCCACCAACAGGATACGGATCCCGTTGATCACCATGGCATCCACCGTTCCCAGACGATAAATGGCCACCAGTACCACCAGGTTCGTCAGTCCCAGTTTAATGCCTGGAACCATTCCCAGCGGAGGCAGCTGCGCCTCCAGCCATGACAACACAAATGCCACAGCGATCAGCATCCCCCTCAAAGCAATTTTCTGTGTCCGGTTCATTCTGTCATTTCCTCCTAATCTTTCTATGTACTGCTATCCTTTTATCCCAGCATTTTGAATCTGTCATTTTCTTTTTAATACACTGCTGTTTTTCAGAAATATCTTCTCATCCCTGCTTCTGCGTCTGAATCCAGTCGTCCAGACGATCCTGTAGTACGATAAACGGGACAGGTCCCATTCCCAGATAAAATTTATGAAACTCCTTTAGAGAAAACTTCTCTCCCAGTGCCTCCTTCGCTTCTGAAAGAAGCTCATTGATTTCCAAATATCCCAGCGTATACTGCATATAGCTCACCGGCTCTGCCACCACAGAATCGAACACAATGGATGCCTGTGAACCGTCAAAGCCAAAGTCCTTCAAATATGCCGCAAGCTTTTTCCGGCTCCAGCCGTGATAATTCACATTAATATCTGCCTTGGCATACAGACAGAGGGTTGCGATAAGATTCTCTGCATTTAACTCTGCCGTATCCTGACTCATGCCACTGATCCCATAACTGTACTTCTCCGCATATGTTCCCCAGCCCTCGGCATAACCGCCCACACTGACGATCCGTCGGAAAAGTGACGGCTCCTGCGACAAAAAGTACGCATTCTGGTACAGATGCCCCGGATAGGACTCATGGGCAATGGTGGCAAAGCATTCCGTCAGATCATAATCCTCACTCTGATTTAGATATACTACATTATCCTTGTAGTCGTCAATAGGAGATGTGAGATAAAGAGCCGGGCTCAGACTGTCCTCCAAAGATTCGTCTACATATTTCACCTGACATTTCACATCCTCCGGCAACGGCTCAAAATCGGTACTGATCTGCTCCTTCAAGTACTCCACCGTCTCTGCAGGATTGGTACATGGATATTGAAAATCCTCCGAATCATAATAAGCATCCGGGGACTTCGTGATGATCTGCGACATTCTCTTCTGGGAATATTTCAGTCCTTTGTCTACAAGCCGTTCAATCTCACGGATACTGCGGGCAGATCCCGTCATGGACTCCATCAGATATTCATAATACTTCTTCCCCTTGGGAAGCTTGCACAGGCCTCCCTCGTTGTTTCCTGTCCCTTTTAACTGCTCCAGTGCACCGATCAGACTCTGATAAGCCGGGATCACGGATTCCTTCACACAGGTTTTATTCTGCTCCTGATACTTTTTCCGTTCCGATGCAGCCAAACCATCGATCGCTGCGATTCCCTTCTCAAATGAAGACAGCAGATAGTTTTCCTCCGGCTCTGCAATAAAGTCCTTACACTGCTTTATGATCGCCTCACAGGTGGTATCATCCATAAACAGATGCTTTTCTGACTTCATCTGCTCAAAAGCAATGATCTGTCCAAAATAATCCGGGAGCTGGCGAAGCAGCGCCAGATAATTCTCCACATCATCTTTGTCCCAAAAATGGTACTCTGCTAAGATCAGCGGAAGCTGTGCCTGAATCCCGGTGGTCGGTCCAAGGCATTCCTGATATTCCAATACATCCGAACTTTTCAGCTCCGTCTGAAGCATCGTATGAAGAATATCATATTCCAGTTTCTGCTCCTGATCCAGTGCATCAAAATCAAACTGCTCCAGGGAGGACAGCCAGTTCTCATCGGTCATAATGCCGTCCTGAAAATCGGACAGACTGTATGTACCAAGTGTCGGCTGCTCCTGCTTGATCCCATACTTTTCCGGCTCCTTCAGAGTATAGTTTAATGTCAGTGTATCCTCTGACACCATCAGGCGAAATACCTGCTGCATAAAATCGTCGAAGCGTACCCCATTTTCTTTTGAATCTATCTCTTGCTTAACCGCCGGATGGGAAAGAATGCTTCTTCCCGATCTATCACCGTTTTCACGAAAACCTATGTAAAAAACTGCCGCCAAAAGAAGGAGGATGACCGCAGCGATGAGGGTTATTTTTTTGTGATTAGTTGTCTTATTCATAGGGATATCCTGCCTTTCGAAGGGGATGTATGGTTATAAATGGGACATAAATTTCTCTGCGGATGCAAGTTCCGCCTGTATCATACTATATATATGTTGCTCCGGGAAATCTATGACAGAGGAAACCGTTTTCCTTACGATTCTATTGAATCCTGTATTACTTTACTTGTTTCCAATTATACTCCATAACCTCAGCTTGCACAATTGCAGGATATTCTACTTTTCGACTTTTTCAGGTATCATTAGGAACATTTAGGCAGACTTTAACATTGAAGAAAAGCACATCACATACTTTTAGAACAAAAATGATTTACCAACAAACAGACCGTGCCATATCTGTTATCCAGATGTAACACGGTTTGTTTTATGTTTTCATAGAAATCAGCGTAAGCATTTATCGTTATATTCTTTTACAAACCTGACAATGTTCTCATCACTAAATCAACATCTTTATTTTCTAATTCCTGAATAATATGTAAGTATGTTTTCTGTGTGGTTGTCATACTGGCGTGTCCCAGTCTCCTTGCAACACTCGCAATGGACACTCCGGCAAATAAAAGCAGAGATGCGTGCGTATGACGAAGTCCGTGAATAGAAATAACCGAAATTCCACAATTCTTGCAATGTCTTTCCAGAACATCATTTACTGTAGAATTATATATTTTTTCATCTCCCACAAAAATCGGCTCGTCCTCCGGTAAATTTTTGACCAGCTCCGAAAATTTTACAACAATCTGCCAGTCAATCTGAATCTTTCTCACAGATGACTTATTTTTCGTCGGCAGAAAACCTCCATCACCTTTGTAATCCCAGGTTTTACTGACAGATAACGTCTGTCTCGCAAAATCAAAATCCGCCGGCGTGACTGCAAGTGCCTCTGAGAAACGCATCCCCGTTTTTGCAACCAGGAGCAGAAACCAATCCCAATTCGGTTCTTCCTTTATATCAAGATTTGCCAGTAATGTATGAAGTTCAAATTGATTTAAATATTTAATCTTTTTTACTCCCGGTGTTTTCCCTTTAATGATCGCTTTTCTCGTAGGATCTCTTTCCAGAAGACCCTCATCCACGGCATCCAAAATTGCTCCTTTCAACTGATGGTGAAAATCAAGTGTCGTTTGCCGTTCATGCTCCTTTGCATAATCATTTAAAAGCTGTTGATAAGCCGTTCTTGTAAGTTCAAAAACTTTCAAATCCGGGATCAGCTTCTCGACCCATTTCCAGGTCATCTGATATTTTGCCATGGTTGCTTCTCTTACAGCATCCTTCTTATAAACCTCAATCCACTGCTTATAATAATCACAAAACAATTCTGTATTATTCATATCATTCACCATAAACCGCCTCCATTTCTGGTGATGCCTACGCTGATAAAAACAATATAGAATTCCCTTTTATTCTGCCTGATCCGTTAATGTTCCAAAAGAGGTTTAATTTCCTCCTCCAATGTATTTTTTAATTCCTTTATCAATTCATTATAATATCTAAACTTCGGAACTGCATGCTCCTGCACTTCCTTATAACCGGTAAAATCTGCCGTCATCTTTATTGCCTTTTCGTTTGGAATCTCACCATTACGATAATTCATTGCCGCATACATCACATCCTCTTTTGATGCATGCCATAAAATACAAAAATCGGATACAACCTGTTTCATACAATCCTGTTTCATATTTTCTACAATGTTAAGAATAGACTGACCTTTGTATTTATCCTGATCTTTTTCTATTTCAGCAATCAATACCGCCATAATGTCAGCAACCTTCGGATTGTCTTTTCGGAGCTCCTCCACATATTGTTTCACTTCGTCCATCTGTTTTTGTTTCTGTTCCGGCGTAAAATGTTCTTCCTCTTCCTCCGAAGAAACAATGTTCTGAATCAAATTAATAATATACTCATAATCAATCTTTGTGTGACTATATGCCATAAGCTCATAACCCATATCGACATCCGGTATATCCTTATCCCCCGAAGGATCCTCCGGTTCTTCCTTCAATTCCTCTTTTATGTTCAGATAATGCCCCGCATAATCCTCATATTCCTCTTCCGTAATTCCATACTCTTCCAGCATTTCGTCATCGTAACAGGTAAATGATTTGAGCTGTGCAAATAATTTGTCAAAATTTTGGAACATTTTCACAAATACTACTTTTTCCTGATGCGACATTTCCGGAATCTCTTCCGGAGTTTCTGCCGATGCCCGGAGTGCCTTTAAAGATTTACGAAAAGCCGGTTCCACTGTATTCCATTCTGCCACAGAAACCCCCTCTGTGCTTCCAGCAGAATATAATTTGACCGCATCATCCACACTCTCCTTAAATAGCTTCGGAGCCTGAAAGGTTACAATCTGCCCATACTTTTTATTTGCATCATAAATACGATTGGTTCTGGAAAATGCCTGTATCAAATCATGCGGTCCCATCGGCTGACGATCAATAAAAATAGTAGACATACATGGTGCATCAAATCCGGTCAAAAGACGATCAACTACAATCACCAGATCAAGCTGCTCATTTCGGCTTTTATACTTTGCATCCTTTCTCGCCAGACGCTTATTCAGATTGCCATTATATCCCTGTATCTGAGAAATCTCATACGTTGTCCCAAACATTCGATTATAATCATCTAAAGATTCCTGCATTTTCTGTTGATTCACATGAGATCCTTCTTCATTTTCCGTGACAGAATATGTAATGGCAAACTTCGGAAAATCAGGAAGTACCCGCCGTATTTTTTCATCGATCTGCAAGGAAGTTTCTCCGTTTTTCACCTTTTTCAGAAGTTCATAATATCTCTGTGCCTGTCGGATGGAACTTGTTGTCAGAAGCCCCTCATAAGTTTTCCCTTTTCCATTTTGAAATCCCAGTTTATGATATGATTTATTTAAAATCACATCCAAAACACTCAGCATATGCGTTTCACTTTCATATACACCGACATCTGTTTCATCCTCCAGATTCTTCGGACCATTATGCTCCACCTGAAATCCCAGCACGGCATTATCATGAATGGCATTCTGAATTGTATATCGGTGCAGACGATCGCCATACAGATCCTGCGTTGTACGCGGCAGATCTCCCATTTGCGGGTATGGATTTTCCGCAAATCGCGGAGTTCCTGTAAAACCAAACCATAGCGAATTTCCAAAAAACCGTTCCAGTTCTCTCTTCGTCCCCGGTGTCACCGCTCTATGACATTCGTCCACAACAAAAGCAATTTTCAAGTTTTTTATTTTCTGATATTCCGGCGTTCCCTCCTCCAATTTTCTGGTTATCAATCTCTGCAGCTTTTGGATGGTCGTTACGATAACCTGTCGGTCACTGGATTTCAATTTTTTCTTAAGATCAAATACATTGTCCGTTTCATCCACATCAACCAGATCATTATTGGCATAGGCTTGAAATGCCATGGTTGTCTGTGTATCTAAATCTTTGCGGTCGATCAGGAATATTGCCTTGTCAATAGATGGAATATCCATCAGGAGATTTCTCGTTGCCTTATAAGAGGTCAATGTTTTTCCCGACCCTGTTGTATGCCATACAAAACCTGATATCCCCTTTTTCGAAGCATCCCGAATCGCCTCAATCGCATGAATCTGATACGGCCGCAATAAAATCAACTGCCTTGCATCCTTATCCAAAACCGTATATCTGGCAATCATCTCGTGTGCCTGCGGAATACGAAGAACACTTTTTGCAAAATCAAGATAATCAGAAACCGGAGTATTCTCCCGATCAACCCATCCGCTCATAAATTCCGGCTTGAGATCCACATCACTTGCCGCCGCAAAATATTTGGTATCAACACCATTGCTTACTACAAACATCTGTACTGCCGAAAAAATTCCTGTAAATTTCCCCTCTCCGATATACTTTCTGATCTGGTAAAACGCCTCCCGATAGGGATGCTGCTTGTTTTTCAGCTCAATATGTATCATCGGCAGTCCATTGATCATCAAAGTAACATCAAATCTCCGATCCCGCACATCATTCTGACTTTCATCTGCCTTTAAAACACTATACTGATTGATCACTTCATAAACGCTGCTGCCTCCCGCAATATGCTCATGATTCATAACCACCAGATGAAGCCGTTTCGTATCCCGCTGCACATGAACCATGACCTTTCCATTTTCCCCCACCAGCCACTCACCGGCCTTGTAAAACGAAGAAAACTGTAATTGATTCTTCACCTGTTCAAATTCCACATCCGAAAGATGCTCCCCATTTAATTTATCCTTATTATTCTGTTCTAAAATATATCTGAAATTGTTCCATAAATCTTCTTCCGTTTTCAGATCCGGACGATACGTCCACTGCGACTCTCCATACACCAACTGATCAATCAGCTTCTGTTCAATCTCCGATTCCAACTGTACCATAATACTTCTCCTTTTTCTCCGGTCTTGTTGTAACTGTTTGAGTATCTAATTACCTACAAAACATGTCCCTGCTTATATGATTCAAAAATATAAGAGGGATTTTCATAATACACGCTGCTGTTATAATCATCTATTTTGTCGCTGATAAATGAATTATATACCTTTATCAGTGCTTCTATCGTTCCAATATGTTCATCCGACGCTACCATCTTGATCAATCTCTTATACACTTTACCAATATCCCAATGAGACGGAATGGCGTAACCACATTCTCCAACATTGTCAAAGGTGCCGTTTTTGATATGTGCTTCTGCGATAAAATCATCACTAACCCTGTCAATATTATCACAATGGTAAACATCTGCCAGATCATATATTTTTTCCAATCTTTCTTTTCCCAATTGATTTACCACAACAGAACGAATATTTTTAGTTTTTCTTGCAATATAATCAATCAGACCACATAGATAAAACAAATCGTTATCCTTTTTTTCTTCTCTGCCTTCTCCTATCATTAAAGCACCTCACATTCTCTATATGTCAAACATTTTAACGCACGTTCTGAGCAAAATGCAATCTGATGTGTGGGATATTTAAACCTTGCCAATGCCCAAAATTGTTCTCTGGTAATAACACCTCCTATATAATCCGACACATAATTATAAATCTGGTCATCTGCCATTGCTCCAATTACTATATCGTATGTGTGATCTTTTCCACTCCGGCATGCCACAATAAAATCAAGCCATTCCTCCGTCATATTTTGAAATTCTTTTATATTCAATCCTTCTTGAAACCTCACATCATAAATAGAAACTATTTTTGCAGGATATCTTCTCGCCCATCTTTCTGCCTGTTCCTTAATGATAGTGCAATAAAATCCATTTCCAAAATCTTTCGTATTACGACCTATGCGAATTTCCGGTTTCTCAACTGCCTGATATCCGCCATGATATACTGTCATCATTGCCATGCTATCCATTCCTCCATTTTTCGCATATCTTTTTTAGTTTTTTGTTGTTCTTAATCATTTTACCATTCTTTTCTTTTACATATTAATTTAATAACAAATTATTTTGTGACAATCCACTTTCACTGGTGAAGAGTGATGAGGT
>ERZ779840.629-NODE-629-length-39050-cov-4.426132_pt1 | contig 39050 bp, 36 predicted proteins | sample MGYA00511561_ERZ779840 | MGnify/ENA primary metagenome ERZ779840 (study PRJEB29588, sample SAMEA2162036) | human gut metagenome | biome: human gut; feature: human-associated habitat; material: faeces | place: Denmark | collected 2008/2010 ...
TTAGGACCAGATAGGGAGCGGTAAACTCGCGTGGTCTGAATCGGAGACTGGATGATAAGCATCATCAAGCTCGCGACTTCAGTCGTGAGTAATTGACAATAGTATATTTGAGGAGATCATTATGACAGAAACAGGCAAAGAGAATTTAATCAGAGTAATTCGAGGCAGTCGTGAATTCGAAGCATTTCCCGGAGCAGAAGAATATCTCATTAATCTTATCAGAAGTGATTTAGAGAAGGATCATAACCAGAATGAATTAGAAACATGCAGTAAAAAAAACAACTCGATTGAGATTCTTAAGAAAAATACAACAAATGTGAATGATATAAGTGGAGTATTTAGCGGATGTGAAAAAATAGAGCCAATTAATGCACCACAAGGTCTCACACATATGTTTTCATCGTGTGCTTCATTGGAATGTTTGAGCAAATAAAAACAGGCAGCGGATCTGCTGCCTGTTTGGTTACTTTTTGTTCCTTACAGTGGTGTTCCCTGGGAACACCCTTCTTGAGAGTATGAGAAAATCTCTGTAAATAAGATTCTTCTATGATAATTAAGAGCGATAAGCTTGTGAATCAGGCTTGTCGTTCTTGTTTTATATATAACAGTTGCTTACGGGCATGTCAAGAGCAGGCGGTTTCCCGCCTGTCTTCTTAACCCTTCTTTTGCTTACTCGGGTAAGCGTCCTTCGTACATAATGCCCAGTTCTCCATAAACCTGAGCCCAATCACGGATGGTGGTAGTCCATTTTTTCGTAGCCTCAAAAGTAGCCAGATACAAGGCCTTTAACAGGGCGGTATCGCTTGGAAATACGCTTCTCTGACGGTTCAGCTTCCGGTATGTGGAGTTTAGTGATTCGATCGCATTGGTTGTATAAATGACCTTCCGGACAGTGGTTGAAAATTTAAAAATTGGAGAAACAGCATCCCAGTTGTCTTTCCAGCGTTTCATGGAATTCGGGTATTTCGGAGTCCATTTTTCAGTTACACGTTCCAAGGCAGCCAGAGCCTTCTGCTCATCAGCGGCCTGATAGATGGTTTTTAAATCTGCAGCAAAGGCTTTTCTGTCCTTGTCCGGAACGTATTTCAGGGTGTTTCTTACCTGATGGACAATACACCTCTGGTATTCTGTTTTGGGAAACGCAGCTGAAATCGCTTCTTTAATGCCTGTAAGGCCATCGGCACAGATGATCAGGATATCTTTTACTCCGCGATTTTTCAGTTCGTTCAGGACTGACAGCCAGTATTTCGCACTTTCATTGTCACCAATCGTAATCGTCAGGACTTCCTTTTTCCCCTCCGCATTAATGCCAAGTATAACATAGGCTGCAAGCTTACGAATGACTCCATTATCCCGCACAGAATAGTGGATCGCATCGATGTAAAGGATTGGATATACCTCATCCAATGGGCGGTTCTGCCAATCTTCAATCTGAGGAAGTATCTTATCCGTCACATCGGATATGAAACTTTCTGATGTTTCAAAACCATAGATATCTTCAATCGTTTCCGAGATCTGGCGAGTGGTCATTCCTTTGGCATACATAGAGATGATCTTCTGATCAATATCAGAAATATCTTTCTGACGCTTTTTCACCACCTGTGGTTCAAAGGTCGATTTCCGATCCTGTGGGACCTCGATTTCCATAGAGCCATATCGGCTGTTTACCTGCTTGCGTTTATAACCGTTACGATAATCGTCATTGTCAGAACGCTGGGATTTCTCATATCCAAGATGGTCATCCATTTCAGCCTCCATCATTTCTTTAATGGTGCCGCCCAGAAGATCTTTGAGTGCATCCTGGATATCTTCTGCGGTCTCGATATCGTATTCTTCGAGAAGCTGGCGGATGATGTTCCTTTTTCCTTCAGTCATTTCAACTCTGTGAACTGGTTTCTTTTGTTTTGCCATAGTAAAAGGCCCTCCTAATGATATTTATTGTATCATAGAAGGACCTTACTTAGGTTATTTTACAGAAAAAGTTTCATAGGCTCCCCTTCTTACTCCTTATCTTCGTCATACAAAAATTCGAGCATGAATGCAGAACGGTCTGCGTTTGCGTACACATCGTAACCGCCGTCCCCGTAGCCGGATTCCGATACTACACCGTAGTCCAGCCCGGTATAGCGCTTGCGATGGTCGAACTGACTGCAGAACTGATACCATTCCTCGTCTGTGTAATCCGGTTTGTCGCGGAAGAACCCGGCCATTCCGGCGTCTACGCCGATATTGCCGATCAGCTCCCAGAACGGCTCAGGGTCTTTACGGTCATCCAGGTAGATGCACAGCGTAGCAACGCGGTCTCCCCACTCGCCTTTATCGCTGATGGTCGCATAACCATACCAGGTTCCCGGTCTGCAGTCTGTTGCCATTCGGCACCACGCACCTTTGTTATAACATGGATCCGTAATGTCCACCTTGTTTCCCAACTCAAATTTTCCCACAAATTCTTCTCTTGTATCCATCTTATCTTCCTTTCTGTTCTTCGTTCTCATAAGGTGCATCCGGCACCCATACAATCTGTCCCTTTTCTAATTCTTTTTCCAGATAATAAAACGGGACATCTTCTCTATCAATCGGAGTGATTCCGTAATACGGCGTTCCATCGTCTTCCTGGCAAACCTCTTTAATTTTGCAAATGGTTCCGATCGGTATCAATTCTTTCGCTTTTCCGCCTGATATTGTTTTACTCATTACTTTAACGAAGCTTCCAATTTCCCACATTATTTGTACTCCTTTGTCATTAAGACCAAAACTTCTACTGTCCCAAACTGTGTTTCCAGGCAGCTCTCGCAAAGCTGTTTCCCTTTCACGTTATATAATGTCTCCACATCTGCATTACACTGGTCGCAGATTAGGTGCTTCACGTGGCGTTTTTCACAGCTTTCCCCATGGCAGGGGTATGCTCCGTTTGCGCAGTCACAGCACTCATCCATGATTTTGATCACAGCATTCCTCCTCCTCACTGTTCGATGCTTAACTGTCCAGCCAGCGCAAAGACCTGTTCCGGTGCCATGTAATGGATGTCCGGTCCGTATACACGTTCTAACGCGCTGATTACCTTTGCGTATTCCTGTCTTGCTACGGACTGCAGCTCCTGTGCGGATGCCGGTCGGACGGTATAGGTCCCCGTACTGCTGGTGATCACCACCTTGCTGGAAAACCATTTTTTTCTGGCTTTCACGTCTGTCAGATGAAAAAACGGCTGTTTCCCATCTGTTCGTTTTGGATACATCATAAACGCCTCGCCATCCTGGACCCGTATGGCCTGTAAGATCCGGCCAACGCGTCCTTTTGCGTGTTCGCTACATTTGGTCGCATCTTCGATCACCATGTTTTTCAGTTCCATGTTTGTAAATTCCTGCATTTTCATTTCCTCCTATTCCTAATCCTTTTTTGTTACAACGTCAGTATGCCAATCGGCGTCCTCTATTTCTGCCTGTTTTCTGGATAAAACCTACAGTTCCGTCTGCCAGGAGTTCCTCTTCGACATTCTCCATGAACCGCATTTTTCGACAAAACAAAAAGGCAGGATGTGTTCCTGCCTTCGCTGAGATTTTCAATTATTTTCCGGGAGCTCACCCCATAACAACTTTTCTGTGCCGTTTTTAACGGCATCAACCGAATTCCAATAGCCGATATCCGCGTCTTCATTATCGGACAGCAGATTGTGGTCAGACGTACTGAATGCATACACCAGGTTTTCATTGGAATAATAAATATATTGATCGGTCACAAGATCCAGTTGATACTGCATGGACAGGTCGCTCGATAAAATATATTTATAAATCTTCAGCCCGGATGCCGACAGTACGCAGTTTTCTTCTGAACGGAAACCATCTATAAATTCCTGCAGTCCCTTATGCAGAAATAATGTCCGGTATACGCTTTCTGTCGCACCCCAGATCGCCGCTGCGAGCGCACTGTTTATCATGTCATCTACCTGGAATTTATGATTCCACGCCGATCCTGCCGGGGCATACGGAATTTCTTTTCCGTTCACCACTTTGGTCGCCTGCAAATCCTCAAATTCCGGATATTGAAACGGTTCGGCCCCAACTCCTGGCGCTTCATCCCAGAAATAAGTCCCATATACGCAATACCGTTCTTCCTCTGACGAAACAGCAGCATTTCCCTGTTTGTTTTTCTGAGTTCGCATCACGCAAAATTCAATCAGTTTTGTTGATTCTTTTTGGTCCTGAAAACACTTTTTGCTCATCAATTTTCCTCCATTTCTCAATGTCTTATATTTTTATAGCACTTTCAGTATGTATCTACGAACGGGAAAAGTGCACAGCATAATCAGAACGCTTTGCTGATTTTTGCCAAAAAGTGTTATCCGCAAAAATGTCCTGGTTGCAACTTTGACATACTGGAAGTATCATGAACTTACACAAAGGAGGAATCTTATGGCTACTTTCACCGAGCGTCCTTACCAGACCGAATGCATCCAAGCGATCCTGGATGCAGGCCCGGGGCGCCATCTTATCGCTCTGGCTACCGGTCTTGGGAAGACTGTAGTTTTTACGCATCTTACTGGCGTTGGGCGGGTCCTTATCTTATCCCACCGGGATGAATTAGTTCGCCAGCCGGAAAAATATTATGAAGGGAAGGTTCGCTTTGGTGTTGAAAAGGCGGAGGAACATGCCACGGATGAGGAAGTGGTATCCGCGAGCGTCCAGTCTCTTTCCCAGGACTCCAGGCTCGCCCGGTTCTCTCCGGACGCATTCGAAACGATCATTGTGGACGAGGCCCATCATGCCGCAGCGCCGACGTACCGGAAGATCCTGGATTATTTTACCGGTGCAAAACGTATCCTCGGATTTACAGCAACACCGAAGCGTGGGGATAATGTCGGATTGTCCTGCGTGTTTGATGATATCATCTTTTCACGTGACATCCGGTGGGGCATTGCCCATCAGTATCTTTCACGCATCCGCTGTGAGGAGATCCGGGCTGCCTATTCCCTGGATCATATTGAAAAGACAAACGGAGATTACAGCGCATCCCAAATCGAAAAGCTGTTTCTTGGTGAGGATGTGACCGTCATCCCGACTGCTGCCCGTGCTTATCTGGAAAAATGCCATAGCACCGGGAGGCATACCCTGATCTACTGTGTGACGAAACGGATCAGCCGCGTTCTTTTAGAGACAATCCGGAAAATGCTCCCGGAAGATGAGCAGGAACAGGTGCAGGCTGTATTCGGGGATACCCCGGATGAGGAGCGTGCAAAAATCCTGTCTGATTTTCAGGACGGAACCGTTCGCTGCATTATCAACTGCATGGTCTTAACCGAGGGCACGGATCTTCCGGTCTGCGATGCTGTTATGAACCTGCGGCCGACCTGCAGAAATACGTTGTACCAGCAGATGGTTGGACGCGGAACCAGATTATATCCTACTAAGGAATACTGCCTGGTCCTCGACATCATTCCGGATACCGGGAGCAGTTATGGTCGCTCGTTATGCACAGCTCCGACCCTGTTTGGGATCGATCCGTCCGCGCTTCCTCCATCCAAACGTGCAGAGCTTACGGATGATGTGGATCTTTTAGAGTTCTGTGATGCGCTCAGCAGCATGTACGCGGAGCGTTCCGCCAGAGTAGAGCTTTTAAGCCGAGATGTCGATTTGTTCCTTTCTGACTGTGAGACGGTCTTTGGTGTAGAACATGATCGTACAATCGAAGCCTGCACGGCAGCCTGCCATGAGCTCTCCGAGAAAAGGAGCGCCGCCTGCGGCGTGGATTTTGGGGATCTTGTGGCGGAGGTATTTGCGGACGAATCCAAACGCTATCGGTTCCGACCGGACTGGGAACAGGAAATCTGGATGTCGGAGCCGGATGTATTGGATCAGGTCCGCGTCTGGTTCCCGGCCGTTCCTGGTGCCGGACGCGTATCTGCCCAGACCGTTTCCGGGTATCTACCCCTTTCGGATGCGCTGGAGCTGATTCAGATGTACTGCTTTATCCAGCCGGACTTTTATCACTATTGCTGGAGCCGGAGCGCACAGCAATCATGGGAACGAATGGATGCCACATTTGCACAACGTGGCAAATTGCAGTTTACCTTAAAACAACAGGGAATCCTGGTAACTGATAAGTCCGTCTTAAATAAGTTGGATGCGTCCACTCTGATTGATTTGGCCATGCGGTATAAGAAAGCGCGAAAGATGTCAGAAGCATTTGTGCAGGCCTCCAGCGGGAAGCGAACCAAAAAAGCAGCCGCTGCGATCAATACCGTGGAAGGATTATTGAAAGAGCAGGAAGCATTTTGCAGCCCTGTTGATGAATCTGCATTCCGGCTGTTTACGAATACCGTCCGAGCGCGGTATGCAGCCGTATGCGAGAGCATCCGGGAAATGGAAGAGGCAAAGCGGGCTGCTTTCAAAAAAGCCATGGAAACGTCTGAACTCCGTGTCCCGTTTTCCGTACAGGTCGGCAAAGGACAGTCTTTCACGGATGCGCAGTTATCCATGCTTACCAGCCTGGAACGTCAGACAGGGATTTCCCTGGATTTTCATATCGAATCCCTGACCAGGCGTCAGGCAAGCCTCGCCATTTCGTTTTTGAGTGCAGTAAGAAACATGCCGTCTGAGATCCGGAATGCCGTAGAATTTCCAGATGCAAAACAGGTCTGCCTGTCCGCAGAAAAAGCGGAGGCTACGGCTTTTGTATTCCGACAGGTTCCGAAGAAGAAAGAAACAGTATGAGAAAATTTGGGTGTTCCCAGGGAACACCCCTAAAAATGAGAAAGGCGGATACGCAGAATCATTTGGTTGTGTGAGCTGTTGCAAGCGGCAGCCCTACAAGAGAACGAAGGAGAATTAGACATGGGATTATGGAAAAGGAAAACAGAACAAGGCAAACAAACGAAGGATCAACGTCCTAAGAACAAAATTATCATCATCGGTGAGTATGGGTCTGGTAAATCATATGAGGCTCTCAACCTTATGTCAGACAAAAAGGGAACATGCATTATATGCAACGGATCTATCTCTATATCAACGTATAAAGCGAATTTTCCAACACTGGGAGACTATGCGGAAAAAAGTAACGGGCAATGCTTTCCCGTGGAACAAGGCGAGAAATATTATTTGAGAACAACAAGCGGCAATCCGTCTTTGAAATTTGTAGATGCCTTAATCCATGGTTGCGATTACGGATACATTGGCGATGATGAAAATGCAACCGTCCTTTATGATGACGGGGCGTGGAGCAGCAGCGATAACAATGTCGTTACATTCTGGCAACTATCGCATGCAAAATGTGGAATCATCATCACAGCCAATACGTTGTGCGATGTATTAAAACTGAAGGAAACGGAGCTGACAGAAGAAATGATTGAGGATGTTAAAAAATATTGGTGCATTAAAGACTTAGCTGTTACCGGAAAAGATGAAGGGACCGGCGAGAGCCGTGATTGATTAGCCGGCGCAGCTCCGCCACCGGCGGGGCCATGTTAGACGTTGTGTTGTTGAGATGTGTGGTTAAGGAGGCGTATGCTATGACATTGCGAGAATTATTATCACAGGGTGTTGGGGTCTTAGGACGAATCAGTATTGTGCGTATCATTGAGGGCAAAAAAATCCATGTATATGGTGGTGATATTTATGGTCTTGATGGGGGAATCGAAGATGAGGTCATGGATAGGGAGATCCAGAATATTTACGGCCGTATATGTGGACAAGGAGAAAATATAGGGCCATGTCTTGTGATTGAGATTATATGATTTTTACAAAAAAATGAACCCCCGCTCCATCATGTGGAGTGAAGGGTCCATTGTTTTGTAATTTTCGTCTGGGGCTAATACGCGGTTACCAGTTCGTATATTCGATTATTTTCCGAATTTTTCTACGAATGCATCTTCCGTCAGCACTTCAATCCCGAGTTCATGGGCTTTCTTGCTCTTGGTACTCATCTTTGCCGTGCTGCCGTCTTCCGGTGCATTTTCGACCAGATAAGAGGTTTTTGCTGATACAGCAGAACCAGCTACCTTTCCTCCACGCGCCTCGACGGATGCTTTGAACTCGTCGCGGTTTTTGTAGATGTGGACGCTTCCGGTGATCACAAAGGTCAAGCCCTTTAAAGACTGGTCTGTGTTCTGTTCCGGTTTTTCGATTTCCAGCTCTTCCGCCAGGATGTGGAACATCAGGTTCTTTACGGCATCTGTTTTCGTAAACCGGCACCAGTCATAGATAGAACGTGCCTTAACATCTCCGATGCCGTCCAGGTTCACCAGCTCCTCATACGATGGATTCTCATAATATGCCAGGAACTGTTCCAAGTCTCCGCTCCAATGTGCGGAAAGTTTCTTTGATAAGTCATTTCCAAGGAGCGGGATCCCGAGAGCAAAGAGGAGTCTCTGGAGTGTGGCCTTTCTGGATGCATCAATGGCGTCCAGAAGGTTCTTCCAGGATTTTTCTCCCCAGCCGTCTCTTGCAGCTAATGTTTCCGGAAGTTTTCCCTGTGTGCGTGCTTTTAAGGTATAAGCCTCTGCCGGGTAGCGTTCCAGTAATTTCACCTGCTGCAGGTCTTCGATCTGGGACGGTCCGAGCCCTTTGACGTTTAAGCCGGAACGGCTGAACGCATTGACAAGCATGCCCCTGGTCCTTGCCGGGCAGTTCGCGTTATCGCAGTGCAGGACGCGTATTCCGTTACGGTTCTCGATTCTGGTCGGCTGTCCGCATACCGGGCATCGTTCCGGCACTTCGATCGGACGCATCTGATCCGGATTGCCCGCTGTCTGCAAATAAATCTGCGGGATGATCATGTTTGCCAGTCCGACCTGGATTTTGGAGCCGATCTGCAAAGTGGAAGCAGTGTCTTCCTCTTCAGACGGGATGTGCTCCATGACAGATAAATTGTGCATGGAAGCGCGGGTTACGGTAGAACCGGCACCAAGACGCACCGGGTCAAAGATGGCGACCGGAGTGATGATACCCGTCTTTCCAACGGACCACTCTACGTCCTGTAATACCGTTTCCTTCGTTTCATCCGTCCATTTCATGGCGATACTTCCGCGTGGGTGATGTCCGGTACTGCCAAGTCCTTCGGCATATTCCTGGTCATTGTAGGAAAGGACCAGTCCGTCTGTCGGGTATGGATTTAACGGAAGTGCATTCTGCCAGTTATCGATGCCAGAAAGGATCTGGCTTGCATCCGTCAGGCAGAACGTGACAGTCTGGATACCCTGGGCCTGTAAAAATCCGAAACGTATATCCTCATAGCGGAGTGATTCCTCTTGCGCATCCGGCTCCACAAGCTGGAAGGCATAGAAACTAATCTCCCTTTTCCTGGATTCCCGGCTGTCAAGCATCTGAATCGTTGCAGATGCGAGGTTTCTTGCATTTTCGTAGATCCCGCCATTTTCCTCATTGACGCGGTCAAATTCTGCATAGGTCATGACTGCTTCTCCGCGGATCACGATATGGCGTTTGTCCGGGATGGTCTCCGGAAGTCCTTTGAAAAATCTCGCATTGTGCGTGATGTCGCTTCCTTCGACTCCGTTTCCTCGGGTCACGGCCTGTACCATCTTTCCCTGGTCATAGGTCACAACAACGGTCAGACCGTCCATTTTCCAGGAGAGGATTCCCTGTTTGTTGCCAAGCCAGTCTGTGAGGGTTTCGCGTTCTGCGTATTTTACTTTATCGAGGGATAAGGCTTCCTGTTCATGTCTTACCTTTTTTAATTCCGAGACCACAACCGGGGCTCCGACTGCGATGGTCGGGCTTCCTTCATACACAAAGCCGTGTTCTGCTTCCAGGTCTTTTAAGCGCGCAAGCTGCCGGTCAAATTCATAATCCGTCATTGCGGAAGTCCCGGTATTGTAATACTGCGCCGCCGCGATCTTTAATGTTCTGGTTAAAAATGCCTGTACATCCTTATTTTCTTCTGCTAATTTTCTGATCTCCATTTTTTCTCCTTTGTTTTTGCATAAAATATGATGACTGTGGTTTGAGGTAAGCGTAGTGAGGCTGAAGTTTGCCTTGTCACATGCATGGATTATTTTTCCGCCTCAACGACTACGACATACTCTGTTCCTTTGAAATGAAATGTCCATTTCCCATCGTATGCATATCCGGGTTCGGTCCCCGTCTGCTCGCATCCGTTCTGGAATAACACGCCCTCCGTATATGGAGTGTCGTCTTCACAGATCACCAGCTTGATGTCTATTTCGATCCCGTCCGGAAACTTTGCGGTATGAGTGATCGTTTCGTCCCGCTTATACCCATATTTCTGGTAGATCTCACTTCCCGTGAGGTTCAGCAGGTCATTGATCAGATCCATTTCTTTTTTTGATAATGTAATTGTCTGCGTCATATTCTTTCTCCTTTTCGTTCCTTATCGGAATTTTAAATAAACATCCTGTCTGGCTTTCAAGATTTCTTCTCTGGGTACTTTCAGCAAGAATCCGGCCGCGTCTTTTGCGAAATCCTCCGTCCGAAAGTCTGAGTGTAGCAGCAAGATCCGGGAGTTGACTGTCGGTGTTGTAGCTGTCGCGTGATGCTTTTTACAGAAGTTGCCGTAATGGCATGACATGATCTGTACCCAGCGTTCCTGTTCTTTCGTGTCCCTTTCCTGAAAAGTGGTCGAAATGACGTCTGTTTCCCGTTTTTTCTTTGCCTGCGCCTTTTGTAATGCGACGCTGCAGGACGTGATCCTTGTTACAGGCATCCCGCGCTTGGTCCAGAAGGCAACGGTTGCGTCATAGCCACGGTCATCCGAAATGATCTTAAAATCATTCTTTCCCGGGTCACATGCGGATAATAAGCATCCGAGTGCGCTGATCAGCTGGAAATCCATGGCATTTGCCGTTCCGGTAATGCAGCTTTCCAGCCGGATCTGGTTCGGCCTTTGTAACAGTTTTTCTGTAACACGGTACGAAAGTGCAGGGGAATGATCCGTATAAAACAGATGGATCATTTCCGTATCCTTTAATCCAGTGACCAGCCGTTCGATGATTGGAGTCCCGAAGTTTTCCGTATCCACCAGATAATGCGTCCGGTAGCGGATCACGTCCTTTAACAGACGGACCATATACTGATCCGGGCCGGTGTGCCCCGTTTCCTTTTCTGTTTCTGTTTCTGCATCTGCCGCCATGACCCACGCATCATCCGGTTCGTCATCTGAGATGCCGGTATCTGGTTTCTTTTCAGCTTCCACGACCGACTCCATCACCAGACTTTTCTCCTGCGCCGGTTTTAATTCCGGTTCCGGCTCTGGATCCGCCTTAAATGATCTACAAGCCAAAATGAGGTCTGCTAAATTCATTTCGGCTGCCATGCGCATTTCGTGTGTGGACGGGTCTGTGGATGGGCGTGGCCTGAGTGTTTCCATGCGAAATTGCTCCAGTTCTCCGCGTTTTGCAAGGTCAATGGCCTGCGTCACCACCGGGATCATGGTATCGTTTCGTGGATAGAATCTGCGGTTTTCCTTCATGAATACCAGGATGTCCTCCATAGCCTGGATGCTTTGATCCAGGGTACCGTTTTTTTCAGCTTCCAAGAGAATATCTCCCGGTGTTCTGCCTTTCCATGTGGTAAACCAGAAGGGCATTCGGAATACGTCCGGAAGACGTGTTCCTTTTGTCATGGCTGTTTTCTGGCCGCTCTCACGGCTTTCCTGCGAAACGGTCTGTCCGTCCGACGATTCTTTTTCCGGATCATCCGGTGTTTCCGGCATGACGCTTTCTGTCGCCGCATGTACTTTCTGGATTTCCGGTTCGCGCGGATCCGCCGTCACCGGGATTTCCGGTGCGTCTGTTTCCTCTGGTTTTTCGCCCTCCGGCGTTTCCTGGACATTTTCTTCCAGTCCTTCTTCCAGCAGATGTTTCCTGCGGTACCAGTTGGACTGTGCGGATGCAGCGGTCATGCCGGTTGCTTCCGCAATCTGGTTCCACGTCATGTGCTGTTTGCGGCATTCCGCGATTCTTTTGACGATCCCAAGCCACACTGCCGTCTTATCCGGTTTCTTGTCTGTGTCTTTTTCTTTTGTCATTTCTGTTCTCCTTTCATTCCTTTTTATGATGATCGTTCGGTATCAGTATGTGGATGGTCCGGATCGGATCCTGCCGTTTTTTCTTACTGGATTTTGGCGGGTGTTCCCCGGGAACACCTCTTAGCCGTCACTATTTTGGTGCTTCGTGCATTATATCAAAAGCCCGGGTACGCTTTTCGCGTCCCGGGCTGATGCATTCCGGATATCGGATGGCTCCACCGTTTTTTTCTTCTTTTGTGAGTCCTGTTGTAGCAGGAATGTTCCCGCTATTGTCAGAGCATCTCCGCCTGGGAGTGTCCCTGCCTATGGGAATGGTTGTCATGCTGGTTGGAGACTGGTATATTTCTTACCGCAGGTATTCTCCGTACCGGTCTGTATCGTACCAGTTCCTGACATCCCTGTAAGTCACGTGGCGGTAGTAACAGAGCCCGAATTTCGGAATACCAAGCTCTTTTGCGTAAAAGTACAGCCGGATCCGGATTTCCTTGGGACAGTCATCTGAGCCATATGCATTTTCCGTCATGATGAATGCGTCACGGCTTTCCTCCGGCAGTGCTTCGCATGGTTCCATATATAAAAATTCACGGTCCTTCATGTAAGGTTCGTTTTTTAATTCTTCCGTCATAATGGTCGCGATGACCGCGCCAGTCCCGGTCCCGCCGCCGTGATCCGTGAAGGCATCAAAGACCTGGTCCGGATCCTCGCCGTCGGCCACGGCGCGTTTCCACAACTGGATACGCTCCGGGTCCGTGCAGAAGGTACTGCGATGGTTTGATAAAAAATCTATGAAACCCGGCGGCGTCTCCTTATATGGGAGCCCTGGCCCAATGCTGACGGTTTCATACGCCTCCCCGCCAAGCAGGTACTGTAACAGGCGGTGTGCTGTATCGGCCGTTTTCTTTTTGGCGGTTTCCCTTGGTGTGATCTGCGTCTCCGTCCCGTCTAACGCCCGTTTTACGTCCATCCCCATGATTAAGAGTTTGCCTGCGGTGGTCTTCGCGTAATAGACGATAAAGGTATTGCGGCACACGTAGTCTGCATCTCCCCATGTTAAGCCTATCTGCATGGAATGTTCCGCCTGCCGGTAAACCGTGCTGTCGCACGGCATTTCCGGTCCGAAATAGAAAGATAACGCGTCTGTATGTTCCGGACGATAGAGCATGTCGAAGGCTTCACATAACCGTTCAATGGTTTCGCACACCAGATGGTATTCCTGGCCATCTTTTAAGAAGAATTCCTTAAAGTCCCGGACCAGTTTGGCAGCCGTCGTATGGATGTCCTCCGTTTCGTATCCGCAGGATACCAAGAGATCCTTTAAGGCTACCGTCGGCATGTGCTCCGCCATGGTCTTTAATGTGTTCTTCGACGGTCTTGCGATCACTTCCTGGTTTAATAAGCGGTTTAAATGCGTGTAGCTGATTCCGGATACCCGGGCAAATTCGCGCTGCGTGCGGATCCCGATGCCCTCCCGCAGCAGCCTGCGGAATTCCTTAAATTCCTGCCCGCCGTGCGGATCTGTTCCCTCGCGGGCCTCTTTCTTTAAATCTTCCATAGGTTCCTCCTTATGACCAGATGTACTGTTTGTTGAAATAGATACGGAGAATTTCGTAAACCGGTCTCGCGATCGCAAGCAGGAACTCGCGGTCATCCGGATCATCTTTGTTTTCTTTCTGCTCACTCTTTTCTTCCTCGTCTGCTTCTCTATTCTCCATAAAACAGGAGACGGAGCCAAGGACTGCCTGGTCGGTCAGCCAGCGGAGTTTATCCGGGTCTGCCTGGTAGGACGCAAATACGTTCTTGAGTAACCAAGTGACTACCGGCTCCATCAGTTCCAGGACGCGGTCAGACGCTTCTTTTATTTTGGCTTTTGCCTCTGCATCGGCTTCCGCATCCAGTCCATTCTCCTGGTTTTCATCCGGCTCTTCCCAGTCCAGGCTTTCTTCATAAGCATGCCACCGTTCGGTTAATGTTTCCCTTTCTATTGGAAGTTCCAAAAGTCCGGATAAGTCGGCAGCCTTTTCCGGCGCCGGGTTCATGATCATGTTGGAAAGTTCATCCAGGGAACTGATCGGATACGCGCGGTATGTCTTCGGAAAGGCACGCAGCCCGTTGCTCACCAGGCAGTCAACTGCTTCCTGGAGCAGACGATGCTCATTGATGCGGATGATTTGCGGGAATGGGATATTTAAGGCTAAAAGCCTGCGGATCCGTCCGGACTGGGAAACGACCCTCTCGTATAAGCGATTTATCGCAAGCGGGATGAATGCTGGTTTCCCGCTTTCCCCTGGGCATCCCATGTAACGCATGCACGCCGGCATGACCGGGATGCAGTGCAGGATGTACGGTGCCTCGCTTAATCCCTGTTCAGCAAGGAGTGTTGCGACCGCTTCGGTTTCCGTCTGAAAGATCTGGTCTGTGTCCGGATGCTCCTCTTTCCATGCAGCAGCCTCTTTATCCGTATATGTCCTGGTTCCGCCTGTCCGGTCTTCCCCGGTCAGGATAAAGCAGCTTCCGTAGATCACGGATTCCAGATCACGTAAGCTCATGTGGAGCTTTGCCGGAAGGGTCGCTTTACGCCCTCTTGTATACTGGATGTTTACGACCGGCTCTGCCAGTTCGATGTGTCCCATGCGGTCCGGATGGTCCCCGGGGATCATACCGAAGATTCTTTCATCCTGTAAGGTAGCAGTGAAATCTCCGGTGTCTTCCCCTTCTGCGGTCATTTTGCTTACTTCTCCGCGGGATGCCTCGCGGATCTCCTCATCTGTCACATCCGTCATGGATGCAAATTCTGCGGCAGTTGTACTGTACCATTGTTTAATCATATGGTTCCTCCCTTTTGTATTCGATTACTTTTTACGTTACTTTTTGTCTCTACTGTTATTTTAGTGTATATTATTACTTCTGTCAAGCGTTTGATTGCTTTTTTATTTTATATAGTTATTTTATTACTTTTTAATAAAAAAACAGACAGCCGTGATGACTGTCTGTCTGGATGTATCTGTTGTTTTCTTATTTGTCCATCAGGTGCAGCGTATCGATCCGGCTGCAGGCAAGAGCACGCATGAATCCGTAATATGCATCCTTTAATGCCTGTTCTTCTTCTTTTGTGAGCGGATCCTGCGGTGCTGCGTCATCGAAATGCATGATCTTCGGGTCTTTTAAGAGATCTGCCACGCTTTCCGCGATCACATAGGTGCGGTCTGATAATGGCACCAGATAGGTCGCAAACGGAAGAAAACGGTCGGCCAGGCATTTGAGCCATACGGCCATCTGTCCGGCGTCTTTCGTCCTCGCGATCTCCCTGAAATACAGATCGTCGGTCTGTTCCGGTCTTTCATGGTCCATGACGGTTTTTAATTCGTCCTTGCTAAATTCGCTCTGGTCTATCGGGATCGCGGTTGCGGAGTCTAAGTACTGGCAGAGTACGGCATCACCGTGTTCCATGGATACGGCATAGCCGCAGTTTTTCCAGTCTGCCGGGACAAGGACCGGAATGGTTTTCTCTTTTAATTCGATCTCGTCACACTGCATGTATGGAGCCGTCATATCGTACAGGCTGGCGTACATCCGCAGGGATTCCTGGTCATATTCCCCATTTACCGGTTCACCTAAGATTATGTTTTTTAGATCCTCCGGAAGCTCTCGGTCTTCCAGGCGCATGCATGGGGAATCTTCGATCTCTTCGCCCAGTTTGACCTCCGGGCAGGGTGCCCATACGTTTGTATCCAGATCGTAAAACCACCGGTTGTTGCCCTTATCGATCTTGATGCATTCTTTTGTCAGTGTGATCATCTCACTGAGCGGATCTCTCTCCCCGTCCTCCGGTACGTAAAACATGATCTGTTCCGGAGTCCATTTATCGGAATCCAGCTGGATGGAAGTCACGCAGACCGTTAAGGCGTATGTAGCCGATTTTGCCTTTTTTATAAACTGGAGGTACGGACCGTCCCACAAGTGTACCCGTTCATCGTCTGCATCAAATGATTCCCATGCATCATCGTTTAAAAAGTCATCCAGGCTATCCTCTGTCAGTTTCCAGTTACTTAAATCCATATGCATAGCTTTTGCCGTGGTTTTCGCAGTGGTAAAGATCTGCTGCGCGATCCGGTTTCTTAATACGGCACTGAATTCCTGGTATGCGAGTGTATCCATAGCCTGCTCAAGCGACAGCAGTCTGGGTGATCCTAAGTGCGTTTTGGGTCTTGCAATCAGGGAGAGCAGATTGTCTGCTGTTGCTTTTTTGCCTTCCATTTTTGTGGCTGCGTTCTTCGTGAACCGGTCCCCTGCGTGAATGATGGTATCGTTCTTCATGATTTTGCTTGTACCGGTGGCCCGGTACGTCCTCCTTTCGGTATGATATCTTCAGTATGTATCATGTACGGGGTTCCTGTTTTTGCGGATAACACTTTTTGGTCAAAAAAAGAAGGACGCGTCATAACGTCCTTCTGATTGTTTTTGTAGAGGGGAGAGGAGTGCTCCGGGGTTTGGCCGCTCCTCTTGTTTTCGTGCTTGTTATGGGTACAAATCTTACTGTGCCGCATTTCTCATCGCGGCCCGCACGACACTTACGATCGTTTCCGAAAGTTCCTCCACGGATGCAACCGTCCAGCAGTATTGTTCTTCTACCAGTTCCTCGTCTCGCGACAGGGCGACATGGAAATACCAATCCTGGTTGATGTTCTGCCCCAGCCTTACGAGTAGTGTATGGTCCTTATCCAGTCTGTGCGTCCACCCGGTTTGATCGAAAGAGAGGTTATTGCCTCTTCCGTTCCAGCGCATGGGGTTTAGAATTGCCATGCAGGATGCGGCCAGAAGATCAGCCGTGTTTTTGCTGATGCCACCGGACGCCTTAAGCGAGACCTGTACCAAGGCCATCTGAAGTCCGATCTGCCACATGTAGACTCTGGCAGATAACCGTTTGCCAAACCTCAGGTATACGGCATGGCGCCAGTTCGGCTCCATTTCCTCTAAGATGTCGCATATCTCTTTCGGATAATCCGTGCCTGCGACTTCATTTTCGGAAAACCATATACGGAGTCTTTTCACGGAATCCGTAATCGTATCACTCCAGTTTTCGTGATGCTTCTTTCTCCAGCGTTCCTCTGCGAATTGGAGATCCTCTTCGATATCCTCCGGCTCATAGGTAAACATGCCTTCTCCGCACCGGATCTTCTCCGCAAAGTAACCGATGCCTGAAACCAGTCCGCTTAACTGTTCCACCTTTAATGGGTTTGAGAAGCAGGCAATGGCGTTTCCGCAGTCCCCGGTAATGATGATGTTCCCCTTCTCCAAGTCGATGATATATCGGCTCCGATAGATGCCGCTTCCATCTCGGTTCCTCCACTCCAGTCCCAGGATCCCGTTTTCCGCGCATGATGTCGTACCATCCGGTTCCTGCCCATCTTTGCTCCATGGCAGGATCACCGCCTCAAAATTCTGGTACCGCCTCCTGCACATGTCCTCGATCTGTCTTTCTGTCATTTTGTCTTTCTCCTTTCCTTTTCTTGAATTGTTTCGTATTCAGTATGCGGATGGAGAAGCGGCAACAGCTTGACAAATTTTTGGATCCCATGCGCCAGGTCAGCAATTACCGGCAACCGGTCCTTCCTGTCTTTCCTGTTCATTGATGACTATCTGGCTGCAGTCCGCGTCTTGGCTTGGTTCCAGATCCGCATCTTGCCCAGGTTCGGCGTCCTGTCCGGGTCCGGATGTCGGCACGGATGCTTCTGATGCGGTCGCTGTTTCCGGCATTGATTCCGTCTCTGCTGCGGGAGTTTCTTCCGCCTGCAGTGCCAGCCATTCCGTGCTGGTACCTTCCGCTGCCACGGTTGAAATAACGCCGTTTGCAAAGATGTTGCCGCACCAGGAGACTCCGCCACCGTATGTCTTTTTGCTGTCGATCGTGACATATCCGTGCAGCAGGTCCAGTGCCATCTGTGGTTCGTACTGACGGTATCTGGCAGTCGTTCCTTTTTTGTGACGCCCGACATTCTGTTCCGCAAGGACGGTATTACGGAGTGTATAGAGCCTGCAGATCATTTCCGCGTCTGTCAGGTCCGGACGGATTTCGGAAAGGTACAGATCTGTCTGCGTCCCGCAGTTTACATTGACCGAAAAGAATGCCGCCTGCACTGCAATATGGCGCGTGGACAGCTGATAGCCGGCTTCGTCCATGCGTTTTTGGAACACGTCCCAGTATCTCGCACGCATATATTCCAACTGGTCGGTGATGGCGGCTTCGTAAGAGCGGGCCATGGCAGCGGAGAATGCATCCTTAAGGGCCGTGTTTCCGACAAGCGTTTCGTCGCCGTCCGCAGCATTTAAGTACGCGGACAATTCTGCCCAGAGTCCCGGGTGCTTTCCATAAGCGTACCGGATGAAATCCGTCAGATCGTACCGGTAGTCGAACTGGCAGATCCCGTATGCGCGTCCACGGTCCCCCATGATGATCTGTCCACCGGACGTTTCCCCGGCGATGGAGAGCATATAGAACTCGGCCGGCATTCCGGCGATCGTGAGGCCGGAGAGCGTCCCTACGGACGGATCCCCGGATGCGTCCCAGAAAAAAGACGGCAGGGTTCCGTCCGGCGGCATGAGGTATCCGTCCGAATCAGCGGCCCGTCCGTCTGGCGTCGCCGCATTCACGGCAAGCCGTCCATCTTCGTAAAAGTAAAAGCTGTCCGAATCCTCTCCACCCGGGATGTCTGCGTATCCAGTCATCATGCCGGCATCCGTCATGTAGTACCATTCGTCATGGTATAATAACCATCCATCATGCAGGGCGCCGGACGGATCAAAATAATACCAGGTTCCGTTTACCTGCTGCCAGCAGTCTGACACCATACGGCCGGACGCGTCCAGGTAATACCAGATTCCGTCTTCCTGTTCCCATGTATCTTTTACGATCATGCCGTTTTTGTAATAGTTCCATTTCCCGGTGTGATTTTTGTGGAATCCGTCCGTGACGGAGGACTGCGTCCTGACGTTTCTCGTCCTTCCTTCCAGCTCAAATGTCTCGGCTTCCGATGCAGTCGCCTCCGACGCGGTAGCTGTCTTTGTTTCTCCTTTCGGCCGCATGGTCTCCGCAGCGATGACCGGAAGGCAGCAGAAGCAGAGGAATAAAATTACGCCTGCTGCCGTACGCATCTGGAGCTGCTCCATTTTTTCTTTTCTTTCTTCTTTTCCTATTTCCTGTTTGATTTCATATTCTTGTCCGGTTTCCCGCCGTTTTTGTTTCGTCTCGGTGATCAGATCCAAAACCGTTTTCCGGATCCGACAGGAAAATTTCCGGATGCTGCTTCCCGATTTTGTTTCCTGTTTTTCTTCCACGGTAAGTCCTCCGTTCTTTTGATGTGTCAGCGTCTTCTCTTATATGGGTGTTCCCGGGGAACACCTGGGCGAGCTGTTTTTTTAAGATACGTCCTGCGGTGTTTCCGGAAAAACGCTTTCAGTATGTGTGACCTTTCTATTTTTTTGTTTTGCGGAAGATATGGAGAATATTGGGAAGTGGTACGGAAAGACGTCTTTTTGCGTCACCCTTAAGGGTGCCACTTTATCTTATCCGCAAGGACTACCGGAGGACGTCTTTTTGCGTCACCCTTAAGGGTGCCACTTTATCTTATCCGCAAGGATAGCAGGCATGGCTTTCTTTTCTTTTTTCTGCATCTTTTTTCTTCTTTTTTCGCAGATCTTGGGAATTTGTGGTGTTTTCCGCCGGAAAAGTCCGCAATACGTACTCTTTTCCATGATTTTGATACGCGGATATCGTTAAACGGCAGCGGAAAATGGATGGAAAGAGAAAATACAGAAGGACGTATAACCGTACTACTCTCTCTGACATCGGAACCGGCTATTTTCCCAGAGTCGAAGGACGGGAATTTGCGTCGGTGGGACTTCAAAGGTACGTCTGAACGTCTTTCTTCTATCACTCTGATGGATATGGCATATTCCGGTTTTCTTTTCGGGATTTCTTTCTGCATTTCCCTCCGGATCCTTATGGGATAAGGGTTTTTCAACTGAACGTCGGGCGGCACGATCATTTTATTTTCGTGATTTTCGTCTGGATTTTATGGGATTGCCGGGATTTTGCGGTGGGAATGAAGACAGGGTGCGTAGGACGGTTTCTTATGCGGACACTGTTTTACAGGCTCACGTCCAAACGAAAGCATCTGCCGCTACCTAAGAACGCGGTAAAAGAGAAGGGATTTATCTTCGCGTCTTTAACTTCTCTATTCTTTTCATTTTTTATGCTTCTGTCATCCAGATTGTTTCCTCCACAAACAGAAAATCTCAGTCGCCACTTACGAAAATCGGAGATAAAAAGCCCTTATTTTCCGATTTTTGCCCTTCTTTTTTCGCCGCATTTTGAAAATCCGCAAAGCATTTGCGACACTCTAATACGTAATATAAACTTCCATTTTTTGTATACCCCCTGAAAATCATTATTTTACCGAGGTTCTCGTCCATGTATAAAATATTTGCGACACTCTAATACGTAATATAGACTTCGGAAATTGTTTTACTGGGTTTTTAGCCCTGAATTTTTTGGCCTGAAATTTGTGGCATCGATATCCATACTGTAGACAAAACGATAAGAAATTGCGAAAGGAGAAAATGTGTGATGACGAAATATGATATGACAGCGATCCGGTATCTGGAACCCGGGTTTTTGCCGTTGGCGAGAAACAGAAAAAGTTATATCTGTCCCAACTGCGGATCTGGTTCCGGTAAAAATGGTTCCGGCATGACTTCCAGGGATGGGGAGTATTGGAAATGCTGGAGCTGTGGGCTGTCAGCAAACAAAGTAGAGTTATTCCGGATTCAGAACTCCTTAAACTATGAGGACGCCTGCGCCGGGATCTTGAAATTTTACGGAATTGTACCAACGCCAATCGGGGAAACAACAAAAAAATCCGCAGTATGGCTGAGCCAAGAAGAAGCAGACGCATTAGCAGTTACGAACACTGGCATGCAGATCGATACACCGGACGGTGAAAAGATAGTCAGCTTTTGTGGACTGTATGAGCAAGATCCACAGCTTTATTGCTCTCTGATCATTGCAAGAGCGGAAGAAATGACCCGGAAGTACCAAAAACTATACCGTGCATGCGGTAACAGACTGGCTCCGTATGCTGCAATGGTTTATGACTACCTGGGTGATCGGTTCGATGATTCCGCTTATCAGAAAATGCGACGCAGTCTGGAAAACAAAATACAGATTTGCGATAAACTGCGGGCGGTCTACTTAAAAAAGCAGGAATGGTTAACCAAACAGGAAGCGCAGGCAGGCACTATGCGAACGGGAAGGAGTCAGGCGAAATGAGAAACGGATTCCTTTATTACGAAAATGGGAGACCAGAACGAATCAGCATGCGGAAAGCTTACCGCATGTTCCAGACGGAAGTGTCCGAAGAACAGAAAAACCAGGGGACTACTTTTTCCACCTGGCTTTTCGAGATGATCAAAATGCAGATTTTCTGTTGACTTATGACTCCGGCAGCCTTATGCCGGGGTCGTATTTTTTGTTATGGCGTGAGTCTGGCTCGTAATTCGACCGGGAAATGATCCTTGTATTTTTTAAGGAGTTCCCCGGGAACACCATTGTACAACGCTCCGGCTAATGCTCCCGTTAATGATGGTACGCTTTGCTTGTCACACGGATATGTCTGAGCAGTGCGGATTGCAGATGTGAACCGATCAGAATGAATCAGGTTAAACAACGCTTCCGGAACAACAATGATGCAACTGTTATCCGTAAGCTGATAGGATGGAGTTCCGAGCAGATCATCCATGGTCATGTCGACGGTAATACGGCCATGCGAAAAACAGTATTCCACCGGTGCGGTGCCTTTTCCGTAATGATTACAGGCATATCGTGTGATCTCTTCGATTGTAGCTTGATGGAGCGCCATCCACACGCACACAGCCGAAACGATGCTGCCGCGCATTCCCTCCGGATGCCAGGACGGATGATAGGAACACATAGCAGCCATCCGGATCACTTCTTTTGGATCATCAGAAAATGCTCCGGCTACGCATCCACCAATCGCCAGCGCACTGTCAAAACCGAAAGCACTGTCACAGAGAACATTATATTTTTTGCTGCATTTTTTAACGGTCTGACTGCAGATATCAGGCAGCATATCGACTGACGCATTCTTTCGTTTCAACTCTTTTAAGGCCATCCAGACAGCAAGTGCATGGATATTGCTATTATTGCATTTTACTGCATGTTTTTGCTCCCGATTTTTTTTACCAATGTCATCGGACGCCATACAGGAGCCAAGAAATACCCCAGCCAGCACCTTTAGTCCGGCTTCTGGACTATTTCCGCACGGTTTGTAATTTGCCGGTTGCTCCGGCAGAAACCGTACGGTATACATTGCAAGAGTATCCTGCACGAACAGTTCTTTGCACATGGCATCATTTCCAGAGTTCTTTAATGTATTCCCAGTATGATCCGTTATTCCTTTTTTTCGCGGCAAGAAGAACAATGGCATGTGATTAACCTCCCTCTCATTTTTGTTACAGTATGTACCAGTTTTGTGGAATCATCTGGTTTTGCGGATAACACTTTTTGATAAAAAAAGACCGGAGCTTGATTAGCTCCGGCCTCTCTCAGGTCGCTTTCTTATTCTTAATCTTCTTTTCTGTTTCAATGGGTGTTTCAGTCGCAGTTACATCAATGACCGCATCTGATCCCTTTTGTAGAACCCGGATATCATTTTTCTCCTCCAGACTGAGCGGCATCCATGTGATGAGGAATTTAGAATTCACCACTGTGTACTCTTTGATTAGAAGTTTTTTCGATTTCATTTCCTCGAAGACTTCTGAAAATTTCTCAATCCTGGTTGCTTTACGTCTTGCATCCAGCCGGTACAGGAGCATCAAGTCAATGATGGAATATTCATGGCTATTGCGATTACACATACACAGGTCTACGGCGCGATCCTTTTTGAGTGGTGCATAAAGTATCACACTGACTGGGTTTTTTAATTCGGAGATGCGCGCTTTAATAACCGTAGATAGCCGATGCGATAAGATATCCTCAGTTAAACTCCATCCGATTCGGAGCGTGTAATAACCGCCCTGTTTTTCGCGTTTCGAGGTTTCCGTTTTTTGGTGTGCGGGGTTGTCTATGATAACGCGGTCAAAAAGCTGTTGAATAATCTGTCTCCCGTCCGCTGTGATTGCTTCCAGTTTTGTATCGATCATGTTTCCGAGGCGGGCTCGGACTAAGGTGTATGATTTCTGTCCGTACGACTTTGCTTCCGGTGAAACCACTTTACAGAGTTCTCTGATCGTGCCTCTAACTTCCAGAGTTGGTTTTCCTCCAATGCCGCTTCTTAAAAGCTCGGTCACACCCTTTGTACAGAGATACCCGAACAGATCCATATCTTTTAAGTCCCACGGCTTTTTAGAGATGATTTTTACGTGGTTAATTCCCTGCTCATCCGGGAAAAACGTATCCCGTAAATACTGGGATGTTACAACTTCATATTCTGTATCTTCTTTTTTGCTGCGAATGACTTCGCCGTAAAACCCACGTCCAACGCTGTCCGCCGGATAAGAAACGTATTGATTGTATTTCGGAGATGTGGAGCAGCACAAAATAAATTCCTCAAGGTCGATACGCAGGAATTTTTCGGCTTTTCGACGATTATCAGCCGACAACAACGTGAAGTATGGGTATTCGTAAAAGCCGTGGAATTCTATCTGCGTCTGAGGTTTTTTTCCGTAATCCTGATCGCTTACCAATTTGCGAAATGCTTCAATTTTGGATGCGACGATCTCAACACTTTCTTCTGTGGTCATGCCAGTCGCATCGCACATGATCATCAGGGTAAACTGACTGTACGGAGACCCAAGGCTCGTGGTCGGATTGCCACTTAACGCCTTCTCTTGGTCGTGGTCAAGATCCTCAAACAGACGTTTTAACTGATAACGTCGTTTTCTTTCTAATGCCTTCATGACATTTTGTTCCGGTGTTTTGATTTTTTCGTAATAGGTAGAGTCCGTTAGATAGATGCGTTCCAGCAAATGGTCTTCGACGATTTTCGTGACTTCATCATCTACGCAGAAATAATCCTTGCACAAGCTTGCCAGCAGAATCGGGATATCTTCGCTGATCGTCTTAACAAACTGGTTTAAAATACCTTCGGTTAAGAATTTATCTTCCACTCCTCACGCCTCGCTTTCTATTATTATATTGCCCTGTCGCTATTTTATACGAAGCCGACGCATTCCGTCAAGGCAGAAGCATGCGTTGCAGCTTTATATTTAGCAGTATGTGCGATATGCATGGGTGCGATTTTTTGCGGATAACACTTTTTGGCTTATTTGCACTTAATTATCGTTTTGGCTCATTTTTGTCGCTGAAAATGTGGACTTTTGAAGCAATTTTTTCTTAGGATGCTTGTGTACCGTAATGCGTTGGATTTCATCGGTATAATTCCTCCTATATTTTTGTCGCTAAAAATGTGGACTTTTGGAGCAATTCCGATAGTGGTTCGTGATACGGGCCATTGACCATACGAATTTATCGGGATTTTCGTGTGTTTTATCGTTTGCGTCCATTTTTGTCGCCAAAAACGTGGACTTTTAGCACAATTCTTTCTTACGGTATCGATATATTATAGTTTGTTCGATGTGGCCCGGTAAATTCTGCCTGTATTTTTGTCGCTAAAAACGTGGACTTTTGGAACAATTCGGGAGCATGCCAATGATACGGATTGATTTCCCCATGGGCCCGTCGGACTTTCATGGTTTTTTATCGTTTGCGTTCATTTTTGTCGCCAGAAACATGGACTTTTGAAGCAATTTTTTCTTAGGGTGCTTATATACCATAATCCATCGGATTCAATCGGCATAATTCCACCTATATTTTTGTCGCTAAAAACGTGGACTTTTGGAGCAATTCCGATAGTGGTTCGTGATACGGGTCATTGACCATACAGATTTATCGGGATTTTCGTGTGTTTTATCGTTTGCGTTCATTTTTGTCGCCAAAAACGTGGACTTTTAGCGCAATTCTTTCTTACGATATCGATATACCATAGTTTGTTCGATGTGGACCGGTAAATTCTGCCTGTATTTTTGTCGCTAAAAACGTGGACTTTTGGAGCAATTTGAAGCATTTTCAGTTAGACCGACTTACCTATATCGAACAATATGATTTTATCCGGTTTACGGAAGAACTTAGATAACTCATAACATTTGGCTTGGAATCAATAGCGCCAGGTTGTTGCGTTTGGAAGAACCCGTTCTACGCTAAAGGATGTACCGCATATTGTGCCCTGAATTTTGGGTCACATAAAAATTCAGGAAAGAAAATCCGGATTACATATTCAGTAGACAGATCGTGGTTCAGCTGGCATACGGAAGCATAGATGGGGGATGATGATTCGTGATATTTAGTGATAATTACTCGTTATCAAACGTATCATTGTGCAATTTGCACAATGCCGTTTAAATTCTGGACTTGTACACCCAATTTTGTCGCTAAAAATGTGGACTTTTAGAGCAAAACGATTGTTAGGCGAATATTTGTTCGTGGACCATCCGTTCGTCCTGTGGCTATTTTTGTCGCTGAAAACGTGGACTTTTGAAACAAAACCCCATTTTTGTCGCTAAAAACGTGGACTTTTAGAACAATTCGGGAAATATGAGTCGATTTTTGGCAGTATTTACAAATCAAAATTGTTGGGATAAACTGTTGATACATTGAAAGAAAGGAGGGATTCGCATGAAAACATTCGCCAATATATCGAATGCAGCAGTAGCAAAAATGCTCGGTCTTGAACTGGTCGGCAGAGAGTGCGTAATTCAAAAAGCTGAAGATGCACATGAACGATATTTGGTCGCTCAGATAAATCTTTATCTTATTCTGCAGTTTTATGCGAATTCCAATTCTGGCCTGACAGATTTGTTATCTGTCAAAGATCTGGCAGAACAATTATCCTGCACAACGAAAACAGTATATCGCTCCCTTGATACCCTGGAACAGGGCAATTTTATTCAGGTAACCGGACGTCCGGAATCTGGATATGTTTCCGTGCAGATCTTAAACATCGGTGATATGTATAAACGTCGCGGTGAAGGCGGCAAGGGCTATTTCGTTTGCAATCGGGACTTGCTGCAGGTTTTATTGGGGGCTAAAGCCATCGCTGTTTTACGTGCTTCACTGACCGCGATGATCGTTTTTGCAACCAAGCAGACTTTTAGCGCGTCCAAAATTGTTGATCGTGTGCGCATTGGTCTTCATGAGATCGCTATGAGCTTTCCCGTATCCAGCAGATTATGTGACATCAAGGCAGCCTGTGATGCGGACGGAAGCTTCGGGTCTTTATTCGAGCGTGTAAATCCGGATCTCAAAAAATCCATTTGTATTAAGTTACAGCAGAATTATGACGCAAAACAGATCAAACAGCAGGTTCGTATTAAGGCAAAACGGGCAATCTTTGATGAGATCGATGAAATCAATGACATCATTCGTGATATCAATACGGATATTTATCAAGATAACATGATCCATACATGGAATGCCAGTCATTTATGGCAGCATCATATCAATCTGTGGGATTGTCTCGACCCAATGCACCAGACCACGATGCTCCCTCTTTTAGATCTTACGAGCGATGTAAAAAATGATTGTCTGACCATCGCCCAGGATTTCGGTATTGATACTGTAATCGATGCGCTCCGTTTGTACTACCAAAATTATAAACTGTCTGATGCGGTTCATTTTGTTGTTGATAAGGCGAAATCCCTTGGCGGTCTGATCCGGACAATCGTCATGGAGCTGTGTCAGATGAAAACCGCAACTGCATAATCCCTTCGTATCACCCGCGCTTCTTACCGCGGGCTTTTCTCGTGTTTTCTTTTCATGCTTAATCCCTTCAAATAACATTTTTCTCGAACATCGTACCTACTCCTACCATTTTTCAGTGATGCGCTGGCTGTTTTTTGTCAATTTATCTCCCTATCGTGCATCGCACGCCTGTGGATAACTTGGAAAAAAATCTGCATTTTATTTCTTTTTTCCACGTTTTCATTTTATTATCTGCAATCCAATATTTTTTTATGCGTTGCATGATTTTTTTATCCGTTTCCGAGAAGATTTCCTGCATAGCCGTTCCCCGGAGCCTTTGTGGCATCAAGGTTTCGGAAACTCATTCTGCCATGTCTTTGATTTCTTTTATGTCTTTCATCTCTTTTATTTCTTTCAAGAAATAAGCTTCGCTCTTATTTTGCGTGAGTATATAAAAAGAGCCCTGAAAAATCAAGGCTCTGTCAAAGTAAAAATTATTAAAAAATCGATTGATTTTGAGGTTCAATAACGTTGATGATCTTATCAAGTCGATCACGGATTAGTTTCAGTTGTTCTACGGATTCTTCGTCACAAGCTTTCATCTGCAATCCAACCGAATTAAGTCCGGCATTCATCTGGCGGATGGCATCCTTAACGGAAAGACAGCTCTGGGTTTCTGCGGCGGATGTGGGTTGCGTTATCGTATGTGAAGGTTCCTTTTTGTGTAGCTTCTTTTGCATACCAGAACGAACAATCCTACCGGCATTAGCTTGTAGCTTATCCAACTCTTTCCTGGTTTTCTCCAGTTTCTCTGTGGATCGCGCCAGATTTAATTTCGCTTCCTCCGCTTTACCAGGAGTCGTGGCATCCTGCGCACGGCTTTGGTTAAGCCATTGCTGTTTTTCATGCTGCAGGGTGCGGACCTGTTTGCGAAGTGCCTGTAATTGCTGCCTGTAAGCTCCGTACTCTTCATTGACCGCTTCATGTGCATCTTCGATGGAACAATGTTGTTCCTGCATGTACGCATAAATTTCCCTTTGCACGTCTTCTGGCTTGGAACCGATGGCAGCGGCTAAAATAACATCGGATGCATCCGTAAACTGCTTTAATTCCGGAATGACGCGAAGTGCACTCATGTAGCGCTGATATTGGCGTTCCGCAATCTTTAAATGATTTTTAGCCAGCTCCTTTAAAGAAAATCCAATTGTAGTTCCGGATGCTTCTGCTTCGTTAAACAGAGAGACCAGTTCTTGTAATTCTTTTCTCTGCGTTTCAGCGGTACGCGCCCTGGAAGTTGCGTTGGTAATCAAGAGCATGATCTTAATATCCACCGGACTCATATTTTCCGGGTATACATGACATGGAAGCCCGTTTGGATATAGTCCGGCAGCTTTGCCGTCAGCCTTGCTTTTTAAATAGCTCTGGTATCGACGCTCACCGGCAACAATGTTATATTTGTCAGTTCCTGGCTGGCGCTGGACGACTAAAGGTTGGGCCAGGCCGTACTGGCTGATTGTGGCGCCAAGAAAGTCCAGGTCATCAACTTCGTATACTTCCCGGTTATAAGACATGGGCTGCAATTGATCTACCGGAATGTTGAGGATTTCGTAAGCATTCTTCTGATCAAGTTGTTTCTTTTCTGATAACGCTTGCTTGGCAGAAGGCATCGCACCTCCGGATACCGCGTTTAATCGATCCATATTGAACTGGTTTTTGATTTTTCCCATGTCTATACCTCCTGTGCCGGTTTCAAAGCGGCGATCCTTACAAACGAGTATTTTTCGCTTAACGCACTGTCTTCTGAGCAGTACCGAATGTTTCTGGTCGCGTCACCTGCGGTGAGCAGGCACTGCTGAATGCGGTCACGTAATTCTTGTTGCTGATTTAAGATATCCAGCATAGCTGAATACTCCATGTATGGGTGATTTTCGTACGGGGCGCATGTATCGCTTAAACCGGATATCGGCGTGATGTGGGCTATGTACGGGTTATCGTATGCACCGGACGGTATGTGCACCGCCAAATTCCGTTCCAGAATCTCAAAGGTCGCTCTCAATACAAGATAGTCTTCATCTCCTATGATCTCCGTAGATTTCATCAGTTCGATATAGTCGTAGATTGCCTTCCAGGAACCGCCAGCCTGGTAATCAGATGATCCGAGCAGGTATGGTAGTGGGATTAAGAAATTGCATACGGCAGATACAGAGCGGTCCAGACGGACGCTCACGGGAATAAAATCGTCCCCGAATGTATTCTGGTAATAGGAGTAAAATTTGCGGTACGCGGCATTTCTGGGCTCTGCGCAGGTCAAAAAAACACCCAGCAGTTCCAAATCGGGGTTTAAATCTTCATCTGATGCGATATCCAGAACCTGGTTGATGATGGGGGTAACGCCCTGGTAAGAATAGCCGTCCGGCTTTACCGGAATCAGGACGTAATCACTGCAGCAGAGCGCATTCTGCACAGAGCCGCCAAGATCCGGATGCGTGTCAATCAGGATGTAATCATAGTGTTCCTCTACCTGTTTAATGGCTCGTTTCAACAATTTGTGGATCGCCTTACGTCCGAGGAGGGAATATAAATAATCATCCGTTCTTTGATGTTCTGGTCTGGATGGAATCAGATCAACTCCCTGGTATGGGGTATGGTAGATACAGGCGGCTACTTCTTCCGCTGTTGGCGTATTCATCCTAAAAATATCAACAATGCTTTTAGTGACAGACGCAATGTCTGGCAACAATGTTGCCGTGGTATTTGCCTGGGAATCGTTGTCGATCACAAGGCATTGGTAACCTGCTAATCCAAGCAGCGTTGCCATCAGGGTACAGCTTGATGTTTTCCCGACCCCGCCTTTTTGGTTGATGATCGTAATAATGTGGTCAGTTGGTAAACGCTTCTTCATGACTGCCTCCATTTTTCTTTATGTACCATATATTATAAGAAGTATTTATCGTTTTGTAAACGGCAATTCCTGTAAAACCGTCTGGAAGACGCATTTATATAAAGGATTCCAGAAGCAACGGTGTATGCCGATGTGAGCTTGCAGGAAGTGCGTAATTTATCGTTTAATAAAATGCTTCTTTATATTTGCCGTTTTGTTTCACGTGAAACTGATCCGTGCAAATTTCGCCAAAAATCTGATGTAAGGTTCGGGAAAATATTACATACTGACATTGACATGCAAAAAAGAAAATACACACGGCGTAGCCGGGAAGGGAGATATTTATGATTATTTTAAAACAGAATCGCAGCGCTGCGTCATATACGGATTATCACGGATTTACACTGCAGCCTGGATACTGGTTCGGACATGATGATGAAACAGGGGAATATGTCGCAAGCAGCGGCTGGGAGGTAAACCATGACCTGGCGTTGTACCGGCGCAATCAGGTGACCGGCGAATGGGAAATGTCATGGGTTGACCAGGACGAAACAGAGATCGTCGCATCGGGGTTTGCTGTGCCTGACCTGGCAGCAAAAAAGACGTTCAAGCAATGGCTGAAGGAGGATTATGGGGTAGAACCGGAAGACTATGATGAACATTACTGCGGCACCTTCGCAGATGAAGTGGAATCCGACTATGAAGATTATATCAATGACGGGTTGCCGCTTTTTGCGCGCACAGCAGCAAATATGGAGCTGGCGGCAAAAGATGAAGGAACAGACCTTGAGAACGCAGGCGTGGTGGGAACGGATAAAGTCTTTACGTATCGTGACGGATTCCGCCGCAGCATTACTCCGTATCTGGAAAAAATCAGTCATGGTAATTTGGCCGCAGCGGGTTCGGCCTTCCAGGCGCTGAATACGGACCGCGGTATGATCGATGCGGATATCCGCAGCAAGAAAACAGAAAACCTGCACAGCGTGTCCGAGAAAGCTGATACACTCCTCTTAAACTGCTATCAGTTATTGCGCGGAAACGGGATTGCAGCTCCCAATGCAAGAAAAATCGTGGAGGTTTACTTAAACGATCCGGACTTTTTTGAGCATTCCAGAAAAATGGCGTCAGATGAAACAAATAAAAAAGAATTTGAATCCTTTAAAAATGGCTATGCGGAATTTAATGGCGAGGTTTACCCTTCTGTGATCACGGAGGCGATCAATGTTTTAAGCATGGGGGTGAACGCAGAGCAGATTAAGGCATCCAAACAGATTGAGAAGGCTGCTGCGCTGGAGGAGAAGGCTTACAAAAAGGAATACATGGAAAGCATCATGCAGGTGTATAGCCTCGGACGGGATTGCGGACTGTCTAAGGAAGCGCTGATGTCCGTATTCTCGGTAGATCCGGAGCATTCCGGTATCCGTGACATGGATACGTTCTTTAACGGGTTGGAATCTGTATATAGCAGCAGACACAAAAAGGCGGAACAGCGTGCGATCGCCGAGAATGCCATCGCACTGAACGAACAGTTCATGAGAGAACTGGAAGCATTGAAAGAAGAATGCCGTGAAAATGGTATTGAAGAAAATACGCTGGCTTACGAACTTCGTATGGAACATCTGTATGAAAAGTATCAGATGGACGAGATTCACACCGGCGAAGCGGTAGAAAACCGCGAAGCGGACGAGCCGGAACGTGAATAATCCTAAAAAAGGCGACAAAAAACCGGCGGAAGCAAGTTATCCGCCGGTTATGAAAAATGTTTTTTGTTTGCGGGCAGATGGAAGCAAGTTATCCATCTGCCTGCGGTTTTTAATGGGGTGGGTTAAGGTCAGCATTCCGAATTTTCCATCCGGAAGACTAATTCTTCCAGACTGCTAATCCGGCGTGCTGCCAGTACCTTCGCTGTGGTAGCATATGACTTAAATAAGTCATATACTGCCCCGGAACGGTACAGCACACAGCTGGCCCTTGGTCCAGGCTTATACCGGACATCAGGGATCGCTTCTAATTCCCTGATAAATCCGGTCAGACCGGTCCCACTCCCGACCAGATATCGGTACGATCTTTTGATCGCGCCGATCTGATTGGGGTAGTTGTACTGCTCACACCCCCACTTGACCATTTCATCATTCTTCATCTCGTCATTCTCCTTTCCTTTTCCTTACTTTTACTCTTTCAGTATGGAAACGCCGTCATTTTAAAATAACGTAAAAACCAAGTTAGTGTCCGTTGGGCACTGGAGATAAAACAATCCGGCAATTATATCGGAGGAAGCATTGCAAATTTTGCGTACTTTTGACCAAAAAGTGTTATCCGCAAAAACAGTCTCGGATACCATGTGACATACTGAGGGTAAGGAGGTCATCATGAAGACATTAAATAATTTTCTATTTCAGGACCGTGATTTGGCGCATGACATTTATCTGCGCAGCCTGCACCGAATCACACAGGTGTATTTATTTTTGATGTTGCTGGTATTCCCGTTTTACAGTACAAATTGCTATTTTCATATTCTACGGGATCGGCGAAATTTCTTTCTGTGCGTGACCGGCGTTTATTTATCCGGACTCCTGCTTACGCTTTTATGTCGCATTCCAAGGGAGGAGCGCGGCGTGATCCGACAAAGATGCCGGCTGATGAAAACGGACTGGCTACTACTGATCTTTCTTTGCAGTGCCACTGTGGGAATGATTTTATCGGGGAATGTGAAAGTCGTCTTTTTTGGGACGGATGGCAGATATCAGGGACTTCTTATGTGGGTCCTGTATGGGATTACGTATTTTTGTATCAGCCGGTTCTGGCACATGAATCTGGTTCCGATCCATCTGTTTTTATTGGGCGGTATCATTTCTTCGGTATGGGGAATTACGGATTTTTTCGGTATGGATATCTTCGGCTGGATTGGCCGTGTAAAACCGGAACAGCAAACCATGTTTTCTTCTTCCTACGGAAACATCAATACTTATACCGCTGCCATTTTATTGGTCGCAGGTGTATCAGCTGGCATGACTGTTTTTGCCGGGACAATGCCGCGTAAGGGCGCGGATGGCGCCGGATCCTGTCATAATACGTGTTCCAGGATCCTATACCCGGCCGTTTTTTTTGTTTCCGTGCTTGCATTGATTTATGGCAGATCGGACAATGCGGCATTAGGACTTATGATGTTGTTCCTGGTTTTGCCATATTGGTCGTGGCGTACATCCGGCGGATTGCAGGCATATTGCATGTTGCTAGAATGCGTGGTTGTGGCACTATCTTGCTCCGGGCTTTCCCTGTCAGCATGTCCGGATCTTCCGGTGGATGTGACCGGCAGTATTCTGCTAAACCTTAGCCAATTTCATTCGTATTACTCTCTCCCCATACTACTGTTCCTGACATTTTTAATATACTGGTCCAGCCGGCATGAAGATGGTTCATGGAAATACGGATCATTATGCGTCCGGATTTTCTATTGCTTGATTGTCTGCTTGGCTCTGACCGGTGCAGGACTGATCGCTATGGCGTTTGCCGGCAGGGATTTTAGCTTTGTACCGATGATTGGACGGTATTTTGTCATGACGGATGCCTGGGGTGCACATCGTGGCTATATCTGGCGTGCGGCTTTGGAGGAATACAGGCATTTGAACTGGCTTCAAAAATGCTTCGGGACCGGTCTGGAAACATTTGGCAATCTGATGCGGTCAACCAGATACGAAGACATGATCCGGTCTACCGGGGTGTTCTTTGATTCTCCACATAATGAATTTTTGCAATACCTGGTTACGGCCGGCTTACTTGGATGCTGTGCTCTTTTTGTCTGGCTGTTCTCATGTTGTGTGCGAACGCTGCGTTCTGGTAAAAGCGGGATATCATCTGCATGCGCGGCCGGGATTTTAGCGTATTTTGCTGCTTCCTTCGTTAACATCTCCGTTCCGATCACACAGGCGATCGTGATCGTGTTAATGGGTATGATGATGGCATCTTATGTGGATACCGAAGAAAAAGCGTCTTGAAGACGCTTTTTTCGCGATTTGTCTCATTCCGTTAATGGAAACAAAAATAGGAAAATTATTTTCTTACGTTGGATTTTTGCGAAAAATTTCGTATAATATCTTTAGAAAGAAAAACGATCGCAATACAATCATCAAGGAGGGTTTCATATGAAGCGTATGCCTGAGACTTTTGATAATACATTTGATTATGAGGAGCTGGATTTAGAGATTCATGGCGCGAAAAATAAAAAGGACGCTGATAAGACGGCGGAAGGATTTGCAGAATGGGCTGCAAGTCAGACACACAAAACAAAATCGTAAGAAAAAAGAAGGCCGGGAATATTTCCGGCCTTCTGTTATATTTGTCTGTGCGGTTAATCCTGGTCAAATACCGGGTATGCATTTTCCAAGTAAAACGGATATTGTTCCCGCTTGGATAAGAAAATGACAAAACGATTTACCGGGAAGACCTGATTGAGCGCGTCATACCGGCATGCTTTTGCGGTGATACCATCTGGCAATCCGTAAAAGTTCAAACCGAGCCATGCGCGTTTGCTATAATTACACCATTTCGCAATGTACTTGGCTTCACTCTCCAACGCTCTTTGAAGCAGGTCCATGATCTGCTGCCCATCTTTCTCGTCGTAAAAAGACGAGACGCTTTTAATAAAGTGATTATTTTCCGTTGTACCTATGCGACTTAGCATGGTCTTTTCCGGGATATTGACGTGCTTTTCCAACACGTGGCTTCCATAGCTTTTGCACCAGATATCCATATGGGTCCGGATATGCTGGATTACCTGTTCCTCTGTGATTATTCTTTTTGTCATTTCGACAATCTCCTTTCGTTTCTTCACGATTATGCGTACAAATACTGCAGGATTTCAGCCTGCTCTTCACGGATAAAAAAACAATGCGTAGCGAATACATTTTGCAGATGCCGCATGGTCTTGTTGTTTCGGAATGTGCGGATCGAGACAACCGGCAGATAACAGGAATCATCCTGCTCTTTTTCTGCTTGAAGCTGATATTTTGCATCCTGCACGATCTCCGCCCAGAGAGCTGACGGCACATTGAGTATGATGACACTGTAAGCGCCGCGATCTTCCAACTCATACGCAATACCGCGCTCACGTAAGTTTTCAGTTACATAGTGCTGTAACTGACTGCTAATTTTTTTCTGTTTCATTTTTTCTTGCCTCCATTTCTTCTTTCATTTGATTCAGTGTCAGTATGGAGATGCAGGGATGGTAAAAAAGATATATTTTTGACGGTTAGGGTGTTCTCCGGGAACACCCCTTATCTGCTTCGGAGCAGCCGATGTATAAAAACTGACCGGGATCGGCACTTAAGCAAGCCATACTGAAGGTGTTGTTATTGATAAGGCATTGCGAAAGGAGCAAAAAATAAAAAATGGAAAATGAACGAAAAGAAAAGGTAGTGGATATGTATCTGGTGGAAGTGGCAGAAAACGCGTGCATGACGAAAGCGGATATCCGACGAATCCTGGATCATCTGACGGAAGATGAGATTTTTCCTATGGAGTGTTTTGCGAGAAAAAAACATTCCAGCGCGATTGGATTCATTAGTGCGAGTTTTGCAAAATATCTGCAATTTGATTATGACGAGTTGGAGAATTTTGTCGCATCGATCCTGGATACAGACGGGAGCAGCGAAACCGACGGCTATGCATATCGCGGATATCGGATTTTCGTAGAGAAATTGTAAAAGCGTCTGCAAGACGCATTTATGAAAAACAAAAGGGTGTTCCCCGGGAACACCCCTCTGACTACACTCGATTACAGGCAAAGGAGAAAATCATTATGAGACCAAAATTACTGATACTTGATGGATCGGCCATGATCAGCACGGCTTACTATGCAGTGCTTCCAAATGAAGTGAAGTTCGCAAAAACGGAAGAAGAAAAGGAAAAGTATTTTCATAAGATCCTGCACGCACCTGATGGAACTTACACCAATGCGATTTATGGAATGGTGCGTCAGATGAACGGACTGATCGATGGCTGGCGCCCGGATTATCTGGCTGTGGCTTTTGATAAAACGAGAAATACGTTCCGCCGCGGAATGTTCGCGCAATACAAAGCGCAGAGGGAGGCAACTCCGCTGCCGTTAAAGCAGCAGTTTGTAACCATGCAGAATTTGTTGCAGGATGTGGGCATTCCAGTGCTACTCAGTGACACGTATGAAGCGGATGATCTGGCTGGCACTCTGGCAAATATCCATAAAAACGACATGACGGTCCGTATCGTAACGAAAGATAAAGATTATCTGCAGTTAGTGGATGATGCATGTGATGTGCGCGTCTGGTTTTTGCCAACGCCAAAAGATCTGGAAGAAAAGGGACCGATGTTTGACTTATACCGCGGAAAGGATTTTACCACGGAAATATGTCCATGGCTGAAGAATTATCTGGAATATACGGAAGCTGCAGTAATTGCCGACAAGGGAGTAACACCAGCTCAAATCCCGGATTTAAAGGGAATTGAGGGCGATGACAGCGATCACTACCCGGGTGTTAGGAATGTTTCCTCCGCGGCAACGCCATTACTCAAGGAGTATGGAAGCGTCGAGGGCATTTATGCAGCTATCGATGCATGCGAAGGAGACGCAAAGGAAGAGAAAGCACTGTCTGCTTTCTGGAAAGACAGCCTTGGTATCAAACGGAGCCCGCTAAATGCACTGAAAGCAGGACGCGCGGATGCCGCGCTTTGCAAGGATCTTGCTACGATCCGCTTATACTGCTTTTCGGAAGACCTTTTAACCGGAAAAGAATACCGGACATGTAAGATCGCGGAGTTTAATAAAAAACTTCTGCGCCTTGGAATCCAGTCAGCATTTCTGCCGGAATTCTAAAAAAATACAGGCCGCCGCAATTGCGACGGTCTGTTTTATCAAACGTGATACATAATGAAGGAAGAAAATGAAAAGGAGAAAATTATGATGGAAACAATCTCATCCGTGGTTCAGGAATTCTTACCTGTGTGCCAGGCATTTTATGAAGCACATCAGTTCCAGATCCTTACTGTTCTGTTCGGAGTCGCGGCTGCGGTACTGGTCTTACATATCACAAAAAAACTGATTCATGCAGCATTTACCCTGGTCGTGTTTGTTTTACTGTTATATCTTCGTGGCGCTTTGCCTGCGATTTTGGCAAATTTCCATTAAATGTGACCAAAAAGTGTTATCCGCAAAAACAAGGTTCCATTAACACACGGTATACTGTTTACAAAAATAATAAAGGAGAATAAAAAATGTATCGATTACCAAATGGTGGAAGTGGCAATGCCCTGCAAAAAGCAATTTCAAGGGAGCTTATCAATGCGTTTACGGTTGTATTCGGGGTTACGATCTCAGGAAATGATATCAGCTTGGACTGGGCGCGCCTTATGGACTTTTTGGAGGAAAATCAGTTGCTGAATACTCCTATGGTCTCAGATGAAATGTGGGAGCTTAGAATAATCGGTATGCTCCGCGAGTTATCTGATCCAAGTTATGAATATACTTTTGATTTGCTGGGTGAATATATTTTGTATAAAGTACTTTGTGCGGTATCTGAGTTTGATGATGAATCATGGCAAACATCCGTCACGGCGGAGGAAATGATAGAATTATATTCAATGATTGCCTGTTCAAAAACGATCGCGTGCATGGAAGTCTGCGAAGTGGATGAACTTTCAGAGCTCAGTCGTATAGAGATGACCGAACTAATGAACGATATTACAACCACAATCTGGAACATCTTACATGCACCGGAATATCTGCAAATCCTGGACGAATACATTATGTGGGATTGCGATTACCTGTTATTAGAAGATATCGGAATGGAGAATATGCTGTGTTTGTTAAAGGAACCGGCTTTTGTAAATGAACTTGGTCTCGTCGAATCGAGCGATCAATGTGAACAAATTACCGGCAGCATCAAACGTGCAATTTGTGAGCAGAAGAAATAACGGATGGCTCATTCCTTGCACAGTTTATTGGAAGTGACCAAAAAGTGTTATCCGCAAATGAACGCATTGGAAGGGTATGCCATACTGTAACTGATCAGTAAGAAAGAAGGTGTCAGTATTTGCACAAGGGATTAACAGAGCAATTGAATACAGCAGAGGTTGAATACAATTCGGATTTTGCGGAATGCGAACTATATACGGGCAGTGAGCAGGATGAGCCGGGAAAAGCGGAGCTTTCGCAGGAAGAACAGGAAGAGGCAAACAAAGAACTGGAACAGCTGGATACGGATACGGACGAAGATTATGTAACCGACTTTTACACGCGGACATTCCGAAATATCCCCGTCCTGACGCCGGAAGAAGAGCATCACTACGCAACCCTGTTAAAAACAGGCACGCCGGAAGAACGAAAGCAGGCAAAAGATACTCTGGTCTATCATAACATGCGTTATGTTTTAAAAATCGCCGGGAGATATATCGGTCAGGGGAACGACTATGACGATCTGGTTCAGGTTGGTCTGATTGGCCTGATGCGTGCGATCGATAAATATGATGTGGACATGGGCTACCGCGTGACTACATATGCCACCTGGTGGATCAAGCAGGCCATCACAAGGGATTTAGCGGATAACAGCCGTACAATCCGGCTTCCAGTCCATATCCAGGACAGCGTCAAAAGAATTATGACCGCGGAGCGGGATCTTCAGGCGGAAGGATTCTCCGGCGATGAACTCATCAAACAAATCGCCCAAAAGACCGGGTACCCGATTGAGAAGATCGAACAGGTCCAGAAACTAAAAGTACACTTAGTATCACTTGACTTGAAAATTGGCGGGGAAGGAAATAATGACGGGGAATCGGTCCTTGGGGATTTTGTCGCGGATGAGCGCACAAAAGGCCAGGAGGAGATCGTTGAGCGTATGGATATGCGCGAGGAGTTGACGCATTGTATGGATTCGTGCCTGACCGGCAGGGAAAAAGAAGTAATCCGCATGCGGTTCGGACTGGGTGACGGACGTCCGATGACTCTGGAAGAGATTGGAAGCGTGATGGCTGTCACACGGGAACGGGTCCGCCAGATCGAGGGAAAAGCCCTGCACAAGTTGCGCAATCCAAAATATGTCAAACATTTAAAAGTATATCTGGAATAAGAAAGCAGCGCTTGTGCGCTGCTTTTTTGTTCTATTAGGGGGTAAGGCGATCTGCATACTGATAGCATAACCAAAGAAAAGGAATAAGAGAGGGCAAGAATATGGGAGCAAAAAAGAACTGTGCGGAAGAAATCCGCGCGGACATGGAAGCGCTGAACTATGACGTGCTGTATCATAATGTTTCGGAATTGGTAAAGACTACAGCTGCTGCAGTCGGGAATTCCCTTAGTACATGGGAAGACCGGAAAGTGATCAGCTCGATTTCAAG
>ERZ779840.631-NODE-631-length-38963-cov-6.768068_pt1 | contig 38963 bp, 34 predicted proteins | sample MGYA00511561_ERZ779840 | MGnify/ENA primary metagenome ERZ779840 (study PRJEB29588, sample SAMEA2162036) | human gut metagenome | biome: human gut; feature: human-associated habitat; material: faeces | place: Denmark | collected 2008/2010 ...
GCGGAGATGTTGGTGGCATTGCCTCCGGTGAGCCACAGCCACACCAGAATGAGAATGATGATCCACCACCAGTTATTGCCGCAGCCGCAGCTGCCGCCGCATCCACAAGAATTGCAGCCCATAGTGTACCCTCCTATTATTCAAAAAAGGTTAGTTGCAGCCGCAGCCGCAGTCACCGCAGCCACTGCGTCCGCCGCCGCATGTATTACAGCCACAGCCGCCGCCATAGCCGCTCAGTCCGCCGCTGCTCAGCAGCCAGATAGCAAGAAGAATGATGACCAGGGTGGCGTCATTCAGGCAGATGCCGAAGAGCCCGCGGTTGCTATCGGCAGGGCAGCAGGTATTGCAGCAGTTACCAAACATAGCAGAGATGCCTCCTTTACATTGGGATCACCCCATCTTATGTCGCGGGGAGATTTTGGTGCGGCGTTTAAGCGGCTGGATGCAGCCAATATTAAGGGCAGAACAAAAAAGGAGGGGAGACCCTATGAATCAATACAATGGCTTTACACCGCGGGCGGCCGCGGCATTGGAGGGCGCCCAGCGGGCGGCGCAGCAGGCAGGGCATACCTATATCGGCAGTGAGCACCTGCTGCTGGCGTTGCTGCGAGAGGGGGCCGGAGCGGCTTATACGCTGCTTTTTCAGCGGCGTGTAACAGCGGGAAAGACCGAGCGTGCCCTGCTGCAAATGGTGGGTAGGGGACATCCCACCCTGCTGGAGTCGGAGGAAACGACGGTGCATTACCGCGCCGCAGTGGAAGAAGCGCTGCGGGAGGCCCAGATGGGCGGATTTTTGCAGGCGGGGACCGAGCACCTGCTGCTGGCGCTGTGCGGACAACAGGATTCCGGGGCGGTAAGACTGATGAATAAGCTCGCAGTGGATATCCCCAACCTGACCATTGCCCTGCGAGAGACGATACGGCTGGAGCAGTGCGAGCAGAATAACGACCGGCAGATCCCCAAGGTGGTGGGAAAGGCCCAGCGGCAGACCCGCAGTGTGATGCTGGACCGCTTTGGCCGGGAGCTGACTGAGCTGGCCCGGCAGGGACGGCTGGATCCGGTCATTGGGCGGGAACAGGAGACAGAGCGGCTATTGCAGATCCTTTCCAGGCGTTCCAAAAATAATCCCTGTCTGATCGGTGAGGCGGGAGTGGGCAAGACCGCCGTGGTGGAGGGGCTGGCGCAGCGCATTGCGGAGGGCCGGGTGCCGCTGGCTCTGGCGGATAAGCGGATCATTACTCTGGACTTGCCAGCAATGGTGGCCGGTACTAAGTATCGCGGCGACTTTGAGGAGCGGATCCGGTCCATTATGGAGGAAGTGGCGGCGGCTGGGGATGTGATTCTTTTTATTGATGAGATTCATACCATTATGGGCATTGGCGCGGCGGAAGGCGCGGTAGATGCGGCTAATATCATGAAGCCGAAACTTGCCCGCGGGGAATTGCAGGTTATTGGTGCCACCACCATAGCGGAGTACCGCAAGACCATCGAAAAGGACGGCGCGCTGGCCCGGCGGTTCCAAAGTGTGCTGGTGGAGGAGCCTACCGAGGAACAGACAATGGCGATCCTGCGGGGGCTGTGCCCGCGCTATGAACAGCACCACGGGATGATCATTACCGAGGACGCGCTGGAGGCAGCAATCCGGCTTTCGGTGCGGTATTTCCCGGCGCGCTTTTTGCCGGATAAGGCCCTGGACCTGCTGGATGAAGCGGCAGCCAGGCTGAGAATCCACCGGGCGGATATGCTGGGAAGCGGAATGAGAGCATCCCGGCGGCTGATGCTGACCCAGCGGGAGGTACAGCAGGCGGCGGGGGCGATGACCGGGCTTGCGGTGGGACAGGGCCTTTCGGCCGAGCGGCTGGAAAACGGCCTGCGGCAAAGTGTGGTGGGGCAGCAGGAGGCAGTGGAGACGGTCATTCATGCCATCCTGCGCAGCAATGCCGGGCTGCGGGATCCCCGGCGCCCCATCGGGAGTTTTTTGTTCCTGGGGCCCAGTGGAGTGGGCAAGACCCAGTTGTGCTACGCATTGGGCAAAACGCTGTTCGGCAGCGAGGAGAATATCATCAAGCTGGATATGAGCGAATACCGGGAGCCGCACAGTATTTCCCGGCTTATCGGGGCGCCCCCCGGTTATGTGGGGTGTGAGGAAGGGGGCATCCTGACTGAGGCGGTGAAAAAACACCCAATGAGCGTGGTGGTCTTTGATGAGATAGAAAAGGCACACCCGGATCTTTACAATTTGCTGCTGCAGATTTTGGAGGACGGGCGACTGACCGACAGCCAGGGCAGATTGGCGGTCTTCAGCAATACGGTGGTTATCTTGACCAGTAACCTGGGAGCGGAGGCGATGCTGCATCCGCAGAGGATGGGCTTTGGCGATGCCGGGGCGGACGCGAAGACGATGGTGCTCTCCAAACTGCGGGAGCAGCTGCGGCCGGAGCTGCTGGGCAGATTGGATGAGACGATTCTGTTCCAGCCACTGAGAAAGGAAGAGCTGCGGCAGATCGCGGTGCAGCTGCTGCAGGGGGTGCAAAGCCGCCTGCGGGAGCAGGAGATCGGGATGGAATTTGAGGACACGGTGGTGGAACAGATTGTTGCGGGGGCGGAGGAGGGCCCCTATGGGGCGCGCCCGCTGCGGCGGCTGGTACGCACCATGGTGGAGGATCCGCTGACGGAACGGCTGCTGGCCGGGGAGCTGCGTGCCGGGGATATCCTGTGCTGCGGCTGGGAGCAGAGCACCCTGCAGATGCACGAGCGGATACCGGCGGCGCAGTGAGTGAAGTTTCTGTATGGAGCGGGCCGACCTGCGGCTTTTGCGGATTGTAAAAAGATGTCGCTTTACAGATGCGGCGTCTTTTTTTATAATAGAGGTGGAATGACAAATGCTATTTTGGACAGGCATGAAAATGCATGAGAAAAGACGATATGAGGCTACGGATATGCGAAGGATTACAGAGGCGCTAAACCAAATCGTTCACAGTATAGAATGTAAAAATGTTTTGGAAATTGCTTGCGGCAGTGGAGAATTTTCCCTCGAAGCGGCCCAGTATGCTCATTCTGTAACATGCATTGATTTAGACGATAGTCGCTTGCTGCCATCGGTAAGGAATGCAGAAAACATAGTTTTTCTACTGATGGATGCCATTAACTTACAGATGGCAAGTGATAGCGTCGATGTTATTGTGTTCTATAATGCACTTGCGCATGTTGAAAACGAGTTAGAAAAGATCTTGAATGAATGTTATAGAGTTTTACGGAAAAGAGGGGAGCTATATTTTATCAGCTCTTTTGGAATTGATAAAATCGCTGTAGAAGCCACACTGTTGCCAATGTTAAAGAAACAAAAAATTTATTTCAGCTTGAGTCAAACAAAAAATTTTATAATTGTACAAATAGGTGCTTAATTCAGTTTGAGTAATTCACACAGGATATAACGCTAAATATAATTGTCCATTCAATATGTTTGGCGAGAAAATACAACATAAAAGGAGTACCTACTATGGAAAACAAAATCTTTACCTTACATAAAACCGTTACCGAGGCAGATACCGCTGCCCATGTGGGGAGCGGCAGTCTACCTGTATTGGCAACCCCGGTTCTTATTGCGTGGATGGAAGCGGCAGCCTGTGGCTGCTGTGCCGGACTGATGGAGGAAGGCACCACCAGTGTGGGAACGGAGATGAATATGCGACATACCGCGGCCAGCCCGGTGGGGATGAAAGTGACTGTTACGGCGGAACTGACTGCGGTGGAGGGCAGAATTCTTTCTTTCAAGGTTTATGCCGAAGATACCGCCGGTGCCATCGGCGAGGGCAGCCATACCCGCGCCGTAATACGGGCGGAGCGCTTTATGGAAAAGACCAACGCCAAGCTGGCCCAGTGAGGGTATCCCCATGATGAGTGCGGCTGCTACAAAAACGAATCCCCGGGTGATGAGCCGGGGCGGTATCATTGCCTGCATGGTGCTGACCCTGCTGACACCGCTGGGATTATTGCTGATCCATTTGGCCCGCGGCAATGCCGAGGCAGTGGAACGCCTGTACAGCCGCGGCTGGTACCATGGTATGGCAACGGCTCTGACAGCGCTGACCGGGAGGGTGCCCTTTTCGGTAATGGAGGTCATCCTGCTTTTGCTGGGGGCCGCTGCGCTGGTGTTCCTTGTTCTTTGGATACGGGAAGCCATCCGGCAGGGAAAGCGCTGGTGGATGGTGTGTTTGAAACGGTTGTGGATCATAGTTTCGGCGGCTTCGGCGGTATTCTTTTGGTTTATTCTTACCGGGGATCTTAATTACTACCGTATTTCGGTGGGGCAGAGTCTGGGGTTGCAAACCGAGGCAACGGATGTGAAAACGCTTCGGTCACTCTGTCATCTGCTGGCGGGGCAGGTGGCGGAGCTGCGGCCACAGTGTGAGGAAGATAGCGAGGGGGTATTTGCTTCTTCCGTGACCTATGCGGAATTGGCGGAGACCGCTACTGGTGCGGTGACGGCACTGGATGAGATCTATGGGGTACAGCTCTTTGACCTGGCGGGACAGACCCGCCCCAAAGCCATGTATTTTTCAGAGGTCATGAGCTATATTCAGCTGACTGGTGTGATTTTCCCTTATATTTCGGAACCGAATATCAATGTACACCAACCGGCCTATGGAATCTCCTCCACCATGTGTCACGAGCTTTCCCACATCTGCGGCTTTATGCGGGAGGATGAGGCGAATTTTATTTCTTATCTGGCCTGCTATAATAGCGATAATACAGAGCTGCGGTACAGCGGCGCGATGATGGGACTTATCCATGCTACAAACCGCCTGTACCGCTATGACCCAAACGCCTGGCAGGAGATTTATACGCTGCTGCCGGAAGGAGTGCTGCGGGATCTGGCGGCCAACAGCCGTTACTGGAAAAAGTATGAAACGCCGGTAGGCGAAACGGCTGACCGCTGGAACGATGCCTACCTAAAGGCCAATGACCAGACCGATGGGGTGCAGAGCTACGGCCGTATGGTCGATCTGCTCATCGCTTTTTACAGGGCGCAGGGATTGATTTGAGCAGTATATTTGCCGGTTCCTGCAAACCGAGAGAGGCCGACCCTGTGGGTTGGCCTTTTTTGCAAGTTAAGGCCATGTTAAATTTCATTTTTGGCTTGACAAATGCCGTGGGCAGGCCTATACTTGCAGATATATTTTTTACGCAAAGGAGTGCGGAACAATGAGTAAAGTGTTCATTCCGGCAGGTTACCACAGCTGCCTTTCCCTGTACGATACCCAAAAGGCCATCAGCCTGATCAAGCGGGTGTTTGAGGATACTCTCTGCGGAAATCTGAATCTCAGCCGGGTATCAGCCCCGCTGTTTGTGGAGGCTTCCACCGGTCTGAACGATGACCTAAACGGCGTGGAACGCCCTGTTTCCTTTGATGTACCGGATATCGGCCGGGATGCACAGGTGGTGCACTCCCTGGCTAAGTGGAAGCGCCTGGCGCTGCACCGCTACGGCTTCCGTCCCGGCAAGGGCCTTTATACCGATATGAATGCCATCCGGCGGGATGAAACGCTGGATAACATTCACTCCATCTATGTGGACCAGTGGGATTGGGAAAAGGTCATCACGCCAGAGGAGCGTAATGTGGCCTATCTGAAGGCTACGGTACAGAGTATTGTGGATGCGATCGTTTCCACTCAGCGCACCCTGCGGGCCATATATCCGCAGCTGAATACGGTTCCGGACCTGGTGCCGGAGGTCACCTTCATCACCACGCAGGAGCTGGAGGACCGTTACCCGGAGCTGACCCCCAAGGAGAGGGAAAATGCCATTGCGAGGGAATGCGGCACTGTATTCCTAATGCAGATTGGCGGTAAGCTGCGCAGCGGCCAGCCCCATGATGGCCGTGCCCCAGACTACGATGACTGGACCCTAAATGGTGACCTGCTGGTTTATAACCGAGTGCTGGGAACAGCATTCGAGCTGTCCTCCATGGGCATCCGTGTAGATCCTGCGGCACTGGACCGCCAGCTGACCCTTTCCGGCTGTGAAAACCGCCGTACATTGCCCTTCCACCGGATGCTGCTGGCCGGAAAGCTGCCGCTGACCATTGGTGGCGGTATTGGCCAATCAAGACTGTGCATGTTCCTAATGGGGACCGCCCATATCGGTGAGGTGCAGTCTTCGGTGTGGGATGACGATACCATGCAGAAATGCGAAGCCGCGGGTATTATCCTGCTGTAAGTTCTTTAATAAAAAGACCGTCCGGTTTTGTGCCGGGCGGTTTTTGGCATTCCACTTTGTGCAGATACAAAAAGAGGGCACCTGTGGGTGCTCTCTTTTTGTGAGAAAATATATTTAGGGAAAAACATTGAGGGGACGAAGATATTATTTAGCGAGGGTGGTAATGAGGTTATACAGGGCACGAATGGCCAGACCCAGGGTAGCTACAGCAGCAATGCCGCCCAGTACATTACGAATGACAGAGTTGGTGTAGTTGCCCAGCAGTTTTTTGCTATTGGCAATGACCAGCAGCAGAATAGCGATAAAGGGGAGAATGAAACCGCTGATGGCCTGGGCCGCTACGATGATGGCAGCGGGGGAGGTATTTACCATGGCCAGCACGGTGCCAAATACGATAACGATGATCGCCAGCAGCTTAGCTTTGGTGCAGGAGGAACCGCCCTCCCAGTGGAACAGGGCACTGAAGATGGTCTTGAAGGTGAAGCCGACTGCGATAGCAGAGGACAGACCGGCGGCCAGCAGGCCGATATCGCCTACCACACGGGCCCAGGAACCCAGTACCGGCTCCAGAGATTTAGTGAAGGTCAAGGCGCCATTGACGGAAGTGCCGGTCCCATACAGCACAGTGCCACTAGTGATAAGGATAGAAGCAGTGATGATAATACCGATAATGATGTTGAAACGAATGTCAAAACGGGCATCGGGCAGCTCCTCAATGGAAGTGTACTTGCCCTGAGAGGTGATGGAGTGCAGGATGAGGTTCATGCCGATAAGGGTGGTACCGATGAGCGCCATGGTATTCATCAGGCCGCCTTCGGGAACAACAGGAACCAAACCGGTTACGACTTGGCCCAGGTTGGGGGCAACAGCAATAGCGGTAACAAGGAACAGAACACCCATGACGCTGACGAATACCTGCATGATGGTCTCCAAGACCTTATTGGAGGCTAAGGCGGCGATAAGGGCGATAACGCCGATGATGAGAGCGGAGACCCACTGGGGCATCCCAGTGATATCCTGCAGACCGGCGGAAGCGCCGATCTCATTGCCAGACTGGAACGCGAAGCAGGAGATACCGACGGCTAAGCCGACAAATATCTGGACAAACAGGCGCCAGCCGCGGCTTTCGGGCTTCAGGGCGATGGCTGCATCGATGACATTCTTGTGAGAAGCGATGGCGATGCGGGAGGACATTTCCATGAGGACGATGAGGGCGATGCCGGAGAAGACAACGGCCCACAGCAGAGCATACTGGAACTTAACGCCCACCAGGGTAGCGGTGGTAATGGTGCCAGGGCCAATGAATGCGCTGGTAATAATAGCGGCAGGTCCCATATTTTTCAGCTTTTGCATAAAAGTCTTTTTTTCCATTAGAGTTTACCTCCTAAGTGAACTTCAGATCACATTTTGGTTAAGTGCTTGTTGGCACAGGAACTGCGCCCCTCACGCACGGTCTATGCCAGCTTGCACTTTAGCAGATTTGAACGATAGAACTTATTTGGTTTGGTTGAGACTCAACTTTCAAGGCGATTATACCAACTTGATAAGGCATTAACAATGGTTCTGTGCACGAAATATCGCCTATAGTGGTGGGCAATCTGCACAATCAATTGAAGTTTGTTAAAGAAGAATCAAAGAAATGCGGAAGAATTTTGTTGATGCTGCATATTGTTTCCTCCATCGCCACAAATAATTTGGCGAATTTATTGCCGACTAATAGAAAATGGGGACTTTGTAGTGCTGTGCTAAGATAAATAATGAAATGGCCTGTTGTGCACCATGCATATTCCAAATCGTTTTTTTTAGATACCGGAAACGATGACGAAAAGCCAGGAAAGTGGCACAATGAAAAAGCAAACCAGCCCAAGTATAAGTGGGCTGCCCCTCCCCGGCACCCCTCCGCCGCGGTAATGCGACTAAATACGAAAGAAATTGGTGAATGATATGGAAAGAATAGAACAAGCCAATAAGGAAGCGCTGCGGCGCATCCTCAGTGGAGAACCGGAACTCATTGATGTGTGCCCGGCCGGGGAAGTGATCCCGGAGTTAGATAACCATTCCATCGGCCATGCGGGCCCTCCTATCGCCTGGAAAGAGATGTGCGGCCCGATGCAGGGTGCTATTATGGGAGCTGCAGTATATGAAGGGATGGCTTCCACCCTGGAGGAGGCAGCCGAGATGGCCGCTTCCGGTAAGATCCACTTTATCTCCAACCACAGCATGCACTGTGTTGGCCCCATGACCGGTATGATCACCCGTTCCATGCCGCTGTGGGTGGTCCGTAATAAAACCTTTGGCAATTACGCCTACAGCACCTTTAACGAAGGAATCGGCAAGGTCATGCGCTTTGGCGCTAACTCCACGGAGGTTATTGACCGCCTGCGCTGGATCCAGAATGATTTGGGCCCTGCTATGAAGAGAGCGCTCCAGGAATCCGGACCTATTTCCCTTAAGCTTATCATTTCTCGTGCGTTGGCGATGGGTGATGAGATGCATCAGCGCAATGTGGCGGCATCCTCGTTGCTTACCCGTGAACTGGCCCCTTACCTTGCCAATGTGGTGGAGGACCCGGCCAAGCGCTTTAAGATTCTTAGCTTCCTTTCCACCAACGATCAGTTCTTCCTGAACCTCGCCATGGCGGCGGGCAAGGCAACCATGGATCCCATCCGTGATATTCCGCATTGCAGCGTAGTGACAGCGATGAGCCGCAATGGTACCAACTTCGGAATTCAGGTCAGCGCGCTGGGCGACCGCTGGTTCCAGGCGCCCGCCTGTATGCCGGTCGGCCTCTATTTCCCCGGTTATTCCGAAGCGGATGCCAACCCCGATATGGGCGACAGTGCCATCTGTGAGACCTTTGGAATCGGTGGCTTTGCCATGGCATCCTCTCCCGCGGTGGTGCGCTTTGTCGGCGCCGGAAATATCAGCAGCGCCATGAAGTATTCCCGCGATATGATGGAGATCACCATTGGGGAAAACGATGCCTATGTGATGCCGACCATGGACTTTACCGGTACCGGCACAGGCATTGATATCCGCAAGGTTATTGAAACGGGTATTCTGCCTGTCATCAATACTGGTATGGCGCACAAAAAGCCTGGTGTAGGGCAGGTGGGTGCGGGTGTCGTTAAGCCTCCTATGGAGTGCTTTGAACAGGCCCTGTATGCGCTGGCCGAGTACGAAGGGGTAACCGAAGAATAATCGCAACAGATAGTTAATAAAGGAGATAACCATGAGCGATCTGAAGGAAATGATCCGGCAGGCCAATGAAGTTGCCGTCAATAAAATGAAGAATGCCCAGCCCTACTGGGTGGATATCAAACCCGCCCATGAGGTGCTGGGAATTGACAAGTACACCCTGCTGCATGCAGGCCCACCCATTGCGTGGGAGGAGATGTGCGGCCCCATGCGCGGAGCCATTGTTGCCGTACTGAAATATGAAGGCCTGGCGGAAAATGATGAAGAAGCCCTTGCGCTGGCAGGCAGCGGTAAGATAAAATATGAACCGTGCCATCACCACAATGCCGTAGGTCCCATGACGGGTGTGACCTCCTATTCCATGCCGATGATTTGCGTGTTGAATAAGGAGAACGGCAATTATGCCTATTCCACCATCAATGAGGGCACCGGCAAGGGCATCCGCTTTGGCAGCTGCGGCCAGGATACCGTAGACCAGCTGGTGTGGCTGGAAAAGGTGCTGGGCCCGGCGCTGAAGGATGTTGTCCACACCATGGGCGGGATTAACCTAAAGATGATCATTTCTCAGGCGCTGGCCATGGGGGATGAGCTGCATATGCGCAATAATGCCGCTACCAATCTGTTTGTAAAGACCATAGCGGAAACGCTGTGCGAGGTGGTAGAAAGCCGTGCGGCGCTTACCCAGATTATGCACTTCCTGACCTGGAACAATGACCAGTTTTTCCTCAACTTTGCCATGGCGGCCAATAAGGCCTGCGCCGATGCGGCACATGGCATCGAGCATTCCACCATGGTGACCGCGATGGCCCGCAACGGCGTCAATATCGGCATCCGGGTGAGCGGCCTGGGCGACCGCTGGTTTACCGCTCCCGCAGCGGATGTGGCAGGTGCTTATTTCCCGGGCTATTCCGCGGAGGACGCCAATAAGGACATCGGTGACAGCGCCATTATGGAAACCGGCGGCATTGGCGGCATGGCCATCGCTACTGCCCCTGCCATTGTTCGCTTCCTGGGTGCTGGCAAGTACCAGGACGCTGTGAACTACACCAACAACATGTACGAAATCACCCTTTCGGAGCAGGATCAGTATGCCATGCCGGATATGGATTTCCGTGGTTCGCCCATCGGTATCGATATTCTCAAAGTAGTGGAAACCGGTATTTCCCCCATCATCAATACCGCTATTGCCTGTAAACGCCCCGGCGTTGGTATGATCGGTGCCGGTATTTCTAAGGCACCGCTGGAAATGTTCGAAGAGGCGATGGTTGCCTTTGGTGAAGCGCACGGCCTGCAATAATAACAAAGTGTTTGATTAGCCGGCAGGCGTCGGGCCCCTATGGGGAACCGACACCTGCTGTGCTATGCTTTAATAAAGAGAAAGAACGGAGTATACTATGGAACTCAGTCCAATCCTATTATGCCTGCTGGCAGCAGTGCCGGTACTGTTGCTCATTATTCTGCTGGTGGGCTGCAAGTGGAGCGTGGGCCGCGCGGCGGTCGTTTCGGTCGCAGTAGATGCTGTAATTGCTCTATCTGCATTTGGGGCGCATCCGCTGCAAATTCTGGTCAGCGCCGCCAAGGGCGCATGGAGTTCACTCAGCATTATTCTCATCATCTGTCCGGCAATCCTTATGTACAATATCGTGCGGGAGGCTGGCGCATTTCGTGTCATTCGTGCGGGGATTCAGCAGGCCACCCCCAATAAGCTTCTGCAAATTCTCATCATCGGCTACACATTTTCGGCATTTTTGCAGGGGATCACCGGCTTCGGCGTACCGGTGGCGATCTGCGCGCCGCTCCTCATCGAAATAGGTGTTTCTCCGCTCTGGGCGCTTGCCATTGCCCCTTTGGGCGAGGCGTGGGGCAACACCTTCGGTACGCTCAGCGCTGCATGGGATGCGCTGGCGGCGCAGGCGGGCTTGAACGAAGCCATGCCCCTTTACTGGCAAAGCGCTTTGTGGACCGCTGCGCTGCTCTTCGCAATGAATCTTGTTTCCGGATTACTGGTCTGCTGGTTTTACGGCAGGGGCGCAGCACTTCGCCGCGGATTGCCCGCTGTACTGGTGCTCAGTCTGGTGCAGGGCGGCGGGGAACTGCTGATGAGTCAGGTCAATACCACACTCTGCTGCTTTATTCCCTGCTGTCTGGCTTTGGTGGTATCGCTTCTTTTGGGGCGGCTTCCACTTTACAATACACCGTGGGAGCTGGAAAACAGCCGTGCCATGGAGCCGTCGCGCGGAACGCTTTTGTCGGAACAGGCGCCGCAGGGGATGGGCATTCTGCACGCGTTTTCACCGTACCTGGTGATGACTGCTTTTTCGCTGGTTTGCCTGCTTATTCCGTCAGTCAAGCGGGTACTGGCTGGTGTTTCGGTTTCGCTTAGTATCCCCGCTATTACCAGCGGTGGGGTGGAGGTCACCGAAGCTATTGCCGGTTTTTCACCGCTCAGCCTCACCAACGCGGGTGTGTTCCTGTTTTTGGCGGCAGGCTTCGGGTTCTTTTATTTTCGGCGTCGGGGCTGGCTTACAGCGGGCAGCGGGCAGCAGATCCTGCGGGACAGCCTGAAAAAAGCATGGCCATCCTCTGTTTCGGTTATGGTGTTTCTGGTGCTTGCCAATATTATGAGCGGCACCGGCCAAACCGCTGCCTTGGCGGGTGGATTTTCCGCGGTATTTGGGCCGTACTATGCGGCGCTGGCAGCGCTGGTGGGAATGCTCGGCTCCTTTATCACCGGCTCCAATATGTCCAGCAATATCCTGTTTGGCGGCTTCCAGATGACGACGGCAGAACTGGTGGGCTTGCAGCCTGCCCCTATTCTGGCGGCACAGACCGTGGGCGGCAGCGCCGGCAGCCTCATCAGCCCCAGCAAAATCGTTCTAGGGGCTACAACAGCCGGCCATCCGGAAATGGTTGGTGCTATCATCAGAAAGCTGCTGCCGGTGGCACTGCTGTTTTCGCTCACCTCCGGCGCGGTAGTATTGCTTAGCGGACTGATGCTGGGCTAAAAAAATATTGGTATACAAAAAAGACTGTGGGTATGATATACTTAACTTATATCATGTCCACGGTCTTTTTATAGGAGGGGGATATCATGTATACCATCGGTTCATTCCTGCGGGAAGAGGAGCTGACCGGCTTAAAGCTTATGACGGATACCGCCGATCTGCAGGCGGAAATCACCAATATCAATATTATCGATAATCCCGATTCCTACGATTGGCTTTCCTCCGGGGATTTTTTGCTGACCACCGGCTATTTTCTTCGGGATGATGAGGCTATGCAGTGTCAGCTTGTACGGGAGCTTTCGGAACTGGGGTGTGTGGGGCTGGCCATTAAAACCCGCCGCTATTTGGATGTGATTCCGGAGGCGATGCTGGAGGAAGCGAACCGGTTGGGCTTCCCGCTCATCAATATCCCGGTCCAGTATCCTCTCAGCAAGATCTGCAAGGTGGTGTTTGGCCGGCTTTCCGGCGGCGGGGTGGAAAAGGCCGACCGCTTTGTTTCGCTTTATCATTCCATCACCGAGAGCATGCTGGAGGCAGATGGCGTTTTCCGGATGCTGGGCGTCCTTAGCGACTTTATCGGTAATGCGGTGCTGCTGCTGGGGGCCAAGTGGGAGCTGATGGCCTATGCCGAAAATGCTGGAAACCCAATGCCGCTTTCGCGGTATCTCCCACTGCAAAAGGGGGAGGTTATTTTCCCAGAGAGCATTACCGGCAATATGCCTTCGGATTTTTCCAAATATGCCAAGGCCATCAAACGGGTCTTTTCCGCTGGGCAGGAGCGTGCGGTCTGCCGCATACTGCCGGTTTCCGGCGGCAATGCCCTGTTTGGTTACTTGGTGGTGTGGGAGACCGGCCGCAAAATGCAATCGGTGGAATATCTGGCCTTGGAGATCGCGGCCTCTTCCTTGGCGCTGGAGCGCTTCCGCACCCGCCAGATCGAGGAGATCCGGATGCATATCCGGCAGGACTTCTTTGACGATTTGCTCAGCGGCAAGCTCCATTCTGTCGAGGAGGTGGGCAGCATTGCCGGGATGCACAATATGGACGCCGAGGGGACCTATCTCTGCATGGTCACTAAGCTGGACAGCGCCGCCCGCGGGACCGAAAACTATGTGGAAATGCAGGATGCCTTCCTGCGCATCAAGGACCGTATGATCGCCCAGATCGGGGAACTTTCCCGCGAAGAGGGCCGCAGCTGCATCTCTATTCATCGTGGCAGCCTTATTATCACCTTTCTGCGCATTGCCCATACCGAACCGGACCAGCGCATTAGTGAGGAAAATCGGCGGTTTATCCAGCGGCTTTACCACCGTCTGCATGCCATCACACAGCAGTATGTCCTCAATATCGGTGTGGGGGAGCCGACCGCCCGTCTTATCAATGTGCGCCGCAGCTTTACCCAGGCGCAGGAGGCTATCCGGGTCTCCGGCAATTTGCGCAGCGTGGCAGGGGTGCATTTTTACGAGGACCTCATCATCTATCAGCTGCTTAGCAGCGGAGTGGAAAATGAAAAATCCGCCGAGCTCTATACGCTGTCTATCCGCAGTCTGGTAGAGTATGATAAACAGAACGCGACCAACATGGTGGAAACGCTGGACTGTTACTTTGCCTGCAACTGTAATGTTAGCGAAACAGCCAAAGCCCTCTTCATCCATCGCAACACCCTCATTTACCGCATTGATAAGATTAAATCTATTCTGGGGAGGGATCTCAAAGATTCCGAAGAGCGTCTGCTGCTGCAGCTGGGCCTGCGGGTCTATCAGGTGCGGCAGATTCGTGAAGCGGCCGCCAATTCTTGAGCTTGACCGCGGGAATGTTTTTCTCTCTACTGCCATACAAAAGAGCAGGAGGGGGAGTTTGCATGAAAAGATGGATGACCCTGCTGCTGGGGTGCCTGCTGCTGTGCACCGCCTGTGGAAAAAAGGAACTGTTAGGATCCATTGCACTGCGGGAAGATACCAACCCGGAGCAGATAATAGAAGAGCTTTCCCAGCGGTATGATTTGCCGGAAAGTATGCTGCTGGAATCTGCCGCGGACCTGGCAGCACTGCTGCAAATAAAGGAAAAGTACCTGCTGTTGGGTTGTGGGCGTATTGCAGCCCCGGAGGACAACCCACAGCAAATACTATTGGCGCAGGCGGCCCCGGGCAAAACGGAAAAGGTGACTGCCACCCTGCAAAAGCGTCTGGAGACAGTACAGCGGGCATTTCCCGGGTATCCTTCGGCGCAGGCCGGGCGGGTCATTACAGCAGGGGATTATGCTCTTTTGGTCATCGTCACCGCCGATGATATGGATACTGTGCAGCAGGAGATTATGGATTATTTTATCGGAGGGAAATAGCAAGAAAAAATGGTTGCACACGAACTTAAATTCGTGTATAATATCTTAGTAGGCCATGACAGGTCGTGCAAAGGCAGCCTTTGTCATGCGGAAATCTGGTCCTGTGCGACGCAGTGCTGTGAACCATGTCAGGCGGGGAACCGAGCAGCATTAAGCAGTATTTGCGGGTGCCGCAGCCAACCGGGTTTCCGTGTGATAAAGGCTGCCTTTTCATTTTGCGGGAAAGGGGAGAAAACGGAATGTACCAGGCACTGTACCGAAAGTGGCGTCCCCGCACCTTTGAGGAAGTGGTGGGGCAGGAGCATATCACCACCACGCTGAAAAACGAGATGATTCAGGGAAAGCCTGCCCATGCGTATCTGCTGATGGGCAGCCGTGGCACCGGCAAAACCACCTGCGCCAAGCTCATCGCCAAGGCGGTGAACTGCCGCAACCCGGTGGATGGCAGCCCCTGCGGCCAATGTGACTGCTGCCGCGGTGTGGATAACGGCAGCCTGGTGGATGTAGTGGAGATTGATGCCGCCAGCAATAACGGCGTGGATAATATCCGTGACCTGCGGGAGGAAGCCGTTTTTCTGCCCAATATCGCCAAATACCGCGTTTATATTATCGATGAGGCGCATATGCTTTCCGTCGGGGCGGTCAATGCCCTGCTCAAGATTATGGAGGAGCCGCCGGAGCATGTGATCTTCATTCTGGCTACCACCGAAGTACACAAAATTCCTGCCACTATTCAGTCCCGCTGTCAGCGGTTTGATTTTAAGCGGATTGCGCCGGAGGTCATCCGGGATAGGCTGCTTTTCATTGCCGGGCAGGAGGACATGACCTTGACGGAAGAAGCCGCGGCTCTCATTGCCCGCATTGCCGATGGCGGTATGCGTGATGCCCTTTCTCTCCTTGATCTTTGCTGGGCACACGCCCATGATATCACCGTGGAGGCCGTCAGCGAAGCGGCCGGGCTTGTGGGGCAGGATTATCTTTTTGAGATCGCCGATGCCGCCGCGACGGGGGATTTTACCGGCGCAATGGATGCCATGGAGCGCTTGGCCGGACAGGCTGTAGAATATGACCGCCTGTGCAGTCAATTAATCAACCATTACCGCAACCTGTTGGTGGCAGCTACCGCTCGCGATCCCGAACAACTTATTGTCTGCCTGCCACAGACGCTGGAACAGTATAAAAAGCAGGCGGCCTCCTTTACCCCGGCCGCGCTGATGGATGCCATCAGAACGCTGCAGGATACCCAGGCCGCTATGGCTCGCAGCACCAGCCGCCGGGCGGAGATGGAACTGGCTCTCTTAAAGCTCAGCGACCGGCGGGTAAGCCCCAGCCGGGAAGCGCTGGTCGCCCGCATCGAGGAGCTGGAAGCCAAGCTCAACCGGCTGCTGGCGGAGGGGATCCGCCCCGCTCCGGCCCCGGCGCAGCAGACGGCTGTCGGAGGAATGTTCCAGCCACAACAAGAGGGATCAGCCGAACCGGAGCAGGTAGCGCTGCCAGGCATGGAGCTGCCCCCGCAGCAGGAGGAAGCAGCCCCACCGGCTGCAAAGCCTGCCGCTACCCCGGTGGAGCCAATGCCGGAGGATCAGTGGCTGCAGGTGCTGGATCGTCTTGGCGTCATCAATAAGATGCTGGCAGGTGCCCTGCAAGGCAGCCATGCCCATTTCCGCGGGCAGACTGTCCTTATCGAGTGTGATAAGCCCATCTTCCTGGAGATGATGCGCAGCAATGACTTCACTCGTCAGAGCCTAAAGCGAGCTATCGCCGAAGTGACCGGTGTAAAATACGGTGTGGGGCCTTACACCGCTGCGCCCAAGGCAACCACCCCGCAGAGCTCTCCGTTGGAGGATCTCATCAAGCAGGCAGAGGGAATGGGCATCCCGGTTACCAGAGAATAATAACCAAAAAGGAGAACCAATATGAAAGCAAGAATCCCCCAGGGCGCCGGCGGCGCCGGTAATATGAACCAGATGATGCAGCGGATGCAGAAGATGCAGGAGGAAATGACCCGTGCCCAGGCGGAACTGGAAGAAAAGGTCTACCATGTTTCTGCTGGCGGCGGCAATATTGAAGTTGAAATCAATGGCAAAAAGGAAGTGACATCTGTTACCCTTAAGCCGGAAGTAGTTGATCCTGATGATATCGAATTTTTGCAGGATCTGATCCGGGAGGGCGTCAATGAGGCCATCCGTGCCTGCAATGCGGATGCCGAACAGACCATTGGCGCCATTACCGGCGGCCTGGATCTCGGCCTGTAATCTTATTTTTCCGTAAGAGGGGGAGGGGATCGCATGGATTCCACCGCAGCGCCGCTGCAAAAGCTTATCGAGCAGTTTGCCCGCCTGCCGGGTGTCGGCCGCAAGATGGCTCAGCGGTTCGCCTTTTATGTGCTGGATCTGCCGGAGGACAAGGCCAAGGAATTTTCCGCTGCCATTCTGGAGGCCAAGAGCAAGATCAAAAAGTGTTCCGTTTGCGGCAACTTTACCGAAGGGGAGCTTTGCCCCATCTGCTCTGCCAAGGGACGGGATACCTCCCTTATCTGCGTGGTGGAGGACCCGCGTGATGTCCTGGCCTTTGAGCGCACCCGGGAGTACAACGGTGTTTACCATGTGCTGCACGGGCTTATTTCCCCCATGGATGGAATAGGCCCCGACCAGCTTACCATCAAGGAGCTGCTGGCCCGCATAGCCAAAGGCGATGTCAGCGAGGTCATTATGGCTACCAACCCCACCGTGGAGGGGGAAGCGACCGCAATGTATATTGCCAAGCTGCTCAAGCCCCTTGGCGTCAAAGTCAGTCGGTTAGCCTACGGCATCCCCGTGGGCGGTAACCTGGAATACGCCGATGAGGTGACCCTATGGCGTGCCATGGAGGGTCGCAGCGAGCTTTGATCTTCCCCTTGACAAATCGAAATTTTGTGATATGATGTGATTCCACCGAAGAAAAGGAGTGACTGCGCATGGCAGAAAAGCAGGGAATCAAGCAGATCGCCGCCAACCGCCAGGCGCGGCACGAATACTTTGTGGAAGAATCCATGGAAGCCGGTATTGAGCTGTTCGGTACCGAGGTAAAAAGCCTGCGGAACGGCGGCTTGAATCTCAAGGACAGCTGGTGCGGCTTCGAAAAAGGGGAGCTCTTTGTGCGTCAGATGCACATCAGCCCCTATGAGAAGGGCAATATCTTTAACCGTGATCCGCTGCGGCCCAAAAAGCTGCTGCTGCACCGCAAGGAGCTGAACCGTTTGTATGGTTTGGTAAAACAGCAGCAGGGGCTTACCCTTATCCCACTCCAGGCATATTTTAAGGGCAGCCGGGTCAAGATAGAACTGGGTGTGTGCCGCGGCAAAAAGCTGTATGATAAGCGTGCCGATGCCGCCAAGCGTGATGCCCAGCGGGATATCGAACGCGCCATGCGCGGCCGCGGCTAAACCAAAAAGCGAATACGGGGGCGTACCGGTTTCGACGGGGACTGAGAAACAGGGTAAGCGAGTAGAGGCGCTCGACCTCTATAAAACGGGTAACTTAAATATAAACGCTAACACTGATTACGCGTACGCTGCTTAATTAAGCAGCCGTCCGACTGCGGAGGACCACGGCCGCAGGAGGGCGTCGATGAGTGGTGAACGATCACGGGAAGGGCTCCGGGCCTGTGATTGTATCAGGAGCTACTAAAGCCTTCAGCCTGCTGTCCGGCGGGAGGCAGAGGGAACGCTAAAAGAGCAGCTACACTCGTAGAAAGCCGTGCGGACTGGTTTTCGGACAGGAGTTCGACTCTCCTCGCCTCCACCATAAGTCCACCGTAATTTTGATAGAATTACGGCGGACTTTTTATATTGATATGTTATATTGAGTTTGATAAAGTCAGGGTTTATGGAGGTGATAAGAATGAAATGTGCGCTTGCAGGCGTTGGATTTATTAATGAAGATATCGAGTATAACAAAGCAGTTCTCGCTGATACACTTAGAAAATGTGCGGGAAGGGCGGATGTTGTTATCTTCGGAGAAGCATTTCTTCAGGGCTTTTATGGCATAAATTTTATAGCAAAACATGATACAACAGTATCTATTTCTCGTGATGATATGATTATTCGCGAAATATGCAGTATGGCCAAAGAGTACACCATTGCAGTATCCTTTGGATTCATTGAGAAAGATGGTGATGTGTTTTTCAGTTCACAGATGACAATAGATAAAAATGGCCAGATCATAGACTTATATCGCCGAGTATCTCCAGGCTGGAAAGAGTCGTTTGCGGGAAAAGAATACTGTGAGGGTGATGGGTTTCACACATTTCACTTTCTCGGTAGGGAGGTTGCCATTGGGTTATGCGGAGACCTTTGGTATGAAGAAAATATCACTCGTCTGAACGAGTTGGAACCGGATATCGTTTGGTGGCCTGTCTATACAGATTATAACTATTTAGAATGGAACAATACAGTAAAGTTTGAATATGCCAAACAGGCCGGCAAAATAAATGCCCCCGTTTTTTATGTCAATTCGGTATGCATGGATAAACCCGATAATCGCGAAATTGCCAAAGGCGGTGCTGCTTTGTTTGATAAGAGCTTCATAAAAGAGGAATTACCGGCAGGAAATGAAGGAGTCCTTATTGTTGAGGTTTAGTCCATATTCCATTGCCATTCACGCATGGCGGAAAAGCCAGGATTTTTGGCAGCTATTCTAACGAGAAAAGTAAACTAGTAGATGGGTCCATTTGTGCCATCTCAAAATTTCTAATCAAATAAAAAAGAACCCCTTCGGGGCGGCTCAATAAAACAGTATATTGTTTTTAGGGAGGGGCGGCATGATTTACTCATGCCGCTTTTCCGTTCATAATGTCATAGAGTAAATTGGCTGGGAGTATGCCGATGTGATTGTAGCTGATGTCTACATCCTGCACTCTGTGTCCGCTTGACTTGTCCGGTGCATGAACATATACGGCTTTTACCATATCGTTCAGAACCTCAGGTGTCAGCTTTTCCAGGTACAAGTGCTTCTTCGCCAATCGAATGAATATATCGACACTCTCCACATGATTTTCTTGGTTCTGTATTTCGTTTTCAAGCATTTCAATCTTGGCTCTCAGTTCTTCCTGCTCCTGCTCATAATCATCAGATAGCATCTGAAAACGAGCTTCGGAGAGTTTTCCATTGACCATATCTTCGTAAATACGCTTGAACAATCTGTCCAGTTCAGATATGCGATTTTCAGACTTCTGCAAGGCTCTCTTTTTGGCAGAAAGCTCTTTCTTTGCCTCGGCTGTCCGCTTTGCACCCAATGCCTTGCGGAACTCATCCTCATAGTTTGCGATGCAGAGGAAAAGCAAACGCATATGTTGCAAAGTTCCTTCCTCTAACACGACTGCACGGATGAAATGTGTTTCGCACACATCCTTGCCACGCTTGCGGGAGGTGGAGCAAATGAAGTAGTCTTGTCTGGTTTCAAAACTCTTGCTGGTGCAGTAGTACAATTTCTCACCGCAATCGGCACAGCGAGCGAGACCGGAGAACATATTGGTTTTGCCTGTTCTGGTAGGTCTGCGTTTGTTCTTCCGAAGTTCTTGCACACGGGCAAAGGTGTTTTCGTCAATAATTGCTTCATGAGTGTTCTTGAAAATCTTCCATTTGTCAGGAGGGTTTTCGAGTTTCTTTTTGCTCTTGTACGATAACCTACGAGTTTTGAAATTAACTGTGTGTCCAAGGTACTCCTGCTTCTCCAGTATGCCTGAAACGGTGTCAGGCACCCAACCATACGGGTCATCGGGTGTGTTGGCAGGAGCATTTCTTCCCATCTTCATCCAATGAACAGTAGGACATTCTACTTTTGTGTCCTTCAGCTTCTTGGCAATCTGAGATGGGCCATAGCCCTCCATGCACCATGCGAAAATCTGGCGGACAACGGCTGCAGCTTCATCATCGAAAATCCAATGCTTCTGTCAGGGTCTTTCATGTAGCCGTAGGGCGGGTTAGTGGTCAGATACTCTCCAGCTTCACCTTTTTGCTTCATAACGGCACGGACTTTCTTACTGCTGTCCTTGACATAAAATTCGTTGATGATATTCAAAAACGGCGTAAAATCGTTGTCCTGCTGATTGGCACTGTCCACACCGCTGTTTACAGCGATGAAACGGACACCGTGTTCGGGGAAAAGCATCTCTGTATAGATACCAACCTCCAGATAGTTTCTGCCGATACGACTCATATCCTTAGCAAGAATGATACCAACTTTATCATTCTCCACCAGTTCAATCATTCGTTTCCAATCGGGTCTGTTGAAGTTAGCTCCGGAGTACCCATCATCCACGAAAAACTGGATGTTTCGGAAACCTTGTTCATTTGCGTATTGCTTGAGAATCGCCTTTTGATTGACAATGCTGTTGCTATCACCTGTCAATTCATCGTCACGACTTAATCTACAGTAGATAGCGGTAATTTTGTCAGACTGCCTATTCATATCTTGTTCCTCCTTAATCGGCGGGCAGTCTGCCAATACAGGATTGCTTGTATATATCATATCACACATTTGTGAATAAATCCATCCTTTCGTTACAATATTTTTCTTAGTTTTCGTTGTCTTTAACCATGTGGTCAAGAATCTTGGAGGGCAAGCTGCTGGTTCCGTCATAACTGCCGTTGAATCGGTAGGTAGTCTGACCGGAATGGATGGTTACAGTGATCTTCGGCAACTCTGCTGCACAGTAGTTGTGGGCAACAATATTGCCATTTTCATTGATAGTGTAATTTTTATTGTTCTGCTCATTCATATATGAATTGTCCTTTCTGTTTGGTGGTATCAAGTTCCCAAATTGGGAACTTGACGGATGGGAAGCGAATCGAAGGGAATGATTAACGCTCCTGTTCTTTCTTGTGTTCAACTTTTCTACCAAGAGTTTGCTCCAGATTGTGACGAACGGTGTCAAGTCGCTGAGCTTCTTCCTTGGCAGTCTGATATTGGTTGTAAAGCTCATTTTTCTCCTTGATGAGCTGTTCCACTTCCGTCTGCAACGCCTTGTAGCTTGGCAGTTTCTTCAATTCCTTAGAATCAAAATAGCGTTTTGCGGCGTTCAGAATGATGAAGTCGCTGTCGTGTTCGTCACGATATTTCTGACGGGCTTTCTCATTCTTGCAGGTTTTCAGTTCGTCGATCACATATTTGATCTTGTGATAATTCAGCACATGATTACGAAGTTCTTTCTTTTCTGCGGTAGCAGCTTCCACGGATTTCATTTCGGTGCGAATATCGCTCAGCTTCTCATGGGCGGCATCACAGGCAGCTGCCAGTTCTTCGGGAGACTCAAAACCCATTTCCTGATACAGCACAAAAGCTCGGTTGGTATTTTTGAGATTGTATTTCTTTGCCCAACGCTCATAACCTTTGCCTTTTTCCTTTGCGGCGGTTATATCTACCATACGGCTGACGGTGTTCTGTCGATTCACACGGTCTTGGATGGTCGGTGCGGAATGGACGGGTTCAGCTTTCGCCCCCACTCGTTTTGCGTTTCTGACAAAGACGGCGAATACAGCAGCTTTATCAAAATCATCGCCCAGCTTTCTTGCCGTGATGGGCTTGGTGCGGTCGGGCGTGAGATAGGACAAACGCCCTCGGCTTTCTTTGACAGTGATACCACGGCGAAGAAGTTTTTCTGCGAAATCCTCAAAGTTGACTGCATCAGAAAGTGCCATACGGATTTCTTCACGGAGCTTGTCTTTGTCCGTTTCAAACTTTGTCTGTTTGACCGGCAAGCCTTGTTCGGCAAGGACAGCGTTTTCTTCATCCAGTGCAAGCTGTCCTTTCTTCTTTGCCCAATACTCTCGCTCGGTCACTCTTGTCTTACTGCCGTCCAGCAGATCAATCTGATATAGACCTGCATCGTGGCACATCTCCATGACTTCGGAGCGGAAATACTCCATGGCGGCGTTGGTGCATCGGTGTTTCATGCCCGGTTGGGTGTCGCACGGTCTATCCATATACGGCATGAACGGAACTTCCATAATTCGCAGAGAATTGATAACGATGTGTACATGAACATTGCCGCTGCCGTTGTGTCCGTCGGGATGGGTACAGACAATCGCTTGGTGTCCGGGAAAATGATTTTTAGAATATTCCTCGCCTAACTGCTGCGCTCGGTCAACGGTCAGTCTGTGGTCAGGAACATCCTTCGGGCCGAAGCTGATAATATAGTGATGGCTTTTGACATCTTCCCTTTTTTGATTTTTGCCGTAGCGGAGATTTGCACGGAGACAAGCAATCGCAAAATCTTCGTCACCGCAATTCAGTGTTGAAATGCGGTAATCTTGTCTTGGAATGAGCCTGCCGTTTTCATCCAGAGTAGGCTTCATGGTGAACTCATCATGCTCAAAAGTGAGAGAGGCTTCGGCGGCAGAGTAATCGGCATTTTTAGAGCTTATATGCTTGAACGTTGCCAACAGCATCACCTACCTTTTTCATCACTTCAAATTTCAGAATGGCGAGATCAGCGACGGCATTTTGCAATTCCTTTGCCATGGCAGGATAGGGACTGTGCCATTCGTTGAGGTGTCGGGCAATCTGATTTAGGTTGTTGCCGATTCTTCCGTACTCAGCGGTCAGCTTGCCTATGGCAGCGAGCAGATCGTCGCTGACCAATGTTGCCACGATGGTTGGTTTGATGGTCGCACCGGAGATTGCTTCACGGATGAACTCTGATTGATTCATGTCGTAAATCTCCAAGCGGCGGAGAAAGTCGGCGTGTTCTTCATCGTCCAGACGGGTTTTTACGATGTGTGTATGTTTCGGTGTGTTGTAGGTTTTGGTCATTCGGTTCCTCCTTCATTTGTGAAAATGGTTGGTCGGCGGATGCCGTCGCTTCTGCGAAAGCAGAACAGATACAGGGTTTGGGGAAGGCACTCCCCAACAAGATTCCATGAGGGGCAAATTGAGCGATAGGCGAAATTTGGACCCATGGTAGAATCTTGCTCTACGCTACCCAGCCTTTTCGTTTTCGCCGATTTTTCAGGTTCACGCATTTGGCGCTGAACAGTGTTTTGGAAAAATGACAAAACAAAAAGAGCCGATTACACAAAACATCAGAAATCGGCGGGAGCATAGCTCTCGCTTCAAAGTGATGTTCTATGTAATCGGCTCTGAAAATTCAAAGTCGGGTTCTACTTTGTACAGCTCCCGCCAACAGAACCAAAGGCGTGGTGGAGCAGTTCGGCACTTCCGGTGTACCAATACCGTGTCGGACAAATCCGACTCTCATAAAATATGTTTGAACATTCTTATTCAGTTTTTATGTGTGGACAAACTTCCACGACACCATTATACAAACAGCGACACCGATTGTCAATATTTGCACAGGAGATGTTTGGTATCGTAATTGCAACTTTTTTATGAACAGGGGCGGCAGCACTTTTTGCTGTCGCCCCCTTGATTACCATACAGCGGAGACGGGCGAACTTGTCAACGACGGGCGAAGCCCGTTCATCTCGACCGTTGACATGGGCGCTCGGCTTTGCTATGTAGTAATGAAACAAGGCGACCAACTTTTTACGGTTGATCGCCTTGGTCATTGTCAATTATTCAGTTTTTGAAATAACTTCTTTGGTCGCTGCAATTTTTCGGTCACTATAAATCACAACTTCCTTGATTGCCAGTTTCTTGATGGCAGATATGAATGTGTCCATAAATGCAAAATCAATTTTGCCATTCTTTTCGGGCAATCTGATGTCTTTGGTTTTTACAACATTCCAACCACCAAGCTTGTTCTTATAAGAATAAATCGGCAGGTCAGTTACTTTGTTAATGCACATGACCATGAACAGATATTGATTCGGGGAGAGTTCAACTTTTCCGGATTTCCAGCGAATAGCATAAGCATCGGACAAAACAGTAAAATCTCTTGTCTGATAATATGCCCTGTAGACATCACTATTGGAAGGAATAGAAATCACATTGTTCAATACAGTTGCCCCGGCTTTGGGTGCATAATAGTTCAACCCTTGATTTTGGAAACTTGACGTGAGACAAGGAAGCACATAATCATCAGTGGGCTGCTTGGGCAATTCCTTCGCCTTGTACGGTAGTTTTTTTGTTACTATTTTTTCAAAAAGATTACTTACGGTATATGTACCCCAATTATCATCGTCGAGCTCAGTAAATCTTTGAAGAGCGTTAAGCTCTTCAGCCGACAATTCATAATTGTCGTATCCGCTTACTGTCAAGTAAGCGGATAGCTCAGCTACCCGCTGAGTTTCCAGCTCAGCTACCCGCTGAGTTTCCAGCTCAGCTACAAATGATTCCATAAAATCAAAGTCGATTTCGCCGTCTTTGGTGGGAAGTTCTACGATGCAGTTTTTTGCTATTTTCCAATGTCGTGCATATCCAAGATTAGGAATTTGCTTTTGCCAAGCTGTAATAATCCACAATAAGCAACGGATGTTATGAATACTTGGCAACAACACCTTCACATTATCAAGAACCGAAAAACTTTTGGTAGCAATATTGAAAGAACATGTGTGATCTCCAAATGTAACAAAAACAGGGTGTTCATCGTCGCATATAAATTCAGGCGAATCAGTATATCCAATTATTCCATTATTGGTAGACTCGGAAGAATATGCCGGGAAGTTGAATTTTTCTGATAAATCTTCCTTGCATAACATATTGGTAATCTTTTGCGGCTGAAATAATTCACTTGTTTTGTATTTGCCCCACTTAACTGTCCGCAATTTCTCATTAAGTGAGGCTGTCATTTTCCCAGGCGCTCATTCTCCGAAGGCTGATTCTTCAAAAGTGTAGATACTTCCCAAGCAAGGTAATCACTAACAGTTTTCTTAAAATCTTCTACCGTCGGTTTTGTATCAATAGGTGAAGTTTGATTCCAATCGGCTCCGTTTTCCGGATCAATAACTCCTTCATAATAGTCCTGTTCAGTGAAGATACTCATCTTACTTTTCCCGAAACGGACTAAATTGACGAGCTCTTGGTATCTTTCCTTAGCATTATCAGTATCTCTTAAATTGTTTGTTGACTTCTTTCTTGCAGATCTTGTGTATCCATCATTGGAGAAATCAATAAATTTTACAATGTCATCTTTTTGATGCGCTTCGCCAATCCTAAAAACATAGATATGTGTCTGAACACTTGACTTACCAACAAACAAGTCGATAGGCATTCTAACACTGGCAAGAAGAGTTGAATGCGTTAAAATGCTTTTATTATATTCAACTGCATTACCAGAACCTGCGGAGTTCTGAATAATGATAGCAGCATAGCCCTTATCCATCATAGAAAGAGCCTTTTCCACGAAGATCATTCCGTTGCCCTCCGCAGAGTAAGGCGGATTCAAAATAAATGCGTCTGCCGGGAACTTCTCATCAGTTTTGCCAAAACCATAATGACCATCAAATTTCAGAGAGTCCTTGTTCAAAATATTGGAGCTACCGTCGCCCATCATAATCATGTTGAGAACAGCAAGCATATAAACATTGGACAGGATTTCCAGACCCAATAACTGGTTTGCTTTAATTTCCGCTGACTTGCGTGCTAACTCTTCGGGCGACTTAATTTTCTTCTTGGCATCAGCCAACATTTCATTCATGGCGGCTACCAGCAGACCTGCCGATCCAGTGGCAAAGTCCCACACAAAAGAATCTTTATTTACTCTTGCGAGGCGGCATAGAAGGGTCGCAACATAGGGCGGTGTTAAAACCACATCGTTGAGCTGATCCTGTGTGAAGCCAAGCCATGAATACATTTCATTGAATAGCTTTCCAGTAAAATCTGTATTTAAGCCAATTTTGTAATAAACGCCAAGGTCATCGACAATCTTGATAAATACTCGTTTCAACTGGCTTTCGCCATCTTCTGCTCTGTTGATGTTGTCGGTAGTCAGTGTGTTTTGCAGAGTTCGCACAATCAGGTCTTTCTTGTCTTTAGGGAGCTTTTTGGCATCCAGAAAGGACTCGATTTTACGAATCATAATATCGCCGTCCGTATTATTTCTTTCGTTCGACGATTTCAGATCAGCTTTGGTAAGCGGGTATACATTGTTCTCCACATCGCCAAGGGTGGCCATAATAGAAGCAACAACAAGATAAACACGGTCATTCTCGCTTAGACCTTTTTCGCTCTTGAAAATGTCGTTATTCAGCTTAACAAGGCTTGCAGTAATTTCCTGTTCTCTGCGTTCCTTTAGCTTTTCGATTTCGTTCTGGGGGAGAGATAGTTGTTTGACCTTTTCGATAAATGCAGAGAAGTGTTCTTTTTTCAAGAAAGAAAGATCGGTATATTCATCAACCTTTTGACCAACGCCAAAATTGCTCTTGGCAACATAGTAAACGCCGATTAAATGTTTAAGGTTTCCACTCGCATCCTTATAGCCCGTAACGCCAATAGCAATAACATCCGTATAACTTGTGTAGTGCAGAACCGCATTAGAGTAATGAACCGCACCGTTTACCGCATAAGAGTTGATATTTATATAATCAGGTTGGTTCTTTGCGTTTCTGTTTGCAACATTTCCTTCAGCATCCAGCTTTGCAAGCTTATCCTTGTAACCTTTGTATTCAATCAAAATCGGATAGTATTTCCCATCATCGGCTCGCAGCAGTAGCTTTGCATCAGGTCGATTGCCACCCTTGCCGCCGTTCTTGGAAAAATAATCATTCAAGGCTTGGTCGATTTCTGTGTTCAAGGACTCCTGCTCCAATTTGTAATCCACTTTATATGATTTGAGCCATCCATTTACTAAATCGGCGATATTCGGCTCTACCGACTTAACAGTTGCTTTTGATGCCATCGTTATTTCTCCTCATCTGTAAATTCTAAGATATCATCAACTCCGCAATTTAGAGTTTTGCAAATCTTCTCAATGCTATCAAGCGAAATATAATTGTCACGCTTGATACGGGTAATGATATTGGCACTAAACCCCGCTTTCTCCATCAGCTCGGCATTCGTCATACCTTTGTCGATTAGCAGGTGAAATAATTTTTTGTAGGATACAGCCATAGCGATTCCCTCCTTACATTGAAATTTATTGTATCACGAAAGCGTGATTTTCTCAATAGATTTGTAAAATATTATTTATAAAGAAGGGAAAAGAGGGACTTGTATCACCTTGAACACAAGTCCCTCTGCGGTATCAGTTATAAATCAGTTCGTTTGTTACAATTTCCTCTGCACGATTGCGGATACTGTTCATAGCTCCTACCCACGCTATCTGGTCAGTTGCCTTCATGTTCTCTGTTACGCCCTCTGCTGCTTTCATTTGCTCGATGATAAGTTCAAGGCGGCTCTGTGCCTGTTCGTTCAAATCCGCCAAATATGTCCACAGGTCACCGCTAAGGCACAGGTCATTGAAGCGGATGAGGTTATTCTCTTTGATATAATCTCTGTGCATATGTCCCCAACGACCAATGGGTCTGTTTTCCTCCGGTAAGCGAATGTCGGGAATATAGTAATCACCGCAACGAATATAAGTCAGTTTCTGCATTATTTGTTCCTCCAATCATAGCATAAAAAGTCACTAAAGATAGAAAAAAGCGATACCCGGTTGTGAAAACCAAGTATCGCCAATTTTTCTTGTCGCACCCTGTACGGCAGCTACCCTATGTCAGTAATGTTTTTATACTGTCTTATTGATAGCCACCCTTGGGGGGTCTTTTTTTGCATATTACGCTCCCGCAGGGGGCTTTTTATTTATTCATCTTCTGCTTCGGGGGTAAAAAGCCCCTTCGCGACCTCCAGTACCGAATCCAGACAGGAATTATCTAGCCGGTTCCAAATGAGATATCGGTTAAAGTATTTTTCGCCCTTCAGTGGGATAAACCGCACCGCGTCGGTGGCGGAAATGGGCTGGTGTTCCTTGTACAGCACGGTGATGCCTACACCGCAGGCCACCATCATCAGCAGGGAGGAAACCGTCTCCGCTTCTCCCACGATATTGGGAGAAAACCCGCCGGCTGAGGCGTGGTCAATAATGGACTGATACCCGGCAATGGAGGAAGAACGGGAGATAGCGATAAAGTTTTCATACCGCAGCTCGCTAAAGGAGACTTCCTCCCGGTCCGCCAGAGGATGAACGGAGGATATCACTACATAGTCCATCCGGCGGTCCACCAGCAGATACTTGCTTTCGGCGCTTCTGGGGCGGCCGCTGGCAATGATTACATCCACCAGGTCGTCATCCAGCGCCCGCAGCAGCCGGGTCGGGGTATTAAATTTCAGCTCAATATGAATACCGGAGTGCTTTTCAGTGATGGCACGCACCAGCTTTACCGCCAATGGCTCAAAGGAATCGATAGGGACTCCCAGCCGTACCCGTCCTACAATGCTTTGGGAGGCGGTCAAGGCATTCTGTACGCCATCCTGGTAGGTGCTTATGATCTTGCGGCACTCTTCGGCAAATACCCGCCCCGCCGGGGTCAGAGAAACGGTGTGGGTGGTGCGGTTCACCAGCTTAATCCCCAGCTCCTTTTCCAGCGAGGAGATGCTTCGGCTTAGGGCTGGCTGGGTGATATACTGCTGGCTGGCCGTTTGGGTAAAGTTAAGCGACTGAGCTAACGCGTAGTAACATTCCAATTGAAAGATCGTCATGGTTTTGCGTGTCCTCCATTCGTTTGGGCCACAGTATTCTCTTTGCCTTCCCTAATATTTTACCATGCGAGTAAGAGGAAAGCAACCAAATACAATATACAAAAATCCGTCAAATCGCTGGAATCATGTGCTTTTTGCACAAATATCACAAACAATATCACAGCACTTTGACTGTTATGCAAAAACAGCATCAATCAAGCTCGTTTCTTGGCATTTCACAATTTCGACATACTTGGCTATCATGGAATCGTAGATTAAGCTTCCGGAAGCGAATCTTGTGTGTTTTTGGGGGTCGGCCGCCCCCGGAGCGCGAAAAATGATTCTGGCGCGAAAGTATCGCGCCGCAGGAGGATTTATCATGACTAGACAGCTTCTCAAGGGCATCCGTGTGCTTGATTTCACCGACTTCCTGGCAGGTCCCTACTGTGGTATGTATCTGGCCGATATGGGCGCCGATGTTATCAAGGTGGAAAACCTGACCACCGGCGGCAACTTCGTCCGCAACGCGCGCCCTTTGGAAAAAAATAGTGGACTGAGCATGTATTTCCAGAATCTGAACCGCAATAAGCGCGGTGTTGCCATCAACCTCAAAACAGAGGACGGAAAAAAACTGTTCAGCGAATTGGTAAAGAGCGCTGATGTACTGCTGGAAAACAACCGTCCCGGTGTTATGGGCCGTTTGGGCTTCAGCTATGAAGAGTGCAAAAAGCTGAATCCGCGCCTGGTTTATGCTTCTATCTCCGGCTTTGGTCAGTATGGCCCCAATGCCAATCGTCCCGGCTACGACCTCATCGGCCAGGCTATGGGCGGCAGCATGAGCATCACCGGCTGGCCGGGCAGCGAGCCCACCCGTGCCGGTATGGCCATCGGTGACCTGTTCGGCGGTCTGAACGCTGGCTTCGCCATCTGCGCTTCTCTGTATAACCGTGAAAAAACCGGCGTAGGCAACCACATCGATGTCGCCCTCGTCGATTCCATCTTCTCCGGCATGGAAGCCAAGATGATGCAGTATGTTTACACCGGTGTCAGCCCCGTCAAGACCGGCAATAAGTACATCACCTCTGCACCCTATGATTCCTTCAAGGCCAAGGACGATTATTTCGTCATCGCCTCCGGCACCGATAAGCATTTTGAAAAGCTTTCCGCTGCCATGGGTATGCCGGAACTGGCCCAGGATCCCCTGTACTGCGATACCGAGTCCCGCAAGAAGAACGCGGATTCCCTCAAGGAGATCATCGAAAAGTGGACTGCCGATAAAACCGTTTCCGAGGTCTGCAAGATCATCGATGAGGCAGGTATCCCTGTAGCGCCCATTTATAACTGCGAGCAGGCCGCCAACGATAAGAACATCGTGGAAGTGCGTGAGATGCTCGTCAAGGTTCCCGCGCCTGTTAAGCACCCCGATGCTCCCAAGGAGCTGACCGTCATTGGTAACCCCCTCAAGATGGAGGAAGCCCCCTGCGTCTATTACAAGGCCGCTCCGGATCTGGGCGAGAACAACGAAGAGATCTTTGAGTCCCTCGGCTTCACCAAGGAACAGCTCGAAGCGTTCCGTGCCGAAGGCGTCATCAACTGATAACTGACAAGGAGGGTACAAGTTCATGCCACTTCCTAAAGAGGTCCATATCCAGGAATGCTGCCCCCGTGATGGTTGGCAGAACCACGCGGAGTTCATTCCTACCGATGTCAAGATCAAGTACATCCGCCGTATGATCGATTGCGGTGCCAAAGAGCTGGAAGTCACCAGCTTCGTCAATCCCAAGGTCATGCCCCAGATGGCCGATGCGGCTGCGGTGTTCGAGGCGATCAAGCCCTACGCTGCCGAAAAAGGCTGCACCCTCAGTACCCTGGCCCTCAATAAGCGCGGCGCCGATGACGCCGTCGCGGCCGGCTCCCACATGCTGTCTTTCGTGGTCAGCGCCAGCGAGGAGCACAACCTCCGCAATTCCCGCCGTACCATTCAGGAGAGCATGGCTCAGTTCAAGGAGCTGGCCTCCCAGCAGACCGGCGGTGTTCGCATCCAGCTGGCCCTGCCCTGCGTGTTCGGCTCTCCCTTCGGCGATGAGATCCCGCTGGAGCGTCTGAATTGGATCGTAGAAGAGGCCCACAGCGTTGGTGTGGAGTACTTCGGCTTGGCCGATACCTCCGGTATCTCCACCCCCACCCACACCCGGGAAGTCCTCCGCCACATGATTGGCCTGGTCGGCGCGGATCACATCTGTGCTCACCTGCACGATACCCACGGTATGGGCATTGCCAATGCCTTTGTAGCCCTGGAAGAAGGCGTCACCCACTTTGATGCCTCCCTGGCGGCCATGGGTGGCTGCCCCTTCGCCCCTGGCGCCAAGGGCAATATCGCCACCGAAGACCTCGTAAATATGTGCGAGAAGATGGGCATTCACACCGGTTATAATCTGGAAATGCTCACCCAGACCGCCCGCGATATGTGCGAGGAGATCCACGCCCATCTGGGCGGCAGTATGGCGCTGGCCTGCCACGGCTAAGATGCCGTTAATTCCCGGCTTTCCTTCCCGCACGGTTGCGGTACAATTAGGTCATATGTGAGAGATCACATGAGATAAAAATTCGGACAAAAAAGAAAGGAAGAAAATCATGAAAAGAAGTATCATCGCACTGATTATGGCACTGGCTATGATCCTGACCCTGGTTGCCTGCGGCAATAACAACGGCGACAACAACAATGGTGGCAACGATGTTAAGGCCATTCAGCTGAGCCTGGGCCACACCAACAACACCGATCACCATTATCAGGTCCTCGCTGAATCCTTCAAGAAGATTGTTGAAGAGAAGTCCAATGGACAGCTCATCATCAATATCTTCCCCGCCGAGCAACTCGGTTCCGGCTCCGAGATGCTGGAGTCCGTTAAGTCCGGTACCCAGGATATGGTTCTGGATCCCGATGCTTACCTCGCCAACTATGATCCGCTGTTCAATGTTATCGCTATGCCCTATGCGTTCACTTCCTGGGATCATGTTCTCACCTTCGCTGATAGCGATGTAGCTGCTACCCTCAATACCGCTATCGAAAAGCAGGGCATGACCATCCTGGGCTGGGCTGCCAATGGCTTCCGTGTTGTTACCTCCAATAACGAGATCAACAGCCCCGCCGATTTCTCCGGCTTGAAGGTTCGCGTCGGCTCCGCTAAGCTCATCGCTGATATGCTGACCGCCTTGAACGCCAACCCCACCACCCTTTCCATGAGTGATACTTACAGCGGTCTGCAGACTGGCATCGTTTCCGCTCAGGAAAACCCCACCTCCAATATCATCGGCAGTAAGTTCTATGAGGTTCAGAAGTATCTAGCTGTTACCCATCATCAGTATGTTTCCGAGCCCCTCATCATGAACAAGGCCAAGTTCGATAGCCTGTCTCCCGAGCTGCAGCAGATCCTGCTGGATGCTGCCAAGGAAGTTTGCGCTGCTGATGTTAAGACCGTTTCCGAGTCCGAAGCTTCCGACCTCAAGTTCATCGAGGAGCAGGGCGTTACCATCACCTATCCCGATCTGACCGCTTTCGAAGAGGCTCTGGCTCCTGTAACCGAGTCCTACTGCAAGCAGTACGGCGAGGAGTTTACCGCTCTGTACAACCAGCTGAAAGGCTAACTGATTGAGTCATCTCCACGGCAGAGCCGGGCACACCCGCCCGACTCTGCCCCTCCTCAAGTTCTCTTATCAGTAAAGGAGTAATTCTATGTTCCGTAAAACGCTGAAAACTGCGGTCGGAGCCTTCAACAAGGTCTGCAATCTCCTTTTGGGCATTGTCATGGTCGCCATGTTCCTGGTTCTGCTGCTGCAGATCATTTCCCGCTTTATCGCGTTCGTTCCACTGCCTTGGTCGCAGGATCTCATCGTATTCCTGCTAATCTGCAGTGTGTTCCTGGGGGCCTGCACTGCTACGGCCAATAATAAACAGATCCGCTTGGAATTCTTCGTGGATCTGTTGCCCAAAAAGCTCACCAAAGTCATCCTCATCATTGCTGATCTCATCAGCATTGCGTTCCTGGTGGTCGTTACCTCCCAGGCCTTCCAGATGACAGGCGAGAATATGCATGTTATTGTTGGCTCTTCTCCCATCACTTATGGCTGGTACTACTTTGTGGTAGGCGTTGGTGCCGTTGGCATGATCCTTAACTTCATCGTCCTCATTGTAGACCGCTTCGCTGATCTCTTTGCCAAAAAAGGAAAGGAGGAAGTCACCGCATGACTGCATTCCTGTTGATTTCCACCGGCATTCTGCTCCTTATCGCTGTTCCTATCGGCATGGCGATGGGCACCGCCTCTCTGCTCACCATTCTGCAGGGCGGCACTCTCAATGCGCTTATCATCACCCAGAAGCTTCTCAGCGGCGTCAGCAAGTTCTCTCTGTTGGCTATTCCCATGTTCACCCTGGCCGGTGAAGTCATGACCCTGGGCGGTGTTTCCGATAAGCTCATCTACCTGGCCAACCGTGTGGTAGGCCGGTTCAAAGGCGGCCTTTCCATGGTCACCACTTTGGCTTGCATGTTCTTCGGCGCTATCTCCGGTTCCGCTACCGCTACGGCCGCTGCCATCGGCGGCATCATGGTAGAGCCCATGGAAAAAGCCGGTTATAAGAAAGAATACACCGCAGCTGTTATCGCTTCCTCCGGTCTGCTGGGCCTCATTATTCCTCCCAGCGGCACCATGCTCATGTATGCCATCGTCGCCGATGTCTCCGTCCTGGAGATGTTCACCGGCGGTATCATCCCCGGCATCATCATGGGCCTCAGCCTTATGGTCGTCGAGTACTTCCGCGCCAAGAGAAACGGCTACGGCACCTCCGAGCTGGATATCGCTGAGTTCCATACCCAGAGCAAGGCCAAGATCGTTATTCAGAGCTTCCTGGCGCTGCTGTCCCCGGTCATCATCCTGGGCGGCATTTACAGCGGCAAGTTCACCGCTACCGAAGCCGCCGGCGTATCCGTTCTGTACGGTTTCATCATTGGCTACTTTGTGTTTAAGCAGCTCAATATCAAGAAAGCCTATGAGGCCTGCGTCAAGACCGGCGTCAGCACCTCTATGATCCTGTTCCTCATCGGCGCCGCTGCCGTGTTCGGCTGGATGCTCACCATGCAGCAGATCCCCAATCAGATCGTTGCTGCCATCAGCGGCATCACCGATAGCCCCGCTGTCGTTCTGCTGCTCGTCAATCTGGCCCTGTTTGTGGCCGGCGCCCTGCTGGATAATGTCGCCGCCATCACCCTGCTCACCCCCGTTTTGGTCCCGCTGATCAGCGCTTATGGCATCGATAAGACCTTCTTTGGTATTATCATGATCATCAACCTCTCCATCGGCCAGATCACCCCGCCCATCGGCATGAACCTCTTCGTCTCCGCCAGCATCTGCGAAGTTCGCCTGGAGAAGGTCATCCGGCAGGTACTGCCCTTCTTGGCGGTTCTCATTATCGACCTGTTCCTCTTTACCTACATTCCGGAGATCGTCACCGTGCTGCCCAATGCACTGCTGCACTGATTCCGGAATTTAGCACGGGCCATACTCCGGTCGGTTTTCCGGCCGGAGCTTCCCTGCATCTTATCCCAATAGAACGGAGGCACCAGCCATGCTGTTTTTCCTGCTTTTCATCGTGCTTATGCCCGCCCTTACCTATGCGGATTACCGCCTGTACGGCAAAAAGATGGAAGAGACCCTGGCCGCCCAGCCGGATTACGACCAAAACCGCGAAAATTACGATGCCCTGCTGGCCAAGCTGATGGCCCGCCAAAAGAAAACCGATACCCTCGTCTGCGCCGTACTGTGCATTGTGGCCTTCATCTTGGGCGTCTATACCTCCACCGCCGGCGGCATTATGTAACGGTTAATAATATTTGGGGATGCCATATATTCCCATTCTTAGCAAAAAGCCTTCCATCGCGGAGGCTTTTTGTGCACTTTTTAGGGCGTTTCTGCAATTCACACCGCTTTGCCCGCATTTCGTCCCCTGGGCGAAAAATACCCCCTTTTAGGGGGTATTATGGGGGTTGAAAGTAGGGCCTCTGTGCCCAGTAAAACCACAATTTTAAGAAAAATGAAAAGGAGGCCCACCCCCATGAAAAAACGCCTGCTCAGCGCCCTGCTCGCGCTGGCTTTAGTCTTTGTCCTACTCCCCACCACCGCCCTGGCGAGTAGCATTGACCCCGATATTACCATTGCGGGGACTGAGTATGATTTTGAGTTGGAAAATTATAAGGAAAATACCTATAAAACGGTCTATTACCAACATGACAAGTTCCTTACTAAATTCGAATACACTTCGGATGGAGTTTGGGCAACCGACCCTTATCTCGAACTCACAAAAACGGGTGCAGGCAATGCTACAACTATCACTATTACTGTTCACAAGGGTTCCAACACAACGAAGGCTTTTGAAATTAAGTCCGCTGAAACATGCATTGCAACAAGTTCAAGCTATTGGAACCTTGTCATTACGGGTTCTGGAGCGTTGAGCCTTACGCATACGGGTACGAGTGCTGCTATTTGGTCTAATCATAGCAATATTACTATTACTGGTGGTGTCACCGTGAATGTCAAGGGCACGAAAAGCGGTTCTAACATCAATAGTTACAGCAACGCTATTCAATGTGGCGAGACTTTTACGGTTTCTAATGGTGCTACAGTAGTTGCAGAGAATAATAGCACTTATAGCAATGGTCCGGCTGTTAAAACCGAAAAATTTATCATTTCTGGCGATGCAAAATTTGAGGCCAAAAGTGCATATGGCGGCAAAGCCATCTCATTTGACTCTATCACTGCAGACGGCTATGATTTCATGGGCAGGTCTGGTAATTCCGGCTCGTATACTACACTGACCGGTGACGATAAAGCTACTAAGCTTCAGGAATATAGCAGCATTCAAATTACTCCCACCCCCACCCCCGCCCCCGAAAAATCCAATGTATATGTTGCCGGCACTAATCTTTACAAGAATACTGCCTACACCATCCAAAATGGCAAACCTGTAATGGGCGGCACATACCCCGGTAACTACAATATCTATTTTGATGCCACCGATTATGTCCTCCATGTCAAAGATGCTGTCATTGAGGCCACAGGTAATGCCAGAGGTACGACGGGCATCTATGGCACTTCTAATATCGTTTTCGAGGGTGATAATAGCATAACCGCTAGCACATATGGCATCTATTCATATTTCACCCAAAGTGACCTCAAGATTTCCGGTACGGGTTCTCTCAATGTAAAAACAATAGCTGCCGCCCCCGCTATTGCAACCGATTATAATACTTCTAGATCTATTATAATCAGCGGCAACCACTTTACTGTAACTGCTGATACAAGTGAAACGACTAGCTGTGCAATTAAATCCGACAAAGATCTCAAGATCACAGACGGCGCTGCTGTTATTGCCAAATCCAATGCTACTAGAGCCATCGATATCAAAGGCAACCTCACCGTAACGAGCGGTTCCCTCAAAGCCACCAGCACCTCCGATAGTGTTCCCACCGTCCAGGTCGGCGGCAATGCCTCCTTCACCGGCAGCACCGTCACCATCACCAATAACAGCGACAGACAGGGCAAGAGTGGAGAATATAGCTATGAAGTCTCTACGGGCCTTTATGTAGGCGGCACGCTTGATATCAAGAATGCAGCCAAGGTCACCTCTACTGTCACCGGCGGCAACGCCATCTATGCAAAAGTCGATATCACCATCTCCGGCGACAGTACCGAAGTCAATGCCCAAAACAGTGCATATAAGTTCTCCGCCATTTCTACCAATGGAACAGTCAATATCAGCGGAAAATCCACCATTACTGCAAATAACCTGAATAAAAATCTCGTTTACGAGGGTTCGTATTTAGCTTTCCCTGCAATCGAAGGCAACATTGTAAATCAGAACACTGATTATAGCCTCAAGTTTAAAGGACAGCATAATGGAACCTCAGAGCCTAAAACTACCCTCGCTCCCAGGGAGCAGGCCACACTCTCCTATTACAATGTCACCATCACCCGCGGCGATGAAGTTACCCGTACCCAGTCCCCTGTTGTCATTGCTGGCACCACCCTGCTGAATGACACCTACTATACCATCACCAATGGCAGCACAGTAGCCGAGGGAACTGAAAACAACTACAATGCTTTCTACGATTCCGCCAGCAAGACCCTCAAGCTGAACAATGCGAAAATCAGCACTACTACAAATAATGCTGCGATTAAGATTAGTGAAGACTCAACAATCACAACAATCATAGTAACAGGAACTAATGAGCTTAAGGGAAATCATAACCACTGCATTGAGAGCTACGACAACTTTACGATTAACGGTACTGGTACGCTGAATATGACAAATACAAATAGTAGCAGTAGTGCTACTTCTGTAATACACTGCGGCCCCGGTAAGAGTTTGACTATTGCTGCTGAAGTGATTATCAAGAATGAAGACCACCCCGGTAAGCTGATTTTTACAGTTACAGATAATGCATACAGCTTTGCAAAAGGATATAATGTTTACGCCAGCACGGATGTTTCCGGTCTTCCCCTGGAGACATATAATGCCGCAAAAAGTAGTACTTATAAGTACCTCCGCGTCACCAAGGAAAACCTTGCTCCTACCACCCCCACCCCACAGACGCCCTTTACCATCGATGGCATTCCTGCACAGTTTGTTGACGGTGGAATGATAGCTACCACAGGCGTTACAGCTATTTCCAGCAATAACATTAACTTGCCCATTGATAGAGTTAAATGGTATACATTTACCCCCGTCTTTGGTTCTGATGGTAGAATGGATAGCGTGAGCGATAAGACAGAAGCTACTGGCAACTTCGAAGCAGGTAAATATTATGTTGTCGAGATTAAATTTGTTCAGGATTTGTCGCCATTTGAATCATGGGATATGAAGGTCTCCGGTTGGTCGGATAATGATGTATACAGACAGTCGGTGACGGCGAGAAATGATATTGAAATCTATTTCCTTACTCCCGCCTCCGCAGCCACCCATGAGCACAACTGGGCAGAGAAGTATGATACAGTTTATCACTGGAAAATGTGTACTTATGATGGCTGCACTGCTATAAAGGATAAAGCTCTTCATGTATGGAATGCTTGGCATACATCCAATAATGAGCAGCAGCATTGGAAATCTTGTAGTGAATGTAGTTATAGTACACCCCCACACGACATTGATCTTGCCTATGTATCTGACGGCGAACAGGGACATCATCTGTATTGTAAGCACGATGGCTGTACATTTGTGACTGGAACAACCGCCCATGTCTACGCGGAAGGTAGCAATATTTGCACAGATTGTGGATATAACAAATCCGCCCCTTGCGACCATACTGGTGATCGCGCTTATACGAATAATGGTGATGGAACCCACAAGGTAACCTGCAAAGCTTGTGGTGCTACAATAGTTGAAAAGCAAAGCCACGAATTCGGTCCTACCGGTGCTTGTATCTATTGTGGCGCTACCCAGTCTGGTGGCGATCCCACCCCCGATAACCCCGGCACCATCGTCATCATCCGCCCCGCCGAAGAGGAGAAACCGGCCCAGCAGCCCAATCCCTCCACCGGCGCCAATGACCTGGTCGGCCTGGCCGTCGCCGCTGCCGTCGCCGCAGCCCTCGGCTC
>ERZ779840.634-NODE-634-length-38902-cov-11.292069_pt1 | contig 38902 bp, 42 predicted proteins | sample MGYA00511561_ERZ779840 | MGnify/ENA primary metagenome ERZ779840 (study PRJEB29588, sample SAMEA2162036) | human gut metagenome | biome: human gut; feature: human-associated habitat; material: faeces | place: Denmark | collected 2008/2010 ...
ATTTTACCACAAGGGTTCGCTATGGATTTTTAAGTGTTCAACTTAATTATACAATCCGCCAATTTTATATTTATCAATTTCAGCATGATAAGCAGCTATAATTGAAAGTGCAATCGGATGATTTGAATAGCTTTCAGCATATGCCGCATATTTGATCAGTTCATCCTCTGTATAACCGTTTTCAGAAATCGCTTTTGTAACCTTGAATACACCTTTGGTTAAAGTCCCCGTCTTATCAAAAACAACTGCTTCAACATTGTTCAATGCTTCAAGGTAGTTGCCGCCTTTTACTAATATTCCCTTTTTTGAAGCTCCCCCAATTCCCCCAAGGAATCCCAATGGTATTGAAAGCACTAACGCGCAGGGGCAGGAAACCACCAAGAATACTAACCCTCGGTAAATCCAGTCAGAGAAGGATGCTCCTGGAATAACCAAAGGCGGAATAATTGCTAATGCCAATGCTCCAAATACAACAACCGGAGTATAGTAACGCGCAAATTTTGTTATAAATTTTTCAGTTGGCGCTTTTTTGTTGCTGGCATTCTGTACTAAATCCAAGATTTTTGAAACTGTAGATTCTCCGAATCCTTTTGTAACTTCAATAGTCAAAACGCCATTCTTATTTACAAACCCGCTCAAAGCATCACTTCCGGGTTTTAACTCACGTGGAACGGATTCTCCGGTCAATGCCGCTGTATCAACCATTGAAGTGCCTTCTATGACCTTGCCGTCAAGAGGAATTTTTTCTCCCGGTTTTACTACGATCTTATTACCGATATTTACTTCATCAGGAGATACTTTTTTGAGTTCTTCGCCAACCTGTAAATTTGCATAATCAGGTCTTATATCCATTAATTCACTGATTGACTTTCTGGAATTATCCACGGCCATATCCTCGAATAATTCCCCAACCAGATAGAACAACATAACGGCGACGCCTTCCGGATACTCTCCAACAAAGAAGGCACCGATTGTAGCAACACTCATCAGGAAGTGCTCACTGAATACCTGACCTCGTACGATCCCCTTTATTGCGCTTAAAACAACTTTTCTGCCAACAATGATATAGCTTATTAAAAATATGGTAAGTTCAAGCCAGTTTTGAAATTTAAAAATCAATCCAACAACAAATAAAGTTCCTCCAATCACCAGTTCGACTATCTCTTTTTTATGCCCTTCTTCATCGTCGTCATCTTTTTCTTCCATTTTAGATTTAGAAGGATTTTTCACTAAAGCAATTTTCACATCCGGTTCTATTTTTTTTACGATGCTTTCTATCTTCTCCACTAACATAGGAACATTGGTATTCGACTCAGCTTCCCAAGTAAGTCTCTTAGAAACATAATCTACTGAAGCGAACTTAATCCCTTCAATGTTTTTAATTTCTGTTTCTATTTTTGCGGCACAGTTGGCGCAGTCCAACCCATTAAGCATAAATACCTTCGTCGACATGGATAAGCCCCCCTAATATAACGATTAAACGATTGCTTAATCGTTATATTATCATTATCATAAATTATTGTCAATAGAAAAAAATATTCCGGATCTGTTGGATGCCGTGTTTGTGGTTGAAAATCCTGGCCCACCGTTCGTAGCCGATGCCTTTTCCGGCGCGGAGTTTGGCCCGAATGTACACCAGCAGATTGACTCGTTTTCCCGGCGCGGATCTGATGACTTTATTGCGCGGCTTGTGTACCTTTTCCCGGAGAGTACGGCTCGAAGCACTGCTGGCCTGCAGCCAGCCGGATGGAGAAATCATCGCCGACCCGCGAACGGTATTTGCTGAACTGGATCCCCCAAAAGAGGCACCAACTACGGGAGCCGTCGTAACAACCCGCTTCGGGAAGCGGGGGTGGAAATACAGAATGTGGCATCGGTTTCCACCATCAGCGATGTTCTGCGCGCGCTCAAAAGCAAATATCTGACACCGGATGTGCCGGACATTCAGGAGCAATGAAAAACTTAGCGCGACACCAATTGATTCTGTCAAGGTGACGGCGTTTTTGACGCTTACGAAAGACCTGTGGTCTCCGTGTCAAGCACGCAGTAATCTGACACTATCTTTTTAACGTAGTTGCTCATTGCTTTCCCCTTGATTCCCTGATTTCCCGTTCAAGCCTTCGCAGCCGTTCCTCGCGGTCAGCTTTTCTGGAAAGTTCGCATTCCTATACGACTATCACGTTCCATCCGTCAGCTTTCAGCTGATTCTGTACTGGGTCTAGCATATAAATAGTGCAAATTAAAATGAAGATTTCCCCTGAAACAGTTAAAATAATAGATACAGGAGGAACTTCATCATGTCACGTAAAAACAAACAGCACGACAAGCAGTTCAAACTTGACGCCATTCAGTATGTAAAGGAGCATCCCGATCTCACGCAGGCAGAATGCTGCGAGAACCTTGGTATCGGACTTAGCACCCTTTCTCGCTGGCAGCAGCAATACAAAGACAACGAGGGGGATGTCCCTGCCAGAGGATCTGGCAATTACGCCACGGATGAGCAAAAGGAAATCGCTCATCTTAAACGTGAACTGCGAGATACTCAGGACGCGCTTGATGTTTTAAAAAAAGCCATCAGCATTCTGGGAAAAAACTGACAACGGCAATCTACATCGAAATTGCTGCCAAGGTGGAAACATCCAAGACCACAGGACACCCTGTCTCCATCTCCGGAATGCTGAAAAAACTTGGTGTGTCCCGTTCCGGCTATCGTGCCTTTTGTAATCATAAGCCTTCCACCTCAAGTCAACGCAAGGATGCTGTCAAGGTGCAGATCCGCAAGATCTACGATAGCTCCAAGCAGAATTACGGAGCCCCGAAAATCACTCGTGAACTGCAAAAGCAGGGCTTCCGTATCACGGAACGTACTGTTGGCAAATACATGCGGGAGTCCGGTCTCCGGGCTCAATGGGTAAAACCATGGATAAAGACAACAAAGGATTCCGATTTCAACATCCAGCTGCACAATATTCTTGATGAAAGATTTAATCCAGGCCGTCCCAACGCTGTCTGGTGTACTGACATTACTTATATTTGGACCCTTGACGGATTCGTATACCTTACAAGTGTCATGGATTTGTATTCCCGCAAGATCATTGCCTGGACTCTTTCGAAGACCATGGACGTGTCCTGTGTGGTTGATACAATCAATAAAGCAAAAGCTCGCCGTGAAACAATGCTTCCCCTGATTCTCCACTCTGATCGCGGCAGTCAGTATGTGGCACAGGCGTATCGTGACGCTGCCAGTCGTTTTCAACTTAGCTACAGCCAGAAAGGATATCCATACGACAATGCCTGTATCGAATCTTTCCACTCTTTGATCAAGAGAGAATGGCTGAACCGCTTCAGAATTACCGATTACAATCATGCCTATCGTCTGGTGTTTGAATATATCGAAACTTTTTACAATACCGTACGAATCCACAGTCATTGTGACTGGATGCCGCCAGACGAATATGAAAAACGCTATCAACGCAAAATCACCAAAGAGCAGAAAATGGCCAGTTGAGCATCGGAAAACCTCATTTTAATTTGTGCTAATTCTTGACATAGGACCAATATGCTCAATATCGTAAGTGTTTCCCTGACGCTTGCGGTCAACGTACTCCTCGAAATGCGACGGATTGCCCATCAGCACATTCACATAGGAAGTGAAGCGCGCGAGGATGTGAAGCATGTAACGTCCGGAGAACCGGTTCAGACTGAACCTGGTGATTCCCTCGACGGTCACGTCCATACGGCGGAGTGTACGGACATAGACCATGCCGATCGTCTTACAGTCCTCATTGCGGATATCCTGCATCGCATGAAACAGCAAATACTTATTCGTGTTCCAGTTAACCTTCTTGAAATTCAGGATTCGGATGGTGGCAAAGTCGTCCACGAACTTTGCGGTCATCTGTATTTTCTTCTGTACGATGTCGTCCGTGTCGTCATTTTTAATGGCAGCGATGGCAAGCATGGTCTGGTAGGTCAGGTCGCGGTTTGCATTGTAGAAGACCTCTTCATATCCGGGCGTCAGCTTGCTGCCATAGCCTTTCATCCGAAGATAGATATCAGTGACACGTGTCATTTCAGTGAGAACAAATTCCTTGTAGTCCTTCGGCTTTACAAGGCCCATCGCCGTCCGGGCGTTGTTGCGTACCCAGGTATGGAACTTGTCTCCAAGAAGTTCGTAATCCTCATCTTTAGCGCCGCGCTTGGTATCTCGCATGGAATTTGCATATTTTGCGCGAAGCCAGATAGAGATGAATTCAACGTCCTGCGTATTCACCATGCCGCTCGTATCGTAAGAAGAGGCGTTCTTGATACGGTTGATGTTGTCCTGCCACTTCCGATTTACCTCAATGCGGTCAGCTTCTGCAACCTGCTGGATGATGTAAGCCTTCATCATCTCGGCGCTGTTCAGACTCAGGCCTCGGTCATTCATTGTCAGGAAAATCGTGTGTGCTTCGTCGTCAGATGGTGTGTCGATCTCCAGCAGGAGGACCTTCTCTATCAGCCAGTTAATAAAGTAAGGAAGCGCTTCTCCCTTCAGCTCGTCAGGGAAGATGTCCTCTATGTCCTGATACCGGTCAAGCATATTCTGTGAGCTCTCATTCACTGGCACATAATTCTCATCTTTTTGCAATAGAGCCTGCATGCAAGTCCCGCGGTCAGCCACATCGATATTGAAGCTCTTCTTACTGAAGGCCTTTGAATAGATCATGTCATCCAGCGGGACAAGGAGATCCTCATCCTTGACAGTTTCTTTTTGCAGGTTGTTCAGATAGATGATGAGAAGTGTTAGCGAGGTCAGACGCTGCTGGCCATCGATGATTTTCTTTACGGAACCGCCAGTACAGATAATGCATCCCATATAATAAAAGCCATAGTTCATGACTTCTTCCGGCGTATCATGATTATCCGGATCATAAAATTCCTCAAATGTGCTCTGGAAGTCGGCGAGCATCTGCTCAATCTGCTTCTGCCCCCACCGATATTCCCGCTGGAAATAATCGACGGTGTATTTGCGACCACTCAGAATTGTTTTGAGCGTGTCTGTTTTGTCAATTTTCTGCATAGTCTTTATCCCTCATCATTATTATCGGCTTCAAAAATCTCCGGTGAGTTCTGCCGTATGTATATGACTTCATTACGAACATCCGTATTACCACACCGAGCAAGAGCAGGGCTAAGTTTCAGCTGGCCTGTGCTACCGTCCCTTATGACATACTCGTGGTGCTCTTTTATGTAGCGAGCGGATTCTCTGGAAAAGCCGCTGCGCTGCAGCAGGATCGTCAGCGGATTCGTCGTACCGAATTCCACGTATTCATACCAATTGTTCCGGTTGAGTGCCTCGTCTCCTCTGATTTTCCTGTACTCGTTGGAGAATCGAAGGAAATAGTTCGAAATGCTGTAAAGGATGATGTTCTCAATAACCTCAAGCGTGTCTCCGAATACGGCATTGTGATGGTCGTCGGAAAGGTAATTGTACGTTATCGGAGACCCATGCTTGTTGATCCAGAATGGGTATGGGTGGTTCTGATGGTATTCAAGAGCCCTGTCCATGATGAACTTCAACCCGCCGCCGTCCATCCACTGGCAGAGGATCACGGCGTACCATCTGCGCAGTGATGGTTTTCCGAGCGTACCGGCCTCGTACTCCTCCCAGTTGAACACTTCTGCAAGTTCGTCGAGAAAAGCAAGCACATCGTCATATACGAACTTCCCATCAACAAGATCTGGATAACGCAGCGGGTTTCGCTCCCTTCGGATAGCTGCAATAAGGCTTGTTGTCTGATCTACCGACGTATTGATGTCGTCATCAGGCTTGACTTCGGCGTCTTTGAAGGTATCCCGGATGAACTCCTCATCGGCTGGCGTCAAGAAGTCTTTGAATTCACGACGCACCAGCGTATCCCGCTCGTGAACAATGTCTCCCTGAAGAATAGTCGCGAATCTGCGCATCATCTCATAGGATTCCTCGCTCTGCATAGCTTTGCCATCAGCGTTCACACGGCGTGGTATTTCCGACTTCCCGCTTTTGAGAATATCGGCGACATACTGTTTCTCGACCTTCTTGAGCACATTCGGATCAGTAGCAATAGAAAGCGACTGCTCTGGAATTTCCTGCCCAAGCATACGTACATAGTCATCTGTCGTTATCTTGCTGTTGCGTTCCGCTACAAAGTAGACATTCCCAAAGAGGTTGAAGCTGATCCTGCCCACTCGGCCTATGAGATTACGGAAATCAATGGTATTCATCTCGCTGAGGAATATCTTGTTCTCCATGATGAACAGATTGTCCGCAGGGAGATTGACGCCCTCCAACAGCGTACTGGTACAGAACATTACCGTGATGTTCCCGGATTTAAAAAGCTCCTCGATCCGTGCCCTTATTGATGCCGGAAGATACCCGATGTGGTAAGCAATGCCGTAACGTACCATTTCTGCGAGATAGTACCATTGATGGACTTCTTCCTGAATGTCCTTTGACAAGGCCTCAAGAAGCGGATCATTTCTCGGGCCATTCGGTTTTATCCGCTCATAGAAGGAGTGGGCAGCCCTGATGGCCTTGTCTCGTCCGTTGTAGTAAACGATGCTCTGCTTACGCTTTTCCTTTGGAAGTTCCGTATTCTGTGTTTCGATAGCCAGCAGGAAGTCATTCACTTCAATCCCGCTGCCGCGCACATTGGCGAGAAGTATTCGGCACTGATCTTCAAGTGCATGGTCGTTATAAACCTCGATTCGTCCTTTCTTCAGATCAACAAGAAATTTGATCTGAACAACCGGCGAATATGTGATTGCAAGAGCGTCTTCATCGCCTTCCTCCGCATTGAGCATCAATCTCAGATAGACCTGTGGATTCGGTATGTTCGGCGATGCGAAGATGAAGTGCGGTTTCTTCTGGCGATGCACGAGCTTGTCGACTACTTTGTAGTAGAAAGGCGCCCGACTGTTCTTGCCTGAAAGTTTGTGGGCCTCGTCGATGAATAGATAATCCAGGTCAAAGCAAGGCTTCGCTATCAGAAGGTAAAGAAGTCTCTCCGGCGTCATTACAAGGATGAAGTTCCGTTTCTCGTCCTCCAGAGCTATGTCGCTTGCTGCCGTCACCACGCTGTAGTTATGGAGCTTCAGGTAGTTGACCCTCTCTGTATTCTTTTCTCCGCCGAGATCGTCTATGACTTTTGCCCGGACTTCGTTTATCAGCGCCTTGGTAGGGACGATGAGCGCATAGTTCTTCTGGGCCCCGTGCATGATCTCGTCCTTGATGAACATCCTCATAATGAAGGATTTTCCCATCGAAGTGGGCGCGGAGTAGCTAAAGCAGTCGTCCGTCAGATGGTCATAGGCGTTCTTCTGTTCTCCGAAGAACCGCTGGCTAGGTTCCGCAGGGATAGTGAGGTAATCGCCTCTGAACTGTGCGAAAATTTCTTCCAGTGCATGCGGCTCAGAATAGTCCTTGTTTACAAGCTCGAGTCCCTTGTGGTTACCGACGCTTGAGAAAACATCTCCGACGTACAGGTTGACGAGCGAATCCTGCGGATACAGCTCATGCATCAGTATGGCTATTTCCTGGGCCCATATCTTGTGCGCGTCTGCCTTCTCTGGATCATTCGACTTGGCGAGAATGTCGGCAAACCGTAAAATGTCGGTTTTCTCCTTGGCGTTGAACAGCTCCGTCGAGCTTCGTTGATTCAAGTTGAAGAGACTCAAGCCATAGCCTTTCAGAAGCCGAGCATACAGTTTCCCAAGGTATGGATTGCTGTCGATGCCGGCGAAGATGACCGACCCAAGTGTTCTCTTTTCAACGGTCATAGGTCGACATCTCCTTCCAGAACATGCTGCATGATCAAGTCACTTTCCTCCCTGGCCTGATTAAGAGGCAACGTGAAGAAATAGAACGAGTGATTCTGCAGTTTTGAATCGCGTATCTTTTGTGCTATGTATTCTTCGTGCGCATTGATGTCGCGAATCATTTTCTTATGCATGCGGTCCCGGAACTGGTCATCGTCATAGCCGTCCGGGATCAGGCCAAGAGAATATCCGAAGAACACTCCGAAGGATGTACCGTAGGCAGCGTTTTTGTGCTCCTCCGGGATAACGTAGCTGGTCAGGACTTTCAGGTCGTCTTCTTCATAGAAGCGATCAAGTGCTGTTTTCTCTACGAGAAGCAGCTCTTCATCCTCGTGATTTGCAATACGAGATATCTTCTCAAAAGCGATGTCAATGGCGTCCTTGATGTCTCCAGTGACGCTCGACGCACCGAATACCATCTGATTGGAGAGGATCGTTTTGCCGTCCCTGCACAGGAAATGAATGCCGTCGGCCTCGCTCGCATACTGCGCAGCATCTGCGCTGAGTTCGATTTTGCTGAGGAGCTTATGAGCATTAAGCTTTTCTTCCATGACAGCATAGACCATGATCTCGCCGAGCGTTTCTCCTGCATCAATGTCTCGAGCCTTGGCGCTTTTTCTCATGGCTCTCAGGGCTTGCTGTGTCACAAGGTCGAAATTGCCTGTATTCCGATAGTTCTCCTGCTTTGCCCGAGAGAACACATACTGCCCGATGTTGAGCATGGTAAATTTCTCAAGATCGGACGATTTGATGTTTCCGTTTCTGACGTTGAGGCAAAAAAGGCGCAGAGAACCAGGGTGGACCATTCCGCTGATCGTCTCGGAATGCTCCACCTCTGTAAAGTAATCATCGAATGTCTTGTCCTTTACAGTTTTGGATAACTCCACGCTTGCTGCCTCCCTTCATTTGCGTCTGTCTACTTTTTAGAATCGCTGTCCTTCTTTTCACCGAACGTTACTTTGCCATCAGCTGCCATCATTCCGCTTCTTGGCGCTTCTGTTGGATATCGATAGCTTGTGAAATTGTCGCTGGCGACTTTCGGAGAATCCAAATCGTCTGGTGCTTCATACGGTTTCCCCTCCTTGTTGTACGTCATGTTGAATACCATATTCGTAAGCCACTTCTTGAACGACGGATTGTCCTGAAACTGCTTGAAGAGCTCCATATTGTCCGCCATGATGGAGAAGATGACCTTCTGCAGGGCGCGCTCGCTTTCTGTTCGGGCTTCCTGCTCATCAGAATTCTTCATGGCATTCTGGTATTTCTCGTCACGAGAAACCATCGCCGGAATCTGGAGGATCTGGCGCTGTACGTTATCAGCGTCATTCCACTGAATATTTCCGAACATATCGTTGAAATCCATGATGATCTTGGAAAGCGGATCAAGTTCCGGCTCGACGATATGGCCGACCTTTCCGGCAGGGACCGGAGCAATTTCGGCGTCCTCGTCCTCTAGTTTTATGGCCACGGCCTCCTGTGCTTCATTCCGATAACTGTCCAGATCGATCGTAGACAAAATGCCCTCTGACAAATCATCCTCACGAGGTGACGGAAGTTTCGGTATTAGCAGATTCAGGAAGATCGACAACTTTTCCCAGTCCACATTCCCATAGGGAAGAATGGAACCAAGGAAACCGTATGTACGGACAAATGACTTTGCTGCGCTCTTGAACTTGATCTGATCGTCCGTTTCGAGTCCGTTGTAGGTGGCCACGCACGGATCAAGCAGCGGATCAAGCCTGTCTCTCTCAGCTCCGCCAAGGAACAAATCAACTACGTGCTCTACATCGTCGTTGTCATACACTTGATAGCTCTCCATGAGCGTGATCAGGTCGTAAAGCTTGTTCGGATCAGTCTCTCCAGACAGTATCGTTGTCCTGTAGAACTTCGAGAAGGCGTCCTGAATCGTCGATGTCTTGTTTGCAAAGTCCAGCACATAGACTTCGTCCTTCCCGGGAGCCGCGCGGTTCAGACGGGAAAGCGTCTGCACTGCCGCAATGTCATAAAGCGGCTTATCCACGTACATGGTCTGCAGAAGTGGCTCATCAAATCCGGTCTGGAACATGTCTGCAACTACCAGAAGACGATACGGATCTTTCTTGAACTCCTTCGGGATCTTGGCGTCCGGGAACCCGTTCAGTCCTGCCGACGTCAGGGCAGGTTCCTGTCCGTTGTATTTGCACTCGCCGGAGAAAGCGATAATCGCCTTGTACGGACTATGTCTGTCTGCAAGGCACTTGTTGATCGCATAGTAGGTCTCGATGCAGCGAGGGATGCTCGCAGTCACGACCATTGCGCGGGACTTCCCATTCAGCTTCTTCTTGGCAATGATCTGCTCGTGGAAGTGATCCACCATCATAGCAGCCTTCTTGGCAATGACATCCGGATTCCCCTCGACAAAGGAACGCAGCTTCTTCTGAGCGCGCTTTTTGTCGAACATTGGATCGTCCTCGACCTTCTTGGCAATCTTGTACCAGCTGTCGATCGTCGTATAGTTCTTCAGTACGTCAAGAATGAAGCCTTCCTGAATGGCCTGCTTCATCGTGTAAACATGGAAAGGCCTGTGCTTGATTTCGCCATCCTCTTCATATGGCGTTCCGAAAACCTCCTCGGTCTTGTTCTTTGGAGTCGCGGTGAACGCAAAATAGCTCGCGGTCTTTACGAGCTTCCGACCTTCGACGATGGCATTTATCTTGTCCTCGTTGTCCATTTCATTATCAGAAGCCATGCCGGAAAGCGCCAGATTCATATTCGCGGAATTGCGCCCGCTCTGGCCGGAGTGCGCCTCATCGATGATAATAGCAAAATGGTTATGTATATGTTCCTGCCCGATCTCCTGCGAGATGTATGGGAACTTCTCAACTGTCGTTATGATGATCCGCTTGCCATCCTGGATTGCCTTCTTCAGGTCTCCGGAATGCTGCGCCCACACGACCGTATTTTTCACCTGCATGAACTGCTTGATGGTATCGCGGATCTGCTTGTCCAGAATCCTGCGGTCGGTGACGACGATAACGGAATCGATCATCGGATGGCCGTCTTGTTCCAATCCAATCAGCTGATGAGCAAGCCATGCGATAGAATTCGACTTTCCGGAGCCTGCACTGTGCTGAATAAGGTAGCGTTTGCCGACGCCGTTCTGCTTTACATCCGCGAGCAGCTTCTCCACACAGTCCAGCTGATGGTAGCGTGGCCAGATCTGTTTCACGGTTTTCTTCTTCGTGTCCGGATCTTCACCAACGACGACCTGAGCGTAGTTCTCGATAATGCGGGAGAGCTTCCACTTTGTCAGAATGTCCTTCCACAGATAGTCTGTCATGATGCCGTCCGGGTTCGGCGGATTGCCTGTACCATCGTTATAGCCCTTGTTGAATGGAAGGAACCAGCTGTCCTTCCCGGCGAGCTTCGTGCAGAACATGATGGTCTGGTCGTCTACCGCGAAATGCACCATGCACCGTTTGAACGAGAACAGCGTGTCCCGCGGATCACGATCTTCCTTATACTGCTCAACGGCATCCGCTGTCGTCTGACCGGTGAAATGGTTCTTAAGCTCAATCGTGATGACCGGCAGGCCGTTGATAAACAGGCAAAGGTCAAGCGCGAGCTTCGAAGCGTCGATAGAATAGCGAAGCTGCCGTGTCACGCTGAAGATGTTCTTCTCAAACATCTGCTTTGACTTCTCGTTGTTTTCCGTCGGCGTGAAGTAGAACATGATGAGGTCAGCCGGGTACGCTTTCACACCGTTTCGCAGTACATCGATAATGCCGCGCTTGGCGATCTCTCCGGAGAGGCGGTTCAGGAACTGCCGCTTCTTCTGATCACTGTTATTCACACCAAGCTTTGCCATTTCCCTCGGCTGTGTATCATTCAGGAACCGGAAGAGGCGGGTTTCGTCTACGGCGTATTCCTTGTTGTAGTCGTCATTCGTTCCCTGCTCGTAACCATTCTGATCTACGAGCCAGTTCACGATGATCGTCTCAAATCCCCTCTCGGTTTTATCCGTAAAAGCCATGATCAAGCCTCCTCTCCGTCGGTCTCTGTTTCTTCGTTATTCTCCGAATCATCGTCAACGATGTCATCTACGTGTTCATACTCAGGAACAGTGACATTTCGGACATCGATTTTTCCGGTGACAGCATCTGATACAACAGAAGACTTAAATTCCGTCAGAGCCTTTAGCTGTTCATGCTTAGTTGCTATAAGTCTGTTAATCCGTCCCTTCTCGGAGCGAATGAAATCGACAATTTCCTGCTGTTCATCTATGGGCGGCAGGCCTATAGTGAAATCCCTGATAAAATCCGCGGGCACCCTTTTTTGACCCGCTGACCCAGTCATTTGACCTTCTCCGAGAATGCGGAACAGCTTAGTCATTGTAATGAAATACAGATACTCTGGAAGGACGTTATTCCCAGCTCTTAAGTTAAACAGTTCTGTCGTACCGTACCCAATATCGGATTCAAGTTTATCAAGACAAGCACCTTTGCCATTCTCAAAGCATGGTGTGATCTTTGCCACTACAACATCATTTTTCGCAAAAGATGAGAAACCAGTTTTTACTTTGGCAATAGGCTGCTTTATTGAGCAATCGATCTCACCATCTTCTGAAATATTTTCCATAGGCAAGAAAACCACCTCGTCCTGATCTGAATGCTCCCTTATCAGATCATTAATCGATGCGCCAACTTTGCATATTCTCTTTAGCTTTGTTACTTTCCATGAAGCGGGAACTTCAGGCAGATAATAAACGCCTGTCCTTTTCATGGCCACATTTGCATCAATGCCTCTCGTAATTGCAGAGTTGATGACAGCTGATTTCAGGGCCCGCAGTTCCTGTATCTCCTTCCGGCGGATTCCAATAAGCTTGTTGATTTCGGAGACCTTCCAATCGAGGAACCGCACAATCTGATCCTGCTCGGCGCGGGGAGGAACAGGAATGGGAACATTCCGTAATTCATTGTAAGAAAGAGTAAGTCGTATTCCGGTACCCATTCCGTGAAACATCTTACGAGCATCCATTGCTTTAAAGTAATAGCAATAGTATAGGGGATTAATATCCGCATTCCTCGCCCTTAATGAAATATACGCCGAAGTGATTATCCCGCTATTTTTAACAATCGCAACTCTCTGGGACACGAAGTCATAATTCAGGTTCAAGCAATTAATGACAATGTCACCTTCGTCAACCAAAGTATATTTAGAATACGTATCAATAAGCGAAGGCGTCATATCGTATTCAGGCTTATCTACAATCGAGCCATAAGTAAATTTGAGGGCATTCCGTCTCGCAAAATGCGTATTCTTCTTTTTCTGTTCCCGAAAAAGGCTCCCGAGTCGTTGAGAATTCCATCTATTTGTATACTCTAATAGTTCCATTACTTCAGCCCCTCCACGATCTCATCCATGACCCCATCAGATTCCTTTTCGAGCTCCTCAAGTGAGGCAAGGATGTCTTTCATATCACGGAGTTGTACCGGCTTGTAGAAGTATTTCGTGAAGCTGATCTCGTAACCGATCTTTGTCTTGTTTTCATCCACGTAGGCGTCCGGTGCATATGGCTTGACTTCCTTTTCGATGAATGCGTCGATCCCGCCATCGTAGTTGAACGGAATGTTTTCCGAGTCGCGGAGGTTCGGATCGGATTCGCCTTCAACCTCTTTTGCATGTGGATCAGCTTCCGTGATAAACGGACGGATCCTCTTGAGCTGCGTCTTTTTGAGCTTTGTCGCCTTAGCAAAAGCGCCCCAATCGTCCAGTGGAGTTCCCGTAGGAATCTTGGCGATAGCCTCACGAACTAAATCGAGCTCTGACTGCTTCTTGAACGTATCTTCCGGGATTTCTCGTTCCGGGAATACGCGCAGGCGGAGCGGACGCTCGACAGTTACATTCCAGTAGCCGAACTCACTGTTATCGAATATCATGCTGACGTCGCTTTCCTCCATGTCGAGGAAGATGCGGACAATTTCCCTACGGATTTCCGGCGTGAATTCGCAGTTCTTATTACCCATGTTCTTGCGCAGCGAGGACTTCATATTTGTCGCGTCGATGAGCTGAATCTTGCCTTTGCGGCGTTCTTCCTTCTTATTGGAAAGCACCCAAATGTATGTGCCAATGCCTGTGTTGTAGAACATGTTGTCAGGCAATGCGATGATGGCCTCTACCAGATCACGCTCGATCATATACCGGCGAGCATTGCTTTCACCGCTTCCTGCATCGCCCGTGAACAGGGATGAGCCGTTATGTACTTCGATGATGCGGCTGCCAAGTTCTGTGTCGGTTTTCATCTTGGATACATTGTTAAGCAGGAAGAGAAGCTGTCCGTCGCTTGTGCGCGGGATCATCTTTAGCTCCTCACCGCCGGGAAGGTATGCATTGAAACGAGTGTCTAGGATTTCACTCTTGCCACCCATCTTGTCTGCATCTGTTTTCCAGCTTTTCCCATACGGCGGATTGGAAAGCATGAAGTCGAACTGCCGAGAGGGGTTTCCGTCCAGCGATAGCGTTGAGCCATAGAAGATGTGCTCGGCTTCCTCACCGTCGCCTTTGAGCAGCATGTCAGCTTTGCAGATGGCATAGGTTTCCGGCTGGACCTCCTGTCCGAACAGGTGAATTGAGACATTCTTTCCGCGACGGCCTGCAAGCGTCAGGAGTCGTGCCTGAGCAACCGTAAGCATTCCTCCTGTGCCACAGGCTCCGTCATAGCAGGAGTATGTTGCATCTTTGATCTGGTCTTCAACGGGATAGAAAGCCAGGTCGGCCATGAGCTCGACAACGTCGCGCGGAGTCCAGTGCTCTCCAGCTTCCTCGTTGTTTTCTTCATTGAAACGGCGGATCAGTTCCTCGAAGATGGTTCCCATCCCATGATTGTCGAGGCCCGGCAGCTTCACGATTGTTTTCTCCGCGTCCTTATAGACGGGATTTGGGCTGAGGTTGATATCCGATGATGTGAATTTATCGATGACCGCGCCAAGAATGTCCGCATCGACCATCGTCTTGATCTGGTCGCGGAACTTGAACTTGTCGAGGATCTCCTGAACGTTCGGAGAGAAGCCGTCCAGGTATGCTTTGAAGTCCGCTTCAAGTGTCTGCTTCTTCGAGCGGCTCGTCAGATCCTTTAAAAGAAATGGCGACGCATTGCAGAACGCCTGCCCGGCAGTGTTGCAGAGCGCAGGCCACTGGTTATCGATTTTGGCAGCGTCCAGCTGCTTCTTCATGGTGAGGACGGCTTCCTTCGTCCCTTCCAGCATTGCGTCAAGGCGGCGGATGACCGTCATCGGCAGAATAACGTCACGGTATTTGCCGCGGACATAGACGTCGCGCAGGCAGTCGTCTGCGATTCCCCATATAAAACTGACTATCGAGTTGTACTCCTGATTGTCCATTGATTGTCTCCTTTGCGCCGCTGCACCTTCGCAGTGGCTTTTTCATTTATTATGTATTACCGGCTGTCCAATAGTCTGGACTTCGCCGATCAGTTTTCCTTGTTTTCCTTTTCGCCGCTCTCTTCGGCAGCACCGCCGGAGCGAATCCAGTCATCGACTTCGCTCAGTTTGAATTTCCAGAGCCGTCCGACTTTGTATGCAGGCATGTTGCGCTTGTTGATCCATTGCATGATGCTTTCGCGGCCTACCCCGAGGTATTCCTGCACTTCCTTCATCGTTGACCATTTTTCTATATTCTTATCCACGTGTGTCTCCTTCGTCCGACGTATGAAACGTCACCTGAATCCTTATATTGAAATCCCACCGCTTGTTCGGAAAGCAGTTCTCTCCATCAGCATCCTGCATTTCCCACTTGCATTCGAAGTTTCCCTCGAAGCCACGGGCATCTATGTCCGTGGCTATTTTTGTAAATTCGCCCGGCCCGGTATCCGGTACCGGAATAACCGTCTTGACGGGCCGAGGATGTATTTCTGCCTGATTCACCAAAACCAGCTTCCTGCCACGCCATTCCCGCGTTCCGCGGTTCTGCAATTTCCATTCGTGGTGAACGATCTCATAGCAGTCTGCTTCATGGCGTCTGCCGCCGAATTCAACCAGAACTTCATCGCCCGCATATCGAGGCCCGCTGATGTCATCTGCAGATATCGGCTGACCTGCCAGAAGCGTCTGATACATCTCCCAGACCGCGTTATCAACGTCGTCGCCGGGAGTTGTCACGAACAGACTGAACTGAGCGGCGAGAGCATGAGCGAACTTGGCCTTGTCCTGTTCCGCTCCAGAAGGAATTCCGAACTCCGCCATGCAGGCTGTGAGCTTGTTGGCGGGCAGGTTCTTGTCAATGAATGCAGCAAGCCCATCCAGGTTAATCGGATTCGGGAATGACTCCTTTATTTCCGGGATGAGCGGTCTGTCCTTGGCATAATGCCTCTCGCCTTCAAGAGCTTCATTTGTTCTGTCCTTATACGCAAGCGGCATCACAAAATAATGGCTTCCAGCAGCATTGAAGAACTCGATGATATAGGTTCCTTGATTCCGCTGATTATCTAAAAAGCCATACAGCTTATTGAGAAATTCGTTGCTCTTAATACTGCTCACCTCCTCAGGACCTGATCCAGGACCTGCAAGACCTGATTTGCTGCGTGTCTCCCATTTCTCAGGACCTAACCGCCATTCGACAATAAGGTCAGTTGATCGGAAGGGCCCTGAAGACAACAAAAGACAGACTTCTGGAATTAATTATACGAGTTCTTTATGAACAAATCAACAGTATCAGATTTCAGAAGTGTTAAACAGACAAAAATCGACAAATACAGGCAAACAAATGGAGGTGAGACAGTGACTCACAGCGATAGAGAAATGTGGCGCATCAATATCGAGAACGATGCCGACCAGGCCTGCTCCATCTACGGAGCGGCAGCTGTCGATAGCGTGTTCCAGCGCTACGACGCGACCTGCTTCGACGATCTCAGCCCTTCCTATTACGAGGAAGTGTTCGGGGATCTGGAGCTGATGATTTACGACAACTGAGAATCTCCTATGAAACATATCGGAAAAGGGCTCCAAAACAGCCCGCAAAGCTCCATATGTTAAGAGGTTCGGATTTGCCCTGAGCAAGGCGTTAAAAGGCTCACTGCCATAGCCGTTCACCCCGGTGCACAGAGGTGGCTCGAGCGGCTGTAGCGGTCACAAGTGAATAGGAAACCAGTCTACGAGCGTGGCTGGCCGAACGAAACGAGTTGATTCCCGTTCCGTCTGGCCTGTCACGCTCCTTTTTTGTGCGGCCTCCGGTTCGGGAGAAGCGAACGGAGGTATCGCACATGAAAACCAATGACAATCAGAGTAAACGTATCTACGACAAGACCACCAAGCAGTGGTACGAGATCCCGGAGGACCAGTATCGGGAGTACGACCGCTGGCGCACCGCTCTTCGCAAAAGGATGCAGTATCGCGGCGAGTGCTTCTGCCCGCGCAGCAAGTGGTGGTTGTGCGACGGCAACTGCCTCGACTGCGAATTCCACAACAGCACGACCGTCTCTCTTGACGATCCGCTGCCGGACGGCGAAGGAACGCTCGCCGACTACGTTCCGGACGACGCTCCTCTTATTGAAGAGGTGCTGGCCGAGAAAGCGGAGCTGGATCAGCTGTTCGCGCGTCTGCAGGAGCTCATGCCGGAGGCCAAGCGTATCGGCGAGCTCAGGGAGGAAGGCCTCTCCGACGAGGCCATCGCCGACATCATCGGTATCAAGCGCACGACATTCCTGTCCCGCCTGAAGAAGGCCAAGGAAAAGCTGGCTAAGGAATTCCCGTACTGGTTCTAAGCGTCTGCTCCGGCTGCCCATCGTGGTGGCCGGAGCTTTTTCTGAAATTCCTCTTTTTCCTTCGTCAAAACGGTCTGCCCGCCTCCAGTGGGAAGTGTAAGGAGCGCGAAAGCAAGATGCTCCGGATTGGAGGCAAGCGATGAACAAGACACGCAACAGAAGTCCCGCGGACACGGAGGCCATCGCAGTTCTTATTGCGATAAGCCATGTATCCGCAAGGCTGGCAAGGAACCTCTCGATTCTTGCCGCAGACAGACAACTCATGGAAGGAGGTAAAGAGAATGTCAAAAATGGCAGAGATGGATCAGACCATCAAGGAACTGCGCGATGCCGCCGCTGCTATTAACAGCGCAGCCGACTGGCTCTACCAGCAGTTCTCCGGCACAACCGAGGAGCCCGCTCCGCAGCCCGAAAAGATGCAGGCCGAGGCTGAGCCGAAGAAGGAGCTGAAGCTGGAGGATGTGAGGAAGGTTCTCGCCGAACGGTCCCGCGCTGGTTACACGGCGCAGATCCGCGAGCTTCTCCACAAGTACGGTGCGAGCAAGCTTTCGGCTGTCGATCCGAAGGACTACGAGGCCCTGCTCTTTGATGTGGAGGGACTCAATGAATTCTGAAAGACAGCATGCGGTCCTCTCCGCGTCGAGCTCCGACAGGTGGATTCACTGCCCGCCGTCGGTCAGGCTTAGCGAGGGATTCGAGGACAAGGGAAGCGACTACGCACTGGAAGGCACCTGCGCTCACGCGCTCGCCGAATACAAGCTCCGCAAGGCGCTCGGCTACCCGGCACGCGACCCGACCGAGGACCTCGCCTTCTACAACGAGGAGATGGAGGAAGCAACAGACGGCTATGTCGCCTACGTACTGGAAAAGGTCGAGGCCGCAAAAGAGACCTGCTCTGATCCGGTTGTTCTGGTTGAGCAGCGCGTGGACTACTCCCGCTGGGTGAGACAGGGCTTCGGCACATCCGATGCGCTAATCATCGCGGACGACACGCTCCGGATCATCGATCTGAAGTACGGCACCGGCATCGCCGTGTCGGCGGAGGACAATCCGCAGCTCAAATGCTACTCGCTTGGAGCCTTGGATCTGTTCGACAACATCTACGACATCGATTCGGTCACCATGTCGATCTACCAGCCGAGACGGCAGAATGTCAGCGAATGGCAGATCAGCAAGAATGACCTGCTCGCATGGGCGGACGAGGTTCTGAAGCCTACGGCGGAGCTCGCGTGGGACGGCAAGGGAGAATTCTCCTGCGGCCCGTGGTGCCGGTTCTGCAAGGCGAAGACCATCTGCCGGAAACGGGCCGAGGAGAACCTGAAGCTCGCGCAGCATGAGTTCAGGCTGCCGCCGCAGCTCTCCGACGCGGAAATCGAGGTCATCCTTTCCCAGGTGGACGAGCTGGTCTCGTGGGCGTCCGACATCAAGGAGTACGCGCTCCAGCAGGCGCTTTCCGGCAAGGAGTGGCACGGCTTCAAGCTCGTAGAGGGCAGGTCCGTCCGCAAGTACGCCAATGAAACCGCCGTCGCCAAGACGGTCGAAGACGCCGGATTCGACCCGTATGAGAAGAAGCTGCTCGGCATTACTGCCATGCAGAAGCTCCTCGGAAAGAACCGGTTCAATGAACTCCTGTCAGGCTTCATCGAGAAGCCGCAGGGCAAACCAACACTCGTCCCGGACTCCGACAAGCGTCCGGCGATGAATACAGCAAAAAACGACTTCAAGGAGGTCAAAAATCATGAGTAAGACAACTATGCACAATCCGATGAAGGTTATCACTGGCCCGAACACCCGCTGGTCCTACGCGAACGTCTGGGAGCCGAAGTCCATCAACGGCGGAACGCCGAAATACAGCGTAAGCCTCATCATCCCGAAGTCCGACACCGTGACGGTCGCCAAGGTCAAGGCCGCCATCGAGGCTGCCTACAAGGAGGGCGAAGCCAAGCTCAAGGGCAACAGCAAGTCCGTTCCCCCACTGTCCGCGATCAAGACGCCGCTTCGTGACGGCGACGCGGAGCGTCCGGACGACGAGGCCTACCGCGGCTCCTACTTCGTGAATGCGAACGCAACGACCGCTCCGGGCATCGTGGACGCGGACCTGAATCCGATTCTTTCCCGCAGCGAGGTGTACTCCGGCGTGTACGGCAGAGCCAGCATCACGTTCTACGCATTCAACTCCTCCGGGAACCGCAACATCGCCTGCGGCCTGAACAACCTGCAGAAGATCTGTGACGGCGAGCCTCTTGGCGGCAAGGCAAGTGCTGAGTCTGACTTCGTCACTGATGACGATGAAGACTTTCTGAATTAAGGGAGGCGCGACTATGACTATGACAACCTTTCAGACGATCCTCTTAACTGCAATTATCGCTATCTGGCTGGTCTTCAGCATTGTGATCCTGATTGCAACAATCCAGAACTTCCTCTACGACCGCAGACGTGAAAAGCGTGAGCAGGAATCTACTGCCCGCGATATCGAATACCGCAAGGAACGCGACAAGCGGGAAGCGGAACAGGCCGCGCGTGATCTCGAATACCACGAGAAGCGCATGAAACTCTTAGACAAATAAGCATGGCAGGCTCATTGTGATACCCTTTAACGCTCGCATTGAAGGAAACAACGATATCAAAAATTATGCAGACTACCTGCTTAAAAATGCAGGCGAGTATGTCCTGGCTTGGATCATTGAAGGAGCACAGAAGATCATTCATAAAGAATTCCAGCTTACCACGCCAGCCTGTGTGCGGGAAGCCATCGGCTCGTACCGTGAAAACAACGACTGGCTCGGCCATTTTCTGGATGAGTGCTGTGAGCTTGGCGAAACCTATCAGGAAAAATCTGGTGATTTTTATACTGCGTATCGGAACTTTTGTAATGTTACCGGTGATTATGTGCGAAATTCTGCCGACTTTTATACCGCCATTGAACAAGCCGGAATCGTGCGGTTCAGAAATCGCCAAGGCCGGTTTGTTCGCGGAATACGGTTGACAGAAAAATCCATTTTAAACTAAAGCGTGACACCTCCGACACCTCCTACCCTAAAGTCTCTATAGACCCTTAAAAATGAACCCCTATAGGAAGTTATAGTAACCAGGTGTCGGGGTGTCACACACCTTGATGAAAAGTCGATACTAAACACCCTGACGGAGGAAATCATGCGAGAAAAAATAATCGAACAGCAGCTTGTACAGGCTGTAAAACATAAAAATGGCATCTGTCCCAAATTTGTCTCCCCCGGATATAACGGGATGCCGGATAGATTGGTGCTGCTGCCCCATGGACGCATTGCCTTTGTGGAGCTTAAAGCACCCGGAAAGAAAATGCGACCGCTGCAGGTACATCGGAAGCGCCAGTTAGAAGCACTTGGTTTTCCGGTATACTGCATCGACAATAGTACGCAACTAGGAGGAATGCTGGATGCAATACAAGCCTCATGATTATCAAACCTATGCCACAAACTTCATCCTAAAAAATCCAACGGCTGCCATTTTGCTGGATATGGGATTGGGGAAAAGCGTCATTACCTTAACCGCTATAGAGCAATTAATGTATGACAGCTTTACCATACATCGCGTGTTGGTGATCGCACCCCTGCGTGTAGCACGAGATACATGGCCAGCGGAAATCCAGAAATGGGATCATCTGCATGATGTAACGTATGCCGTTGCTATTGGTACGGCTACGGAACGAAAAGCCGCACTCTTGCAGCAGGTCAATATCCACATTATCAATCGTGAGAATGTGCCTTGGTTGATAGAAGATTCCGGCATCCCCTTTCATTACGACATGCTGATAATCGATGAGCTTTTCTCTTTTAAATCGTATCAAGCAAAACGCTTTCGAAGCTTATTAAAAGTTCGTCCCAAGGTAAAACGCATCGTAGGACTGACCGGTACGCCTTCTTCGAATGGCCTGATGGATCTCTGGGCAGAGTTTCGCCTGCTGGATATGGGACAGCGACTTGGTCGCTTTATCACCCATTACCGGAGTGAATTTTTCCAACCGGATAAACGGAACCAACAGATGATCTTTTCTTACAAACCAAAACCCGGTGCGGAAGAAGAAATCTATCGGCGTATCGCAGACATCACCATTTCCATGAAAAGCAAGGAGTATCTGACCATGCCAGCATTAGTACAAAATGAAATCCAGGTACAGTTATCGAAGCGAGAACGAAACATGTATGATACCTTGTGTTCCCAGCTTGTGCTTTCACTAGATGGGAAAGAAATTGATGCCGTAAATGCGGCTGCCTTATCGAACAAGCTATGCCAGATGGCAAACGGTGCCGTCTACGATGAGGAAAAACGAATCATTCCCATTCATGACCGAAAGCTCGATGCCCTGGAGGATATTCTTGAAGGTGCCAATGGCAAACCCGTATTGATTGCGTATTGGTTCAAGCATGACTTGATACGGATCCAGCAGCGGTTTACGGTGCGAGAAATCAAGACTTCGCAAGATATAACAGATTGGAACGCTGGTGTTATTCCTGTTGCTATTCTCCACCCCGCCTCTGCCGAGCATGGTCTGAACCTGCAACAAGGTGGCTCCACCCTCGTCTGGTTTGGACTAACCTGGAGTCTCGAGTTGTACCAGCAGACGAATGCCAGGCTCTGGCGGCAAGGACAAACGGATACAGTCGTCATTCATCACATTCTGACTGCTGGAACCATAGATGAAAACATGATGAAATCACTGAAAGAAAAAAACAAAACCCAGGCTGCACTAATTGATGCAGTTCGGGCCAGCTTGCAAGGAGGAAGCCTATGAGTGTTATCTGGAAGTACCTGAACAAACGAAGCGGTGCCATTGATGCCATCCGAGATTACGACAGCATGACGTTCATCATCGACAACACCAGCGAGGATATCAAGCAGGCATATGCTGCCATGACCAGCCTGCATCCGTCCGGCTTCGACGGGATGCCGCACTCCAACAACCCGCATGCCGCAGAAGAACATATCATCTCCGGCCTGGCAGACATCGACATCCTGAAAGAACGGTACCGGCAGGCGGTGGAATACATGACGTGGTTCCAGCCCGCATGGAATAAACTAAGCAGCGACGAGCAGTACGTGCTGCAAACCTTCTATGCTGACGAGGACGCACAGATAAGTGCTGTCTATGCTATTGCCGATCATTTCCACATAGAACGGTCGTCCGCCTACAAAAGGAAGAATCGTGCATTGGCTAAGTTTGCCATCCTTTTGTTTGGAAAGACATGATGTCCAAAATCGCGGACGCATTTATCTGTCTTACGTGATATACTAATAGCATGAAAGTGTGAGAGAAGCCTTCGAGGGAGCAATCCTTTGAAGGCTTTTACTATGTGTTTATTATATTGACATTGTATTGACATCAGCCAAAAATAATGCTATATTCAAGACAGAAATGGAGGTGTTACATATGGTAAATACAAATTTGAATATCCGGACGGATAAGGAAGTCAAAAATCAGGCTGAGAAAATATTCAATGCTCTAGGAATGAATATGACGACGGCGGTAAACATCTTCTTAAAAACAACGATACGAGAAAATGGCATTCCCTTCCGTCTCACTCTTGACGTTCCTAATGCAACAACTAGATCTGCCATTGAAGAAGGCAAACGAATCGCCATTGATAAAAAAGTAAAAGGGTATACCAATATGACAGATTTGCGTGTGGCCCTTGAAAAATGAAGTACGAAGTAAAATTCACTACTCAATTTAAGAAAGATTTGAAATTGGCAAAGAAGCAGAACAAAGATATAGATGTGCTGTTCTCTGTCATTGAGCAATTGGCCCAAGGAAAACAATTGGATGAAAAATACAGAGACCATGATTTAGGTGGAACATACAAAGGTTGCCGGGAATGCCATATTGATCCAGATTGGCTTCTCGTTTATGAAACAAGAGATGATGTACTTGTTCTTCTTTTGTATCGTTTGGGTAGCCATTCCCAATTATTTTAGCAGCATGAGTAATATCGCGGACACATTTATTCATTTAACGTGTTATACTAATAGCATGAAAGTGTGAGAGAAGCCTTCGAGGGAGCAATCCTTTGGAGGCTTTTGCTATGTCTGGAGATGAACATTGTGCCTTGGAAACCAAAGAAACCGTGCGCCTACCCCGGCTGCAAGGAGTTGACCGTGAACCGGTACTGCGAGCAGCACCAAAAATTAATGGACAAACGTTATGACACGTACGAGCGCAGTCCTGCCGTCAAGAAACGGTACGGCAGAGCATGGAAGCGCATCCGGGACCGGTACATCGGAAAGCATCCCTTGTGTGAGATGTGTCTGAAGAACCACAAGACCACAGCGGCAACGGAGGTGCACCATATCCGTCCCCTCTCCCGCAGCGGCGACCATGATGAAGATAACCTCATGGCACTTTGCAAACCGTGCCACTCGAAGATAACCGCCAAGATGGACGACCGCTGGCATCATGCCAAAAAGGAATACCACTACGAATGACTACACTCCGCCGGGAGGGGCGGTCCAAATCTCTGGCGCGCCAAAATGCTAGACCGGTGCTGGGGTCACACGCACAAAAATTGCGGTTCAAACGGGGGATTTACCGCATGGGAAAGGAGTTGAACAGCCATGGCCAAAGACGGAACCAATCGCGGCGGCAGACGGATCCGCGCCGGAGATAAGCCGGAGGCGCTGGCCGATAAGATAGCCAAGGGAAAAGCAGCCACCATTATCGACCTGCCGACGCCCACCTTAGAAGGGGCGGATTTAAACGATGCCGCAGATCTCACCGGCGAGGACATGCCGAATCCCAGCGACTATTTGTCCGCCCGGCAGCGGGACGGCAAGCCGCTCGGTGCGGATGACCTGTTCCGCCAGACCTGGCGATGGCTGAAGGACCGCGGCTGCGAACGACTCGTCAATCCCCGACTGCTGGAAGCCTATGCCCAGGCATTCGCCCGGTATATCCAGTGCGAGGAAGCGATCAGCACCTATGGACTGCTCGGCAAGCACCCCACGACCGGCGGTGCGATTACCAGCCCGTTCGTGCAAATGAGCCAGTCATTCCAGAAGCAGGCAAACCTGCTCTGGTATGAAATTTTCGATATCGTCAAGCAGAACTGTACCACAGCATTTGTAGGAAGTCCGCAGGATACGATGATGGAACACCTGTTGCAGGCACGGAAAGGAAAATAATTATGGAATTGATCAAAAAGAACATACAAGACCTTATCCCGGCAGCCTATAACCCGAGAAAGGATTTGCAGCCGGGCGATCCGGAGTACGAAAAGCTGAAATGCTCGCTGGATGAGTTCGGCTACATCGATCCGGTCATCTGGAACAAGCGCACCGGCAACGTGGTCGGCGGGCACCAGCGCCTGAAGGTGCTCCAGCAGGAGGGCATCTCGGAAATCGACTGCGTCGTCATCGACATGGACACCGAAAAGGAGAAAGCCTTAAACATCGCCCTCAATAAAATCAGCGGCGACTGGGATACGGATAAATTAGCGCTGCTCATTACCGATCTGCAGGGCAGCGACTTTGATGTATCGCTTACCGGGTTTGATCCGGCGGAACTGGACGACCTGTTCAAGGACGATATAAAGGATGGTGTACACGATGATGACTTTGATGTGGATGCCGAACTCAAAAAGCCGGTATTTTCCAAGGCAGGTGATATGTGGCAGTTGGGAATCCATCGCCTGCTCTGCGGCGACAGCACCCAGCCGGAAACATACCAGCGATTGCTGCAGGGAACACCGGTCAATCTGGTGGTCACCGATCCGCCATATAATGTCAACTACGAAGGCCGGGCCGGAAAAATCAAGAACGACCATCTGCAGAATGACAAATTCTATGAGTTTCTGCTCGCTGCCTTCACCTGCATGCACACCGTCATGGCAGACGATGCCAGTATCTATGTATTCCACGCCGACACCGAGGGACTTAACTTTAGAAAAGCCTTCTCGGATGCCGGTTTTTATTTGTCCGGCTGCTGCATCTGGAAGAAGCAGTCGCTGGTGCTGGGACGCTCTCCCTACCAGTGGCAGCACGAGCCGGTGCTTTATGGTTGGAAGAAGAAAGGAAAGCACGAATGGTACACCGGGCGGAAAGAATCCACTATCTGGGAGTTCGATAAGCCGAAAAAGAATACGGACCATCCCACCATGAAACCGATCCCGCTTTTAGCCTATCCTATTTTGAATTCCAGCATGACCGGTTGCACCGTACTGGATCCATTCGGCGGCAGCGGCTCAACGCTGCTGGCTTGCGAGCAGACGAAACGACGCTGCTATATGATAGAACTCGATGAAAAGTTCTGTGATGTGATCGTGAAACGTTACATTGAGCAGGTCGGCTCGGACGAACGGGTAACTGTGACACGGAACGGGAAAACGTATACCTATACTGAAATGGAGGCAACATAATGCGTGTATTTATCAACCCCGGGCATGACCGGGAACGGGACAGCGGCGCGGTGAACCCAAACACCGGACTGCGGGAATGTGATGTGGCTGCTACGATTGGCAGTCTCGTCCAAACATATTTGGAGACGGCAGGCTGCGAGGTGCAGCTCCTACAAAGTGATAATCTGGCTGGGGAAACACCGGATCTGCCCTGCGTGGTGGATACGGCAAACGCCTGGCCTGCCGATGTATTCGTCAGTTTGCATTGCAATGCCGACAGCGGCTGCGCCCGCGGTACGGAAACGCTGGTCTATACTAACGACAGCGGCTCGTCCCCGCAGCTTGCCGCCTGCATCCAGTCGCAGATCGTACAGAATCTTGGCACCGTGGATCGCGGTCTGAAGGAACGACCCAACCTCATCGTGCTGAAGGACACTACAATGCCCGCCGTTCTGGTGGAAACAGCCTTTATTGATAACGAGGATGATGCCGCGCTGCTCACGAATAACGCGGATGATTTCGCCCTGGCGATCGCTCGCGGCATAACAGATTTTGAAGGGAGATACTAATATGGATATCGAAACAATTAAGAACGAACTCAAGGAACACGTTCTGGATTCAGTACAGGAAGATGCCAAGAACGCCACCATTTCCTGGTTGAATACAACGGTGCTTCCGGCGGCAAAGGAACTAGCGGATGCCTACACAGCCGCCTTGCAGGAATCTGCTGGCAAGGAAACCGGCTGGAACAAGTTCCGCGACCAATGCTTCCTGCCGACGCTGATTGATGGCGGTCTGTGGCTGACTGGAAAGCTTCTCGGTAAAATGTCGGCGGTGCAAGAATAATATGTGTAATTTATGGTACAAACCCCTTGCTATAATTGCCGGGTAGAGTGATATATGTACATGACAAAAAAACGAAAGGGGTTTACTACCATGAAGATTTTGTACCATGCACAAGGAAAAACACGTAAGGAACTGGCCGATGCCATCAGCACTATTACCGGAGCTGCCAAAGTGTATAAGGGGATTCCCAGCTATGCCTACAAAATTGACTGCTTTACAGTCGACCGCGATGGCAATCTTAATTTTGATGACAGTACAGAAGTTAAGGATTTGCTCAAGAAACTCGACAGCATGGGATTCCATGCACAAACACCAACGGAAAAAGAACCTGACGATTCGGCATCTAAGCAGGAGAACATAGACGACTTGGTGATTGCCATGCCGCGCTCCTTCTTCACCGATACGGCACTGGAAAATCTCAAGAAGCTGATCCAGGCAAAAAGCAATTTAATGTTAAAAGTTTTCCAAACTGATGTGCTGCGCATGCAGGTAACGGAGGATAAAGTGTTATTCCCCTGGTTCACCGGCTGCATGGATGCCGATACGGTCAAAGCCTATACCCATTTCATTACGGCACTCTGCCATCTGGCAAAAAAGCAGAAACGGGTGCTGGCAACGGAACACCCATCAATCAACGAGAAATACGACTTCAGCTGCTTTCTGCTCCGGCTTGGCTTTATCGGCAAAGAATACAAGGACGAACGGAAGCTGCTCCTGCAGCACCTTTCCGGTTCCTCGGCCTTTAAAAACGGCAGAAAGGAACACCATGATGAGATATCCGAATAAGAAACGGCTGGAGCAACTGCGCAGCACATATCCCGCCGGGACGCGGATTGTACTGGTGCAAATGGACGACGCCCAGGCTCCGCCGAATGGCACAAAGGGAACGGTTGTCGGTGTGGATGACACCGGCAGTCTGCTGGTGCAGTGGGACAATGGTTCCGGTCTCAACGTGATTGATGGTGTCGACATGGTGCGGAAAATGGAAAAAGTTTAAAAGTTTCACACTGTATCCGGTTGAAATGACTTGCTATTATTCCGTTTTAGAGTGATATATGTACATGTAAAGGGAAACACACAACCGAAACGGAGGCAGAAACCATGTGGAACAAAGGCATATTGCATATCAAAAATCATACCATTCACTACTGGGTCAAACACTATGAAGAAGGCAGCCAGTATGGAATCGAGGATGAAGGCCGGATTTCGAAGCTCATGCTGAAGGAAAACGGCAAAATCATCGCCAACTATGACAGAGGCTGGGACATAGAACCGGAAACGGAAGAAGCGCAGCTTGCTTACATGATGCTGGTACAGAAATACAACTAAAAAGTGAATATTCCGGGAGCAGGAGCCATACGGCTCTTTCTCTCGTACTAATTCTATAGGATCGCATGTCGAATATATCGGCTGGCGGTCTTTTTTGTTGCAGCAAAGGAAGTGATGCTGTTTGCGAACGCTGAAACGCTATCGATCCACGAAATTTAAGGCCAAGGATTCCAAATACAACAAGACCATGGCGGATTATGCCGTGTCCTTTATCGAATGCCTCTGCCATACCAAAGGAACCTGGGCCGGAAAACCGTTCGAACTGATCGACTGGCAGGAGCAGATTATCCGCGATGTGTTCGGCATCTTAAAACCGAACGGCTACCGGCAGTTTAATACTGCCTACATCGAAATTCCCAAGAAGCAGGGCAAGTCGGAACTGGCGGCAGCGGTAGCACTCCTCTTGTGCTGCGGCGACGGGGAACAACGTGCCGAGGTGTATGGTTGTGCCGCCGACCGTCAGCAGGCATCCATTGTCTTTGAAGTAGCCGCAGATATGGTGCGGATGTGTCCGGCCTTATCCAAGCGGGTGAAGCTCCTGGCTTCGCAGAAGCGGATCATCTACCTTCCCACGCACAGCTTTTATCAGGTGCTCTCTGCCGATGCCTATAGCAAGCACGGTTTTAACGTAAGCGGTGTGATTTTCGATGAACTGCACACGCAGCCGAACCGGAAGTTGTTTGATGTCATGACCAAAGGCTCCGGCGATGCCCGGACGCAGCCACTGTATTTTCTCATCACGACAGCCGGAACGGACACCCATTCCATCTGCTATGAAACCCATCAGAAGGCACTGGATATTATCGCAGGCCGGAAGATCGACGCCACCTTCTACCCTGTGATATACGGTGCCAAGGATACCGACGACTGGACGGATGTCAAGGTGTGGAAGAAAACCAATCCCTCGCTTGGCATTACGGTCGGCATGGACAAGGTCAAGGCAGCCTGTGAGTCTGCCAGGCAGAATCCTGCCGAAGAAAATGCATTTAGACAATTGCGCCTGAACCAATGGGTCAAGCAGGCGATCCGCTGGATGCCGATGGACAAGTGGGATGCCTGTGCGCTTCCCGTACAGCCGGATGAGTTAAAAGGCCGCGTCTGTTACGGTGGACTGGACTTATCCTCCACCACGGATATTACGGCATTCGTGCTGGTGTTTCCGCCGCGGGATGAAGCAGACAACTATGTTGTGCTGCCCTACTTCTGGATACCGGAAGAAAACGTATCGCTGCGTGTCCGGCGGGATCATGTCCCCTATGACGTATGGCAGAAACAGGGATTCCTGCACACGACGGAAGGAAACGTCGTCCATTACGGCTACATCGAAAAGTTTATCGAAACCATGGGCGAGCAGTACAACATCCGTGAAATCGCCTTCGACCGTTGGGGTGCCGTGCAGATGGTGCAAAACCTCGAGGGTATGGGATTTACCGTTGTACCCTTCGGGCAGGGGTTCAAGGATATGAGTCCTCCAACCAAGGAATTGATGAAGCTGACGCTGGAAAAGAAAATTGCTCACGGCGGGCAGCCGGTACTGCGATGGATGATGGACAATATCTTCATCAAATCCGATCCGGCGGGCAATATCAAGCCAGACAAAGAAAAATCCACAGAGAAGATAGACGGTGTAGTAGCTACAATAATGGCGCTAGACCGTGCGATCCGCTGTGGAAATGATACGAGTGAAAGTGTGTATGACAGACGTGGATTATTACTTTTATAGTAAAAGTTAGCTTTTTAGCCAAGCATCGTTGAAGCGATCCCTGAATTCTTCTAAAACATCTTCAAAACGAGTGAAGTGTTCTGCCTTTAGTTTTTTTGAAAAGCCTATTGCGTTGTCTGTTGCAAGGGCCGACCAGAAATATTGAACCATTTTTTCAGCACTCAACCTGTTCATTCTTGCAATAGTAATATTGACACCACTTTTTGCACTTCTAGTGGCGGATTTTGAATTTAATATAGGATCAAATACTTTATCATGTAAAAAAATCATCAATTCTTGTTCTTTAGTCATTTTTAGTATCCCCCTTATTTGATTTCAACAATAGTAAAAAAACTAATGGATTTCTTCAATTCGGCTGACAATGTGCATTGTAGCATCCCCGGTTTGTTCATAACAGGACGAGGACGAGAAATATTTTGCACCAAGTGTTTTGGGAAGATCCTTTTGTTTCGTAGGCTCAAATCCAAATGGCGCTAGTATCGTCTTAAGCATACGTCCGATAACAGTCCGTGTGAACTTGTCATTCAAGTCAATAGTAGGGTTAGCCTTATTGTCCATCAAGTGTTCAATTGGCAAGGCGCATGCAGTGAAGGCAGGTTGATTGTGTTGGCATGCTGCAATCGTGTTAATGATCGTTGTGTCCTCATTGAGCAGATCAAAGATTGCTATTGCGTCCGTATTCCCCTTAAATTTACTGCAGTTTGGGTTTTGAGTAAGAAAATCATCATATTTTGCTTTTGACATTATGAATCCCCCTTCTTGAACTAGTTAATTCACGCACGTATATTTACATGCTTTGTTTCACATATGTAATATAACATACGTGAAACAAATTGTCTAGTGGAAAGGATAAAATTTTATGGAATTTTTTAGTAAACTTTTTCGTTCACGCGATAAGCCGAAAAACTACCTGTCTACGGCCTTTACGTTTCTGTTCGGTCCGACCTCCTCCGGCAACGTGGTGACGGAACGGACGGCCATGCAGACAACGGCGGTCTATGCCTGCGTCCGGGTGTTGTCAGAGGCTATCGCCGGACTGCCGCTTAATCTATACCGTTATACACCGGATGGCGGCAGGGAAAAGACCATCAATCATCCGCTGTATAGGTTGCTTCATGATGCCCCCAATCCGGAGATGACGAGCTTTATCTTCCGGGAAACGCTCATGAGCCACTTGCTGCTATGGGGCAATGCCTATGCGCAGATCATCCGGAACGGCACCGGGCAGCCGATTGCACTGTACCCGCTGCTTCCCAGCAAGATGGATGTCAGCCGGGCCGCGAACGGTCAGCTTATTTACACCTACTCCAAGGACTCGGACGAGTTCGGTGCGGATAACCGCTGCCAGCAGATTGTCTTGTCGCAGGATGAGGTGCTGCATGTTCCGGGGCTTGGGTTTGACGGACTCATCGGCTATAGTCCGATCGCCATGGCCAAGAACGCCATCGGCATGTCGCTGGCAGCCGAGCAGTACGGTGCGTTATTCTTTGCCAACGGTGCTACACCGGGCGGCATCTTAGAACATCCGGGCATCGTGAAAGATCCGGTCAAACTGCGGGAAAGCTGGCATGCCCAATTTTCCGGCACGAACCGGCACAATGTAGCCGTGCTGGAGGAAGGCATGACCTTCCAGCAGTTATCCATCCCGCCGGATCAGGCGCAGTTCCTCGAAACGCGGAAGTTCCAGATCGACGAAATCGCCCGTATCTTCCGGGTGCCGCCTCATATGGTCGGGGATCTGGAAAAGTCCACCTTCTCCAATATCGAGCAGCAGTCGCTGGAATTTGTCAAATATACCTTGAATCCCTGGTGCGTCCGCTAGGAACAGGCCATGAACCAGCAGTTGGTATTGCCATCGGAACGCGCACAAATCTTTACAAAATTTAATGTGGACGGTCTGCTGCGCGGCGACTACCAGAGCCGCATGAACGGGTATGCCATCGGCAGGCAGAACGGCTGGCTCTCCGCCAACGACATCCGGGAGCTTGAGGATATGAACCGCATCCCTGCCGAACAGGGCGGCGATACGTATCTGGTCAACGGTAATATGCTGCCGCTGGATCAGGCAGGAAAATTTTATACCGAAAGCGAGGGAAAAAACAAATGAAGAAATTCTGGAACTGGAATACCGACAATGATGCCGGACGCATCCTTACCATTGACGGTACCATTGCCGAGGAAAGCTGGTTTGATGACGACATAACGCCGAAACTGTTTAAAAACGAACTGGCATCCGGACAGGGCAATGTCACCTTGTGGCTGAACTCGCCCGGCGGCGACTGTGTAGCGGCCAGTCAGATCTATGCCATGCTGATGGATTATGCCGGACAGGTCCACGTCAATATCGACGGGATTGCGGCTTCGGCTGCCTCTGTGATTGCCATGGCAGGAACAACCGTCAATATGGCTCCGACCGCACTGATGATGATCCACAATCCGTTCACGATCGCCATGGGCGATACTGATGAAATGGAGCGGGCCATCTCTATGTTATCCGAGGTCAAGGAATCCATTATCAATGCGTATGAATTAAAGACAGGACTTTCCCGCACACAGCTATCCCATCTGATGGATGCCGAGACCTGGATGAATGCAGGAAAAGCGATCGAGCTTGGTTTTGCCGATACTGTACTGACGAACGATGCCAATACACAAATGCATGATGCTGCCAGTATGGGAAGTTATTCTTTTTCCCGGCGGCAGGTCACCAATGCGTTGTTAAACAAAGCCATCGCCAAGAAATCAAGGATAAAAACAGAGTCACATATATCTGTAGCGTCGCTGCAGCAGCGGCTGTCGCTCTTAACACATTAAATGGAGGTACCAATATGAGTAAATTATTAGAACTGCAGGAAAAACGCGCTACTATCTGGGAGCAGGCCAAGGCCTTCCTGGATGAAAAGCAGGCAGCCAGTGACACGCTTTCCACTGAGGATGCCGCTACGTATGACAAAATGGAAGCCGATGTCATGGCACTGGGCAAGGAAATCGACCGACTGAAGACACAGGCTGCCATCGATCTTGAATTAAGCAAGCCGACCTCGAGTGCTATCGTCAACCAGCCTGCCAAGCAGGATACAACTAAGCATGGCGGCAGGTTCAGCGATGCCTATGCACCCGCCTTTTGGGACAGCATGCGCGGCAAGTCCCGTCCGGAAATCCGCAACACCTTAAAAGAAGGGGCCGATCCCCAGGGCGGCTACCTCGTACCGGACGAATTCGAACGGACGCTGATCCAGATGCTTGCCGAGGAAAATGTGCTGCGCTCCCTGTCCCATGTGATCCAGACCGCCAGCGGCGACCATAAGATTCCGGTTGTTGCCAGCGAAGGAACCACTGCATGGACGGATGAAGAAGCCGCCTACACCGAAAGCAACACCACCTTCGGCCAGGTGTCCATCGGGGCGCATAAGCTGGGTACGCTCGTCAAGGTATCCGAAGAACTGTTGAACGATTCTGCCTTCGACCTGGAAGGATACATGGCGCAGGAGTTTGCCCGCAGGCTGGGCAATGCCGAAGAAGAAGCCTTCCTCACCGGCACCGGAACGGATCGTCCGTCCGGCATCCTCGTTGATGCCGCCGGTGCTTCGGATGGCTCGACTGCCGCCTCTGCTACGGCGATTACCTTTGACGATTTGATCGAGTTGTACTATTCGCTTCGTGAGCCGTACCGCAAGTCGGCTACATTGCTGCTGCATGAAAGCACTGTCAAGGCCATCCGGAAGCTGAAAGATACGCAGGGCCAGTACATCTGGCAGCCTTCCGTCAGCGCCGATGTGCCGGATAAGATTCTGAACTGCCCTGTTGTCACCAGCCGGTATATGCCGCAGATGGCAGCTGATGCCAAGACGGTGCTGTTCGGTGACTTCTCCTACTACTGGATTGCCGATCGGCAGGGCCGCACCTTTAAGCGTTTGAACGAATTATACGCGGTTACCGGTCAGGTCGGCTTTCTCGGCTCTCAGCGTGTCGATGCCAAAATTGTTCTGCCGGAAGCCATCAAGACACTCAAGCAGGCCAGCAAATAACAGAAGGAGGGTGGCAGCATGGCAGTAACACGGGATGAAGCCAAATTATACCTGCGTATTGATAACGATGTAGAGGATGCCTTGATCGACAGTCTGATTCAGTCCTCCACGACGACGGTAGAAAATGTACTGCGCCATCCGCTGAGCGACTACACGACACTGCCGGAGGACATCAAGACGGCCATTCTGTATGGTGTGGCTTATCTGTATGAAAATCGGGATACGGCGGACTTCGATGCCATGATCAAGCTCATGCGGGCCATGCTGTTTTCCTATCGGGATGAGGTGTTCTGATGGATATCGGGGAAATGAAGCAGCGGATTGAGTTTATGGTGGAGGAGAATGTCTCTGATGGCCAGGGTGGGTATGACACCACGCTGGTCAGCAAGGGCAGTACCTGGGCCAAAGTGACCAATATCCACGGCGGGCAGTATTTCTTCGCCGCAGCCGTACACCTGGAAAAGGATGTGTCGTTTGTCATCCGGTACCGCTCGGATATCTCGGAAAAGTGGTTCATCAAGTTCCGTGGGCAGAAGTATAACATCCAGTTTATTGATAATGTAAAATACGGGGACCAGTATCTAGAAATCAAAGCTACCTTGGCGGGGTGATGCAAATGACATGGAATGAAATACGAATCGGATGTGCGGCTGTCGGTGCCTGGCTTGGCTGGTTTATCGGCGGCTTCGACAATCTGCTCTATGCCCTGCTGACGTTTGTCTGCCTGGACTATATCACGGGTGTATTATGCGCCTGCCGGGAACGGCAGTTATCCAGTGAGATCGGCTTTATGGGCATCTGCCGGAAGGTGCTTCTTTTTGTACTCGTCGGTGTCGCTCATACGCTGGATGAGACAATGCTCGGCTCCGGCAGTGCCTTACGGACCGCCACCATCTTGTTTTACCTCTCCAATGAAGGACTTTCCATTCTGGAAAATGCTGCACGGATGGGACTTCCCATACCGGATCGACTGCAGGAAGCATTGAAGCAATTACGAAAATAAAATAAGAATATATACCATGGACCTGCTGGAGTCTCATCACTCTGGCAGGTCTTTTTTTTATGTCTTGGGTTCGAATAGCAGCTTATTTCATCGACTACAGATATAAGGGCTAACAAAATAGGTTTACTTTCCCCTATTTCATGGCCTATCTGTAAGGAGATGATTTGCCATGAACGAACAACTAAGCAACCATACACTCGAAGCAAATAAGCTACAAGCCGAAGCAAGGTCAATATCACAGGAACAACTGCAGCACGAAGTCGATTATGTCCGTGCCCAACACATACTGCAGTCCCTATTCCATAAAGGCCTGCTTTCTGCTAATGAATTTTCCAAAATAACGGCAGTAAACCGAAAAACATTTTCACCGGTATTAGCGGCTATATTGCCCTCTATTCCTTGATATATCCGGCATATAGAGGTACTATGTCACACTACAAGGAGGTGAAAATCCATGAAAACGGTGACAAAAATCGGAGGCCAGCTTGTATTTCCTACACCAAAACATAAGCTGCGGGTAGCGGCCTACTGCCGGGTATCCACTGATAGTGAGGAGCAATTAGTCAGCCTTGCCACACAACGAAAGCACTATGAAAGCTACATTACAGCAAATCCGGACTGGGAGTTTGCCGGTATTTATTATGATGAAGGAATTACCGGCACGAAAAAAGAAAAGCGTCCGGCCCTACTCCGCCTGATAGATGATTGCGAGCATAAAAAAATAGACCTTATTGTGACAAAGTCTATCAGCCGATTTGCCCGCAACACCACCGATTGTCTGGAACTGGTCCGTAAATTACTGGGGCTTACCGTTTATATTTATTTTGAAAAGGAAAACCTAAATACCGGATCGATGGAAAGTGAGCTCATGCTATCGATTCTAAGCGGCTTGGCGGAAAATGAGTCGGTATCGATTGCCGAAAACAGCACCTGGTCCATACAGAGCCGTTTCCAGAATGGCACCTTTAAACTTGCTTACGCCCCATATGGATATGATGTAATAGAAGGAAAACTGGTACTGCAGCCGGAGCAGGCTACAATTGTAAAAGCCATGTTTGATCAAACGCTCGCCGGTATCGGGACGGATGCCATTGCCAAGGAATTAAATGCAAAGAAAATTCCGGCTAAACGCGGTACCCATTGGACTGCAACAACCGTTCGTGGCATATTGAAAAACGAGAATTACACTGGGGATGCTATTTTCCAGAAAACCTATACCGATTCGCATTTTAATCGCCATCATAACCATGGCGAGAAAGATAAATACCGGGTGGAACACCACCACGAAGCTATCATCACCAAAGACATGTTTGAAGCAACCAGCAGGTCATTCGGCAGCGTGGCAAAGAAAAAGGTGCGCTGCCACAGGATAAAAAGTACCAGAACCGTTATCCGTTTTCTGGTATCATTCGATGCCATCAATGTGGTGCTACCTTCAAGCGGCGTATCCAAGGCGGTCGCAATTCCTATGTGGCATGGTGCTGCGCCACCCATTTAACAGATGCCACAAAATGCTCGTTAAAATACATCAAGGAAACGGCACTGAAATACGCCTTTGTTACGATGATGAATAAGCTCATCTTTGGTCATGCCTTTGTTTTAAAACCATTGCTTGCCAGTTTGCGTACCCTCCATTCGGACGACAGCATCACCGTCATTCAAGATCTAGACACAAAGCTGGCGGAAAATGCCGAGCATCAAAAAACACTGGCGTACCTGCTGGCGAAAAAATATCTAGAGCCTGCGATGTACCAGAAAGGAAATAACGAACTGCTGCAGGAAGCTGAACAATGGCAGCATCAAAAGGATTCCCTTGTGGATTTTTTGAGTGACGATAATAAAACAGTACACGAAACGAGAAAATTACTACAGTATACTTGTAAGGCGAAAATGCTAACGGGCTTTGATGGGGCAATATTCCAGCAATTTGTAGAACAAATTCTGGTCTACTCTCGAACAGAAATCGGCTTTAAGTTAAAATGCGGCATTACGCTACGGGAAAGGCTGGTATAAGTGATGAGCCATACACCGTTTGGGTACCGGATTAAAAATGGCAAAGCAATAGTGGATGTGGAGGAAGCCAAAAAAATACGAGTGCTGTTCCAAACCTATCTTGCCGGAGCTGCACTGACTACGGCAGCGAAAGAAGCAACAATTCACGTTTCCCACAGTGGCATCCGCCATATCCTGCAAACGACGCACTATATCGGGGATGATTATTATCCGGCCATTATTGATGCCGATACGTTTACTGCTGCACAAAAGGAAATCACCAGCCGGGCCAAAAAGCTGGGACGTATCCGGGAACCTAAAAAAACGTCACCGGTTCTATACCCCACCACCTTCTCCCTTGCAGAAAAAACGCAAACCTATACTGATCCGTTCCAACAAGCCGAATATGCATACAGTTTAATAGAAAGTGAGGAATCCATACATGGAATTACAGACGCGGAATGTCACAATCATTCCGGCACGAACTTATCTACACCGAAACCATACTGAAGAAAAGCCAAAATGTCGTGTGGCTGCTTATTGCCGGGTTTCTACCGACAACGACGAGCAGGCCACCAGCTACGAAACGCAAATTGAGCACTACACCACCTACATTCACAATCATCCGGATTGGAAACTGGCTGGAATTTATGCTGATGATGGGATATCCGGTACCAATACCAAAAAGCGGGATGAATTTAATCGCATGATCGAAGATTGCATGGCAGGTACGATTGATATGATTATTACCAAATCCATCAGTCGATTTGCCCGCAACACGCTGGACTGCCTAAAATACATCCGGCAGTTAAAGAACAAGCACATTCCCGTCTTTTTTGAGAAGGAAAATATTAATACGATGGACTCTAAAGGCGAGGTGCTGCTTACTATTATGGCATCCCTAGCCCAGCAAGAAAGCCAATCCCTAAGCCAGAATGTGAAGCTGGGCCTGCAGTACCGCTACCAACGGGGTGAAGTACAAATCAACTGCAATCATTTTCTTGGGTATGCCAAGGATGAAAATAAACACATGGTCATAGTTCCGGAGGAAGCAGAAATCGTAAAACGCATTTACCGGGAATACCTTGAAGGTGCCAGTATGCTAAAAATCGCCCGCAATTTAACAGCAGACGGGTTAAAAAACGGTGCTGGTCACACCAAATGGCGAGACAGTAATATCAGACAGATTTTGCAAAATGAAAAATATATGGGTGATGCCCTCTTGCAAAAAACCTATACGGTGGATTTCCTTACCAAAAAGCGCGTCAAGAATACTGGCATCATGCCACAGTATTATGTAAAAGATAACCATGAGGCCATTATCCCCCGCGACATATTTCTGCAGGTGCAGGAAGAAATGGTACGGCGAAGTTCTATTCACTTGAAAAACGGGAGGAAGTTGACCCACAGCAGCAACCATTGTTTTTCCCAACGGATACGCTGTGGTAAATGTGGCGAGATATTCCGCCGGATACACTGGAACAATCGAGGAAAGAAATCCATCGTCTGGCGCTGTGTCAATCGAGTAGACAATACTGGTAAATGCGATGCCCGCACCATATCTGAATCTGCACTCGAGCAGGTCTGCCTAACGGCCATCAATCAGGTGCTATGCGAGAAGAAGGATTTTCTTACCATGCTGCAGCATAATATTGAAACCGTTCTCAGCCATAACAATGATAAAACATTGGCAGCTATCGATATCCGGCTGGAAGAATTACAAACACAGCTTGTAAAGCTGGCAAGTTCCAAGGCTGGCTACGACGATGTTGCCGAAGAAATCTACCACCTGCGCGAACAAAAACAGCAAGCGCTGGCGAAAAATGCCAATCAGGATGAAATCCGCAGCCGTATAGAAAATATGGCTACATTCCTAAAAACAACATCCACTGCCATCACCCAGTTTGATGATTACCTCGTCCGGCAGCTAATTAAAACCATTACGGTGTTTGAGGATAGCTGTAGGGAGTGTAAAATAGTTTGTGTAAATCGGTATTGCATGAATCTACTTTATGCCCC
>ERZ779840.646-NODE-646-length-38303-cov-7.539924_pt1 | contig 38303 bp, 61 predicted proteins | sample MGYA00511561_ERZ779840 | MGnify/ENA primary metagenome ERZ779840 (study PRJEB29588, sample SAMEA2162036) | human gut metagenome | biome: human gut; feature: human-associated habitat; material: faeces | place: Denmark | collected 2008/2010 ...
ACGGCAACGGTGACGTGAGCGGCAATCTAAATGTCGGTGGGTTACTGCAAGTCACTGGCAATGTTTCTGCAACAGGAACTATTCAGGTCCGAAATGCAAGACCTTTTGCAGTGACAATCCCTCAAATTTCTGATATCACACAACCTCCGTCATCAGAAGTTCAAGCGTGGCCTGTCAGTGTTTACGACGCTCAAGCTCATGCAATCGCTATGCTCAAATACATCAAAAAGAGTAGCGGTGAATCGCAATGGTTGTTGGCTGACATTGACTATTCTGACGGAGATCAACACTGGGCACAACTGACCATAGGCCATAAAGCAGACGGTACAGCGTACTTAAGGTCTGATGTTCCCGCCGAATTTGGCGGCGGATTAGGTGTTTCCGGTGGTCTCTTCACTGTCTCTGGAAGTGGCGAGGTTTCCGGAAACTGGAAAGTTGAAGGTAATGTTGAAACGACTGTTCTGAAGGGTTCAATGCTGCAAATAGAAGGAAGTGGCGGAGCTCATATCGTTCGACGGGTTAAGAACTACACGAAAGGTCAGGCACCATCAAATTCGATGTATATCGGTCACTTCCTGTATGGATCGGGAGTGACTAATCAAACTAGCAACCGTGTTGCAGGTAACGAAATAGCTATAAGCAACTTGGGGAATGTGACTTACACATTCTCCTGCTATGAACCTGTGGCAGGCTCCACGAAGGCGACAACTCTTCGTTTGGGTTATGGCGACGAATCCTGGATCAACATCAACGCAGACAATGTCAATCTGGCATCAACCGTCAACATCAACGGCGTCCTAAATGTCAACAATGATGTGAGCGTTGCAGGATGGATTAAGTTAACTGGAAACATCGAATCCAACGGCACTCAGCCTTTCAGACTCGCAAGTGGTTCACTGGATGTAAAAACCGCTCCAACATCAAACATCCAGCTCTGGCCCCTGGGTGTCTATGACAAAAATGGCCTTGCGGCTGCTTATATCAAGTACAACAAATACACAGATGGACGTCAAAACATCCAACTCCTAAGCAGATACGCCCGTGAGGATGACACCTACGAACTGGCTGGTCTTACGGTGGGGCATCATGCCGATGGCACGTTCTATACGGATGTCCCTCACCCAGTTACGGAGAGTAACGACAACAGCATCGCTACGACCGCGTGGGTGACTCAAAAAGTCAACAGCAATAAGCTCACGATCGGAAACCCTGTTTCGCAAGGAACTCCGAAATCAGGGAGTTGCACCAAAAACACGATCGTGTACATCAACAGCTCTGGCGCCGTGCATGACGTAAAGGTCAACGGTACGACGGTAGCCAACACTAGCGGCTATCACGGCGAGCAACCTCAATGCGTCACCATTCTGGTTCCGGCTGGAGGTTCTTGGTCAATCGGCGGCACAAGCAACGGTTCATTAACCTCGGTTCTTTATATGGAAATCAACTAGTCAAAATGGAAAAAGTTCATGTTTATACCGATGGCGGCAAATCTGTAGCAGTTGCCGATAAAACGCTTTACTTCGATTTTGATCTGCCAGATGTCTTTCCTAAAAACTTCTTTTATATGCTCTGGTGGCCTGAAGATGGGTTTTGCGCTTATTTCACGCAGGAAAACGGTACTCAGATTCGATTCGATCTAGATCCTACCGAAGAAAACTACGCCTGCTACGTCAAGCCTTTTGTCGATCAATGGCAGGCTAAAAACGCCGAAAAGGAAGCCGAAAAAGCAGAACAAGCGGATGAGATAGCTGCCGCCGAAGTGCGAGAAAAACGCGACAAACTCATCGCAGAAACAGACTACTTGCTGATGCCTGACTACCCGATCTCAGATAAAAACCTCGAATCAATCAAGGCATACCGACAGGCGCTGCGCGATCTGCCGCAGCAAGAGGAGTTCCCGCTTGATGTTATGTGGCCGAAGAAGCCGGAAGTCTAGGAACGCGGGCTCGGAGTATCTTCCGAGCCTGTTTCAAGCTCATTTCTGGCCAATGGCCGATGGTCTCGTCGGTGATTCTGCCGGAGTGGTGCGATCGAAAGACTCACGATTTTGAACCGGAAGGCTGAACTCTTAAGGTCAAGCCGTTGCCGTCGGCGATGGAGTACCGGCTCTCTTTTGGCTTTAGGTTTGCGATGGTTTTTGTAGTCAAAGACATGTCTTTCTCCTTTAGCGAAACAGACATGTCCTTTTTAAGGAGTGGCTGTGAATTTATCGAACGTGCTTCATGCCGGGTTGGCCTTGCTGATGCAGGCAATCGTGGCGGGTGCTGCCATTGGATTGGGGGCGGATGCTGTGGCCGCTGCCGCGATGGGGGGCTTCCTTGGCGTCGGCTTCTACTGGGGAAGAGAGGTTGCTCAGGCTGAGAGAAAGTTGGGTACGCCGCCCTGGTGGAGCGGCCTCGACATTCGCAAGTGGAGTCAGGATGCGGTTCTCGATCTGGTGTGCCCGCTTGTCGTGTGCTCTGCGGCGGTCATTGCGGTTTGGGTGGCAGCATGATTTCAGAAGTTCAGGTCAAGGCTAAGCTCAAAGAGCTTCTCGACTATTCGCAGGCTCAGAATGCAGGTTTTGCCTCTGACTATGCCGCCTTGATGGCTCCGCTCGAGGCCGCAGTATCTACATACTTTTCGACACCCAACGCCGATATGCCGCAAGCTCTGAAAGACTGTGTCTTTTACGTCTTTTGCGACATGTTCCGACGCGGGTTTGAGCGCGAGCACAAGTTTGGCCGACCGTATCCGACAAATTTCCCTGAAACGTATTCCGACATCCGGAAGTGCTTCTACACCTTCCCGATCATGAACGTGACGCCGCAGGCGTTCTATGCGGCATGGGTCATCGGCGTTCCGGAAGATCCTGAAGGAGGCGGAGACGGTGGCACAACGCCGCAGCCGAAGCCTATCTCCAATCCGTACATCGATTCCGAACTGGCGGGGTTGGCTACGGCGCCCCAGGACGATCTTGATGCTGTGAACGCGCTGTCGAGTTGGTGCCAGAACGCTGCCGCTGATTCGGACTTGGTGTCGTTGCTGGAAGACGAGGGGAAAATTCTGAAAAGCCCTGACCGTCAGCAAATTGCCACGGATATTTATGAGTCAAAAGGAATGAAAGACATCATCCAGACACGAGGCTTCGACGTTTACATTCCTTCCTACGTCTAATCCCCAGCTCACGTAAGAGACCGCCTCGAGCGGTCTTTTTTTGACACTTTACGACTGAAACTACCATGCGGCTAGAACCACCAAAAGGAGGGGCAAATGACAAAAGACGAAGCAAAGGAACTTTTGGAAAAGCTCGGTATGAAGGTCGACGAAGTAAGCGATGAGCTTGAGGCGAAGATCACGGAGTGGAAGTCCGGTCTGGATACTGAAACGCGTCGAGCGGTTCGACCGTACTGGATCGCACTTGCGGCGATCACGTTTCTTCTTGGCTGCGGCGTTGGGCACTTCTTATTGTGAGTGCCGGTACATCCACAAATGTGCGCGTGAGCCGATTCCTCTATGAGAAGCTTGTCCATATAAGTCGCACCTCTGAATAGACAATGAAAAAAGCTCAATTTCAGAGAGTGATACATGAACGGCAAAGCCGGTCGTAGGATGAGAAAAGCCCCGTAGCAGAGGCAACTGCTCGGGGCTCGGTGAAACCTTCTCTAACCGCAGGAGGTCTATGAGGATTTTACATGACTTGCTCAATGGCGAGATGAATCTACGCAAGATAGTTGTTTGGGTGTTTCTCATCCTTGCGGCAGTTCCTTTGCTTCGCTCTTTGTGGGCGGCGGCAGATGCAGTTGTTGCCGTGGCGAACTATACGAAAGAGAACCCGGGAGCATGGGTTAGTGAATAAGAAACCCCCGCAGTGATTGGCGTCACTCGGGGGCGTGATCGATGGAATTGGGCTTCCTTGACAGGAGACATTTTACCAATGGATTTTGAAGAACGTCTGAGAAGACTTGAGGAATTTATGGACGCGCAACAACTTGCTGACGCTCGGCGTCAAGGGCGGGCTGAATTGCTGGCAGAGATCAGACGCGGAATTTGGGCTGTTTTCAAGGCCTTATTTGCGCCAGCACTGGCTGCGGTGCTCACAGCCATTTTGATGAATTACCTGTAACCGAAGCTTTGTTTTTGGCGATGACTGATTTCTGGCTGCTACCCATTCACACGCAGATGCTTTTTGTTTTGATTGGGTTGGTGCTTCTGGCGTTTGTGATCCGGTTGCTTGTGAACCTGTACGACTACATAACAATCGGAACAGACCGGAGGTTTGAGCTGAAGTCAAAGGCAAAGCACTTTTGGGAAAAGTCAGCATGATCCAAAGACTTTCAGACTTGGTGGCAATTTTGCCTACTGGATTTGAGCGGACCTTGATGGTATTGGGCGGAAGCATGGGTGGGGTGTTTTCTTTTCTGTACGGCGATGCTGGTCCGTTGCTGATCTGGTTGGTGGTCTTTGTCATCCTGGACTTTTTAACGGGTACGTTGGCGGCCGTACTGACAGGGACTTGGACGAGCAAGCGTAACGCTCTCGGTGTCCTCAAAAAGATGCTGGCCTTTTGCATTGTTGCGCTGGCTCATGGTTTGGATGTGGCGTTCTGCGAACTCTTGCCTTTCCAGATCATCGAGTCGATCACGATTTGCGCATACATGGCTGGCGAGTTCGGCTCGATCATCGAGAACTTGGACAAGATGGGCCTGCGTGTGGTGCCGCCGGTCGTGAGAAAGCTCATCGATGCGCTCAATGCCAAGCTGGACAAGACGGTTGAAAAAGTAGCTGAAACGGAGGGAACCAATGCCGACACGCGGCCTGCGAAACAATAATCCGGGGAATATCGACAAAACTGGCGAAGTTTGGGAAGGACAGGAGTTGCCCGGAAGCGACGAACGTTTTTGCACGTTCTCGAGCATGGCTTACGGATGCCGTGCATTGATCCGGACGCTGATGACGTATCACACGAAGTACGGACTTTCCACGGTGCGAGAAATCATCAATCGTTGGGCTCCCCCTGTGGAAAACAACACGGATGCTTATATCAAGCACGTGTGTGACCGACTTGGCGTTGAGCCTGATCATCCTCTGGACTTTGACAGCAACCCGCAGGTCTATCTTCATCTGGCACGCGCGATTGCGTATCACGAGAACGGTTCGGCAGCAGACAACATCAGCCTTGAGACATGGAAGGAAGGCGCGGAACTTGCTGGGCTCAAGGTTTCTGTTTAGTCGCAAGGAGAATATTCATGGAACTCAAAGACACAATCGAGCTGATGCAATCCTCGGATTACAAGGACAGATTCCGAGCTGAATACCTCCAGGTCGTGATCCGAGTTCGGAAGCTTCAGGCAATGCTCGACAAGTGGGAAGACGGCTCGCTGAATTTCAAACCGACATGTCCGAAGGCGGTTCTCTATGCGCAGCTATCCAACATGCAGTGCTATCGGGACGTATTGAGAAGGCGTGCTGATCTCGAAGGAATCGATTTGTCGGAGACGGAAGAGTGACCTGGTTCAAATGGGCAGGTGCAGCACTGGCGGCCGCAGCACTTTTCGTGTCCGGCTACAAGTATGCGGCGGCACTTTATGAGGCGGACATTGCCGACATGCAGGCTCAGCACGCTTTGGCATTAAAGGAAAAGACTGATGAGTACCGATCAAAAGAGCAGAACCAAGCGCAGCAGCTTGCGGACGCATGGGATCAACTTGAGCGCGCTCGTGCTGAGTCTGTCGATCTTCGGGCTGACGTTGACCGGGTGCGCAACGAAGCCGACCGTTATCGCGCCGAACTGTCCAGAGCCGACGCCGATTCCTGCACACCTGTCAGAAAGCGACTCGCCAGCTGCACAAAACTTCTCGAAGAAGGTGCAAAATTATCTGCGGAAGGTGCAGAGCTTGCTCAAAGAATAGCGGAGAAAAAAGACGCGTTATCGACTGTGACCGGGTTAGCAGATTAAAACCCTATGGTATAAATGACGGTATAAAAAATAAGCCAATCTATTTAAATGCCTTTAAATAAAGGAAAGATTGGTCTGACGTTGTCATCGTAAGCCTCATTGTCTAATTCGATCAGCGCGTCATTGATGGCCGCCTGCAGCGCAAGCGCCTCTTGATCGGTCAGATCAGACAGCCATATCCTTCTGCCTACCGTGTGGTAAGTAAGTCGGATGCAGCCGTTCCGAAGTGGCGTCAGCTTGATGACGCTTCTGCGGTGGTCAATCGGCACGATCCGTGTTTTCATGTCACTTGTTTTGGTTGAGGATGGCTCTTGCATGGCTCGGTTCCTTTTCAAAGAGCAAAACCAAAGTTGGCTTTTCGAGTCTGATGAATGTCTGTTTGTCAGGAATGCACCAGAAGATGGCGCCTTCGTCTTCTTTGAGGTAGCCGATCTCGCAGCGTCGGTGGACGTAAGCGATGCCAACCTTGCCTAGCTTGTCCATTCCTTTTTGTGCGGTGTCTTTGGGATCGACGATCCAGCAGCCGCCATTTCCGACTTCCATGATTGCTTTGGTGAGGCTCATCCGGCGAGCTTCGCGTCTGGCCGTTTCGTGCTCACTTCGATAGCACTCGCGCATCATGAGCGAGTACGTAGCCAGAGCATGCTCAAGTGGCTCAAACATGGCTTCGACATAAGTTGGCTTGGCAGGCTTGCCGGTCTTGTAAGCTTCTTCGGAGAGTCCCAAAAGGCACTGCGTCGCAGCGGTTCCCATCGTCGCAAGCAGCTCATTTTCGTCTGAGCCGTTGAATCGTTTGGAGAAGGAGTAGAACTGCTTGAGAGCGAAAAGGATGTCTTTGTACCGTTCCGGATCGTATGTTCCCAGACGGATCAGGTTGAGATCGACATTGACCACGTCGTCGATGCGCTTGATGTCGGACTCAGTCAGTTGCCCCCAGGCGTCGTATGCCCAAGCGGGAATCTTCGGCCTGCCGGGCTGGTACTTCTTGGTGCGTCTCTTTTTGGGTTTCATGGCAAAGAAAAAGCCGCCCGGAGGCTGCTGTGGTTGGTTATGCTTGGGCGAATAAATCGTTCTGAGCAACGAATGTGTATCCGCAGGCTTGTGCGACTTTAACTTGTCCCTTGCCTGTGATCAGAGGCGTGTACGAGGGAGTTTTGATCCCGCTTTTATGCGGGACTTCAAACACGCGGACCTTCATATATCCTCGGTCAATTGCGTATTGCATCGGGTGTCCATCCATTCGCAACCACCCAAGCTCCTTGACACTGGTGCGGTAGTCTTTGGGAGGAATACCTACTGCTTTGGCTGCAATGTCAAGCTTCACTGCGTCACCATAATCAGAGACGCGCTGGGCGAAAGCAACCATTGGAGCATCCTCTTCGATTTGCGCCTGCAACCCTTTGTTCTGTCGCTCAAGAGAAATTCGTTGCTGTTCGGACTCAATTGCTAATTGAAGAATTTCAAGTTTGGACAGGTTGTCGATAGCCGGTTGTTGTCTGGCTTCTTTGAGCTTTCGTTCGCATTCAATGAAATAGTGGCGAACTTCGCGGCCTTTTTCGGTACGCTCAACCATGCCGATTTCCTTTCCCATCGACAACGAGATGTAGTACTCAATCGAGCGACGATCACCTCCCCTTTGGTTCGCCAATTTTGGCGAATCAATTTTGACGTAGTCGATGCCTTCTACAAAACCGTATTTTTCGATGCGGTCTTTGATCCAGTTGGAAAAGTCTTTGCCAACTTCAAGGAATGCGTGAAGCTCGCGCGCGTTCACGGTTTGCTGGGTTTCTCCGCCGATGTTCTGAGCGGTCAGTTTGATGATTTCATTCATGGCAATTCTCCACTTCGTTGACAGCAAGCTCAGCGAGTTCAAGAAGGGCAGCAGATGCAACGAGTGCTCCCTGGATGTCAGCCTGCGAACACAGGCCAAACTTGTTGTCTGCCTTGTCGATGGCTAAAAGAAGGATGTGTTTGGCAGAAACGCAAAGACTCAAAGAAAGTTCCTTCGCGTATTCGTCGCTGATGGTTTTGTTCTTGAGTCCCTGTACGAGATAGGACAGGTCGAATGTCGGATTTTTCGCCGAAGCGGATGGATTGACAGCTTGCATAGCAAGACTCCTGTAGTGATTGCAAGGAGCCTCGCGCCACTTTCTACGGTGGTGAGCGAGGCGCTGCGGGGTGGAAAACCGCCCTACAGGAGACGGCCAGCACGAAGCTGCCCGCAGGCCTCACCCATGAAGGTGATGCGCGCACAAAAAATCCGCTCAGACGAATGAACGAAAGGCGGCATGTGCGCCTGCTGGTACGTCCGGTTTTCCACGCCCGATCACGCTTTTTACTTGCGTGACCAGAGGATTATGCGTCATGGCCATGGAAGATGTCAAACGTCAGTCGGGTTTGTACGGCTCGGGCAGCTCTGCCCAGGCGAGCACTCTGAACTCGCTTTTATAGGCGGAGAAGTCCTTCCATGCGTACGCCGTACGCACATACGGCTTTGAGTACTCAGCAACTGCGGTCACGAGGTAGCACTCTGCGAACTCGGTCTCGGGCAGAGGCACCTCGGGGTACTTGTGCCACACTGTTTTGGTCTCGCTCATTTGCTGAGCTCCTCTTCAGCGATACGCTTCAGCTGACGATCGATCTTGAATTCGATTTCGGGTTCTGTTTTCAGGTCGCAATCGTCTGGCATGTCCTTGTCGGTCAAATAGCAAAGCTGGTCGATCATGATTTTCACGTCTGCCATCTCTTCAACGAAATGCACAAGGTAGTCCGCCTTGTTGCCGTCGAGCTTTTTAAGGTGCTTAATCGCAACTATCAGTTCGGCCATCTCTTCAATGGCTTTTTCGGCTTGAGCGTCGAAGCCGTAGTGATCGGCAATCTTCTTGAGCCGCGGATCAATCTCGAATCTATTTGTCATTTATGCAAAAGGCCGCATTGCTGCGGCCGCTCCTTAGTTGGTTCATTGTGCGTAAGCTTTGACCCAAGCCTCGTTGGGTTCATCCGGACGTGTCCTGGCAAGATTTGGTTGTGGAGCTTTTTCCTTGATAACAACTCTCGCAAGTGCGTCGAAACGCGTTCTGACTTCGGCAAGGAACGTCTCACATTGTTCCAGGGCGGTATTAAGTTCGTTTTGCGTTGGCTCATACCGCGCGATGAAAAGCTTGGCTGGCGACCATGCGCCGGAAAGGCGCGGATCGTAGCTCACGAAGTCAACCCATTTGCGACCGGTACAGAGCAGTTGCACGAGCATCTGTGGTTTGTACTCTTCCGGCACAACTCCTGCGGCCACGCGCTGTAGATGAACATTTGTGCTGTACGGGCACTTAATTTCGAGTAGTCCGTCTTCTCCCACAAGGCCGTCGGGGGACGCACCGAAGAACTCGATTGTCGGGTGCGGGATAAATCCCACGAGGTCAACGAGTTCGCCGGTAGCATCTTCGTAGGCATCGCGAGCTTCGTCCTCATGGTCTTTGCCCCACTGAATCGACGGCGGATTGCCAATGCCTTCCGGCTGGTTTGTGACACGCTCGCAGATGAGTGTGTCAATCAGAGCCTCGTAGGCAGCAGTGGGCTTCCCGTCCTTTCTGCGCTGAAGCACGGCAGCGGCGCGTGAAGCTGTCAAGCAGCCGCAGCGGTCTGCGAACCATTGCGCTGTCTGCTGAAGCGGGCTACTCATGGCAAACCTCCCTGCATGGCTTCGATGATCTTCTTGGCAAGATCGACTTCGCCGGATGCTCGCAGTGTTTCTCGCTCTTCTTTGGTGCAACTCTTCCAGAACTCGACCCATGCTTCCTTGCTGGTATTGGCCGCGGCTCGGTTTCTCTCAACGAGATCAACAGAGACGAACGGGTGCGCCTGTTCGGCCGGCGGTGATGGCTTGTCGTCAGGGTCAGCGGTTCCAGCAACAGGAATGCAAAAGAGCTGAAACATGAGGCTTTTGTAGGCGTAGCTCATTGCCTTGCCTGCAGCTTTGTCTCCGGTGTCGGCTCCTTCGCCAAGTGTCTCGACGCAGAAATGGCTGCCGTCTTCGGTACTCGTGATTTGGTACGTCACTTTGATGCGAACGAGTCGCATCTTGCCGGCAGTGCTGTCCGGCTCCTTTTCGATGCGAACTGGAGAGATCACTATGTTGTGCTTGGGAAGCAAGGGGGAGAGGGCAGCGTAAACAGCTTCAATGCCACGATACTGGTAAGAAATGCCACCATTTGCAGATTTTGTTTTTTTGATGCCCTCTTTCCTGAGTTCATCTGTGAGGTCTGAGATGGCCTTGTAAACCTTCATCTCTGTCATGGTTTTGAGTCCTGTGTGAGCGAAAAAATCCCCCATAAAAAAAGCCCGCACGTAGGCGGGCTTTGCTGAGAGAAAGGGAAGGGGTTAGAGGAGAGACTGAATGGCCTTCGGAATGATTGCTTTGAGCGTTTCCGCTGTGAGCCCCAGTCCGGTCTGGATGGCGCAGGTCTTTATGGCATTCCAGAGCTTCGGCTGCCTGAGCGCGTTGAGCAACTCGTGCCCGTGAGCGGTCAACCGAGGTGCGGTAAGCAGTGCTACCTTGGCACTTCCGAGAGCTGGGATGAAAGACACGCCGTCAATCGCGCCGATCTCGAGAAGAATCTTGAGATGCCCGTCGATCACGAAGCGAAGGGCGGCCTTTCGGTCGCCGGCGAGGTTGTCCGGAACGAACTGATCTTCGAGCCATCGGGCATCGTCGAGAGCCTCTTTCTCGAAAGAGGGCAGACGCTCTTCCTCGATGGCCGTCATCAGTTCCTGCAGCAGATTCCAGTTTTGTCTCATCAGATCCTCTCACGAATTTCTCTGATGATCAGAGATTACTTCTTTTCCTCTTCGGCAGGTTTCTTTTCTTCTTCCGACTGCTTCTTAGCTTTTTCCGCTGCTTCCTTTTCGGCGGCGGCCTTGGCTTTTTCCTCGGCCTGCTTCAGGACAGCCTTCACATAGACTGCCGAACGGTCGGCAAGGTCCTTGAACTGCAAGGCGGCCTGCTCGATGCGAACGCTGTCCCCGGGGGCGGCCAGTCCGTTGGCGGCCTCAATGGTGAGTTCGATGATTTCCTTTGAGAGACGAGTCATGTCGCGTGCGGCGCGGCCGACGGATGCGGGATCGATAACTGCGTAGGTCATAGGTACTCCTAAAAAAGAGCCTCCGATCGGGGAGGCATTTGTCAAAAGATCTTCCAGACCACCAAAGCGATGGACGAACCGAAACCGATGATGCTGAGCGCGATCAATCGGCCGTGTTTCTTCAAGAACGCCCGGCGCGCTTGCCATTTGTGGATTAGTGCCTGGCGCTCCTTGTGTTTCTGCAGAGCTGGGTCAAAGTAAGCCTCTTTCATGTCGGCTCCGGAAAAAGAAAAAGCCCCGCGTGTGCGAGGCTTGGTGTGGATACGAAAAAGCCGCCCGAAGGCGGCTAATCCATTTTACGAATGCTTCTCTGTATTAAGTTTCCAGAAAGGATTTGATTCCCAATTTTCGGGGAACCCCATAATTGCTTGCTCTCTTTTTCCCAAATTGGCGGAAACAAGATTCGCAATTCTATTTGGCCAAGAACTATCCTTGTTAATCCAGACCATGATGTGAGCCAGAATCACAATGACATTAAACAAGCGAGGATCGGATTCTGTTCCGCTTGCTCCCTGAACTGCTTTCATTGGCACTCGAAGGTTCTTTGTTATGTACGGAAGCTTTGTGTTTAAATGTCTATCCCATAATCTTCCGTGGTGAGCACAAATGTTCCTAACAGTAGTTAATACGCGAGAAACACCCTCAAAAACTTGAGTGTTAGGCATCCCCAGCTGTTTTGCTACCTTGTTCTTGACTTTCTGGTTTTTGGTGTTTTTTATCCATCTGAAAAGCTCACCGAAGCTCATGATTGACACTATGATCCATATCGGAGGCAGGAACGGCTCGGTATACGCATGGACATAGTGTTGAATTTCTTCAGAGTTTCCTTCAGCTCGTTTTGTTTCTTCCATCAAGTTGACGAAACTTTTGAAATATTCGTCTCTGTCAGTGAAATTTTCAGCACTCATGTGGGGATGTGCACCTGACACAAAAGAAATTTCATGAGACCAAACTGATCGGGCGTAAATCTCAAATCGTTCAAGAGCCTCAAGCATCAGAGAGCGAAGCCTCTGGTCAAAAACATAGACGTTGATAATGTCGTTAAAAGTTGTCCCAGGTAAGAACAAGTGGCTACGCTTTCCTTGATTTGGTGACGTCTCAAACCGATAACAGTAGGAGCTCAGACGGTAGTAGCCAATGATGGAGAGATAGTGTTCGGCTGATGCCGGATCTTCAATAGTCAAGCCTCTATCCGCTAAGGTTTGTACTTGCTGAGCGAGGGACGCGTGGGGCTTCTGATATTTCATTTCCAGATTGCAAAAATAGAAAACCCCGCGGAGTGAGCGGTCATCAATGACTCTCGTCACTGAGCTAAGCTTGCGGGGTGTTGTTGGGGCGTATGTTACTTTTTTTGTCCGGAAAGAAAAGTTTTCAGAAACAACTCGACACCCTTTTTTGATTTATATCAAGCTTCAAAACCACGCATATCCACGCATAGCACCGCAAATCAGTGTCTGGTTACAAATCCACGTAAAGCCGCTTCAATTCTGTAGAAATCTACGGAATTAGAACGGCCTCACGTGGCTCCTCTCTTGCGAAAGGAGCTTGGCCTGACGGGGCGGCTGCACCCCCGCTAACGATCTACGGTTGACTACGTAGTCGTGCCGCGCTCGGCTCCACAGTTGCCACACTGCTTCATAGCGTCCGCCGGAATCACAACCGGCTTGATGTCTCCTTTATCGAGCATCCTTTTGTCTGCCGCCCTGGGGTCTTCGCATCGAGCAGGAGATAACTCGATCAGAGCGGCAGACAGAAGGACTCGCCTTCTGGTTAGTTCAGTGGCCCGGCATACAGGCGATTGCGTACATACAGATCAGGAAGGTGGCGACGGCCACGATCAGACCGATGGGCGTATCGCCGTGCTCGTCAGCAGTTGTGAGCCAGTCAAGCAGCTTGCGCATCGATCTGCTCCTTCACTTCGCGGATGAAGTCCTCGGCGTACTCAATGAAAAGCTGCGCGTGGGCTCGGTCGCAGCTGATCTCTATGCAGCCTTTGTTATGCGCGAGAGTCATGCCTCCGTAAGGAGTCCACTCTGCGCAAAACGGGCAGCGCAATGTGTGCACTTCGAAATCCGTGTTTGCCTTCAGCAGTCGAATTCCCTGGCAGAAATCCTCAAAGGGAATGTCATGCAGCCATGCAGTGAATCCGGCTACGCCGCAGCAAATGCTCACGGTCTCACCTGTGAAACTGCGGCACTTGAGATAGATGCCCTGCGTGATCTGGACTTTGTGCTTGTGGTCAACTGGTTTGAATTCCATTTCTTCTCTCCTCACCACGGGTGGCGTCGTACAGCTTCCTGCTCTTGTTCATCGGTCAGAGCATCCATGTATGCCGTGCGCTCTTCGCTGCGAATCGTGTTGGCGTCATCGGTGGCACCGAACGCTTCCTCCAGGAAGTCCGCGAAGTAGCCGGCAACTCTGTACCGGACGGAGCTGTCGCTGATGTTTTCGAGGTGAGCGCAGATCAAGTCGTCAACGTCTTCTCTGAACTGCGCCAGGATTGCGTCGGTGCCTTCCTGAATGCGCTTTTCCTCAGCAAAGCCGAAGGTGTCAATCGAGGGGGTCATTGCTGATCCTTCTTGCCGCAGACGATCTCGAGGCCTTGCACGGCGCCATACAGCGCGACGGATTCTTTGCGAGCCAGATCGATTCCATCGACCGTTTTGCCTTCTTCGAGGTTTCGGGCAATTTCGGACGCGCTGGGGGTTGTCAACATTGCAAGCGTGATCTGAATGCTCGAAGCTGCGGCTTGCATCTGGGAGACCGCAAACTTGACGGCGTCTTCGCCCGTGAGGATGACTTTGTTGGGTTGGTAGTCGATCATGGTGTGCCTTTGTTTTCTGTGATGGCCGCTCTCAAACCTAGCAATTTGCGCAAGTGTTGATTGCGTTTTCTTGTAAAGCGATACTAGCACTAGCAAAAAATAATTGCAAGCGACACTTGCTTTTTCAGTTGTCAAAGGCAATAAAAAAGCCGCCCGGAGGCGGCTATTTGTGAGTGTCAGTTGCGCGAGATCAAAGTCTCATGCCGTTAAAGACGTACACCACTCGTCCGATGATGATCGTCCGCTCTGAATCGTGTGGCTCGATGATGAAGGGGTCATTTCCCTGAAAAAGGCCATTGCACGACCTTCGGAAATCACGTTTACGGTAAACGACGTTTACGGTAAACAAGGATTACCGTCAACAACGATTACGGATACGGTAAACGACGTTTACGGTAAGGGTAAACAACGTTTACCCATAACAGACAAAGAACAGATAAATGAACAGATAAATCTGTCAGTAGACGGCTCGTCATTTTCGCTTGAGACGGATCAGCCTCAGACGGCTAACGTAGTCCCCGCCGAATAGTGATGTGACTCCGCACAGTTGTCGCAGGAATGGTTTGAAAAAATCCACGCCGCCGACAATTTTTGCGTTTTCTTCTCCAAGAGCTTCGATCTCTCCAGCACAGGCCCCGGATACATCAAGCACGTTGACACGAATGTATTCGTCGCCAGGAAGTGGCGCCTCCACATCTGTGACGAATTGGACATCAGTTGCTTTTTCCGAACCTGTCAGATAGCCGACTGTAACGCCAAGAAAGGTTGCAAGCGCATTGAGGCGTTCCGTGGACGGCGGAAAGCCTTGGCACCAACGCTGAACGGCCTGTCGCGACACGCCGAGGTGTTCGGCGACCTGTTGCTGAGTCAAGCCTTTGGCTTGCATTGCTTCGCGGATGTTGTTCATTTTTTCCTCCTTATGACGACAGTTTGCAAGAAAAAATTGCATGTCGCTACGCAAGTGTAGATTGCTCGTTTCGTTTAAGCGTGCTACTATTGCTTGCTATAAGGAGGTTTGAATGACAACCACTCGGACAAATGACGCTTGCTGTGACCGTTTTAATGCGGTTGCCGTGGCTATTGAGGCGGCGGGAGGACGCCGCCAGTTGGCGGAACAACTCAATGTATCGCGCCAAGCTGTTGAAGCTTGGCTTGCTGCAGGTGCCGTTCCGCCCAAGCGTGTTCCAGATGTAGCACGTGTCACCGGCATACCCAAAAAGGCCCTCAATCCGATTTTTAAAGATTGAGCGACAGGTGTCGTATGGCTTTCGGAAATTTGACGGACCAGCTTGCGATTTTGAAACGGCAAGACTTGACCCCGACCGAAAAATTCGTGGCCGTGGTCGCTTTGTCGTTCCGCAATGCCGAAAGCGGAAGATGCAACCCGGCGATTATTTCTGATGACTCCAATAAGGAGACGCTGTGCTCACGCTCTGGCTATACCAAGCAATGCGTGACAAAGACGCTTAGATCGCTTGCGGCGAAGGGGGTCATTTCCCTGAAAAAGGCCATTGCACGACCTTCGGAAATCACGTTTACGGTAAACGACGTTTACGGTAAACAAGGATTACCGTCAACAACGATTACGGATACGGTAAACGACGTTTACGGTAAGGGTAAACAACGTTTACCCATAACAGACAAAGAACAGATAAATGAACAGATAAATCTGTCAGTAGACGGCTCGTCATTTTCGCTTGAGACGGATCAGCCTCAGACGGCTAACGTAGTCCCCGCCGAAAACACCACTTCAAACACGGCGGATACAGCGGTCTGCACGGTAAAGCACCCTGCTGAGACCAAAAAGCCTGCCAAGCGCAAAGCCATCACGCACCTGTTCGAACTGGAGGCCATTCCTGACGAATGGAGGAAGCTGTGTGAGCAGATACGCCCGGACCTTGATCCACAGAGAGTCTTCGTGGAATTCCGCTTCTACTGGACACAAGGCAAAGGGCAAGGCACGCGCCGAAGCGATAAGGGCTGGACTAGCACTTGGATGAACTGGATCAAACGCCAGAAGGAGCAAAGAGTGGCGCAGACATACGGCAAAGCGCCCTTGCCTCCGCACAAAGACCCGGCATTCCACTTTGGCAAAGAGTATTACGACAAGTCCGTGAACCCTGACGGGACCACGAACTGGGGAGTTTGATGATGCAAACAGGTTTTCAATCGCTTGCCGAAATTGTCGGCGGTAAAGGTTTCGGCGGCATGAAGTGGCACGACGAAGAGCGGTGCTGTGAGCTGCATGGCCGTTACTTGGCGCGTGTGGTCTTTCTTGGCGAGAACAAAGTGTCGGACGGGTATTGCCCTGTTTGCCACCGTTTGCGGGAAGAGGAAGCCGTCAGAGGTCGCGCTGCTGTTTACGCACAGATCGAGGCTGAGCGTGAGCGGCAGCGTCTCGAAGAGGCTCTTGGCCGCGCATGCATCCCTGCCGATTTCAGAGATAAGACTTTCGACACGTTCATTGCCGATACACCTGAGCTGCAGGCGGCTCTCAGTCTTGCCAAGCGTTTCGTGTCTGGGTGGCAAAAGGCTCGAGAAGGCGGCTATGGACTGCTCTTTTACGGCAATCCTGGCACCGGCAAGTCACATTTGGCCATTTCGATCATCAAAGCTTTGCTTCCGCAGGCGGCCGGTCTATACACGCGAGTTCCCGACATGATCGGCTACATCCGTGCGCAGTGGCACCCCGATAGCGAGACAAGCTCCTATGCGGCTATCCGCAGCTACGTCGACATCGATCTGCTGGTGGTTGACGAACTCGGCGTGCAATCCGGGTCGATCAATGAGCAGACGTTGCTCTTCGAGGTGATCGACGCACGACTCTCTGAAAACCGTCCGACGATCTTCTTGTCGAACCTCGCCCCGATTGATCTCGTCCCGATCATCGGCGAGCGCCTTGTCGATCGCATCAAGGGCAAATGCGTGGCACAGCGCTTCTCTGGCGACTCTCGTCGCAAGCCGCTGACGGCCGACGTTTTCGGGGAGGCCGCATGAGATTAGCTTTTGCCGAGTTTTTCCAGGACGCGAGCAGCCTGAATGTTCGGCGAGATCAACATACTCACCAGCACGTTGATCAGCTCCGAGCAGGTCAATGCAATCTCAGCCGTATCTTCACCGGAAAGATCAAGTTCTCCAGTGTGGGCGTTTTCATTTCCTGCAAGTCGACACGCATCGCAGATTTGTTGAATGGCAAATGGCAGATTCAATTTTTTGATCTTGTCGTAGAGGCGTTCGCGTTTTTCAAAATGAATCCCATTTTGTTGAGCAACATGATCAGCAATTCTTTCCAGGCAAATTCGCAAGAGAGCGCATGCCGATCGAGGAGAGAGATGCATTACAGACTGAGCTTCCTCAAATATTTGCAGGACGTCTTCAGGCATGTCCTTGGCTGGTTCGATCCCTTGCTTGCATGGATAGACCATTCTGCAATTTTCGTAAAAAACCACTCGACCACAGCCATGGCAAACGCCACAGAAATATTCGTTAGGGGAAACAAATTTCAAGATTTTGTTTACTGGTTGATCGTTCAGGATAGATGTTTTGTAAAGCGGGTGAAATTTCTGTTCGTGCGCATAAGCCGTCAAGTTCCGGATGATGGGAAACCATTCCAGAGCGTTTGGAGATTTACAGAAGGGACACTCACACGAAAAATTTTCTGGTAACTGATCGTAGGCATTACTAAATGACGGCATTTTCAAAACTCATCAGACATAGAAATCAAAAGATTGAGCAGGCGCTAGGGGCAGTTGATGATGCCAAAGTCATTTTGGCAGAGCTCGAATTAATTGCAATAAAAACAGCACAAGGCACTTGGCCAGATGTTGGAGAAGCAGCTCGTCTGACACACGGATTGCGCGACGCAATCAACCGCATCTTGGTCGGGATTGTGGAATCGGCGACGTTGCCTGAAGTAGATCGGTTTAAGGAAAAGAAAGGCGCAAAACTGTGCAAGCAAATTGAATCGCTCTGAAAGCCTTGCTGGGCAAGGGAAAAACGAGGATTGCAACGATCTCTGATTGGGTTTCGTGCAAATGCCTGCAAGCAAATTTGGAAGAAAACAAATGCCAAAGGTGGAAATTGACTACTACGACGCCCTGATTCTTTGCGGGGCTGTCTGCGATCTGCTGTACCTGAACGAAAGGAGCTATCGCCAGTTGCGCAGAGACCACGAACGCATCCAGGCGGCAAAAGAGCGGCTTGATGCGGCAATCGAAAGGGCAAGCGAAGAATTCACGAACGGAAGAAAGGAGCAAACCGATGATTGACACAAAGGCGCTGCAAGACATCGCCAAGCACTACGGCAAAGACCTGCAGCTTGTGAAGGCTCAGGAAGAACTCGGAGAGGCATGCGCGGCCATTGCCCGCTACCAGATCACGCCGAGCGACAAGAACCGGAACGAGCTCGTCGGAGAGATCGCCGACGCGTTCAACATGCTCGATCAGATCACGTTCCTGCTCGGAGCTCAAGCCGCCGTCAACCACGTGCGCGAGCACAAGATTTTCCGCCAGTCAATGCGCATCAGAAAGGAGAAGCTTGCGGCATGAGAAAAGAAGACCGTTACGAGACAGCCAGACGGCAGGGCAAAGACGCTGCACTGCACGGCGAAGCCAAGAGCCGGTACACGCTGCTTTACACCAGCCGCGAAGAGCTCTCGGCGTTCGAGCAGGGCTACTACGAGGGGTTGTTGGAACTCAAGCAACGAGAGGCCAAGGAGGCAAAGAAGAATGTTCGCTGAAGGGTTTGAACGAGCGGCCACGGCTAAGTCTCGGCTCTACGCCAAGGGGCGACTCAAGTCCGGGCAGATGAACCGCACAGAAAAGGCCTACTCCAATTTCCTCGAAAGCGAGAAGCATGCCGGCAGGATCACGGCCTACTGGTTCGAAGCGCTCAAGCTGAAGATTGCTGAAGGTGCTTGCTTCTATACGCCGGACTTTCTCGTCCTGCGCCCGGACGGCACGCTTGAGCTGCACGAGGTCAAGGGATCGCCTGCCATCTTTGCCGACGACAGCAAGGTGAAGGTCAAGGCATGCGCCACGCAGTATCCCTTCTCGGTCTTCGTCGTGTTCCCGAAAAAGAAAAGCTCCGGAGGAGGTTGGGATGTTCAGCAATTCTGAAAAGTCGACGGCATCAGAGCGCGAGCTCATCGAGTATTTCCGCATGGTCAACGGCCTGGACGAACCCTTGGGTGTGTCCGGGCTTTTGCCGCCTGCGGCTGCCGAGCGACTCGTCGAAGCCGCGCGCGCCTGCAGAGCCATGCCGGCAGATCAGGCCAAGCGCCGAGTCTGCATGATCACGAGAACCGTCAACGCCATAAAGCGCGAGTTCCCGCAATACTTCAAGTAGAACCGCTCACTTATCGCGGAGGACGATGGAAAAAGGCTCCTTCAAGATGACCGCGAGACTCTACGCAGTTCTCAAGGCCATCTGCGAAGAAGGAGGAGGGACCGTCGCCGACCTGCGCGTGCGCGAACCCTACTCCGCCTATTACGACCTCAGAACATGTCTCGACAGACTGGTGGACAGGGGCTTTCTCAAGGTCAAGCAGACACGCACTGGCAAGTTCTACTACTCACGAAGCGGTCCGGATGTTCCGTCCGCACCCGGACGCTACTACCGAGGCGATACTTGAGAGCCTACTCGCCAAACGCCCACTCAAACGCGCTTTGAATGTTCCCCAGAAGACCGTGAAGCTTTTTCTCTTCCGGTTTGGATGGGTTCGGAGGACTGTATCGACTGGCGATAGGCGTTGGCTCATGACGGATGGGGCCGACACGGTGTCTTCCCGCTCCCGTGTACTCTTGGTAATGGGCAACATCGCCGTTGCGGTCGATGAGTGTGTACTCAGCCTCGACCTCGCCAATGCGATTGAAAATGAACTCTTCCTCAGTCAAGCCCGGGTGAGAAATGCGAGCGGTCGCCAGAGCTTCGCCGAATTCCTGTTTCAGCTTGTCATAGGATCGTTCGCCCGACTTGTTCTTTGCCGAGGCGTTGACCATTTTGTTGCCTTCGAAGAAGCACGTGAATTCAACGCGCATCTCAGTGCCAAGGTCAAAGTCCGTCACCACATTGGCTTTACCGTCTTTGCCGCGGTTGACCTTCCAATTGGAGAAGGCCATGTAGTTCTTTGCGCCGCCCGTCGCCCAAAGAGCGGCATCCTTGATCTGCGTTTGACAGATGCGAACCATCTGCTTGTCGGAGAGATTCTCGGCAGAAACGGGTGCAGAAACGGATGCACAAAAGACGGAAAAAAGTACAAAAGCGAGAGCTTTGCGCATGGTATGAGTCCTCTTTCGTCATATTTTCGCACCGCAAAACGTAAAGAATCGTCAGAAAACAGCAAAAAAGGCGCACTTTGCTACTCGGTGCAGACTTGAGGACCACGAAACAACTACGGATTCAATACGGCAATGGGGCTGACAACAAAGCAGAGAAAATTTGCAGAGGCATTTGCTTCTACAGGAAAGCTGCTTGAGTCGTACCGTGCAGCAGGTTATCGAATCGGGAAGATGTCTACGGCACAGCGTGCCGCGGAAGCAGTAAAGGCAAATCCGGTTGTCCAGTCATACCTCAAAGAGCTCTACGAGCAGGTGGCATCAAAGAGCGTGGCGACCCGACGGGAAATTCTCGAGCGGCTTAGCGGAATCATTCGCCAGGAGAGCCAAGAGGAGCAGGTCGTCGTCGAGCAGAAGGGCGACTACACGTCCGAAGCTCGCATCATCAAGGTGAGGGCGTCACACGCCAGCGCACTCAAGGCCATGAAGCTTTTCCTGGACATGACCGGAGGCGTTGAAGAAAAGCCGGCGGACGACAGCGCGGCAATCGTTTTTGTCGAAGACCTTCCCGAAGACGAGAAGACGGAGGCGCCCGATGGCGAAGATTGTCCGGCTTAGTCAGGTTGTCGGCGGCGGGTACTCCGAATTCTGGAAAGACCAGAGGCGCTACGAGTGCATCAAGGGAGGTCGCGCATCCAAAAAGTCCAAGACCGCTGCGCTTCGCATGATCTTTCGTCTCATGAAGTACCCGAAGTCGAACGCGCTCATCGTGCGCCGAACCTTCGCAACTCTACGCGACAGCTGCTACTCGGATTTGAAGTGGGCGACCGAGCGCCTGGGCGTTGCGCACCTGTGGAAGTTCTCAGTCTCGCCGCTCGAAGTTACGTACCTGCCCACTGGCCAGAAAATCCTTTTCCGCGGCATGGACAACGCGCTCAAAATCACATCGATCAGTGTGCCGCACGGCGTGCTTTGCTTCGTCTGGATCGAGGAGGCCTATGAGGTCACGGACGAAGATGCCTTCAACAAGCTCGACATGAGTATCCGCGGTGAGGTGCCAGAGGGGCACTTCAAGCAGGTCACGCTTACGCTCAACCCGTGGTCGGAAGCGTGGTGGGGCAAGAAGCGCTTTTTTGACACACCAAGCGACAACGTCTTCACGCTCACGACGACCTACCGCTGCAATGAGTGGCTCGACGACACCGACCGCCGACTCTTTGAGGAGATGAAGAAAACCAACCCGAGGCGCTACCGCGTCGAAGGTCTCGGGGAATGGGGCATCAGCGAAGGTGTGATCTACCAGCGCGTCGAGCAGCAGGGCTTCGACTGGAAGAAGCTCGTTGCCGCACGAGACGAAGAACTCAAGCGCAAAGCCGGCATGTGGGGAAAGATTGCCGAGAGGGATCGCCTGCGCCTCATCGCGGGCGTGGACTTCGGCTATACCGATCCGACGGCTTATGTCGTGCTGCTCATCGACGAGCGCGAGCAGACCATTTACGTGGTCGATGAGATCTACAAGACCAATGTCACCAACCAGATGCTCGCCGATCAGATCATTCGGCGCAATTGGGGCGGCCTGAGACTCATCTGCGACTCGGCCGAACCCAAATCAATCCAGGAACTGCGTGATCAGGGTTTGAAGGCGGAAGGCGCCTCCAAGGGACGCGACAGCGTGCTTTTTGGCATCCAGAAACTGCAGAACTTCAGATGGGTTGTGCATCCGCGTTGCGGCAGCTTCTGGCGGGACATCACGTCATACGCCTGGGCAAAGACGCCCAGCGGCAAATTCAAGGATCAGCCGGATCACGAGTTTTCTCACGGTCCGGACGCGGCTCGATATGCCGCAATGAAGCTTCTCAACGGCTCCGGCATGAGTTTCGAGTAGGGGTTTCCGAATTCGGAAAAAAGCATGAAAGGCACTTTACGACTGCGCTCATACTTTCCTTCGATATGAGAAAGCCGCTCGGTGCTGGAACACCGAACGGCTCAAGTAAAGACCAAAGTCTGCTTCGAAGATGACTTATGGACATGAGGATTTTATCAGCAGTTTTAAGTCCTGTGATCAAGTGGCTTGTCATGAAGAAAGATAACGAGCTTCCCTGGGTTACGCGCATTTTCAGGTGGGTGGCCTTGGTGCTCGGCACGGTTTTTGCGTCCGGGTACACCGTCCATTGTTATTTTGAGTGGTTCCTTCAATGATCTTCGACCTTTTCTCCCCTCAATTCGCCATGACGCTCACGCAGCACGGCGCTGAAAACTACATGACGGACATTGAGTTTCTGCAGCTTGAGCTCGCTCGATGGCTGCCGGGACCGGTGCGAGCCAGACAGCTCGACGGCGAGGCCTACTACCTTGGTGTGCAAGATGTGCGCGAAAAAAAGCGCACGGTGATGGGCGAGCTCGGCGATCCGGTAGAACTCAAAGCGCTGCCAAACAACAAGCTCGTGGACAACCAGTTTGCGAAACTCGTCGATCAGAAGGCCAGCTACCTGCTTGGCAAGCCCATTACGTTTGAGTCGAACAACAAAGACTTGCAGGCGATTCTCGATGAGGTGTTTGACAGCGACTTCCAAAGCCGCTTGCTGATGGCCGGAACCTACTCCGTCTGGGGCGGCATTGCGTGGGTCTATCTGTACTTCGATCAGGAAAACAAGCCGAAGTTTCAGTTCTTCAAGCCCTACGAGGTGCTGCCGTTCTGGAACGATGCGGAACACACGGACTTGGATTGCGCTGCGCGTGTCTACCTTGTCGAAGGGTACGAAGGCGGTGTGCCGAAGGTCTGGCACAAGTGCGAGATCTTCACACACAACGGCATTTCGAGGTTCGATCTTGACGGCGCCACGTTGACCGCCGACGTGGACAACCCGGGCGGATACTACGCGCGCCAGGGCGACGAGAATTTCCGCTTCAAAGACGGGAAGATTCCGCTGATCCCGCTCAAGTTCAACTACTACGAGCAACCGCTGATTTCTCGAGTCAAAGGCTTGCAGGACGCGTACAACCAGATTCTTTCGTCTTTTGCCGACCGGACCGAGGAAGACATCCATTCCACCATCCTGGTCATCAAGAACTACGATGGCGAGGACTTAGCAGGATTCCGTCAGAACTTAGCGACCTACGGCGCCATCAAGGTGCGCTCTGTCAACGGTGAAGCCGACAGCGGCGTCGATACCTTGCGCATCGAGGTGAACACAGAGAACTTTCAGGTCGTTTTGCAGTGCCTGAAAAAAGCCATCATCGAGAACGGCCGAGGCTACGACGCCAAGGACGACCGCATCGGCTCGAACGCCAACCAGATGAACATCAAGTCGATGTACATGGACATCGATCTCGACGCTTCCTTGATGCAAAACTGCTTCACGCAGGCACTCGAGAAAATCATTCGCTTCGTCTGCGAGCGCAGAGGTGTGGCATACGAGCCCGTTCGCATCACGTTCAACCGAGACCAGATCATCAACGCCGCGGAAGTCATCCAGCTGCTTCAGGGACTCGGCGTCCGAGTGTCCAATCGCACGCTACTCGGCCAGCTGCCGTTCGTCGCGGATGTCGACGAAGAAGAACAGCGACTCAAGAAGGAGGATGACGAACTGGAGATCTACAAGGATGGATTTCCTGCACAAAACTCTGTCCGGAGCCGAGTAAATGAAGCCGAATGATCCCTACTGGCAGGAGCGTTTTGAGTCGCTCGAAGCGTCCCGACATGACAAGAGCGTCGAGAAGGTGCGGGAGGTTGTCCGCAACCTTTCAAATGCGGAAAAAGAGATCATTGCCGACATTGAAATGTGGTATGGACGCTATGCCGGTGAGCAAGGCGTTTCGTATGCAGAGGCCAAGAAAAGACTGACGGCGGCCGAGCTCAGGCGATTCAAGATGTCCGTCGAGGAGTACATCCGCAAGGCCTCTGATTTCGTTGAGGCGGAGACTTGGCAAAAGCAGCTCAAGGAAATGTCCGCCCGGGTGCATGTAGCGCGTCTCCAGTCCTTGCTCATTCAGGTTCAGGCCGCAGTCGAAGCGGCGTACCAGTCGATCAACGCGGAGATCACAAGCTATCTGTCGGACGCTCTGCAGGACGAATATTTTCGTGCCGCGTATGAACTTCAGGTCGGTGTCGGATATGGGGTTTCGGTAGCAGCCCTGGATACCAGGACGATCGAGAGCATTCTCGAAAAAGCTTGGGCGGCCGACGGCGTTAATTTCTCGGGGCGAATCTGGCAGGAGCGGGCGACGCTTGTGAACAAGGTCGCCCAAATCATCTCGCAAGGCGTGGCACGAGGCATTGGAGCCAAGGAAATGGCTCAGCAGCTTGACGACGTCACGGAGCAGGTGTCGGCAGCCATCAAAACGCGCATGTCCAACTGCGAGCGACTCATCCTGACGGAAACGGCGTTTTTTCAGGAAGACGCCCACTTTCGAGCCTTCAAGGAAATGGATGTCGAGAGCTACGAGCTTGTGGCAACACTCGACAGTCGCACGTCCGAGATCTGCAGGGAGATGGACGGAAAGACTTTCAAGCTCTCGGATCGTCAGGTTGGTGTTACAGCACCTCCGTTTCATCCTCGATGCCGCACCACGACGATTCCTTTCATCTCTTTTGGCAAGCGCAGCGCGATGCGTGCCGCACGCAATGCCGACGGCAAATCCGTCGAGGTTCCGTCATCGATGACGTACCGCGAATGGGCGGAGAAATTCGCGGAGCGCTGAACACTATACGACCGACATCAAACTTGCATCAATGAAAAACCGCCGAGTGGGGGCTCAGCGGTTCGGAGTTCTTATTGGAGGCGACGTGAAACCTCTTGGAACAGCGTCAATTATATCAATCTGTTTTTTCATTGAGCGTTGGATGGTTCCTGAAGAATTGACCACTGTAGCCAGGGCACTGGTTTACTTTGGATTTGCGTTTGCGATTGCGCTTTCGGTTCCGACGTTTCTGAATGCTTTGCGAGAAATTCGCAAATTCATTCGAGAGTTGATGAGGCATTCGGAGTAGGCGCTCTGAACACTATACGACTGGGTTCAAACTTCTGTCAGCTTATGGCGCTGAGCGCATCAGCGCCCCGACAACACCGGACTGAACCGGGTTCTAAATGAGTTGGAAGGAGAAGTTGTGAAACTCGAAGAACTGACTGCACTGGGGCTTTCTGACGAACAGGCGAAGGCCGTTTTTGAAAAGTTCGGACAAGACATCCCTAAGTCCCGATTTGACGAAGTGAACAACGCCAAGAAGGCTGCCGAAGACATGGTCTCGCAGCTCACCGGCGAAATCAGCGGACTCAAGAAGGGGCAGTCCAAGGAGTTTGCCGAGCAGGTCGAAAAGCTCAAGGCCGACTACGAAGGGAAGATGAAGCAGATGAAGCTTGACTTCGCTGTGGATTCGGCTCTGTCGGCGGCCGGTGTCCGATCGACCAAGGCCGCTCGCGCTCTGATGAACGTGGACGACCTCAAGCTAGATGGCGACAAGGTTTTGGGACTTGACGATCAGATCAAGACGCTCAAGGAAGGCAACGATTGGCTTTTTGCTAAATCTGCCACCCAGGCGCCTGCCGGCATGGAGCCTGCCAAGCCTAACGGTTCTCAGGCTCAGACGGTCGGCACGACCGGCAAAGAAGCTCGAGCCAAGCAGTTCAAAGAGGCCTATGAAAAGGCTCAGAGTCAGAACAACTTCGCGCAGCAGCTCTCTCTTGTGGAGGCGGCTGCAAAAGAAGGCATCAACTTACAGTGAGATAAAAAATGGCTGGAATTTCCACGACCGGAACCACCCCCAACTATCAGGGTGCACTTTTTCAGGCGGCACGCCACAAGACCCCGTTTCTGTCTATGATCGGAGGTCTCGGCAACACGCGTGTCACGACCAACCAGGAATTCCCGACTGGGGTTCTGTATGAGACTGAGGCCGCGGCTCAGCCGGCAATTTCGGAAACGGCATCGATGACGGCTCCTGCCATCACGTCGATTGCACGCGAGCAGGAAGTCAACACCACGCAGATCTTCCAGTACACCTTCGGCGTGTCCTACAACCGCATGGGCAATTCCGGACGCCTTGCCGCTGACGGTGAAAGCTTGACGGCGGGTCTCGGTATCGAACAGCCCGACGAGCTCGCTTTCCAGCGTGCGGCCAAGCTGCAGAAGCTCGCTAAGGACTTGGAATACACCTTCCTGTGCGGCAAGTACCAAAAGAGCACAGGAGACAGTGTTGCGTCCAAGACCCGCGGCATGATCGAACTCTGCTCTACTGGGAACACCATTGCAGCAGGAAACGAGGCTCTCACAATCGACATAATCGAAGAGCTGATGATCAAGATGTTTGATGCCGGTGCCGAGTTCACCAATCCTGTGCTTTTCTGCTCTGCTCGTGTCCGCAAACAGATCTCCGACCTGTACGCGAAGCTTTACGGCTTTACCACTCCGGCAACTCGAACGGTTGGTGGATACGCCATTGACACGATCGTGACGAACCAGTGCACTTTGGGCATTGTGCAGGACTTCTACATGCCCAACGACACGATCCTCGTTGCGGACATGGCCTACATCTCGCCGGTCTTCCTCAACGTTCCCAACAAGGGCACCGTTTTTGTGGAAGACCTTGCCAAGGAAGGCGCTTCTTTCCGTCAGATGCTTTACGCAACCGTTGGCTTGGCTCACGGTCCGGCGTTCCTGCACGGGTCGATCACGGGCATTAAGGCCCCCGAAAGCGAGCTTGATTTGAATTCCGTCGGCAAGGCCAAGGTTGGTCAGGCAAAGGCTGCTTAAGGAGGATTAAACATGGCAACTACGGCATATACCCCGAAGGATTGGAACACGGGCGACATCATCGCTGAGACCGATCTGGATCACATCGAGCAGGGCGTTAAGGCGGCGACGGATGCTGTGATCGCCCTGGAGGGGCAGGAGGTCAAGCAGGGTGCGTCGTACCGCATCTCGACCGAGACCTTCAGCGCATCCAAGGCTGACTGTCAGGCCTCTGCAGTCACGCCCGGAGCCAGCGTTCTTCCGATCATCGTCGGCGACTTGATCGAGGACGCGACGAAGGCTGTCTGGCAGGTGACGGCGGTGTCGGGTGCCACCTTTACGGTGGGCGCGGCAGCTGTCCGAGCGGCGCCTGCAGCCTGATGAGCTAACAAAGGCCCCGCTTCGGCGGGGCTTTTCGATAAGGGGTCAAGCGTGAACGATCAAGAATTCATGGACACGGTTGCGGCCAGATTGAAGCAGTTTGGAGTCGAATCTGACGAGCAGACGATCCGTTACTGCTGGTCGCTGTCAAACGCTCGCATCACGAATTTTCTGAACGCTTCAGATGTTCCTGACGGGTTGAAAACCGAGCAGGCCGAAGAGGTTGCGGGGGAAGTGTTGAAGCTTCTCTACAGCTTGGGGCGTATTGAAAGCGTCGAGAGCGTGATCTCGTCGGTGAAGGAAGGCGACACCACGGTGAACTTCAATGCCGCAAACGATCCGACAGCCAAGTTCAACGCTCTCGTGGACGGCATGCGCGTGTCTACCGGCTCGCTTGTGCGCTATCGGAGGCTGACATGGTGACCGACCACGTCAGACGCGCTGTCGAGCGGCTCTACAAAGGCGTGGCAGTCATCTCGGAATTGAAGGCCGAGAAGAACGAAGCCACCGGCGGAGAGCTGCCGGCAAAGTTTGTTCCCGTAGCCGAAGACGTCAAGTGTCGCCTCTCCTTTTCGACTGTTCGAACGACAGACGAATCGGAATCGACGGCCGCAGTCGTCCAGGTGGTCAAACTTTTCTGCTCGCCTGACATCACGATCAAGCCCGGCTCTCGGATTACGGTCACTCAGGAAGGGCGAACGACTGCCTACGAAGCATCCGGTGCGCCCGCGGTTTACCGAAGCCATCAGGAAGTCATCCTCACGATTCCGAGGGGGACTTATGCCCAGTAGGAAGCTCGGCGGCATTGTCATCAAGCGTGGGAAGGTTGGCGACCTGACCAAGCGCTTGCGGAAGGAAAACTTCGAAGCCGTGATGAAGAAAACAGCCGACACCGTGGCAGCCGAAGCTTTTGGTCGAATCGTCAAAGCCACCCCCGTTGACACGGGTCAGCTGCGCCGCTCCTGGACACTTCAGCCGGCTGTCAAAACCAAAAGCGGCTACTCGGCCACGATAGGAACCTCGCTTTTCTACTCGATTTATGTCGAGTATGGGCACCGAATCATGCGCAACGGCAAGCAGATCGGGTACGCGCCGCCGAAGTATTTTCTGCGCGACGCGATGGATGCGTTCAAGCCCGAGTCGCAGAGATTTGCACAGAGGGCTTTTGAGGAGGCTTTGAGACATGCAGTTAGGGGTTAGTGACCTGATCGACGGCGTGGTCAAGACGCTCACGTCGACTTTTGAGGGTTGCGCCGTCTACACGGATGCGGTTCCGCAAGGGCTGAAGTTGCCGTGCTTCTTTGTCTTTGTGACGCGCTTTAAGGCTCGTTCACGAGTGAGCTTGAACGGACAACTGGAGCGGCAGGAAGTGATGTTCGACGTGATCTACAACCCGAAGGACATTGCTTCGCTGCGCACGGAGTCTCCCGCAATCGTTGAGAAGCTCTTTGAGGTTTTCCGCACCATCGATCTTCTCACCGGCGACATGGTGCCGGTGCAAAAGCGCGAGGTGCGCTACACGGACGAGGCAATGATTTTTTCCATGCTGATTCCAGTCTCCGTTCGCTATCCGGATTCGGACGTGGCGCTCATGGAGACGCTGGAACTGAACACTATACGAGTGAGGTGAGAATGACGGACAAGGCAAAACGCAAGCTCGTGGCGCGAAGCGTTACGAAAAGCGCAGTGCTGAGAAGCTGCAGATTTCGTCGGTATCGCGATGTGCTCGCCGTGATCCTCAAGGATGACGAGCGGTACACGGTCGATGACATCCGCAAGAAGCTCAAGGATTTTTACAGCAAAGAGGTGAACTAAATGTTGGGTGGTGGCACTTTTACCGTGCAAAACAAAAAGCTCCCCGGCGCTTACATCAACTTCGTGTCGGCAGCTCACGCCAGTGCGACGCTTTCTGATCGAGGCATTGCAGCAATGGCGGTTCCGCTCTCCTGGGGCCCCGTCGGAGAGGTGATTAAGCTCGAGCAGAGCGATTTTCTCTACTCGAGCCGTCGAATTCTCGGCTACGACTACGCCGATGATGCCTTAAAGGGCTTGCGCGATCTCTTCATGGGTGCACAGACGGTCTACCTGTACCGCCTGAATTCCACGGCCACAAAGGCCAAGAACACTTTTGCCGAAGCGCTCTATGCCGGTGTGCGAGGCAACGATTTTTCGGTTGTCATCGAGACCAATGCCGACAGCGAAGAGATGTTCGACGTGATGACCTATCTGGGCACCACGCAGCTTGATATTCAAACGGTTGCGGACGCCTCCGAACTGGTGGACAACAGCTGGCTTCACTTCTTGCCGGAAGCCGAATTGGAGCAGACGGCCAAGACGCCGCTCACGGGCGGCACCGACGGCACTGTGACGGCGGGTGACTGGCAGTCGGCCATCGCCAAGCTTGAAGGCTACAGCTTCAACACCTTCGGTGCGGCGACGGTTGACGAATCGGTCAAGAAGCTCGTTGTTCAGTGGACCAAGCGCATGCGTGACGAGCGAGGTGTCAAGTTCCAGACGGTCGTTTACGACTATGCCGAAGCGGACTACGAAGGTGTGATTTCGGTGAATACGGCTGCCAAAACCGCATCTGCTGCTGCGTCTGCCAAGGCGGGTTCTGCGCGCGTTGGCGAATCCAAGGCGGGCGGCGACGATACCGAAGCGGGTGCCGTTTACTGGGTGACGGGCGCGCAAGCAGGTTGCCGCGTGCAGTCGAGCCTTACGAACGCGACGTACACGGGCGAGACGGAGCTCGTCATCGATGACGATCAGAGCAAGCTCGAGACCGCTATCGACAGCGGCATGCTCGTCTTTCACCGCGTGGGTGACGAAGTTCGCGTGCTTACGGACATCAACACGCTCACGACCTTTACTGAGGAAAAGAGCGAGGACTTCTCGAAGAACCAGACGATTCGCGTGATCGATCAGATCGGCAACGACATTGCCGTCATCTTCAACACGCAGTTCCTGGGCAAGGTCAACAACGATCAGTCCGGACGCATCTCCTTCTGGTCGCAGATCGATACGCATCACAAGAAGATGCAGGACATTCGAGCCATCGAGAACTACGACAACGAGGACATCGTTGTGATGGCGGGCGAGGAGAAGGGTTCTGTCGTGGTGAACGACGCCGTACAGCCGACGTCCGCAATGGAGAAGCTTTACATGACGGTTCGCGTCAATTGAGAGGAGTTTGAGAAATGGCAATCACGATGAATGTACGTGATGCACTGAGCGGCGCGGCCGGCGAGTGCTACTTCACGATCAACGGCAACCGTTACAACTTCATGCAGGTCAAGAACATTGATGTGACGGCCGAAAAGCAAAAGGTGGATGTGCCGATTTTGGGACGTGTCAACAAGGGTCACAAATCGGTGGGCATGACTATTTCCGGAACTGCGACCTTCCACTACAACACGTCGGTTTTGCGTCAATTGCTTCTGGACTACAAGAAGACGGGCGGCGACTTCTACTTTGAGATGCAGGTCACGAACGAGGACACGACTTCGAGCGCCGGGCGCCAGACCATTGTCCTCAAGGACTGCAACATCGATTCGCTCACGCTCACAAAGCTTGATGCCGACAGCGACCAGACGCTTGACGAAACGATGGACTTCACCTGTGAGGACTTCGAAATGCCCGAAAGCTTCAACATTTTGGACGGCATGCGAGCCTAAACCGTTTTTCAGGGCTTCGGCCCTGAATTTTTCTCAGAAGGAAATTTTCGATGTCTGACCTTACCGCTTATCTCTGCGATCTTCCTCTCGAGTCCGAGACCAAGCAAGTCGTAATCTCCAAGCGCTTCAAGGACGCCGACGGCAATCCAATGCCTTGGACGCTTCGAGCGTTGTCTTTTGCCGACGTGACTCAGATTGAGCGCCAGAGCACCGTACGTGATGCCAAGACCGGGGCGCAGGTTCTCGATTCTGTGGCCTATCAGACCAAGCTGATGGCGGCTTCTGTTGTGGTGCCGAACCTGCTCAACGCTCAGCTGCAGGATCACTTTGGCGTGAAGTCTCCCGAGGCGCTTCTTGGCAAGCTTTTGAAGCCCGCTGAGGCGATTCAACTGCGCAGCGAAGTGCAGAAGCTGATGGGTGACGAAACCCTGGAAGAGGCGCTTGAAGAAGCAAAAAACTGATCGAGGGCGGAAGCTTGGAAGTGCAGGTGGCACGCGCTTGCCTGCTACGCTTTCACTGGCCGCCGTCAAAGTTTGCGGCGCTTCCGCCCAGGGAAAAGGCGCTGATTGCCGCCATTCTCTTTGATGACTCCAAGAAAGAAAAAGCCCGTCAGGACAAGCTGAGGAGAAAAAATGGCCGATAGTCTGTTGTCCGCTGAGATTGTTCTGCAGGATGGATTCTCATCCGTATTGCAGCGATTCTCTATGGGTCTTGATCGAGCACAAGACCGGCTGAGTCGACTGCGTGCGACGCTCACCAAACCTCTTGTGCCGCCGGCTTCATCCTTCAAAGGCTTTGCGACTCTGAACGTCAAGCCCATCGTTGAGCCGACATCGTCTTTTAAGAATTTGTCGGCCCAGAGCATCAAATCGGCAGTTGAATCGACAGAAACATTGAAGCCGCTCGCTGATAGTGCCGATGCAGCTACCTTTGCACTTAACCGAACAGGGGCTTCTGCAGCTTCCGCTGCTTCCGATGTCGGGCTGATCAACAGCGCGGCATCCGGACTTAAGAGCACGCTTTTAAGCGTCGGTGCCGCTATGGCTACAGCATTCAGTGCCGGTGCGATTGTTCGAACGGCGGATGCGCTTCAAAACGTTCGGTCTCGTCTGGCGCTTATCAACGACGGTAAGCAGACGGTTCCTGAACTCGAACAGGGTGTGTACGAGGCGGCACAGCGCTCTCGCACTGACATGACAACGATGGGGCAGGTCATTACCCGCGTCGGTATGAACGCAGGTAGCGCTTTTAGCTCCACCAAGGAAATTGCGGCTTTTTCTGAAATTCTCGCCAAGCAATACGCAATCGCGGGTGCTACGCCTGAAGAAATGCAGAACTCCATCATCCAGCTCACGCAGGGCTTGGGCGCGGGCGTTCTGCGCGGTGACGAACTGCAGTCTGTCTTCGAAGGCGCTCCCACGATCATTCAGTCGATTGCGAAGTATCTGGACGTGCCGATCGGAAAAATCCGAGATTTAGCCTCAGAAGGCGTGCTGACGGCTGACATCGTGAAGAACGCTGTCATGTCTTCCGTCGATGACGTCAATAAAAAGCTCGACTCCATGCCGCTGACCTGGGCGCAGGCTTGGGTTCGATTCAAGACGTCGGCGACGATGGCTTTCAAGCCCGTTCTGGATCAGGTCTCTGCCTTGGCCAACAACAAGACGCTTATGCAGTTTACGTCTGTGGCTATTGCGGGCGTTGAGCGTCTCGGAGAGGCAGCACTTTGGACTTTCGACAGCATTCGCCAAGGGGCACAGTGGGCTCAGCAGAACCTTGGCTTTATGGTGCCGGTGCTCGGCGGCATGGCTGCCGGGTATCTTGCTGTGCGCGGTGCGGCTTTGGCTACGTCGATTGCAACCGGGGCACTGAGTGCGGCTCAGTGGGCGCTCAACGCCGCTATGACAGCTAATCCCGTGGGGTTGGTCGTTCTCGGAATGGGTGCGCTTTGTGGTTTGGTCTATGCGGGCGTTGAGGCATTCAACAGCTTGACCGGGAGCAGTGTAACTTTTGGCGACGTTGTAGGCTCCGTTTTTGGTGTGGTTGGTGGCTACATCAAGAACTTCGTGATCCTTCTGGACAATGCGTTGGGCGGAATCGTTAATTTTGGCAAGAAGATCTGGGACCTTGTCGGAACGCTCGGAGAAAACCTCTGGACGAGCATGAAGGCCAAGTTCTACGACTTCTTGTCGAGTGTCTCCGGGGGGCTCGCCAAGGCGTTTGAGTTCTTCGGCGTCGAAGACATTAAGTGGGACAAGAACAGCGATAAAACGATGGCTCAGTACGCCGACGAGTTTGCCGCCAAGCGTGACACGTTGATGGGAACGTATCGCAAGTTCGACGGCTCCCCGGTGTACGAGCCGATGTCCACCAAGGACATCAACTGGAGTCTTTCGGGCAACGCTAAGTCGGGACGCGAATGGCTCGACGAAACGATCGCTTCAGCAAAAGATTCCTTCAAATCGTTTGTGACGCCTTCTTTGAAGGACGTACCGGCGTACGACTTCGCGGCCAACATCTCTGCGATCGATGCTGACACCAAGGCCAAGATTGACCGAATTACTGCGGCCTCTGAAAAGACGGCGGCCAACACGGGCAACTACGACGAAGAGGTGAAGCTCATGCAGGAGTACGGCGAACGTGTGGCCGTGAACCGAATTTCGAATAACACCTACGGAGTCAATGTCACGAATAACAATTCGATCTCCAATAAGGCCGACGCAGACAGTCTCATCGACATGATGTTGCGCAAGCTTGAGCAAAGCATGCAGATGAGCGCCGAAGGAGTTCACTGATGGCGTATCAGGTTTTTCTAAGCTATCTGCCGCTACCGATCGCTCCGGCGGCTATCACCACGGTCTACGGCAACCGAAACAAAACCATCGAGCTGATCGATGGCACGGAGGCAAACATTCTCAAGCAGCCGGGGCTGACTGAAATCAGCTTTGAGTTTTTGATTCCGCATACGAACTATCCGTTTGCGTCAGCTGCCGGCTCTGTTGTCGGCGGCATTACTGACGCTCTCGGGGATCTCGGAAATTTAGCTTCCGGTGTGGCGGCTACGCTATTTCTGGATGAACTTGAACGCTGGAAAAAGGACAAGGAGCCTTTTCAATTCATTTGCGTTCGAATGATTGGCGAGCAGCTGAGTCTGACAAATTTCAACTCGTTTTCAAACATCAATTTGAAGATGGTGCTTGAAGACTATTCCGTCGTCGAAGACCGTTCGCAGTATGGGTTTGATCTGTGTGTGAAGGTTCGACTTAAAACGTACAACCCTCCGCGCACAGCCGAAGTCAACCAAGACGGCACTACGAAGGAGCAACGAGCATGAGTTGCGAGCTTCAGATTCTCAAATCACCGAGTAGTGGCGATGCGTATCGTCCGCCAGTTGTAGAGGATGTTGCATGGGAGACGAGGATTGCGGGAGCGCCGGGGCGACTTGAATTTACCGTCTACGACGATGGCAATTTGAGTTTTCCCGAAGGTGCGAAAGTTCAGTTCTATTGCGATCAGCAACCCGTATTTTCAGGCTACCTGTTTAAACGTGAGAGAACGAAGGATCGGCTCGTTCGATGCACCGCGTACGATCAGCTTCGGTATTTGCGGCAGGAAGAACCCTATGTTTACACGAACAAGACGGCGACCGAAGTAATCCGAATGATCGCAGAGGACTACGAACTGCAGGTCGGAGAACTTGCCGATACCGAGTTCCGAATCCCGGCTCGCAACGAGATGGGCGTGAGCATGTGGGAGTGCATCTTGCAGGCTCTCGGTATTACGCACGCCAATACGCAAAATCGCTTTGTCCTGTACGACGATTTCGGCAAGCTGACGCTGAAGAATATCAACGACATGCAGTTACGCATGCTGATTAATAAGGACAACCTGGAAGACTTCAGATTGGTGACATCCATTGATCGAGAAACGGCAAACGCGGTAAAGATCGGGATCTCAAATCCTCAGACGGGCAAATTCGAAACGTACAACCTGCGCGACAACGTCAATGTGGCCAAATGGGGTTTATTGAAGTTTTATAAGGAAATCCAATACGGGTTGAATGGGGCGAATTACGCACGCATGACGATGAGCATGCGCAACCTTGTGTCGAAAAACTTCTCCCTGAAGGGTATCAGGGGTGAACCGACAATCAGAGCCGGGAATGGCATCACGATCAGTCTGGAACAGGAAACGGGGCTTGCGCCGATGCTACTCGTTGCTGAACAGGTGACGCACCGATTTGCTGGCGACGACCACAGCATGGACATCGATTTCATCAATCCGGAGCTGTGGCATGCCTAATTTTGCAGATCTGGTCAAAGGGATCGCCAACAGCGTTTTCAACAGTCGCCAGCCGATGGATTTGTACTTCGGAACGGTGACAAAGGTTTCGCCGCTTGAGGTGACTCTGGATCAAAAGACGGTGCTCACTAAGGACTTTTTGGTGTTGTGCCGCGGCGTGACCGAGTACACGCTCGAAGAGACGGTCAATCACATGGTCGAGAAGATGCAGGGAGGCGCTCATGACCCCTCGTTTCAGGCTCATGACCACCAGTACGTAGGCCGTAAACAGTTCACTTTACATCTGGGTCTAGTCTTGGGGGACAAGGTTGCTCTGCTCAAGCAGCAGGGTGGCCAGAAGTTTTTGATCATCGACCGTGTTGTGGAGGCCTCATGATCCCGACAGTGACGGCAGAAGATCCCTCGCTGACTCAAGGAAACGTCACTTTGAAAAGTGAAGCGGATCTGCCGACGAAAACCTACTACATGAATTTGGAAACGAAGCGCATCTCAGGTTTGACAGACGGCAAGGCCGCGATGAAGCAGGCCATTTTCAAGATTCTGCAAACCGAGCGCTTTGTCTACTCAAAGATCTACACCGACAACTACGGCAGCGAACTGTGGGATCTGATCGGAATGCCGCTGGCATGGATTCTCTCGGACGTTCAGCGGCGCATTACTGAAGCGCTTACGTGGGACAAGCGAATCACTTCCGTTTCCGAATTTGAGTTCAGCCGTTCGGGTGATGCCCTAGCCGTTTCCTTTGTAGCCAACACGATTTTCGGCGCTGTTTCTTCCAGCGTAGAGGTTCAGGTATGACCATTAAAACCTATGACCAGATTTTGCGGGGAATGCTTGATCGCGTTCCTGCAACGATGGACAAGCGCGAGGGCAGTGTTATTTACGACGCTCTTGCGCCAGCTGCTCGAGAGCTCGCTGACGAGTACGCCGAGCTTGCACAGGCTCGTGCCGACACCTTTGCCGGCACGGCTCAGCGCGAGTGGCTGATCAAGCGAGGCGCGGAAATCGGCATTTCGCCCTACGAAGCGACGTATGCTATTCGCCGCGGCCAATTCACGCCGGCGAGCCTTGAAATCGCTATCGGGGAACGCTTCAGCCTGGAGGACGTGAACTTTGTTGTGACGGAGAAGGTCGAGAACGGCCTTTACAACCTACGGTGCGAAACGGCCGGTGAAATCGGCAATCTCAACAGCGGCCGACTGATTCCCATCAACTACATCCAGGGGCTTGAGACGGCTCAGATGCTCGAGGAGGTTGTTGTCTACGGCGAAGAGGAAGAGGACACAGAAGACTTCCGCCAACGCTACTTCGACACACTGCCGACCATGACGCTCGACGGCAACATCGCGCAGTACGAGAAGTGGTGTCGAGAATATGCCGGCATTGGCAACTACAAGATCTTCCCGACATGGAACGGCAAGGGAACGGTCAAAGTGTCGATTCTCTCGTCCGAGAACACGGTTGCATCGAAAGAGCTGATTGACGGATTCCAGGAGTTCCTTGACCCGGGTTCCGAAGGCGTCGGCGAAGGGAAGGCCCCGATTGGCGCCACCGTGACCGTGACGACGGCAACTGAGGTCGCGATCAACGTCAAAGCCACATTGGTCCTGCGTGCCGGCTTTGAACAGCCTGTTGGTCTGGAGGAAGAAATCACGGAGTACCTGCACACGCTCAACTATTCGCGAACGATTGTGTCCTACACAGCCATCGCAGGCATCATCGCTGGCAACGAAACCGTCGATCTTGCACTGGATGTGTCCGTGAACGGCAAGAAGGAAAACGTCACGCTCGGAGACGAAGAAATCGCCAAGCTTGGCACAACTGAATGGGTGGCCGAATGAGCGGAGAATCCTATCAGCGAATGCGCGGCTACCAGCCGCCGTTCTGGGTTGAATACCCTGAAATGCAGATCATCCTACAGGCCCAGGGGAATGTGGTTGACGAGATCAAGACGGGCAGAGGCGAGATGATGCTTGACGCCTTCATCATGACCATGTCCGAGGATCGGTGCAAGGAGTGGGAAAAGTGGCTCAATCTGCCGCCAAACGGCACGCTACAGGATCGACGCCTGGCGGTGCTTGACTTCTTTAATCACCTCAACAAATTGACGCGCAGCTCAATCCAAACGCTGGTCTCTCAGTTCTACGACGGGGCGCGTTCTGAGGTGAGCGCTGCACACTATACGCTTCGTGTCATAGTCAAGCCGCGACCGGGAAACGACATGGTCGATCTCGATCTTTCGCTGCTTGAGGGACAGCTTGAAATTCGAAAGCCGTGCCATCTGACGCTGGACATTCAGCGTTGGTACTGCACTTGGGGCGACATCAAGAACAACTTCTCCTCGTGGCAGAACCTGAAGGACCGAATGCCGACGTGGCAGCACGTCAAGAACTTCATTCCGGATTGAGTGAGATGGCAACGCAAACCCAAAATTACAAGCTTCATAAGTTTGAACTGAAAGATGCTCCGGCGGACATCACGGCGATCAACGCCTCGATGGACATCATCGACACGCAGCTGAAATCGCTCGCAGACGGCAAGTTCGACAAAACCGGCGGGACGATCTCCGGCAATTTGGTTGTCAACGGTTCGACGACTCTCAAAAAGCTCACTGCCTCGGAACTGGACCTGAACGGGAACGCGGACGTTTCCGGAACGCTGAAGGTGACAGGGGCGACCACGCTCACCGGAAAGCTCACCGCGAATGGCGGCGTCACGACCAAGGCTTTAACTGCTACAAGCCTTGATCTGAACGGTAACGGCGATGTGTCGGGGTCGCTGACCGTACATGGTGACCTGAACGCACAAGGAGGTTTGAACGTCACGGACATCACGGCCACGGGTTCGACTACGCTTGTGAATCTGAACGCCGCCAACATCACTGCGACCGGGACTTTGAAAGTCAACGGCGCTACGACTCTTACCGGTGCTTTGGCGGCTAATGGCGGGGTAACAACCAAGAAAGTCACGGCCACTGAGCTTGACCTCAACGGCAACGGTGACGTGAGCGGCAATCTAAATGTCGGTGGGTTACTGCAAGTCAC
>ERZ779840.677-NODE-677-length-37300-cov-5.354866_pt1 | contig 37300 bp, 34 predicted proteins | sample MGYA00511561_ERZ779840 | MGnify/ENA primary metagenome ERZ779840 (study PRJEB29588, sample SAMEA2162036) | human gut metagenome | biome: human gut; feature: human-associated habitat; material: faeces | place: Denmark | collected 2008/2010 ...
TTCCTCATTATAACATACCGCGAGGGCTGTTGCGAGACTTTGTCAACAGCGCCAATTCGAGACACATTTCGACAGCAGCTAAAACCCCGTCCAAACCGGAGAACCTTTATATAGGAAGGTCTGCATATCGCCACAGTCTGCGTCAGACAGATCCCGCAGTCTTTTGTGGGTCTTAGAAATGAACAGCTGACTTTTCAACGGTGGGTGCGCTTGATAACGCTCTATCAATTCATCTACTTGACAGGCACAGGCATAGCAGGCAGGTTCATGCTCTTGAATATGCTGATAAAAATAGCCGGTATGGAACGGGCAAAATACGCAGCATGACGCCTTCGTTTCAATTCCCCATACTTCTTTGTTATAGGCATAGCAGTCGCTCCGTGTCCAGCCCATAGCTACAAGCGGGTACTTATTTTCAAATAAGATAGCTTTACTCTCTTTTGCCCGGCGAGCTTCCTCGGCCATGATCCCCATATGTAGCCCGTGGGCGTGCTTATCGACAGGAAGTGTTCGTTCCCTTGGTCGGTAACAAAGCAGTTCATACCGAACAAAGCGCTCTATCATCTTTATTTTGTAGTCCACCGTACACTGCCGCGGCATCCTGCCTTTCTTGCCATCTTCCCCCAATGTCCAAAACGGGATGCTGGAAACTCGCGCTTTTCCAAATCTGCTTACATAGTCTCCGTATAGGTCTACATCCAACTTATAAAAAGGAATACCGGCCCTGCGGCACAGGTCAGCCGCAAACGCAGCTTGCCGATATACCCAACTTGGCTCTGCGTGGAGATCGCAGAAAATGACCGCATCGTATATGGGGACTTCCGGCCAGACAGGATAGCCCCTCATGGCATTTTCACAAGCCATTCCAACCAAGGTTGTGCTGGGCGTTCCGGCCCCATAGCTTAAAATTTCAAGATTATCCAAGGTCAACATGATAGCACCTCCGAGAAGCAGGGTATCATCATTAGCTCAAACACGCAAAAAATCAGGCTCACACCGCCGGGAAGGCAGTGTGAGCCTGAAATAATGTGTCTCAATCTGAGACGAATTTCGACAGTAATCACAGACTGACGGGATCTTCGACTTCTTCGATGAATAGCCCCATCAGGTCATGGTTTGCACCAACATTTGTCACTTCAAAGTGATTGACGCAGTGCTGAAGCCAGGGAAACGTGTCGCTCATATCGTGAATCAGATCGAATATCTCCAAATCCGTTGTTTTGTAGCGGGAATGGTAGCCGGAATACTGTTCATGGGAAAAGTTTCGCTTCATCAGGAACTTTTTTATCAATTCATAAGCGCCCTTTGGCCGGGTTTTGGAGTAATATTCCTCCAAATCTTTGATCCGCAAATCAAAGTAGAGAGCCTTAAAACGCTTGGCTTCTTTTCTCGCCATTATGCAGCGCTCTCACGGTGGGCATAGTGATAGAGAACATCCTCCACAGTGAAGTCCGTTTCATTTTCACCGTCATCACTATTGTACCAAAGCCACTTGACGAGGTAGGCCATGAACCACTCTTTATCTTTCAAGGTGGTGATGAGCCGGCCAAACGTGCCATAGTCACGAGGCATCCCATTTCCATAATAGCAAATCGTCCCATCAGAAAGCGTTTCTCTGCGAAAACCATACTTGGTGAAGGATTTGTCCAGTGCGGCATAAATAGACTCCGGAGCATACTTATGCTCCGCCCGCATCTGAGCATCGTTAAATTTGATTTCCAGCTTCAGCATGATATCTCCTCCTGTCGGCTGAAAAATGTTCTTTTTATATTCATAGTATATAGGATACCCCCTCGATTTGCAATGTATTTCTCCGTCGAAAAAAGTCAATTATCTGAAAAGTAATCTGGCCGCGCAACGGAAACGAAACCACTCGTGCCAGTAATGACCACATTATTAGCACCGCTGGCGCAGTGGATCACCAACAGATTTCCGTTCTCGTCTCTGCCGCAAACGATACCGACATGGGAATTGTCCGGGTAAAACACCAAGTCACCGGGCTGGGCGTCCGGCCACGAAATATCAGTGCAATACGAGTGCTGCATCGTAGCGCCGCCGCCATGTCCGATGATGTAGCTGCCGCCCGTGGCATTGTAAAAGACCCAATCCACGAATCCACTGCAATCTAACCCGTAGGGCCGATAGGTGCCGGTTGTAGAATTACCTGCGGCTGTGACCTGACGAAGCTGCCCCCAACGGCTGTCCCAGCCAAGCACCAGTGATTTCCCGCCCCAAAAATACGATACTTTTCCATAGAGCATCAGAGCATTTTGGATAACTGCCCGGCGCTCCGGGGAAAGGTCTGCCGGGAGGTTCTGAAGGACTTCTTCTGCGTCCGCATTGGTGATGGTCAGGCTGGAGGCCAGTGAAGCCAGCGTAGCCCGGTCTGCCAACAGCTCGTCCAAGGCTTCATTCTGGTACTTGGTAAACGCATAGACCGTCCGCATTTCATTTGCTGTTTTCGGCGTGATGGTGATATGCAAAATGTACTCCGTCCAGCCCTCATCGTCTCCACTTCCGGGATGGTCTATCGTCTCCACCCAAGAGGTGATTTCCGTCATATCCCAGAATACGGCGGTCAAACGGTTCACCCTATCTGCGTCCAGTGTGGCCACATCTACGCCATCATCTGTGCCGGCGGTCCTGGCAGCAAAGACAGCCAGCACCTCCGGCCAGTCCGGGGCCTGCCCTTGAATGTCGATGCTGTCATAGTCCCCGGCCTGCAACGCCTCCAACTTGGCGTTGTAGGCGATATTCACCTGCGCCACGGCCTCAGCTACCGACACAGTATTCGGTGCGTTACGCTCTGCCGCAAAATACAACCCAAAGGGGGTGCTTGCCACAGCCGCGATGATGATAATGACCACCAGCGCCACCAGAACCACCGTGCCGCCAACGAAACCGGCCAAGGCAGAGATTAGGGCAGCAGCGGCACGGCGGAGCATCCCAGCTGCCCGTTTGAACAGCTCTACCGCTGTTCTGGCTGTCTTTTTTGCCTGCACCGCAGTCTGGTGGATCTGTTGCTGCGAAGCGGTTTTCTGCGCTGCTGATATAGGCTTTGCCGCAGTTTTGAAGGATGTACGCTTAACCTTTGGAGCGGGCAGTGGCTTTTCCGACTTGCTTTTGCTATGATCGTTCACGGCAAACCGCTTCTTCTCTTTGAAAGCGCCGTGCTTCGGCGTATCGGCCTTTGACGGTGAAACCGGCTCCAACTCTGCGTCATAGAAAGCAGGCCGCTCCTCCACAGAATGAACGGCCCGCCGCTCCGAAAGCAGCTTGTTTTTCTGCTTGTCCACTACGAACTGTCGGCGGGCTTCAAACTGCCGCTTTTCATCCAGCGGCCTTGCTTCTTCAGCGGAAGGAGTCTCCGAGCGGACTGTACTCTCAGGTGTTGTATATCTTGAGGTATTTCCTCTCGGAGTGACAGGCCGCTCTTTTACTTCGCACTCACGCGGGATACTCGCAGACGATTTTTCCTTGATCGGCGGTTTTTGCCTTGCCCGCTGCACCTGTGCCACACGATCCTGCACCGTGTTCACCGCCCAGCTGGCCGCCCCCTCTACTTCATCGACAGCCTGCGTTTCCGCGCTGTCTGATTCCGGCTCCTGACGCTCCGCCAACTGCTGGCGGTACTTCTCCTTCATCACCATAGCCCGGTGGCGGGGATCAAGCATAGCGGCGCGCTTGCTTTTGGGCTGGCCCATTTTAGGCTTTTCCTTAAATTCCGGCAATCTGGTACACCCCCTTAATGTGTCTCGATCTGAGACGAATTTCGACAATGCTCATTTGTCCCCCGGCGTTGTGGTCATCAGGCGGTAGAGGGCACCATCGCGGGGAAACTCATTGACAAAGGGGATGATGGAGCTGCCGATCCGCATAAGGCCGTGACCAGCCTCCACATTCGTCACATGGCTCATCTGCGTCTCCGAGATATGAAGCAGCTTCGCCAGTTCTGCCCGGTCGGTAGCGGCCTGATTGAGCAGGATCAAAAACTCGCTGTTGGCCAGCATCAGGCGAGCCGTTTCAGAGTGTAGACACTCCTCGATATTCTGCGTGGCCGCAGTCATGGCAGCGGCGTACTTGCGAAAGCGTTTCCAGCATTTGTAGAGGAATTGCGCGGAGTAGTAATATTTGAAGAACAAATACACCTCGTCCACGAATACCCATGTGTACCGCCCGGCCAGTCGGTTTGCCGCCACGCGGTTTTGAATTGTCTCCAGCACCACATTCAGCGCCGTGGGTTTCAGCTGCTCACCCATCTCGTAGAGGTCAAAACAAACGATGCGGTTATCAATATCAAAATTGGTTTCGTGGGCAAACATATTCAAGCTGCCTTCCACGAACAGCTCCGATGCAAGGGCCAATTCCTGCGCTTCACGCTCCGGCTGCCGCTTGACCTCGTTGCGCCAGTCCGGGAGGATCGGTATCCGGCCTTCGCCGCCGCTTTTGATGAAATCATGGTAGATATTGGCGGTGCAGCGGTCAATGATGGACTTGTGGTACGCCCCCAGCTGACCGACGCCCATCTGCTGTTCGCAAATGCTCATCATCAGTTCAGACTTCATCGCCACCGGGTTCTCACCGGCTCCATAGCCCCGGTTAATATCCAGAGGATTGATATGGTGCGGACTGGATGGCGAAATTTCCAACACCGCCCCTTGCAGTGCCCGCGTCAGTTCGCCATACTCGCGCTCGGCGTCGATCATAATAATATCGTCATTGGTGGACAGGGCAATAAAGGTAATGGCCTCCTTCATGCTGAAGGACTTTCCGCTGCCCGACACACCCAGCACGAAGCCATGAGGGTTCAGCAGCTTCTTGCGGTTGCAGATCAAGAGGTTTTTGCTCACAGCGTTGACCCCGTAATAAATGCCGCCCGCGTCCTGAATTTCTTGGACGCGGAACGGCATCAAGACAGCGGTGGACTCGGTAGTGAGGGTACGGGTTGTTTTGATGCGGCGCAGGCCATAGGGCAAGGCCGTATTCAAACCGTCCTCCTGCTGGTAGCGGAGGACGGAGAACTGACACGCCTGCTCCAGTCCGATCGCTTGCAGCGTTTCCGTGTCAGCATCCAGCTGCTCCAGCGTGTCGGCCATGTGAACAATGGTGACATTGGAAAAAATCATCCTCTGGTCACGGGTACTCAGATCATCCAGAAACTCCTTCGTCTCCGCCCGTAGCTGCTCCAGCTCATAGGGGATGCTGGCCGTGAAGTTATTGCGGCTGTTCTGGCGCTGCTGCCACCGGGCAATATCCGCTTCAATGCCGAGGATACGGCTCTGCACCTCCCGGATGGCCTCATCGGTGGGAATGGGGAGAATGTCAATGGACAGCATCAGGTTCTGCGGAAAATCAGACAGCTTGGAGATCATCTCGTCCTTGATGTAGCTGGCATAGTCCCGCAAAAACAGGACACGGCCCACCTTGCCGCCCAACTCGAAATGGTCGGCCTCGAAGCACAGTCCGTCCGGGCAGATGTAGTCCCGGAAATCGTGTCCTTTCTTCATGGCATCGCTCAGGTCAAAGCGGAAGTGTTCTTCCTCGCCGGGTCGGAAAAAATCATGGAAGATACGCAGCCGTTCCTGATTATCCAGCGCCCTCGCACCGCTCTCCAAGCGTCCAAAATTCTTTCCAAGATCAGCGTCAACACGGTGAAAGAAGGTGCGGGCCTCCTCAAAATTCTTCCGGGCCACCGAAACCGTGATGTACTTGTCCTGAATGAGGTCGTTGCTTTCCGCGGCCTTATCGGTCAGGACACGGTTGTACTCCTGACGGTACATATCCAGACCGTCCCCGCGCTCCCGCATCAGGATACTGCGGCGAAAGTCCGCGCCGTTCAACCGCCTGTTGTTGATGGTGATTTTCGTGGTGGCGTCCGTAGGCAGGCTGTTCAGTACGCCGCAGTAGGAAGTGAACATATCCCGTTGATCGTCATGGGAGGCCAGCGCATAGTTGATGTCTGCGAAGCGCCATGTGCGGCTGAACTTGCCGCCGGTCTGCCAGATGCCGTCCCGATAGATCTTTTGAATGGGGATGGATTGCTGAACGCTCCGGGGAATCCTGAACCTCTCCCGTTCACTGCGGTCAGCGGCAAGCAAGGTCTTAATCATAAATGTTCTTCTCCTTTTCGTTCAGAATTTTGCAGTACAGATTTTCGGAGCGGAACACCCTCGGCCCTGCACATAAAATCTGTGACTTGATAAACGCCCACGCGAACTGCTCAAAGGTCAGGCCGTTATAGCGAAAAAAGCCGGCCACAGCCAGCGGCGTGGCGGCCACGATGCACACCCAGCTGGCGGTTTCTTTGCCAATAGCACCTTTCGTCAAAAAGTAGGTGCCGATGGCAGCGCCTACGGCCAGCACCGCGCAGATGAACTGTCGAGTAGACAAGCCGAAGAAAATCGTCTCGCTGTGCTGCCGGACTTCTTTGGGTATCTTAATTTCCATATATCTGCCTCCTGTCGAAATGTGTCTCAAATTGAGCCGCATTTCTCTCCAAAATATTTATTTTTCGATTTTTTGACACGATTTTTGAGGTATGAGATAATAGAAGTACCAAATAAAGGAGGTTTTTACTATGACGATCCTGCAACAGGTACTTCTTGCTTTCGCCGCATTTGTTCTGTTTATCTTCGCAATCCGGTTGGTATTCGCCTTGCTCCTGCGCCTGCAACTTCTGCCCATTCTGGTCTGGCTGGGCGTAGGCCGCATCTATCCCCAATGGGCAGCGGAGCATCCCTTTGTGTTCTACGGCGTTTTGGCATTTTTCGGACTGCTGGCGCTGTCCTGCTGGCTCCGCCCGGTGGTGGAGTGGGTACAGGAACGGCAGATGCTCCGGCTGGCCGAGCGACAGATCAAGAATGACCTGCACCGTGCCAATGCGGAGGGGCGCACCATTACCGGCTTTCAGCTGTGTAACGGCGTACCCATCCCGGAATATGAGGACTGAAAAACGGCGGGCTTCTGCCCGCCGTTTTCTTATAGTCCGAACATCTCCTTTGCGATGCGTTCCGCCCCCTTGATAAGGGCTACCAATATCAGCATATTGAAAATGGTCTGCGCCACATACTGCCAGCTCATTGTAACAACGGGCAGTGAAGTATCCGCGATCGACGCGCCGCTGGCGGCAAAAGCGGAAAAAATCAGACAGGCCAGCACCACGATAGCGCCCTCCATGCAGACACCGAGATAGCTTTTTAGAAAGGCTTTTCCCATAAACGAGGTATCCTCCCCCGCGAAAGAGGCCAGCGGCAGCGGAGCCAGAGCCGTAAACATATACAGCCGGAAAAAGCGCCCGTAGACGGTCATAATCAGGATGAAGGACAGCACCGTAATAAACAGGCTTCCCAAGAATGTGACCATCCAGAGGGGGACGGACTGAAAGAAGCCCACTTCTTCAATGGCATCCGCAATTTCCTGCGGCAGTGTCACGCTGGCGGCGCTCATGCCGCCGATGCTGCCCATGATGGATTGCACCACACCGCCGCACACAGAAAACACGGCAGTCATAATTTCCATGGCACTTCCCACGGCCACCTTTGCGATTATGAAGCGGATGAAGTGCCGCAGGGCGAACTCCGGGCGCTGAAGGTCGCGGAAGCTGGCAGCAGAGCGGAACACACTCATAGCGAAAAACAGCACCAGCAGGCCATAGCCGAAGGCTTTCAGACCGTCATTGATGGTGACGATGGTGTTCCAAATCTCGCCGCCGCGAAAGGCTTGCGGCGTGGTGGTGACAAGGCTCCATATCTCCGTCAGCTTTTCGTTCCATGTATCAAAGGACGCTTGCAGATTGCCGACGATCCAGTTATTCAAATGATTTCACCCCATTTCTCCAGAGAAGTATGAGGGGCAGGCTCTACGGCCTGCCCCTTTTCCGTTAGACCGCACCGATGGCAGTGAGAATTTCTTTGGCAAAAGCGATCATCAAACCGCCGAAAAGGCACAGAAAGCCCTGCGTCCGCTGGCTGGCGTCATGGGACTGGATGGACATACCCACCTGCACGATACCCCAACCGAGGATGATAACCCCCAAGGCTTTAATGATCGAAAAAATGAAATCAGACAGGTTTCCGACAATGGTGAGCGGATCGTCAGCGGCCAGCGCGGGGCAGGTCATGGCGGCACAGGCCAGCGCAGTCAAAACGAGCGCCCCATAGCAGCGCCCGGCCCGGATAGTCCTGCGGTCGGCTTCAGACGGAATACGATTCTTCTTCATGGTGTCATTCTCCTATTCATTCAATAATTTCAATGGACTCCCAGCTGTCCGTGGACAACGGCAAGTCCTCCAGCGCATAGGTCAGGCCGGGGCGGTGGATATACGGCGCGGCGCCGCCATCCTCCGTCAGCTTCAGGCCGGGATGCTTTAGGATGTCATACTTTCTGTCCATCACCGGCAACTCACCGCGGATAAACAAAATGCAGTGGTCATTATCCAACGCCCGCACCTCGTCCGGGGTCATCAACTCCCGCCCGGTCTGCTGGTAGTTCACGCTGCTGGAACCGCTGCGCCCTTTGGATACACTGCGCGTCCGGGTATCCAGCGTTTCCTTGCCCAGCAGTTCAGAAATGTATTTGAAGGTGCTGACCTCATTGCCGCCTAAGTACAGCAGCGTATCCGCGTTGCCGATCAGTCCCTCCCAGTCATCCTTGAACAGGGCTTTCAACGCGGAAATATTTTGCAGGACAATGGTAGACATGATGTTGCGGCTTCGCATGGTGGCTTGCAGCTTGCCGAAATCATCCGGGAGGGAGACATTGCAAAATTCGTCCATCATCATCCGCACGGGAACAGGCAGCGCCCCTTGGTGTACCTTGTCGGCCTGATAGTAAAGGCTTTGAAAGGCGCAGGTGTAGAGCATACCCACGATGTAATTAAAGGTTCCGTCATTGTCCGGGATGATAGCAAACACGGCCTGCTTGCGCTCTCCCATTTTTGCAAGCTCCATATCGTCCTTGGCGGTGATATTTTGGATCTCCGGCAGGATAAAGGCAGATAGCCGCACGGCCGCAGAGATAAGAATACTTTTTGCTGTCTTGCCGGCAGCCTGTTTGTAAATCTTATATTCCCGCACAGCGATATGGCCGGGTTCTTCTTCCTCCAACGCTTCAAACAGCAGGTCTAAGGGGGATTGGTAGTCATCATCGTCCTCTTTGGCCCCGCCGTTTTCAATCATATAAATGAGCATTTCAAAATTCTGCTCCTCCGGCGGCGCTTCGTGGATCAGGTACAGAATGAGAGCCGTGTCCAGCGCAATTTCCGAGCGTTCCCAAAACGGGTCATTCTGCTGCGCGCCTTTGGGCGTGGTGTTCTTGATGAAATTGTTCACCAGCTTCATCACATCCTTATCGTCCTTGATGTAGGCGAGGGCGTTAAAGCTGTCCGAATGGGATGGGTCGATCAGGTCGAACACCTTGATAACATAGCCCTTTTGAAGGAGCAGCGGCGCCACGGCCCGGAGCGTTTCTCCCTTGGGATCAGTCACAAGAAAGCTGCAATTTGCCTCCATCAGGTTCGGCTTCACAAAAAAGCGTGTTTTGCCCGCACCGCTGCCGCCGATCACGATTTGCAGCAGATTGCGGCGGTGCATTTTGCCGTTCAGGCTCATGCGGACATTCTGTGTCAGGATGGTGTTGTTGTGCGGGTCTTTGTCCCGGTACTTGGCGTTCAGCCGCTTGGCGCTGCCCCATTTGGCGGAGCCGTGTTCTTCTCCCGGCCTGCGGTTCTCGCGGGTCGAGAGGTACAGCACCACGGCAAAGCCATAGGCCACCAGCGCCGCCAGCATGAATTTAATGGTATGCGGTGTCCATCGGACAGAAAAAGGGCGCTCCAGCGCAGCGCTGAAACGTCCCATCCATACAAAGAGGGTCATATCGTCCTCATAGGCATAGGCCGCTATTGCCGCCAGCCAGAGGACAGGTAAGGAGAGCGCCGCCCACAATGGGGCGGCGCTTCGGAAGTCGGTTTGTTTATATATGATGGTCAGCCTCCTTATCGTTCCTTGTTGCGTGGCGGCCTATGCTTCTGGATGGATACGCCGAGGGATTGATAGGTCTGTACCCGCAGGCGTTCACATTCTTCCGGTGTTGCACCGCCCTGTGTGATGGTCGAAGTTTCCAACCCGTGTATGTTTTTTACCCTCATACGCGCAAACGAGCAGCCATCCAGTGTGCAGTTTCTGATATTGATGGCATCCATATTGCAATCCCGGAACAACACATTTTTAAGCTGTGAAAATGCAAAGCCACCGTGTCGGCATAACTGACAGTCGAAAAATCTTGTGTGCGCAATGCTGCTATAAGCAAACAGGCATAGGCACAGGCGGCAGTTTGAAAAATCCGTATCTTGCACCGTACAGTCCTCAAAAAAGGCGGAGTGGATGCGGCAGGCCGTAAATTGACAGCCATCAAAGGTCGATCCCCTGCAAGTCATTTCATCCGGCATAGCAGAGAAGCAAATATGATCGAAATAGGAATTTTCAAAAAAGCCAGTAGGAAAGCCGTTTTTTAGGGCATTGTCATACCGTTTTTGGTCGATCCATTTCAGCGGTGTTTCCGCGCTGTCATCCCATACCGGGTACTTCCGCGCTCGGCCATGCCGGAGCGGAAAGGGCTGCGCCATCTGCTCAATTTGAGCAGACAGCGCAGAGAAGTCCGCCATAAGGCGGACGGGCGTTTCCTCTGTTGACGTAGAAATCAACGGCGTAAGCGACTCTTTGGAGCGTCCTGCCAGAATATCATTGAGGTGCTGAATCGTCTTTGCCCGATCTGCCGCATGATAGTTTTGCGGGTCAACCGTTTCTAAATAATCCGCCATATCGCGACTGATGGATAGGCTGCTCCGCACTGTTTTATCATTCATGCGAGTTTCCTTTCCGCGTCCGTCAAAATGTGGCTCAAAATGAGACGCATTTCGACACCATCAATATCCTGTGCGGGGCAGCTTGGGAACGGCGGGCTTTCCATACACGGAAATCACCCAGCGGCTCACTGCCTGCACCCATGTTCCATTATAGGTGCCACCTGCGTCAGCTACATTTACAAAGGAACCTGCGGACAACCCGGCCACAGCTTTACAGTGGAGATACGGTGCTTCGACCTGACTAAAGCCCGCCGGGGCCTGCCCAAATACGAACATGATCTCCGTCACGCGCTCGTTGGACGCCAGCCCCAGCGCCACAGAGGACGCCGCCAGCGTATAGTTCTTGCTGGTGGAGAGATTGTCGGCCAGAGTGCGGTAATCGCCCCCATTGACACGGTAGACGATTTTGTAAGTGCCGGGGAAGTTATAATTGCCGGTCACAACCTTTTCCAACCGCACCTGTGCAGGCAGAGTATCCCTCCAGTAAAAATTGCTCAGGCTGACATTGGAGGTGTTGGCGATATTCGAGAACGCATACCGAACCGGCTGATTTGCCATGATCTCCTTGGGGCCGGTCTTGGTAATAGATACGCCAGTAGTGAGGCTCTTGTCCTCCACCTCAAGGCGGGCGATCTGACCTTCATACTCAAGGTAGACCGTCAGCTCCTTTTCACTGATGCCGTAATGCTCCGGGGCCTTTACCTCCCGGATAAAGTACCGCGACAGGGGCAGCTGCTTGGAAATGGCCAGCCCTCGGCTGTTGGAGCGAATCGTATCCACCACATTCCCGGCTTTGTCGGCGATCTCAAAAACCGCTCCCTCCAGCAGTGTCCCGGCCGGCAGGCCGTTGGTGGGATTGTAGTCCGCAGAGCGTTTTGTAATCTGGATCTGTCCGGTGATGGGCGTATTTTCCCATTCGACCTCGGTGGTTTCGCCAGACTTCACATAGACCGTTTTTTTCTGTGTGTCGCGCACATAGCCCTCGTTCTCCAATTCACGCAGGGAGTAGCGGCCAGCGGGCAAGTCCTCAAAATAGGCATAGCCACGGTCATCGCTGGTGGCCTGTGCGATGGGGGTATTGGCACTGTCATAGAGCAGGAAGGTCACACCGGGGATGGCCTTTCCGTCCACGCTGGAAATTTTGTGGATCAGGATGCCGGAAATAGGGGTATTATAAAACCAAAGCTGCTGAGTATCATTGGCGCGGACTTCGATGGTCTGGCTACGGGAAGCGTCATCAATGCGATAGCCCTTGATAGTCTCCACTTCCGTCACGATGACCGTTCCAGTGATACCGCTGAGAATGATTTGGCCGTTCTTGTCCGTCCGGTAAAGCCCTTTGCTGGAAAGAGCGCCGTTGTCTACATAGCTGCCATCGGAATAGGTGATTTGGAACAGCACACCCTCCAGCGGTGTTTTCTTATCTGCGCTGGACAGCTTATTGATGATGAGAGAGCCTTGCGGCTGGTTTCTAAACTCCAGTGTGACGGTCTGGCCCGCCTTGATGGTCGCGGTCTGCGGTGCATCGTCCAGCAGGTAGCCCGCCTTGGCGCGGGTTTCTTTTACCACCAGCACCGTACCGGGAGTGATACCGCTGACGGTGAAACTGCCCGCGCTGTCAGTCACAAACTTGCCGTTGGCATCACCCACTACGGTTCCATCTGCGGTAGTCACCATAAACTCTACATCAGAGAGGGGCTCATGCGTCACGCTGCCGATTTTCTTCACCAGCAGACTGCCCTTGGGGCTATTGCCAAAATAGAGCTGCACCACATCCTGCTGCTTGCCGCTGATGTAGACCGTCTGCGGTGCGGAGTCGATGACATGGCCGCTGTCGCTGGCGAGTTCTTCGACGATGTAAGTGCCTTCTTTCAGCCCGGTCACGGTAAAGCTGCCATTGGCCGAGGTCTTGTAGATTCCAATAATCGTACCGCCCGTGCCGGAGGTTCCGGTCAGATACTTCACCTGAAAAACTGCGTTACTCACTGCTGCGCCGGTGACGCTATCGTACTTCCATACCACCAACGCAGAGAGGGGAATGTTTTCAAAGGTCAACACTTTACTGGTGCCGGACTTGATGTAGACCTCCTGCGTGGCCTCCTTAATGGCATACCCCGTGGGCGGTTCCAGCTCCGAAATTTTGTACCAGCCATCACGCAGGCCGCTGATTTGGAATTGACCGTTTTCATCGGTATAGAAAGTGCCGAGGTCATTGATCTCGCCGCTGTCTGTGCTGTTGCTGGCATAAATCACTTGGAATTTTGCGCCCTGCAAAGGATCTCCTGTCACACTATCTACCTTTTTCACCGTCAGGCTGGGCTTCTGGTGATTCTCAAAGTAAACCGTGTGGTCGCGGTTGGGATAAAGTGTCGCAAGCTGAGATGGCGCATCCAGCAGGTAGGGCGACGGTACGGACTTTTCGATAATCTCGTACACACCGGGGAGCAGATTCCGAAGTTCGGCCTTGCCCTCGCTGTCCGTTTTGATCTGGTCAACGCTGTGCCCATCTGCGGCACGGACTTCAAAAACGGTATCTGCGATGGGTTCGCCCGTATCGGCGTCATGCTTGTAGACGATCAGGTTAGGGCGCTTCTGGTTTTCGATGGTCAGGGTGCTGGTTTTTCCGGGGAACAGTTCCACATAATACTCCCGCAGGTCAAGAATGTGAGAGGAATCCGTAGAGGTTTCCCGCACGGAGTACACGCCGGGTTCGAGGTCAGAAATCAAAATTTCGCCCTGCTCGTTGGTCATGCGGTCAAGGTAGTGTGTCCCGTCCTCAATTCGTGCAATTCGGAATGACACATTTTTCAGTCGGCTACCGTCTGAACTGGTTTTGATGATTTGCAGAGCGGGCTTGATGGTGTTCGTAAAAACAAACTGTGCGTCCTCGTTGGGGTCAAGCTGAATAATGCGCTGTGCTTGGTCGATTACATATCCTTCGCAGGATTTTTCTGTCACCACATACGCACCAGTAGGCAGCTTAGACAGGTCAATTTCGCCGTTCTGGTCGGTGGTAAATTCTTTGGGGCCATAATCACCTGCCACGGACTTAATTTCAAAAACTGCGTTGGGAATGACCTTGCTGGGGTCGGTGCTGTCCACCTTCACCAGTCTCAGACCCGGCTTCACATCATTAAAGAAAAGCAGTTCCTTAATGCCATCGCCAGCGGACAGTTCCACTTCCTGCGGTGTGGTGTCGAGGATGTGACCGTCACTACCGGTATCCACCTCTACCGTGCGATAGGTGCCGGGGGCAACATCCGTCAAAAGAATCTCGCCAAACTCATCTGTGCGGAACTTGCCGAGAGAAACACCATCACGCCAAACCTCAAAGGTGACGCCGGACATAGCTACCATATTTTTGCGGTCATACTTGATGATCCGCAGGCCGGGAAGTTCCTTGTTCACGATAGAGAAGGTTGTCATTTCGCCCGTGGACACGGTAGCCGTGTAGGTCGCATCATCCTTCAGCCAGCCGGAGGGGGCAGTGATCTCTTTGATTTCATACGCACCGGGTCTGATGTTGTCAAAGATGGCATAGCCCGCAAAATTGGTTTCTGCGGTATAGGTCACGCCGCTCTCAATGTGCTTGATCTGCACCATAGCACCGGGCAGGTGAGCACCGGTGTCGGACAGTTTTTCAATGCGGAGTGTCCCGTATGGCTCGTTCCAGTAGGTCAGCTCCGCCACCTTGCCGTACTCCGCCTTGATATTCTGCGCGGGGTTATCACTGAGCAGGTGATCCAAAGGTGCAACACGCTCATACACGGTGTAATTTCCAGCCAGTGTCAAGGGAATAGTCACCGTACCATCCGCCCCAGTGGCAAATGTGCCAACGGTGGCTCCATCAGGATCGACTACTTCAAAAACAGCTCCGCTGAGAGGTGTGTCCGTTCCTTTCTCCAGCTTGGTGATTTTCAGGCCAGTGTCGGGCGGCTCTACCTCACCGCCATCGCTGTAATTGCTGTAAGTGGACAGTTTCATCGTGGTAGTAGGGTCGGTATCGCACATATAGTTTTGCAGCTGACCGTACTTGCCGACTTCGGCACAGGTGGCGTAAAATACTGCGTATTTGTAGACCTCGGTTACGAAAGAAAGCTGGACGCTGCCGGTCTTGCCTGCCACAGCAGAGGCCGGGTACAAAACCTTAAATTTACCGGCATAACCATCGCCGGTGCTGGAGGTAGTAATGGTGGTAATGTCGTTGTTGTCCATATCAACAATGCGCGTTCCGGCGGGAACGGCGGACGGGTCAGTGAACGCCACACGAATAGCGTAATTGCATACCCATGTATCCGAATGGATGGTAAATACCTGTTGCTTATACTGTTGGCCGTTGACCGTGGTGGCATAGGCGGCATCACGGTCAGGCGTAGCGGTAATGCGAGGCGAGTAGACCTTGCTCCACGCCGTACCGCGCACATAAATATCCTTTGCAGCGGTCAAAATGGCCTGTGCCCGCTGAAACTCCGTGCCGGTCAGGTTAGGATTGACCTTCAGATTGTTGATGTTCCAATTCGGCAGCAAATAACACCACAAGGCCATTTTAGTAGCGTAGTACGCATGGTATTTATTTTCCAGTTTCAATTCCGCGAGGCCGCGGGTAGGGTAGCCATTAGCGATAATACCCATGACCTTTGGGTCATTTCCTTTTTCCTCAGCAAGATATTTGATACTCTGGCCGGATGCCACAGTCTGCGGCACGCCCTTGGTGTTAGGGTTCACACAATATGCGGGAATTTCCTTTGTTTTTCCGTTTTCACCCATATAATTAAAATAGGTGTAGATCAGTTCCCTCACTCTACCGTTGATGGAAAGATAGGACAGCTTTTGCCCGCCGTTGTAGATGCTAACTTCGCCCAAAGCCTCCGCTTCGCTGCTGGCGGCAAGCGCCGTGGCCGGGAGCATCCCCAGCATCATCACCAACACAAGAAGCATGGAAATCAATCGTTTTTTCATAGTGCCTCCTTCAAAATGGGCAGAAAGAGGCCCTATGCGGTTCTCGCATCACCTCCTTCTGCTTGAAAATCAGATGTATTACTTACGAAAACCGCAAGAGAAAAGGCAGTCGAAATGTGTCTCAAATTGAGCCGCATTTTGACTGCCGCTATTCAGTTTTTAGCGCTCCACAGCACAGACCATCCAGCGATACGCCGACTGATTTCTGACACAGGTATAAAGGGTCAGACGGTTGGCACTGCTGGCCATTGTGCCGCCGGTGTCCGTCTCCAGCACCTTAGACACGCTGGCAACGGTGTAGCTGCGCGTTCCCAGCTTTGTTGTGTAGGTGATGGTATCGCCCACAGTCAGCGTGTGGATCTGTCCAAAATGATTGTTTATGCCGCGGTTGTGTCCGGCGATACACACATTTCCATTCCAAATGCTGGTGTCATTGAAATGCCCGGCACCTTTTTTCAGTGCGGTGCTGTCCGTACCTTCATAGACCTTGACCGTCAGACTGATAGCTGGAATTTTCAGTGTTCCCAAACTGCCGTTGCTGTAATAGAGGTCAGAGGAAACCGGAGTGTACGCCGTGCTGCTCCAGCTGCTGCCACTATCCACTGCGGGATAGGACACACTGCCAACAGAGCCGACAGAGCTGACCAGCCCGCCGCCGAGGGCACCGGGGATCAGGTTGGGCGTCAGGGGCTCGCCCGTATTGGGCAGGTAACTGGTGGGACTGCCAAAGGCGGGCGGGATCAGTGCCGTGTTCTTGCTGCGGTCAACATTGTCCGCGCCGTACTCCGTGACCGTTTCCACACTGGTCGGCCTGCCAAAGAGATAGTCCTCCGGGGCGTCCACCGTGTAGTCCAGCGCATAGGCGGGTGCGGCGGCCAGTACAGCGGTCAATGCCGCCGACAGGCACAAGGTTTTCCATTTCATTTTGTGTACTCCTCCCATTTCTTTTCGTTTTTACGCTTTTTCAGCCAGTTATGCCCCAGCACACCGAGGCCAGCCACACCGGCACCAGCGGGCAGGATCAGCAGATAGCGCCAGTCGATAGCGCTGCGTTCCGGCTGGATAGGCGTCCCACTGAAAATTGCGGTGTAAATGGTATCGTCCATCGTGGTACGAACTACCTCGCCGGAATAATCCATCGTGACGATATAGCCAGTAGCATACTTGCTGGATACCTTTCCTGTGTAGGTAGCCGAGGCATGATAAAAACCGTCCGACTCCTGCCACTGCACATCTGCCAATTCCATCGTGCGGCCATTGTCCGTAATGCTCTTGGGGACAAAGGATACATCTGCGTCAGACAGGTTCGGGTAACTTCTTACCGCCGTTACAGTCTTGGTGGAAGTGTTATAGCCTGCGGCTTCTACCTTGATGCTGGAGGTATCCAGCACCAGAGTCCCAGTGTAACCATCCTCTGTGGTAACGGTGCGCTCCGCAGCCAGCCGGGGCATGATCGCCTCCATGTCCTTTGTGTCCGTGTTCAGCGTGTAGGTTTCTGCATAGTCCTTCGCATCGCTCTTGGGGTTCTCCTGCCGAGTCACATCCAGCAGTGTGTAGTGCCAGCCCTCCCGTTCAAAATCTCCGATGGGGATGCTGGCCGGGTCATCTGTGGGAGACAGAAGATAGGTGCGCTCCAGCCGCATTTCTTCTCCACTGGCGTACTCGTTGACCTCTGCGGGATAAAGCGTTGGTGTCAGGAGCAGCGTATCCGCTGCTAAAGCCGGGCAGGTCAAAAGACAGGAGAGCAACGCGGTGATGCACAACGATACTGTGCGTTTCATAGTGGTTCCTCCATATTTATATAATGTAGAAATGTGTCTCGAATTGAGACACATTTTGAAAAGTGCCCCGCCGATGGCTCACGGCGGGGCGGCTGATGGGTTCGCTGGCACTGCGTTGGACGCGCCGCGCTCCCAATATGGCAAAAGCCGCTGTCAGCGGCTTTTGGGGTGTCCTCCCCTTGATTACCCAATGAGCCAGCGAACAGCCCGGTCAAGGCTCAGCCAGTGCACGCACTGGCTGACTCCGCGCATGATTGCGCCAGCAATCGTGCGGCCTTGACGGGGGTGGGCGGTGGCTCATACTCCCCAAAGGGGAGACACCCCCTGTTGTCGGGGCTTTACCGGGTAGGACGATGTACCGGGGCACGGCTGCGCTGCTTGCCCATCTCCAGATTTTTCTCAATGGAGCGGCCAAACTGCTTGCTGGTATCCTGAATATTATCGAGGGCCTGTCGGCACTCCTGCGGTTCCCACCCCTCATAGAGAGCAGCGAGGTTCGACATATCCGGCATAGGCCGTTCAATCCCGTATCTGCGGCAGAGGATATAGGAAATACTCTGTGCGTCCAACTCGCACTCGCCGCGGTCATAGCTGGAATTGGCACCTTTGGCGTGGAAACGGCTGTGGGCCACCTCGGCGGTGATCGCCGCAAAGGCTTCGTTGTCGGGGTAGTCCGGGTTGATGGCCAGTTCCAGATTGGCGGCGTCATAAAAGGCAGGCGTGGGAAGTTCCTTGTCGATGACCACCGGCACAACAGCATAGTTCAAAACGGTGGTCAACGCCGCCTCCATTTCCTTGCTGTCATTCTGCAAGGTAATCCGAGAAATATCCCGCCCCTGTGTCTGCTTGATGTCATAGGCATCCGCCAGCATATAGCCGCGCCCCATAGGAGATCGGGCAAAAATTTTCACGCCGTTGTTCTTCTCGCTGTCCATGACGGAACGGTTCAGCGTTTTCCAGCGGTCACGGGTTCCGAACACGGTGGCCTCCGGGTTGCCGAACATCACCAGTGCGATATTGCCGGCGCTGTAAGAGGGATTGTCCCCCTGCATCTCCAGATAGCGGGCGTAGGCTTCGGGATTGCTGGTGATCTCCGTGATACCAGCATCCTGCATCGCCGTGGTGTTTTCCCTCTCGGCCTGCTGGGCCTCCTTCCATTTCGTATCGTTTTCGGCCTTCCGGCTCACGATCTGCTCCAGATTTGCCATACTAAAAATTCCTCCTGTTATCTTGATTTTTGCTGCGTGGGCTGGGAACGCTGCTTTGCCTGACCGTCCCGCATCCCCGCGGCGGTTTTCTGCAACACAGCCAATCGGCCTTTTACCGTGGGAATATCGCTGATTTTTTCAGCCGTGTCAGTAGTCCTCATCGTCTGGCTCGTCCTCGATGGTGTCGAGCCATTCCCGCGCTCTGGTGAGGAGTTCCCTTGTTGAGTGCGGGGCGCGTCTTTTTTTACGGTATCGTCCTCCTGCATCTGTGTGGGGGCGGGATAGCCCCGGCGCTGCATGAACAGATTGACCGGGGATACAAAGTCCGTATTGGTGACGAGCGCCACCACACCGTCATCCTCCTTTGTATCCCGGATCGCGGCAAAGAGGATATTCGGCTTGGCATATTTACGGAAGTCGTTCAAATCCTCGGCCTTGATACAAAAGGTTTTCAGCTCCTTGCCCTCCCGCAGCAGACGCTTCATACTGGTTTTACCCACCAGCTTTTTATTGTCCTTCGCCAAAGCATACAAAAAGGCGGTCAGGTTTTTACAGCCTGCCGCCAACATCTTGATACTGGCCTCCGTCAGCTGGATGCTCTCCTTTACCATCAGATCAGCTACTTCGCCACTCGCGTCCATTTAATCACACCTCCCGGTTTTCAAATATTCGATCAGATCCACCATCATACACTGCGGGGTATACCGTACACAGCGGGTTATCAGCTGCTTGATGTGCCCCTCCCGCTGAGTATCGGGGAGTCGGTCAAAAAGAGCCACATCCCGGACGAGTTCAGGATAGTCCATCAAAATCACGCTCCCACGGTGGATGCCGCTTTCCATATACTCCACATGAAGCAGCATTGCCAGAACCGGCCAGCAGGTCTGTACCTCAAATAGAGCGAGAAACCTATTGGCGTCACTGCCAACGATGTAGACCTCGGACAGGGCCATCAACCGAAAGCGGTCTTTCCGGGCCAGAAAGAGATAATCGTTATACCGGCTCTGCTCCAAAATCTCCAGTTCTGCCTTCAGACTGTCACGGTCAATGGGTTGGTACGCCGCGGTCAGCTCCAACACTTTGCTCAGGTCTGCTTTTATCAGCTTTTTCATGGTCGCTCCTTTCCTTTGTAATTTCCATCTGCGCCCGCATCGTAGGAATATCGTTTTCAATGCGGACACACAGCTTCAGCTCCCGGCGCAGTACCCGCAGCCGTGCGGTGATCGTGTCGATCTCATCGGAACAGGCCGTATCGTCCGAGGCTTTTCGGCGCAGGCGGTACAGATCGGCCCGGCGGTCTGTCAGGGCGTCAATCTCCGCTTGTAGCGCCTCCTGCTGCATAGTCAGCTGCTCCGCGCTGTCAATGCGGTTTTTGTGAAGATAAAAGAACTGCTCTTGGTAGCGGTCAAACTTGATGACCTCCGCCCGCGAGACTGCTGCCTTGTGCCGGGACGGCGGCTTTCTCAGCAGATAAAGGTATTTCAGATATAGAAGCCGGAAGCCCCATGCGCGGCCTGCCTTTAATGGCAAATTGCCCTTCACTCGGTAACGCCGCCCATAGGGGAAATACCGCCGCGGCAGGATGGGGGCATGGCCGCTGATCGGCGGGGCTGTGCCGGTGCGGTTCTCCGTAAGGCGGGAGAATATCTCCGCCTCGCTGTACCCAGCCCCCAGCTTGTCCAGCCGGAGAAAGCGTGCGCCGCCCGGCGGCTTGACCGCCGCATGGGTCACTTGGGGATACCGCTTGACCTGATAGCCCATTTTCACCAACTCGCCCCAAAAGGAACGCATGGTGTAGGCGTTGGCGATGGCAGTGTCTATGTCCGCACGGGCCAGCCCCCGGAAATTGGGCTTTCCGCTCTTTTCTGCCTCCCACTCAGCACGGCTGACAGATGGCTCACTGGATTCAATGATTGACAAGCCATGCTCCAGACAGATCGCATCCGATGTGCCCCGGATACCCACCCCGGAGCCGCCCAGCAAGTCCGAAATACGATCACGGTACATGGAACCGTCCACAAAGGACACGCTGTTGAATACGATATGTGAATGTAGGTGAGCCTTGTTCAAATGCGTGGACACCACTACTTCGTATTTATCCGCCAAAAGCCGCTGCGCCAGTTCGACACCGATAGCGTGAGCCTGTTCCGGCGTGACTTCTCCGGGAGCAAAGGACTGAATCACATGATAGCCCTTGCGTTTGCGGCTGGCCTTGCCCCAGCGGCGCTTGGTGTCCATCATGTCCGCATAGGCGTTTTCCCGGTCACAGTTCAGCGCGGTTTCAAAACAGTCCTGCTCGGTCTTATCCCGGTTCATGGCATAGTCCAGCACCGTTTCCAATGAGGTCTTTTCCTCGTCCTGCGTATAATTCAAGCATCTGTCCAGCCGGTTATGAATGACGATGATCTTCGTATATGCCATTCAGAGCCGCTCCCTCACAAGCCGCGTGGCCTGCTGTACCAGCCGCAGGGCCTCCGTAATTTCATCCCCGGTGGCCGCGCCCCTTGTGTTGGCCTGATGGGCCAGCTGATTGATATTGTTGCCAATGGCGGACAGCGCCCGAAGCAGGTCGGCATAAGCGTCAGGGGGACGGGGGCGGAGGTTCACGCCCATGATAAGCTGCCGCACCAGCGGCTCCTTCTTCAGGCCAGTCACTTCCGCCTGCTGGCACAGGTGGGCATACTCCGCGGCGTTCAGGCGGAGCGTCATAGTCTTTGCGGTTTCTCGCATGACTGTCTCCTTTCTGATAAAAAATAATGCGTCTCAATTCGAGACGCATTTCGACAGGCAGGACGGGGTCTTAGGGGCACGCCCCTAACCAGCGGAATTTTGATGTCAAAATTCCATGCTGGCTGGGACAGCGACGCAAAGCGCCGCTGTCTACCGTGTCGGGGAATGTTTCTTTTTGATTGTGTGTTTTTCATTTTGAGGATGCTGTTTCTTAGGAGCGAGAGTTGGAACCTCCAGCATATCCGCATCGTCCAAGCAGTCCAACAGGGCATCTACCTGACCTTGATCCGGGCGTTCCAGCTCTTTAACTTTTACCGTGTAGCCCCGCATCAACTGACCGTTGATGGAAAAGCGGCCTTTATGCTCTGCCGGGATCGGTGGACATATCTCAACAAACAGGTCAGCGTAGGCTGCAATACGGCCTTGCAGATATTTCTCCATAGACGCTCTATCCCGGAAAATTTTTCTGTCCTGACCGGCTATCTTCCAGCCATCGCCGGAATAGTCCGGGTTATGCGGCGTGTTGAATGTAACTGACCATGTGAGTTCCCATGATTTCGGGACAGATTTTTCCAGCGTCCTATCCCATTCGGTGTGTTCATACTCGCGCCATGAAAAGCGGTACACCATATTGCTCATTTCATGGTTGCCATATTCATTGACCGTCCATCGGTTTGAGGTATGAGGTGTAGGCGGCGTTTTGACATATTCCAGCGCCTTCATGTACTGTTGGGTCTGCTGTGCCTGTTTTGACCATACTTCCACTGCGGCATCAATACGCTGACATAGTTCTTTTTCACGGGCAATACTCTCGGCTTTGCGTTCCAGCAATTCATCCACGCTGCACTCGGTCAACTCATAAAAACCGTCGCGCCTGCGTTGAAAACTAATGTACTCGCGGACTTCCAACTCCCGCCCCGGCTCTAAACGGCTGTATCCCATGACACACCGCCTATCTCACTGGAACGGACTTTTTGCGTTCAGCCTTCTTTTCAGAAATATGTGCTTTCGGCTTCTCCGCTGGGGATACTGCGGCATCCGCGTCATCCAGACAGGCCAGCAGGTCATCGACGGCCTCCTTGTTGGGTTCTTCCTTGTCCGGTGGAGCCAGCGTGTACCCCGCTGCCAAATAGCCGTTGATGCTGAACATCCGTCTGCACTCATTGGGAACTGGCGGGGAGATTTCTCGGAACAGGTGACAATACAAGTCAAACCGGCCTTGGATATAATGCTGTGCGGCCTCCATGCTGGGGTATTTTTTCTTGTCCTGCCGTGCGACATAGATACTGTCTCCCCAATAATTTTTGTAGTTACTGTCCGGCTGCTTGGGTGCGTTGTAGATAATACCCCAACTGACGAGGTAAACATCGGCGGCCTTTTCATAGGAGATTTTATATCGCATTTTATAGGTACGGTTGCTGATCTCCCATATCCCGTTTTTGTCCTGTTTCCACTCATTGGAGGTATGCTCGACCTCTGGCGTATGCAGATATTCCAGCGCCCGATCCAGCAGCATCGTCTGTGCGGCCTGTTCATCCCACGCCGCCGCAAGTTTTTTCAGCTGGGCGTACAGTTCCTTTTCCAGCGTAATGCTGGCCTCCTTGCGCTGTGTGACTTCCGCGCTCGTCAGCGTGACCAGCGGGGCGATATGAGGGCCGGCCCGCCAATCGTTGAATGAAATGTTATGCTGGATCGTCATTTTCTGGCCGGGCGTAATACCGTCCTGATATGCGTTCAAATAATAAAAGCTGTCCTTACTGTCCTTTTCGGGCATGGACTCAACACCTCCTATCTGGCCGGAGTATCCGGCCTCTTTTTTGCTTTTGGCTGCCAGCCCTTTTGCAAGCGATGCTCCATCGAAATAACGCGGTACAATTCTGCCTCACTTTTGGGGCAGCAGCGAAAATTCCGAATAGCTCCATATTCAAAGAAAATTTCTTCCCGCTGCTTTCTGTACTGCTCCAACGGCATACGAAACTTCTCCCTGGAGTAAAAAGTTAGCTCCACATCCTCAAAGGGGATAGCTTCTTTTATGACCCGCTGTACCTGTTCCCGGTAATTCAGCTTCACAACATGACCCATAGGGGCCGTGCCGCGCCGCCCGCTGATAGTGACGCGATAAGCTACGATGCCATCGGGCATATCCGCATAGTGTGTCCAAATCTTATACCCGTCGCTGTCTCGGAGAAAGGCATCCCGTTCCAGTACACACCATGTCCCATTGGGGCGGGACATGAAGTAGAATATCCGTTCATCCATATAGGGACTGTTCAGTGCGTCACGCAACTTTTGAGCATCCAGTTCAAAGTCTTTCTTGTAATGCTGCGTATTCCGGGATACCACTTCATCCAGAAACGCGATCAAACTGATTTCCTTTCCCATAGCGTCCCTCATCGAGTCGGTGCGGAGCGGCGGGGAGTTATCTTGTGGAACGGCTTTCGCTTGGGCGGTCGTTTGACCGGGGATAGCCATTGGGCTTCAAAATCAGCCAGCGTCATACGCTCGGCGCAGGATTGACCTTCAAAATCGCCGGGGGACAAATCGAGATACCCATTGGGCGGGATGGGAACAGGGCTTGCGGTCAAGACTGTACCGAAATGCTCCACCGTGATATGCCGTGCAAGCAGGCAAGGCTGGCTCCAATCCTGCTCACTGGTTTGCATATCATAGGCATACACGCCTTTTGGGATAGTGGCACGGTCTACTCGAAGGGTAGTGAAAAGGCCGGGGATACCTAAAATTTCCACGGCCTCATAGTGTTCTTTCCGGGCGTCAACTGCGCTCATAGGCATTTCTCCTTTTTGTTCGCTGTTTTTTCTGTGTAGGTGGAGGCAGTTCTTTCGGTGGGTCGATACCGTCGATCAGTTCTGCGGCGGTATTACGAATCAGTTCTAATGACGCTTTCAGCTGCGATAGATCCTTTCCGTGGCTCCATCCGGCCACATAGCCGAAAGAGTAATCAGCGGTATCAATCCCGAAATGCTGACAGACTACATAGGCCACGCTTTCAGCCTCCATTTCCCGGACAGAGCGCCGCTTGCGCTGTGGTGGTGTTTCACCGTCACTGCCCTCTATCGGTGCATGGAGTTTAGCGTGGCTGACCTCATGGATCATGGTTTTGATAGTTTGTGCTTGGCTCATATCGGGCTGGACAAAAATGCGTTGTTCCGCAAAATTGCAGCAGCCATAGGCATCGCCGGGGAAATGCTCAATGTGGATGGGATAGGGGGAAATGCTGCGGATCGCTGCAACCATGCTCTCGTATTGCGCTACATCGCCGGTCAGCTTTTTGGCGATTTCTGGCAACGGCTTCCCCTCTGTCTGGCTTATGTCGAACACGGTGACTGTCCGAAAACTCATGCGCTGCACCCACTGGACTGATTTGCTGGAAGAACCGTCCGGGGCAGTTTCCTCCACTTCTTCCTGCCTGTGATAAGGGCAGGGGGCGAGGATGGTGATGCCATGCTCGCCCCGCTTGACCTGTCGGCCAAAATTCTTTTTCCAGTCACCGTATCCGGCTACCTGAGAAGCACCGGGACATTGCAACAAAATCAAAAGAATATTGCCGAAGCTGTAACGGTGAAATTTAGACATGGTACTGAGATATGCGGCATACCGCTCACTGTTGAACAATTCCGTGATGCCCATTTCCAGCTGGTCAGTGAGTTTCTGCACCTTTTCCATTCGCTCCTGATAGCCTATCTATCACCACCTCCTGTCGAAATGTGTCTCATTTTGAGACGCAAAAAACGCCCTTGCGGGCGTCAGCGCTCCCGGTCAGATTTTTTCCGATTGCGGGAAAATTTTTCTTTATCACGATGGCCGGGCGGTAAATCACTGGCCGTTTCTCTGGCTCTGGCGGTCATATCTGCTCTGGCAGCCTGCTTATCGCTGAAATAGTTGCCGAAATTGAAGTCTTGAAAGCCAGAATGTGCGTAGGCTTTCCATGTCACATAGGGGGACACGGCTTTTGGATTATGGGCGAGGACGATTTCGACCTCGCCCACCCGTAGACTGTCGATCACGGTATAACCCTGACAAACCCGTTTTTCTTCCATTTCTGCTTACCTCGTCGGTGTAGGAGACTTTTTAGCCGTACCGCTCTTTTCTGCATCTCTGGCCTTCTGACGCTCGATGGCGCGCTTGCGGAGATCCAGCGCCTCAAACATCGTGCGCTTGACCGTAGCAACCGTAGTCCCCTCGTCCGGGAAATAGGGACGGAGTTCATCATCCTGAAAAGTGACCTTCAGCGGAGGATTGACCTCTCGTTTGGTAGGCGCCACCGATCTCTCAATTTTCTGCGAAGTGAGCGTACCGGCACGGCTTTCCTCCTTGAGTTTGGTCGCCTCGGTCTTAGAGGGGACTTTACCGCCCTCTTTCTCGATAGCGTCAACAAGGGTTTTCTGCTCGGCAGGCTTCATGTGGGAAATTTGCTCGGCGGTGTCCAGCGGAAGTTCCTTCTTGTCTACCATCTTTTTCAACGGCTCCTCCAACTGATTGACGCGCATCAAACGCTGCACACTGGCACGGCTCATGCCCAAATCTTCACCGACCTGCTCATCGCTGCGCTTCATCGGCGCTTTGCCTGCCAGAATGTCCGCCTTAGAACGGCGGCCAGCCTTGCGTTTCAAAGCGTCCATTTTCATCTGTGCGGCGCGGGCCAATTCAGAGATGGGAATGTCCTTGCGGTGGAGGTTGCCATCTACGCACTGGATTTGCGCGTCATCCTCGTCCACACGCTCGATTAAAACAGGGATGGGATAATTCAGCTGTGCGCCGATGTCATGGCGGCGATGGCCGGAAATAATTTCAAGGCCGCCGTTGCGGCCGGGGCGGCAGAGGACAGGTTCACGGATACCGTAATTTTTGATGGATTCAAACAGGTCTTTATAGTCCTGCGTCTCACGGTTCACCGTAAAGGGGTGATCCAGAAAGTCCTTCAGATATGCCGGATGAACGGCCATACTGTAAATTTCCCCCTCATTAGGGATGGGCAGCTTGAAAAAATCAGCTTCGGCAGGGGCGTCCAGCCGATCCTCAAACACCTTGGTCACAGCTGAGCCTTTCGGCCCATCTGCGGTACGGGTAGCCGCCACAGCATCTTTTGGCTGTTCCGGCGTTTTTTGCGGCACCGCCGTCTTGGCCGGTTCATCGGGCCTTTTAACCTCGGCAGACTTGGCGGAAGCGGCGGGAACATCAGCGGGCTTATCAGCCTTGACCGCCTTATCGTCCTTGGCAGGTTCGGCAGGCTTCTTCACCTCATCAGGTTTGTTGGGAGTGATCGGGGCCGAAACAGGCTTACCATCCTTAGCTGCCTTATCGTCCTTGACAGGTTCAGCGGGCTTCTTCACTTCGTCAGGCTTGGCGGGAGTGACCGAAGCCGCAGCGGGCTTATCAGCCTTGACTGCCTTATCGTCCTTGGCGGGTTCGGCAGGCTTCTTCACCTCGTCAGGTTTGGCAGGAGTGACCGAGGCCGCAGCGGGCTTACCATCCTTGGCCACCTTATCATCTTTGACAGGTTCAGCGGGCTTCTTCACTTCGTCAGGCTTGGGGGGAGTAACCGGAGCCGCAACGGGCTTTCCAACCTTAGCTGCCTTATCATCTTTGGCGGATTCGGCGGGCTTCTTCATTTCGTCTGGTTTGACGGGAGTGACCTGAGCCGCAGCGGGTTTTCCATCCTTGGCTGCCTTATCGTCCTTGGCAGGTTCAGCAGGTTTCTTCACTTCACCGGGCTTGACAGCGGCGGGCGACAGAATGGGCGGTTTGGTTTCTTTGGCGGGAATAGGCGGTGTTGGAGTGGGCGGCGCTCCGGCAACAGGCGTCCGAAACGCACCGATCAGCGGGTTTTTCTTTTCGTTGGACATTGATTTACCTCCATATTCAAGTTTTATGTCGAAAAATGTGTCTCATTTTGAGCCACATTTTCAACCAAAAATTAAAGGCCAAAGTCATGTTGGACTTCGGCCTGATAGTGGTTATTCATCGTAAGCGGGGCATTGAACAGCGTGGTAAGCAGATAAGCGCGGATATTACGGACTTGGGTGGTATTGCGGCGCAGACACTCAAACACATAGACCATCAGCGAGTAGTCCAGCCGGTAGAAGCGGGCTTGCACCTGCGACAGCGGTATGTTTTCTCCGCCAATCCGCACGGTTGACTGTGTGGAACACATCACATCCGCCATCAGCCCCACGACCTCATCCACATCATCGGCATTGAACTGTTGACAAAGAAATGGGTACTCGATATTCTCTTTGATCTCTCTCAGATACTCGCTTCTATCCATCCATCCCGGCTGCTCGGCGGAAGGCGATGGATGGATAGATTGATTTTTATAGCTAAAATCAGTTTGATTAGATTCAATATAATTACCGTCTGATTTTCCGAAGTCTGCACTTCGGAAAATCGGAAGTCTTGACTTCGGATTATCGGAACTCTTGACTTCTGATTTTCCGACTTCTTGACTTCCGATTTTCGGAAGTCTGGGAATCTCCTGCGGCGCAGGGGTTTCAGCTGGTACTCGGCGGGTAGTGAAGCGTTTGACATAGATTTTTGTTGGTCTGCCTTGACCTTGCTTTACTCGCTCGATCAGACCGCAGCCTTTATCTGTATCCAGTTCGGACAATAATTTGACAGCCTTTTCGTGACCACAATTTAAGTCCTCTTGTATCTCATCCAATGTGTAAAAGATATAGACTCTGCCAGCGTCATCGTACCAACCGTTCCGCGCTGACAGGCCCATTCGGTCAAGCAGGAGACCATACAGCAGCTTCGCGTCAGTGGATATTTTCTTGAACTGCTGCCCGGTGACAAGCTGGCGGGGGATGCGGTAAAAAGAAAATTGACTGCTTTCGTCTCCGTAGTAATAATCGTATATCATGCTCTCCGCCATGTCGATTTTCCTCCTTAACGCTGGAAAAAGGCATGAAAAAAGAGCCTGCTTTCATGGCAGGCTCTTATGTAAATGAGTGTTTCCAGCTGTGTATGTTGTTATTTTCTTTTGTGGCCTTTACACATCAACCTCAGCGGCGGCTTCCATCTTAAACTTATCCATAGCAGCGCGGGCCTCGGGAACGTTGATCTTGTTGGTGTTCTTACTGGACATAACAGTTTCTCCTTTTCAATCTCTTACATGTGTGGGTCACTTGGGTATCGCAAGCATAGTTTGACACGAAAAGGATCGGCTATGCGGAAATAAAAACGGTAAAATCTGTGTTTTTCTCAATTTTCGCCAGTATTATGCCCGGCACCGTTATTTAAAAGGATCTGGACCGCATTTTTATCGCAGGCCGGCAAACGGTATCTTCCGGTTCGTTTTGTCATTGCTTTCGTAAAAAATCACGGGGACTGCTTTTTAAGCAGTCCCCGGGTTGGGTTATTCAGCAGTATTTGCCATTGAGGCGATATAGTCCTCGTAGGTGCCAAGGCGGTCGGTCAGCTTGCCGTCCTCCAGCACCATAATGCGGTTGGCGATGGTCTGCACGAACTCGTGGTCATGGCTGGAAAACAGCACCACGCCCTTGAAGTCCATCAGGCCGTTGTTGACGGCGGTGATGGATTCCAGATCCAGATGGTTGGTGGGCTGATCCAGCACCAGCACGTTAGAACCGTAGAGCATCATGCGGGAGAGCATACACCGGACCTTCTCACCGCCGGAGAGGACCTTCACCGGCTTGAACACATCGTCGCCGGAGAACAGCATCCGGCCCAGGAAGGCCCGCTTGAAGGACTCGGTGTTGGCCTCCGGGATCTTGGGGGTGAACTGGGCCAGCCAATCCACCAGATTCAAATCGCAGTCATTGAAGAAGGCGGAGTTATCCAGCGGGAAATAGCTGGTGGTAATGGTAGTGCCCCACTTGTAGGTGCCCTCGTCCGGCTCCATCTCGCCCATGACGATCTTGAACAGGGTGGTCTTGGCGATCTCATCCTCGCCTACAAAGGCGATCTTATCTCCCTTGTTCACCCGGAAGGACACGTTATCCAGCACCTTGCGGCCGTCCAGCGTCTTGGAGATGCCCTCCACTGCCAAGATCTCCTTGCCGCACTCCCGTTCCATGGTAAAGCCCACGAAGGGATACCGCCGGGAGGAGGCGGGCATTTCCTCTACCGTCAACTTGTCCAGCAGCTTGCGGCGGGCCGTGGCCTGCTTGCTCTTGGATTTGTTGGCGGAGAAGCGCTGGATGAACAACTGCAATTCCTTGATCTTTTCCTCGTTTTTCCGGTTCTGGTCCTTCATCATCCGCTGGACCATCTGGCTGGACTCGTACCAGAACTCATAGTTGCCCACATACATCTTGATATGGCCGTAGTCCACGTCCACGATGTTGGTGCACACGGTATTCAGGAAGTGACGGTCGTGGCTCACCACCAGGATCAGGCTCTCGCACTCCATCAGGAAGTCCTCCAGCCACTCGATGGCCTGAATGTCCAGATGGTTGGTGGGCTCGTCCAGCAGGATGATGTCCGGCTTGCCGAACAGTGCCTGGGCCAGCAGCACCTTCACCTTTTCCTTGGCGGTCAGGCTGGACATTTCGCTGTACAGAATATCGTTGGAGAGGCCAAGGCCCTGAATGAGCCGGGACACGTCGGATTCGGCCTCCCAGCCGCCCATTTCGGCAAATTCGGCCTCCAGCTCGCTGGCCTTCACGCCGTCCTCGTCGGTGAAGTCCTCTTTTTCATAGAGGGCGTCCTTCTCCTTCATCACGTCGTAGAGCCGCTGGTTGCCCATCATCACCGTATCCAGCACGGTGTAGGCGTCATACTGGAAGTGGTCCTGCTTCAGAATGGACATCCGCTCTTCCTTGGGAATAATGACCTCGCCGGTGGTGGGCTCCAGATCCCCGGAGAGGATGCGGAGGAAGGTGGACTTGCCAGCGCCGTTGGCGCCGATGATGCCGTAGCAGTTGCCGGGAACGAACTTCAGCTCCACGTCCTTGAACAGGGTCTGGCCGCTGAAGTTCATGCTTACATTGTTGACTGTGATCATGTCGGTATCCTTTCATCACGGAGTCCGCGATTTTCCCGCAGGCTCCTTTTATTATCCGTCATAGCCGGGCAGCGGTCCAAACGGCAGACAGTTCCCCGCCGCCGCATAAAAAAGCGACGGCCAAACGGTCGTCACAGAACATTGCGCTGCCCAAAACTGGTACTATTATGTTGCTTTTTCTCTCTTTTGTCAAGTATTCTTCTGCATTTGTACAGAAACATACGGACATTTCCTTTTTCATGCCGCTCTCCCGGCGTTTTTTCCTTGAAAGCCCCTTGACAATTTGGTTTACACATTGTAGACTGCAAGCAGAAGGTCTACATGCAGTAAACCTCGGAGGTGAACCTATGAGCGATTTGAAAATGGGGCCGGTGGAGGCCCGGTTCGCGGAAATCATCTGGGACAGGGAGCCGGTGGGCTCCACGGAGTTGGTCCGACTGGCGGAGGAGGTCCTTGGTTGGAAAAAGTCCACCACCTACACCGTTCTGAAACGGCTGTGTGACCGGGGCATCTTCCAAAACGAGGGCGGCACCGTCACCAGCCGGCTGTCCCGGGCGGACTATGACACCGCCCAGAGCCAGCAATTCGTGGAGGAAAGTTTTTCCGGCTCCCTGCCCGCGTTTATCACGGCGTTTACCCGGCGAAAAAAGCTGACAGAGGACGAAATTGCGGAGCTGCAAAAGCTGATCGATCAGAACAGGAGGTAGCGTATGGGCGAGTTCGTAATGCACCGGCTGTTTCCCATCGTCTGTAATATGAGCCTCACCGCCAGCGTGGTGATTCTGGCGGTACTGGCAGTCCGCCTGTTGCTGCGGCGGGCCCCCAAGGTCTTTTCCTATGCCCTGTGGGCGGTGGTGCTGTTCCGGCTGCTGTGTCCGGTGTCCGTCACCTCCGCCGTGTCCCTGCTGGGGGCGCTGGGCACTCCGGCGCAGGAGCGAAGTGCCGTTACCAGTGTGGTGGAGTATGTCCCGGCGGATATCGTCCGCAATATGGCCCCCGCGGTGACGCCTTTACCTCAGGAGCCGTTCCCGGCGGAACCCGGCGAGAACATCGACAGCACCGCCCCCAGCGTGACCCAGCCTGATGCTGCCCCGGTCTCACCCCTTAGCGGCCCGGTGGCGGTCCTGACCCTGACGTGGCTGACCGGCATGGCCCTGCTGCTCCTTTACAGCGTGGTCTCGCTGCTGCGGCTCCGCCGCCGCCTGGTGGGGGCCGTGCGATTGGAGGACAACATCTATCTGGCGGACTACATCCCCTCCCCCTTCGTCATGGGCCTGTTCCGGCCCAAGATCTACCTGCCCTCCACCCTGACGGAAACGGAGCGGGGCTACATCCTGCGGCATGAGCAGTATCACCTCCGCCGCCGGGATCATGTGGTAAAGCTCCTGTCATTTCTGGCCCTGTGCGTTCACTGGTTCAACCCGCTGGTGTGGGCGGCGTTCATTTTGGCGGGGAAGGACATGGAAATGAGCTGCGACGAGGCGGTGGTAAGGGAACTGGGCGAGGACATCCGGGCGGACTACTCCGCCTCCCTGCTGAGCCTTGCCACCGGCCGCCGCATCGTGGCGGGGATGCCCCTTGCCTTCGGCGAGGGCGACACCGGCAGACGCATCCGGAACCTGCTGAACTGGAAACGGCCCCAGCCGTGGATCATCGCCGTGTGCGCCGTGGTCTGCGTGGGTCTGATCGCCCTCTGCGCCGCCAACCCCAAGGGGAGCGGCACCCCAACGGAAGATCCCCCGGCGGACCGGACGGAAACCGGCCAGTGGCCCAGCGTGGAAGCCTACGTCCAGCAGGTAATGCTGTCCCAGACGGAGGCCCGGTATTACGCGGAAAACGCCGACGGCACTGTCAGCGGCCAGCCCCATACCGCCGCGGTGACGGATCGAAAGCTGGAATATCTGACGAAGGGCGGAGAGCTGGCCGGACTGGCTCCCGACGGCGTGTTGGAGGCATGGGAGTATTACTATCTGGTGAAGCTGGATGTGGACACGGCTTCGGTGGCGCTGGTGGGCGGACAGTATTATGACAACGAGGAATACTTCTCGTTAGATGATCGTCATGTAATAGTGGCCCTGCGGCACGATGACGGCAGCTACAACATTCTCTGCGATGACCCCATCAATGACGGCGGCGATTTCTTCGGCTATCACAACACCATAGAGGAGGCCATTTATGACTGGTATGTGACGGATCAAAATTTGGATCTGCCGCTGTATGTGGAGGACTGGATCGACCAGATCAACTACAACACGGAAGATGGCAAGCCCGGCAACTATCCCGTCCACCGCTACGATGTGGACGGCGGTTACCTCTATATCCCCGGCGATACCTGGGTCATGTCCACGCCGGAGCGGGGAGAGGAAGCGGTCAGGACCTATACCTGGACCTCGGTATACAATACCGGCTCCCAGATCGTGGTGAGCTATGACGATGGGGCTCTGGAGGCTCAGATCGCCGATGCGGAGAGCGTGGGCTTCACGGCGGTGGACGACACCTGCCGGGTCTGGCGGCTGGACCAGGACGGCGCCCACCTCCGTTATTATTTCTACCCCGCCGCTGACGGAAACGGCTATTGGACTGTTGCCACCTACTGGACGGACCTGGGCATCAGCAATTACGTGCATATCTTCATCGAGCCTCAGGTGATGTATCTCATGGCGGAGAGCTTCACGCCGACGGAGAGCCTTCCCGCCGCCGGCGCGTCCACCCGGACTACGATGACCTCCACCTACCGGGCGGAGGTGGACGGGCGCGCCGCGGATCTTACGGTCTCCTACACGGTGGAGCAGAAAAACGGCGAGCCGCAGCTCTGTTCTCTGGACAGCGCCCGGGCCAGAAACGTTCACGGCTGGGAGCAGGTGCATCTGGCAGCCACGGTGGAGCAGCATCAGTCGCTGTTCGGTTCGGGCCTATATCAGTACCTCGTTCCAGTATCCTACGAGGCCGACCGGGGCAGCGGCTGGGAAACCTTTCAGGCCGTGGTGGAGATCTCGCTGACAGGGCAGTACAGTCCCCGGCACACCCTGACGCAAGAGGAACTGGCCGCCTACAACGCCGTTATGGACCCTGCGGTCCGGGATGAGAGCGGTGACATTGTGGACTTTCACATCCAGCCCTTCAGTTACTTCTTTTCCTCCTATTATAAAAATGTCAGGAACCTGAATTTTGAGGAATTTATCCGCTATTTCCCGGACAGCGGCCAGGCGACCGAGGCGGAATTTGAGGCGTTGAAAAAATTGGACAACCGGCCCTTCAAGCACGTGGAGCGCATGGAGGATATGCCGGTACCCATCCACCGGCACACGGTTTCCAGCATCAACGAGGTGCTGACCCGCTGGGGCGGCATCACCACGAGCGATCTGGACACCGCCGGCGTCTGCTATCTGGAGGAATACGACGCTTACTATACGTTTACCTCAGATTTCAATATGTTCTATTTTATAGCGGAATCCGGCGAACAGGTCGGAAACTACGTTTATCTGCGTAAATCTGTTGAAAACGGAAATATTGCAGTCCTGACCCTGCGTCTGACGCCGGGAACGGACGAATGGCAAATTGTGTCCCACTGGCGCTCGGGCAGCTGAACCGCATAAAAAGTCAGGCGTTGGAAAACCAACGCCTGACTTTTACTATGTTTGCTATGTTCCTTTTTATTCGTCAGTCCTTTCGGTACTCCGGCTTCCAGAGCAGTTCCTCAAAGCTCTTGATATACACGTCGCAGAAGGAGCGCATTTCCTTCTCGTCCCCGGCGAAAAAGCTGTCATAGACCCCTACCACCCGCATTTTGGCGCTGCGGGCGCCCTTGCAGGCGGCAAGGCTGTCGTCAAACAGGGTACAGGTTTCCGGCTCCACGCCGTACCGCTCCGCCACCCCTAACCACAGGCGCTTGTCCTTTTTCTCAATACCCAACTCCTGAGCAAAGGTAACGGATTCGAAGTACTTCATCAGATCCAGCTTTTCCATCGCGGTGCGGCAGTGCACCGGCACGCTGGAGGTCACCAACGCCATCCGCCGGTTCTCCGCCTTGCACTGCTTTAAAAACGCCCGGACGCCGGGCTTCACCGTCACATGGGCGTAGGCGTCCTTGGCCAGCTCCATCCACTCCGCCATGATGTCTTCCTCGCTGTCGGGCAGATTACAGAACTCCTTGGTGAACTTAGCCGCCAAGGGGAAAATGGTGTGGGCCACCCCCTCGTAATAGGCTTTTGTGTAGGGCAGACCCCTCCGGGCCAGAAATTCCCTGTCCACGTCCTTCCAGACATCGTTGGAATCAATGAGGGTGCCGTCCATATCAAATAAATACATATCAGTTCTCCTTTTCCAGCCAGAATCGCCACGGGAAGTCCTTGGCCTCCTCCGCATAGTCCACGCCGATCCGTGGGCCGGCGCAGATGTGCTCCGGTCCGGTCACCGGGTCCGTCAGTCCCACATCCGCCATGGAATCGCAGAGAAACAGAACGTCTCCCTCCAGATCCAGCTTATTCTGGGCCGTGGTGAGGTCCAGCGCCTTACAGACCTTGCCGGGCCGTTGAGAAAGTTTTTCCGCCGGTAGGCGTTCATGGGCGCGTCCCCGAACCGCAGGTGCTTCATGGTCTCTGCCCCCGCCGCCGGTTCCAGTCCCCGCAGCAGCACGGCGGAAGGTTCCCCCTCCGGCTCCGTGACGAAGTTCAGACAGTGGTACATCCCGTAGATGAAATAGATGTAGGCGTGGCCGGGGGCCATGAACAGCGTTTCCGTCCGGGGCGTACGGCGGTAGTTATAGGCGTGGCAGGCCTTGTCGCACCGGCCCACGTAGGCCTCCGTTTCCGTAATGCGGCCCGCCAGCAGCTCGCCGTTCCGGTTCCGCACCAGATACTTTCCCAACAGTGCCTGCGCGATGGCAACGGTGTCGCCGTTGAAGAAATCATGGGTCAGCTTCGCCATAGGGCCTCCTTTATCAAATATGCAGAATTTCGCAGAAAAGCAGTAAAAATCCACAAAAACAGCCGCGTTTCCAAAACTTCCTTTGCGGCCTTCGGAGAAGTCGGCCAGCCCCTCTTGCGGCGGCGGCGGTTTTCCACTATAATCGCTACATTCGCGGTCTCTGCGCCAACCTTCGCGCAGGGCTGATTCGATGCGTTGATCCACGCTGCCTGCCGTCCAAAACCGGCGGGAGAAATTTTTATCATCATACCACATCCGGTGGGGAGGAGCAAGTATATGAAGCAGGGTTCTCTGCGTTCGTCCGCCTATGCGGTTCTGACGGCTTTCATCTGGGGCACCGCCTTTGTAGCCCAGAGCGTGGGCGCGGAACATGTCCCGCCGCTGGTCTTTAATGCCGCCCGGTCGGTGATTGCCTTTGTGTTTTTGCTGGTGCTGTGCGCCGTCATGCGATCCGGCCGCCGCCGGAAGGGGCAGGCTGCCTCCATCACCCGCTCCCGGAAGGATCTGCTGCTGGGCGGCTTCTGGTGCGGCTTGACGCTGGGCCTGGCCTCCTTCCTTCAGCAAAAGGGTCTGGACACCACCTCCCCCGGCAAGGCGGGCTTCATCACCGCCCTTTACATCGTGCTGGTGCCCATTTTCGGCATTTTCCTGAAGAAGCGGGTGCCCAAGGCGGTGTGGGTCAGTGTGCTGCTGGCGGTGACGGGACTGTACTGCCTGTGCATCACGGAGAGCTTTACCGTCGCCCCCGGCGACCTCTGCGTGATGCTGTGCGCCTTTGTGTTTACAGCACAGATCCTTCTGGTGGATCACTTTGTCACCGTGGTGGACGGCGTGGAGCTGTCCTGCTGTCAGTTCTTCTTTGTCACAGCGTTTTCCCTGATTGGCTCCCTGCTTTTCGAGCATCCCACCTGGACGGGACTGACCATGGCGGCGGGCGCCATTCTGTATGCGGGTCTCCTTTCCAGCGGCGTGGGCTATACGCTGCAAATTCTGGCTCAGAAAGGCTCCAACCCCACGGTGATCTCTCTGCTGCTGAGTCTGGAATCCGTGTTCGCCACCATTTCCGGCGCGGCGATCTTGGGAGACCGCCTCAGCGGGCGGGAATATTTCGGCTGCGCCCTGATGCTGGCAGCGGTGGTGCTGGCACAGCTGCCGGGCAGAAAAAAAGCATAAGCCCTGCGTGTTTTTTCGGAAGCGGAGCCTGTTGGCTCCGCTTTTTTCGTGGACATTCGCAAAGGTATGTGCTATACTTTAGTTTGTATGAGTATGGAATCCATAACTGAGGTGAAAAATATGCGGATCGACGTATTAGGCGTTGGTTTTGATAATCTGACCATGACGGAAGCCGTGTCCCGCGGAGCGGCACTGCTGGAGGAACCGGGGTGCCACTATGTAGTGACCCCGAATCCGGAGATCGTGGAGGTCTGCCGGGAAAATCCGGCGGCCATGCAGGCGGTCAACGGCGCGGATCTGGTACTGCCGGACGGCATCGGCGTGGTAAAGGGAGCGGCTATGCTGGGAACGCCCCTGAAGGAAAAAACCCCCGGCATCGAATTTGCTGCGGGGCTGATGGAAAAGATGGCCGAGCGCGGGAGATCCCTCTATCTGCTGGGCGCTAAGCCCGGCGTGGCGGACATAGCGGCGGAACGGCTGCAAAAGCAGTACCCCGGATTGAAGATCGCCGGAACTCATGATGGCTACTTCAAGGAGGACGCCCCTGTGGTGGATGCCATCCGGGAAAGCGGCGCGGACTGCGTGTTCGTCTGCCTGGGCGCCCCCAAGCAGGAGCTGTGGATGGCGAAAAACGGCCCCGCCACCGGCGCCCATTTGCTGTGCGGCCTCGGCGGCA